>Ga0265297_10000249_pt1 | contig 180455 bp, 178 predicted proteins | sample Munlanlwell13791_FD_192502 | JGI IMG/M metagenome (GOLD analysis project Ga0265297, IMG submission 192502) | Leachate microbial communities from a municipal landfill in Southern Ontario, Canada - Leachate well 137-91 | ecosystem: Engineered > Solid waste > Landfill > Unclassified | place...
ATTAGTTTCCTTTTTGCTCCACCCAAATTTTCTATTCAACTCCGCTGCTCTTGCGCTCCGTTTCACTTCGCGCAATAATTATAGCAGCGTCGTTTCACAGAAAACTTCAGATACGCTTGTCTGTTGTGCGCAATATGACTTGGTCGGCGGCTAACATTCAAATAAAATACTACATATGAAAAATACTTTTATCATTCATGGAACAGAGGGATATCCAGAAGAAAATTGGTTTCCATGGCTAAAACAAGAATTAGAAAAACTAGATTACACTGTTTTTGTTCCTCAATTTCCTTCTCCACCAGTTGTTCCAGCTAAAATTAATGAATGGTTTGATGTCCTAAAAAATTATGAGCAATATATTAATGAGGAAACAATAATTATTGGCCATAGTTTAGGAGGCATTTTTACTTTAAGAATATTAGAAAAACTAGAAAAACCAATTAAAACTGCCGTATTTGTAGGCACTCCTATTGGAGTAAAACCTATTTTAAACTATGATAGAGATAGTAGTTTTAGTGGTTTTTCTTTTGATTGGGAATCAATAGTTAATAAGGCTCATAATTTTTTAGTGCTCCAATCAGATAATGATCCTTATGTATCTTTGGGAAATGGTGAAGAGCTGGCAAAAAACTTAAATGTAGAATTATCTTTTGTACCAAATGCAGGACATTTTAATAAAAAAGCGGGATATACTAAATTTGAGGAATTACTTGAAAAATTGAAACCAATTTTATAGCCGCCGCCCTGCGTCATACATCGCCCAACACCGGATATCCGAGGAGCGAGCTAGAATAAAATTATTTGTAATAAAAATATGGAAAAACCAAGAATTGAATCAGATACACGTGAGTTAAGCCCTGAGGAGCTTGGCTCAAAATTCAACTCAATGGATTACTACGATTTTACTGAATTTTTACGTGATAAAATAAAGAGTGACCCATCATTACATTTTTCAATTGTCTCCGACTGGGTTAATGTCCAAAAAGCACGAGCAGCTAAAGGACTTCTTCAACAAGATGGTTCAAGACTAAATATAGATTCAATAACAATAAGAGCCACGCGCCAACAATACGAAGAGGATGTTAATGCTTTCCAATCTGGAGTAAGGTGGGAAGAAATTAAATAATCAAATAATTTTATTTCTTAACGCTCGCTCCTCTACATCCCTCGCCCATTAAGATAGTGGTCGCGAGGGACGTCGGATATCCTCATCTGTTAGGCGAAATAAAACCCAAAAATTAATTTATGATTTATAAAGTATCTTTGCCAAATTCATTATACGGCCATTTGATGCCCCCAGAAGATTCTATGATAACAGAAGGAAAAATTTTTTGTGTTGCGGACGGAATAACAAGAGATCCTATTTCTCCAAAAGATTTTACAAATCTATCTATTGAGGAATCTTTGAAAAATTATCCAAATCCAAGTGGAGCCCGTTTTGCCGCTGATATTTTTTGTGAATCGTTTGTAAAATCATTAAATAAAAAAGTGCCTTCCATAAACATAATCAGAAACGCATTTATTTTTGGAAATAAAAAGGTTGCTGAACTAAACAAACAAAGTGATAAAAAAATAGATTATCTAGTAAATGATTTTTTTGGCTGTGTCGCAAGCGGTGGCCTAATTTATAATAATAAACTGTTTTGGACGGGAGTATGCGATTGTGGCATTATTGTTTATGATAAAAATGGCAAAATTAAATTTCAGACCCCAAATTGGATGAAGCCATTTGAAGAATATGAAAAGTTAAGTCTGCAAAAAAGAGATTTTAATTTTGCAATGCCAAAATACCGCAAAATGATTAGGTCAGAATATAGAAATAATGCTAAAAAAATCGTTGAAAATAAATGCGTTTCTTACGGCGCATTAACAGGCGAAAAAGAAGCTGAAAAGTTTATGAATTTTGGAGAAATTGGAATAAACAAAGGCGATTTAGTAGTTTTTTACACGGATGGCTTTGAGGTCACGGTGCAACACAAAAAATTTTTTCAAACGATTTATCACAAAACAGAAAGTGTAGTCGAGCAAGTATTTATCCCGTTTAGTTTATCATTGGCAAAAGAAGATTACAATAAATTTGGCAAAGAAAGAACATTGATAGCGGTTATAAATTAATTTTTGGTCTTTACATCGCCCAACACCGCGTATGCGGTTCGCGGACTAAATAAAATATCATGAATGAACACTTTGAAAATCCACCATCACCAGAAGAAATAGACTATAAGGCTTTGCTAGAATTACGCAAAGTAGATATAGATAAAACTGAATATACTTGGGTATTTTCTGTTACTGAAAATTTTACTATATTTGTAACTTCTAAAATTCACCAACATTTATCAGATGCTTATGGAGTTGACCCTGATAATACATTAACAGAAGGATATATCAAATTTGATGATCAAGGAAATATAAAAAAAATTGACTTTAAAAACCCCGTATACCAGTCTGTACCCTCTTTTAAAGTAAATAATATCGATTTGTTCAAATTACAACGTGCAGTAGAAGAAATAATTAGAGAGGAAATTGATTAATATTTAGTCCGCTCACCCAAATCGTTCTTTCGCGAATATGATTTCATAAAATTTTATCATATTCGCTCAATCACGACTTCGCATACGCACGCCTGTTGTATGACATATGACCCAAATTATATAAATAAAATGGAAAAAATTTTTAAAAAAAGAATTAACTACACCGGAGATCTAAAAAATCTTTCAATAAAAATTGCAAAGGATTTTAAACTTGGAAATTACCGAGCATATAAAATTATCCCCATTGGTTATGAAGATTTCAACTTCTTTATAAAAACCACTAAAGGAAAATTCTTTGTAAAAATTTTTTCTACACAAAGAACCCTAAATGACGCAAAAAGAATAGTTGGTATTATGTCAAAAATGTATGATGCTCAAATTGCTATTCCTAAACTATACAAATCAGACCAAGGAAATTTACATTTATTAAAAGATAAGGGCGTCAATTTACGAATATGTGTCATGAGCTTTATTGATGGCAAAGATTTCTTTTCTTCTGGTAATACTATCAGCAATAAAGACATAAATTTCATAGCTTATCAGGCAGCTCTAATAAATAAACTAAAAATTACACCAAAAAAGGTTTATGATAGTTGGGCAATCTCAAACTTTCTACCTGAATTTAAAAAGAAAAATCGATATTTAGATAAAGATGACCTATCGCTCATTAAACCTCTGGTTGCAGATTTTAAAAATCTCAAAATAAAATCACTTCCTCACTGTTTTGCTCACGGAGACATAATAAAAACTAATATTATAAAAGATAAACGTGGAAAAATTTGGCTAATCGATTTTTCAGTCGCTAATAAATATCCCCGTATACAAGAATTGGCCGTATTAGCTTGTGATGTACTATTTGATAGTTCAAATCAAGTAAAAAGCCAACAAAAACTCAAACAAGCTTTAAAGGAATACCAAAAAACTATTACTCTCACTGAAAAAGAAAAGAAATCTTTGCCCGTTTATATTAAATTAGCCCATGCCATGCATGTCTTATGTGCTACTTATGAGAAAAAAGTGAATAACAATAATTCTAAAGAAAATAAATATTTCCTTAACATAGGTAGAATTGGCTTGCGCAGATTAAGCTAAACTATTAATATTAATTGAGATATTTGGGTCATACGTCAGACAACACCGCGTATCTGGTTCGCGGACTAAATAAAATTAGGTTTTCTACTTAAAGATAAAAATATGAAACTAACAAACAAAATCATCGTAATAACTGGGGCTAGTGATGGAATAGGGAAACAGATTGCCCTTAGGCTTGCTAAAGAAAAAGTTAAATTAATCCTTATCGCTAGAGATGAAAAAAAATTAACAGAAGTTTGTGTAAATGCTAAAAAACTAGGTGCAATACAGTGCAAAAGCTATGTTTGTGATCTACAAAAAACTGAACAATTGAAAAAAACTGTGCAATCAATTATTTCTGATTTCAAAACAATTGATATATTAATAAATAATGCTGGTATTTGGCAAAAATTAAACCCAATAGAAAAAATAAGCGCAGAAATAATTGATAATGTTATACAAATTAACTTAACAGCTCTTATTCATGCTACTAAATTATTTATACCTATGCTTAAGAAAAGACCAGAGGCTGCAATTATTAATATTTCTTCAAAATCTGGCGTAGTAGCGCAAGCCGGGCAATCTGTTTATACTGCTAGTAAGTATGGGGTAAGGGGTTTTACTGAAGTACTTAGGGAAGACTTAAAAGATAGTAAAATTAGAGTGGCTGGAATATACCAAAGTGGGATAAATACAAAAATGTTTAAGAAAACTGGCGAAAGTTTTTCAACAACAAATTTTACTAATCCTGCAGATTTAGCAGATGTTGTAGCTTATATGTTATCCTTACCAAAAAAGATTTGGCTACATGATGTAAGAGTAGAATATTAAAAACGAAAACCTAATTTTATTTTACGTCCGCTCACCCAAATCCCTTGTTCGTTTCGGTGGTTGTGCTCCGCACAATTATACCACCTCCACTCACTGCGGGACTTCAGATACGCTTGTCTGTTATCGGAAATAGCGCTATATTATCAAACTAATAATTAAAAAAACAATGTTTAGAATTAATGGTTTTGGCACGACTCTTTTAGGTAAAACGAAGGTTGATAAGAGCGATAATTCATACGTGGCCACAGAATGGGTTACAGCTCTATTTTTCCCAGTAGTACCTATTCGTGCTTATAGAGTAATTAGAACTGAAAGAAGTAAAAGTTTTTGGACAGGCGGGTTTCCGGAATATCAAATGACTCCCGTTGTTCTAGATAGGAAACAAATCGTCAAGACGTACCTAGTTTGGTGGCTTCCTGTAATTGTTATAATCACTATTATAGTCGCCTTAGGGTAATATATACATAATGCCCATAAAAAAATACGCGCTACATCCGATAACACCGCGTATCTGGTTCGCGGACTAAATCAAGTTAGAAACATATATGACAAAAGATGAGAAATTTATGTCTATCGCCATTAAAGAAGCAAAAGAGGCGCTTTTTCCATTTGGAGCTGTTTTGGTGTACAAAGATAAAGTAATTGCTAAATCTGGTAGTGGTTCAAAAGACAATCTCGATCCTACTGCTCATGCTGAAATTAATGTTATTAGAAAAACCTGTAAAAAATTAAAAACTAAATCACTACGAGGAATGACATTATATTCTACTTGCGAACCATGCCCAATGTGCTTTTCTGCTTGTTGGTTTGTTCAAATAAAAAAGATTGTTTTCGGTGTAGATTTAAAAGATTCTTCTAAACTATTTGGAGAAGAAATTAATGTTAGCGCCTCTTTTTTGAATAAAAAAGGTAAAAGTAGGATAATAATACAAAAAGGAGTATTAAAAGAAGAAATTCTAAAGTTATATAGAAAAGCTTAATTTAGTCCGCTCGCCCAAATCCCTCACTCGTTTGCGTGGTGCGCTCCGCGCTATTTTACCACGCCACTCGTTCGGGACTTCAGATACGCTTGTCTGTTAGGCGAAATGATGCTCGGGCTTATACTATAAATAATATGAAACACATTATTTTAAAAACATCTAATGGAAAATCTATTAGATTTAAATTATATGAAAAAGAAGCTCCTTTGACTTGTGAAGCTTTCGCAAAAATATTGCCTTTTCAAGCTAAAGCCATACAGGCTAGAGAGGCTGGAGAAGAAATATGGATTCCTGACGGACCAGAATTAAACATGCCTCCAGAAAACGCAACGGTTCATTTATTGATGGGAGAATTAGGAATTGCTCCAAACTATACAAGAAACCAGGTAGCTAGGAGCATAGCTATCATTTATGGAGAAGCTAAACTACACGACTGTGTAAATGTTTTTGCAAAAGTATTTGATGAGGACGTCAAATCACTAAAGAAACTTGGAGAAGAAATTTGGCTAAAAGGAAGTCAAGTGCTCACTTTTAAAATAATTAACTAGAGCCCTCGCATCACATCGCCCAACACCGCGTATCTGGTGTCGTGAAAAAGAGAAAAAAATCAGCGCCAGATCCGTATTCAAACTTCACTGGCGCTTCCACCTCGCGTAGACACGATCTACTTGCCTAGCCTTCGGTACCCTCCTCGGGGTCAGGCTCATGCCTACTCTCGGCGATGAGATCCGCTACTGCCCTTTCCTTGTCGGTCATGCGCCCCCGCTTCTGCTGGATGAGCAGGCCCCTCCAAGCAACTAGCAGGATATGCATGGCCCTCTCTCTGCCATCCTTGCACTTCTGGCACTGGCAGTCATCGGGATGTAGTAATGCGGACATCTGACCACCATCCTTTCTGGGCTAGGCCTCATTGACACGTACGTTACGGTGAATATATATAATAAATTTGGCATATTGTCAACTCTTTTTCACTCCACCCAAATTGCCACCTCGCACCTGTGATGATATAATTTTATCACAGGTGTTTCGGTGCCAACTTCAGATACGCTGGCCTGTTAGGCGAAACAAATTTGTGCCCTTAAATAAAAAATATGACTACTATTGAAGAACTACAATTAGAAATAGAAGAAATAAAAAAACGAAATCAGCGAGTAGAAATAGATAAATCTTGGGAAACTAGCTGGGTTCGTAAATTAATAATCTTAATTTTAACTTATATTGTTATTGTTATTTTCTTCTTTTTTGCAAAATTACCAAAACCATTTATCAATGCAATAGTTCCCTCTATTGCTTTTGTTATTTCTACTCTAACTGTGCCACTATTTAAAAAATGGTGGTTAAAAAATATATACAAAAAATAGCTTTGGCACAAATTTGCATCGCCCAACACCGCGTATCTGGTTCCACAAAAGGAGAATAAAAAAATGACCCGACGAACAGCTGCTCGTCGGGTCGCTCGCCTCATCTCCTTCGACGGAAAGAGACGAGAATCAACAGGATGATGACGATGTTGATCGCCCATCTGTCGGCGCCCTTGCCGAAGGACTTCTCCAAGAGATCCCCAACGGGATCGAAGTTGAAGACCACCAGCAAAATGGCAACTAAGATGGAGATCCACATCCACGGCCTGAAAGTAAAGGACGGCCTCTGCTGTTCCATGCGCGACACCTCCTCTCAGCAGGAACATAATAAATTACCATCATATAATAATAAAGTCAATATCATATTCTCCTTTTGCTCTACCCAAATTTTCTGTTCACCTCCGCTGCTCTTGCGCTCCGTTCCACTTCGCGCAATAATTATAGCAGCGTCGTTTCACAGAAAACTTCAGATACGCTGGCCTGTTAGCGGAAATATTGCTCAATATTGACAAAATAGTAAGGTTAGATAAAGATTGTATTGGTTCTCTTAAAATTAAATACTCTTAGGGGGTGGGTTTCGTTCAATCACGCTCAAAAAAGGGAGATGACGACATGTCACGAAATAAGAGAATCGCCCTGGCCATCATCTGTGTCAGTGGTGCAATAATAGCTAGCGTAGGAGCATACATCGGTCTTACGACCAAACATTTTGTCCCCGCGTTGGTGATCTGTGTGACTGGAGCAGCTGTCACCATCGTATCAATGGTGATTATGCGTAACACAGACAGAAGGCGGTGGGAAAGCTGACGATTCCTTACAACACATCTTCTTTGGGAGAGAAACTTGTGTTTCTCTCACCCCCTAAGAGTATTTATACAAATCAATAACTCCGCAATACATCCGCTAACACCGCGTATCTGGTTCGCGGACTAAATAAATAATAAATATATGGATTTAAAAACACTACAAGAAAGAATCTACCAAAACAAACTAAATAGAAAATTTAATACAGAAGACGTAGGCAAAGAAATAATTCTACTGACTGAAGAATTAGGAGAATTGGCTAAAGCTTACAAGCATAGTAATAAAAAAATAGCTAAAGAAATAGATAATAAAGAAGAAATACTCGATGCGATTGGAGATATCACAGTTTACTGTTTGGGTTTGTTTGCTATGCTAGATGTAGATAGTAGTAAAATATTAGAGAGCATAGTCTCTAATAACGAAACTCGTACTCATACTGGGCAAATCTAATATTATTTATTTAAAAAAATGAAAATAACTCGCTATAGGTCACCAAAAACTAAAGTAAAAAATAATGGTATTAATGGAAAGGGGCTATTTGCTATAGCAAATATCAAAAAGGGGGAGGTTATTTTTGTTAATGCTGGTCATATTGTTAATAAAAAAGGGGCTATGCATTACCACAACACTGTCGGCGACTTTGAATTACAAATATATGATAATTTTTTCTTGACCCCAAAAACTAAAAATGAAATAAAGGATCTGGTAATTCATTTTAATCACTCCTGTAATCCAAATGCTGGCCCTGATGGCCAAATTACTTTCGTGGCTCTAAGAGACATTAAAAAAGGAGAAGAAATCACGGGTGATTACGCAACATTTACTAACTACCCATACAAACTAAAGTGTTCCTGTGGCAGCAAGAATTGCAGAAAAATAATAACTGGTAATGATTGGAAATTAAAAGAGTTACAAAAAAGATATAAAAATAATTTTTCCTGGTTTATCTTAAAGAAAATAAAAAAACTTTAATTTTTTTAAATAATTTTATTCTTAACGTCCGCTCACCCAAATCCCTCACTCGTTTGCGTGGTGGCCTCCGGCCAATTTTACCACGCCACTCGTTCGGGACTTCAGATACGCTGGCCTGATAGATGAAATAAGCTCACATTTTTATATGGAAGAAGAATACAAAAAAGAAAACGAAGAACCAATCAGTAAAGAATTAGGATATCCTTATAATGTTTTACCAAAAGGATACCCTGATAAAATTAGTGATGAAAAAATTAATGAAGCAATCCAAAAATTTTTTGGACACTTAAAAGGCAACGCTGGTGTTTCGTCTTCTATTTTACAAGATACAGCTTTTATAAATATAGGTTTGAATGAATTAAATAACCGTAAAAATAATAAACAAACAAAAATAGCTTTTAGAATAAGTCTAGCCTCCATAATTATAGCCTTATTCGCAATGTTCTTTGCATATGCTCAATACCAAGTTGCTCTTAACCAAATTGAAGAGCAGCGCAATGCTAACAGTCTAACAAAATCTATGTGGGAATATGAGAAAATGAGAAATGATAGATTAGAGGCTAGAGAAATAGAATGGAGACGAGAAGATATAAACAAATAAAAATGTGAGCTTACATCACCTATCACCGCGTATCTGGCGGAACTAATAAAAATTATTTATGAGAAAAGAAAGTATATATATAAAATTACTTGAATACGGACACAAAAACGCTGAGGGGTTTACCTATGATGAAATAACCCAATGGGCTAATAAAAATTTAAATGATTACGAGCAAAAAATTGTTGAAAAATATATTCAAAACGCCCATGAAAATTATCAAAGAAGTCAAGCTGGAAATATTGAAACTGTATTTGCTATTATAAATTTTGCGGGTAGTGATTACAAAAATAAAAATCATAAATATTCTCTTAGCTTAGATGCTAATTTTAAATATATTGATTTCTTAGAATTAGAAGAAGCAAGGAAGTCATCAGGACAAGCTAATAATAAAGCACTAATCGCCATATATATTGCAGTCGGAACTTTAATAATTTCAACATTACTAACCATATGGCAGATTAATTCACCAATAAAAATACATTCCGAACAATTTAATAAAATATTAAATTCATTTAATAAATAATTTCATTAGTTCCGCCCAAATCCCTCATTCACTTGGGCGGTCAGCTTCGCTGAAATTATACCGCCCTGTTCATTCGGGACTTCAGATACGCTTGTCTGATATGTGCCATAAAAATTAACTAAATGAATATGCTCAATAAAGATACCATTCAAAAAGAACTAGATAATATTATAAACAATAAAGAAGAATTGGATTTTGAAATTAACCCAATTATTAGAAGCATTTTAAATGATAACTTGCAAATAATTGACATTCATAAAAATAAAATAAGTTCAATGATATATTGGAAAATAAAATTAAATTATAATGGAACAATAATAAATTTAAAAGGTTTTACGAATAACAAAAAAACTGATAGAGAATTAGCAATTTCTATATTTAAAAAAATATTAAATCATTTAGATAAGAATTAATTTTTACAGCACATATCACCGCGTATGCGGTTCGCTCGCTAATAATAAAATTATTTATTAAGTATGAAAATATTACTAATATTAATAGGCGTCATCGTAGGATTTTTTCTTTTATTATTTATAGCCGGCATGGTTATCGCTGCAATCACGGGGAGCAAAAAAAATAGAAAAGTGTTTGCAATGACCTTATTGGATCAATTGCCTACCGAATTAATACAGAAATTACGTGAAATTTTTAAAGCGCATAAAAGTGGTAATGTAGAAAAAGTAAATAAAATTACTGAATCAATTAGTGCTGTACAAATTCATGAAGTTATGAATTTACTAAGTCCCAAGAGTAGACCAGCTCAATTTTCATCAGGTAAACTTGGGGACGCTTTAGCATGGACAGCATTAGAAAATGGATTACAAGAAAATGGTTATTCAAACAATGCGTCGCGTATAGTAGCTGGCATAATAAACCTTGATTTAGACTCTGTATTATAAATAATTTTATTATTAGTTCGCTCACCCAAACCCTTCGACTCCTAGCGTGCTCTGCTTCGCAGAAATTATAGCACGCTACTCGCTCAGGGCTTCGCATACGCACGTATGTTAGGCGAAATTTTGGTCACCTTAATCATTTAAAAATGAAAGAAATTATATATAAAATTTTTTACTACTTAGGCATCCCTTTAATAATTACTGGCTTATTAATTGCTTTCATATACAATAAACTTTATGATTTTGAAAAAGCAGTCAATATCACCGCGACTATTATACAAACGCTAGCCATTTTTATTGGCGGTGTCTGGGCATATCATAAATTTGCATGGGATAAAAAAGCTGAAAGTGCAATAAAACTGAAAGCAATGTTAATGGATTATGCACATCAACATAGTTTTGCTGCTTCCCAATACCGAATCAATATACAAGAAGGAATAAAAGAAGAGGACGCTTATTTAAAATATGCAACAACAATGCTAAATCCATATACCCAACTACGTTCACATATACATCTGTCAATTCATATACCTAAAAAGCTCAGAAAAAAAATATTTGACACTATATGGTTAACACTTGGAAATGACCATGGGCCAAAAAGAGAACATTTGAATGATAATTGGAAAAAATTTGGACAAGGAATAAAAGAAATACAAGAAGATTTAGAAAAATTAGTTACAAAATAAAATGGTGACCAAAACATCGCCCAACACCGGATTGCCGATTCGCGGGCGAGAATAGTATAATATAAAAATATGAATAATAAAAAACCACTAGCAATTATTATTACTGGGTGCGGGTACAAGCCAGTACAGTATATATATAAATATAAAGGCGTACCTAGCCATGCTGTTATTCCTATTAATGACAAACCATATAAGATGAACATTGGCACTGCTTCAGCTTACTATCTTGCCAAAAAAGGCATTGAAGTAATTATGGTCTCTAAAACAAAAGATAAGTTAAAAAACATAAAAGATGGTTTAGTAAGTCTAGGTTGTAATAAAAAACTTATTTCATATATTCCAACTGACGCTACCTCTGATAAGGAGATTACTCAATTTATTAAAAAACTACCAAAAAATAGAAACTTTTTTTGGCTTCAATCATTGGGAGTAGGCGGTGGCACTTATAAAATACCTAATGATAATATTTATTTACCTCTACAAAAAATTGATGCTCAAATCATGGAAACGGAAATGGGCATTGTGACGGCTACTCATAAATTCATGCTTAAATTATTACCTATTCTCAAAAAACAAGTAAAATCTGGAGGTGAGGCTAGAATCTGCATCATTACTTCAATGTCTGGAGAACGTGGATATCATTATGGTGGTACTCATGTAGCAGCTAAACATGCTCTAGTTGGTTACATAAAAGGTATAAAAAATGAACTAGAAGATGATGGAATAAATATTATTGATATTAGACCAGGTGCCATTGATACTGGCATGTATGATAATTCAGCGGTGCGAAAAACAGTGGAAGATATTAGCGTGAAAACAAAAATGTGGGGTGGGAAAAAACCAATTTACGCATCCCCTATTCTAGTCGCTAAAACAGTCTATGGTGCCATGTTTTCTGCTTCGCCAAAAAAAGTTTATAAAATATTAGCCCCGCACCAAAAATAAACATACATTTCTCGCCCGCTCATCCAAATTTCACTTTCGCTTTTGCGGTTTGCTCCGCAAAATTATACCGCAACGCTCAAGTGAAACTTCGGCAATCCTCGTCTGTTGTATGAAATTCAGAAGCTATCTCTAAAATTTTAAGATATAATAATATGAAAAATATTACACAACCCATAGGATACATAAAAGGAGAAGGTGCCGGCCCCGATACAATAAAAGCGGCTCTGCTTGTTTTAAAAACAATAGAAAAAATCAAAAAAATAAAATTCAGATTAATAGAATACAACGGCAAAGCGCCGGCCTTAAAATACACCAAGGATTCATATGACCAGCTTAAAAATTTCTACCATCAGATTCATGAAGAAAAAGGGTGTATTATAAGAGGCGGTATATATGCCAGACAAGTTTATAAATTGAGGCATGATTTTCATTCGACTTATAAGCCAATCCTAATAGATCCTATGCCGGAACTATTTGAAAATTCTCCTTTCAAAAAAAACTTTGCCAGTAAATTAAATCTTCTTATATTACGAGAAAACGCCCAGGGATTATTAATGTCTAAAGAAAAATTGAGAATCCAAAACGGCAACAGAAAGTTTGAAGGAAAATTTTACTACGATGAAAGACTATGTAAATATTTCGTAGATATGTGTTATAAAGCCGCTCAGGAAAGAAACAAAAAAATAATGTTTTTAATTAAAGGTGATGTGTGGAATAGAAAAAATTTTGGAGGTATGTGGCTCAATTTATGGCAAAATTTAAACAAAAAATATTCTGATGTAGAATTTGACTGGGAACATGAAGATACGTGGTTTGGTAATTTTTTGAATCATCCTGAGCAATATAGTACTGTCGCCGCTTTAGGCATAGCCGCTGATTTAATTACTGATCCTATTGCTGTTTTAGCTTATGGAACAAGAGCCGTTACACCATCGGCTAATATTGCCCCCGATGGATTCATGACTTTCCAAACTATACATGGGGCCGGCACTAATATCCCAAGAGGCAAAGCAAACCCCATAGCAATGATTAGAACGCTTGGTTTAATGATGGATTATTTTTATAAAATGCCGGAAATGAGAAACCTTATAGATAAATCTATTAGAAAAGTTCTATTTAAAGGATATGGAACAATGGATATTTATATAAAAAATAATAAGAAGCATAAGTTGGTCGGCACAAAAATAATGACTGATTTGATTATCAATGAGATGCTTAGATAGCTTCTGAACATCACACAACACCGCGTATGCGGTTCGCGGACTAAATTATTTGCCCTATAAATAAATTTGAAATATACTTTAAAAGTGAGGTCAAATCACTGTTCTTCAACTAGGAGGTAACGAGGTGAAAACCGAGAAGAAAAGTAGCCGTCCTTTCTGGCTGTTTATTGGCACGCTGATCGTCTTGACGATCGTACTACTGGCAATCATGGGTGCCGAACAGCGAGGACAAGTATTCGCCTACTTGCTGGAAAGCATCAAAGCACTGCCTGCGTTGGCAGCAGTGGTGGTGCTCGGCACCGCATTCTGCCTCTGGCAGATATCACGAATACCCAATCGGCCTAAGCCTTCCAGAAAATAAACATCGTGTACCTCGAGAATCTAGAGAGGACGGCTACCCGTCGTCCTCTCACACATTTAATAATACTTGGCAAATAATTTTAGTCCGCTCACCCAAATCGTTCTTTCGCAAATATGATTTCAAAATATTTTATCATATTCGCTCAATCACGACTTCGCATACGCTTGTCTGTTAGCTGAAATATTCCTTTTCTTTCTTGATATTTAATAGCAATTATTGTAAACCTAAAAGCAAATTTCTTTTTATTTTTTAGTGAGGGGAAATATGGTGTTTCCTCCGTTACGCTCCACGTAAATAAAGATCAATGAAAATAAGCGAAATATATAATCTAAATAAAACTCAACATGAATTAGACTTTGTTGATATTGATCCAGCAAACGACAAGGCAGTATTTCTGGACCCATTTTTTATTTCAACTAGACCACAACCATGGTGTATTGAAGCTGATAGAATTTTAAAAAACTTTTTTCAATATATAATTGATCTTATTAGGCTTAATCAAATTGATAAGGCACGTTCAATTTTTACACACCTAAATGAGCCTAATGAAACTTGTTTAGGTCTTTCACAAGGGATACCCCAAGGAAAAGGTGCGGGGAAAATAGATTCACAACGAATATTTGATAGTATTTTAGAAAGTAGAGCGGTTGAAACAGGTCTAGTGGAAGATTTAGAAGATACAGCTATTTTTATTGACGGCATAGCCAATGATAAAGTGTCTGACATGACAACTAATATAATTAAAAAACATTTAATAACTTATACTCAATCTCAATGTGATCTCTGGAATATTGAATTAACTGCCGATGTACCGTCTGGCTTTTTTGGGACCCAATAAATAAAAAATGGGAAAACGAACATACAAAAAGACTTGTCATTGATGATAAACCAATTATGTTAGTTCCTAAAATAGCTGTGTCCTTTTACAAAGAATTTATTAATCAACAATATCATCAACATTACGTCTTGAACTACTTACAGAGTGAACATTTAGCAAAAAATAGTAATCTTGTCCGCACTAGGACTCTTAAGAATGGCTCCCTAGAGAAATATGTAACAAAAAAAGATATAAAAGAAGAAGAAACAACATACACAAAAGAATTTATAAGAGAATTCACTAAAAAACATCCGGAAGTATTCGAAAATTTTAAAAAAAATAAAAAACTAACTGTTCAGCCAATTTCTAATGATGAGCTGGAAAACATTAATGTTAGCGAGCTAATAGATTATTTGATAAACACACTGGAATCTTTACACCCAGGAGGAGATGACGCAAGTAAATACCATAAATTAATGATTGGTATTCTAGAGTTCATTTTCTACCCTTCAATTAATAACCCCGTAAAAGAAAAAGAAATTAATGAAGGTAGAAAAAGAATAGATATAACCCTTGATAATGCAGCGAATGATGGTTTTTTTCATCACTTACATGATATTCATAAAATTACTTCTAGATATATTTTTGTTGAATGTAAAAACTATTCCGAAGATCCAAAAAATCCAGAACTTGACCAATTATCAGGAAGATTTTCGGTAAATACCAGTAAGTTTGGATTTTTAGTTTGCAGGTCTATTAACGATAAAAATTTATTTAATAAAAGATGCCAAGATTTATGGAAACAAAAAAATGAGCTTATCACACCTATCACGGACAATGAGATTAAGACAATACTAAATAATATAAAATCTAATAATTTAGGAAGTGAAGAACAATTGCTGACAGATCTAGCAAGAGAAATAACTTTATCATAAATTTATAAAAGAGGTTTGGGCTCGGGCATTCACCCCTTAATCCCCTCTGCCCTTCACCCAAATTGATAAAGATCAAATTCTACTTTTAAAGAATAAAACTCTCTAAAGTTTAAAGGAAAAATGTACATCACACAACACCGCCTGCCTCGCCGCAGACGACGAGTCAAGGCGGGCGTATGCGGTTCCACTCCTTGTAATCGCTTCGCCTACATTGCTAACTTTACTTTTTTCCTTAATATGGTATACTATAAAAAACTACCTATACCATATTAAGCAATAATTATGAAATATCTACACAAAACAATCGCCTCTCGTTTGGAGGCTAAAAGAAAAGAATTAAATAAACTGCGACCATTGCCTACAACGGCGGTTAAAAAACTGCAAGAAAAACTAAGGTTAGAAATGACCTATAATTCCAATGCTATAGAGGGCAATAGCTTAACTTTAAAAGAGACTTTTTTAGTTATCAATGAAGGCATTACTGTAAAAGGCAAACCCTTAAAAGACCATTTGGAGACTAAAGATCAATATGCAGCTTTAGAGTATCTCTATGATTTGGTTGATAGACATAAACAAAATACTATTTCTGAAAAGTTAATCCGCTCCATTCATCAAATTGTTGTCCAGGAAACAGAAAAAGAACAAGCTGGCAAGTACAGAAATGCCAATGTTTTTATCATGGGCGCCAAACACACACCACCTAATTCTTTTGAGATATCACGGCTAATGGATAATCTTATAGTTTGGCTAAAACAAAATAGTGATAAAATACCAACAGTTGAACTAGCCGCTTTATTCCATCATAAATTAGCACAGATTCATCCATTTTTTGACGGCAATGGCCGTACAGCAAGACTTATTATGAACTTAATATTGATGAGAGCCGGCTATCCACTTACTATCATACTAAAAAATGATAGAAAAAAATATTATAGCGTCTTGGCTAAAGCTGATGGGGGTGATTATGCGCCACTAGTTAACTTCATAGCTCAAACAATTGAGAGGTCTTTTGACATATATCTAAAAACTTTAGCACCAACAAAAAACAAGGGGAAATTAATATCGCTAGCTGAATTGGCTAAAGGAACAAAATATTCTGCTAAATATTTAAACTTGCTAGTCAGGCAAGGCAAACTCGAGGCCTATAAAGAGGGTCGTAATTGGTTAAGCTCAAAAGAGGCTTTAAATAAATATATTAATAATCGAGAAAGAAAAAAGTAAAATTAACAACTTCGCCTGCCTCGCCGAGCCGAGGCAAGGCGGGCATACGCTTGTCTGTTATCGGAAATAGCGCTATATTATCAAACTAATAATTAAAAAAACAATGTTTAGAATTAATGGTTTTGGCACGACTCTTTTAGGTAAAACGAAGGTTGATAAGAGCGATAATTCATACGTGGCCACAGAATGGGTTACAGCTCTATTTTTCCCAGTAGCACCTATTCGTGCTTATAGAGTAATTAGAACTGAAAGAAGTAAAAGTTTTTGGACAGGCGGGTTTCCGGAATATCAAATGACTCCCGTTGTTCTAGATAGGAAACAAATCCTCAAGACTTACCTAGTTTGGTGGCTTCCCGTTCTTGTGATTGTTATAATTACTACTATAGTTGTCTTAGTGTAATATATACATAATCCCATAAAAAATGCACGCTACATCCAATAACACCGCGTATCTGGTTCGCGGACTAAATAAAATTTCAAAAAATTATAACTCTAACTAATAATAAAAAAGTATGAAAATTGTAATTTGTGGCTCAAGAAAATTTTTTGACGGAATCCGCAAGCTTGAAGAAAAACTTCGCGCTGATGGCCATATTATTTTTGCTCCGATTCTGAATAGAAACACCGATATTAATAATTTACCAGATGATTTAAAAAAATATGCATTCATGGGGTTGACCCACCACCATTTCAATTATATTCGTAAAGCTGATGTATGTTTTATATATAACAAAAATGGTTATCTGGGTAATAGCGGGACTTTAGAATTGGGCTTTGCAGTCGCTTGCGGAATCCCTATTTATGCCTTAAATAAAGACAAAGATGAGCCTTGTAGAGACATACTTTTTGATTTTATTGTTAATGATGTTGAAGAGTTTATTAAAATAATGAAAGAAAGTAGATAGTAATTGAAATTTTATCTTACGTCCGCTCACCCAAATCCCTCACTCGCCTTTGCGTTGTGCTCCGCACAATTTTACCGCAAAGCTCGTTCGCAACGTCGCATACGCACGTCTGCTAGACGAAATAAATTTATTATTAATATATCATATGAAAAATGAACAAACATTTAACGTAGAAATACCAAACATACAAGATGAAATGCTTCGGGATGCGCTTGAAACAATACGTGAAGAACTTGAACAGGGAGTTGGAGATGTAAGTGGAGAAGAAGTTATGCAAAAAATCCAAGAACTATCTGCAGAGACCCGGAGTGATAGTAAGCTACAAGACAGGCTTGAAGATATATACCGTGGACTTGACCTTTGGTTAAGACTCGATAAGGGTGTAGGTGAAAAAGAAGCTCGTGAATTTTCTGCACACATAGTCTATCTTTGTGCTGAAATGGGTATAGATCATCTAGACAAAAAATTATCTGGCAAGCTAGGAGATGTTTTGGATTTTAAAAAATAATAAATTTACGGCGCCCAACACCGCGTATGCGGTTCGCGGACTAAATAAAATTTATGATTGATAATTGGAAAAAAATTAAAGAAGAACCATTTAAAGCAGGATTTAGAAAACTAATAAAAAAGACATTTCAACTACCTAATAATAAAATAGTAGATTTTGATATAAAACAAGAAGGCCCGGCAGTTTGTGTACTGGCCCTTACTAAAGATAATAATGTAATACTTACTAAACAATTTAGACCTGGGCCAGAAAAAATACTTTTAGAACTACCTGGTGGATTAATTGACAAAAATGAATCTCCGGATGAAGCTGCCAAAAGAGAACTTTTAGAAGAAACTGGTTATAGTGGAAATTTCCAATTGATAGGAGAGAGTCTAGATTGCGCATATTCAACAATGGTAAGATATAATTTTGTAGCCATAAACTGCCATAAGATACAAGAACAAAGATTAGAAGAAAATGAATTTGCAGAAATAGTTGAAATATCTTTAGGGAATTTTAAAAAACATTTAAGAAGTGGCCAATTAACAGATGTTGAATCCGGATATATGGGGCTGGATTATTTAAAATTACTATAAATTTTATTTATTAGTCGGTCCACCCAAATATTTCGAGTCGTCGCACACACATCTGTCAGATGAAATAAATTTTTTTGAAATATATACTTTACCACAAATTATGAAACATATTCATTTGGAGGGTTCGTGGATAATAAAAGCCCCTATTGATAGGGTTTTCAACATCGTCACTGATTTTGAAAACATGCCGAAATATTTTCCTAAAGTTGCCAAGTCAATCATCGTTACGAAACGAGAAGCTAATAATTTGGAAATTGACGCTCAAGTAAAATCTTTTGGGACTATTCTTCCTGTCAAAATGAAAACCAAAATTCTCCCACAAAGGGGTTTTATTTCTGATAACCAGAGCTCTAAGTTTGGCACATCGGGACATGAGGAACTTTTATTGAACGAGGTAGGGGTTGGCACAAAAATCAACTATTTTTATGAGATTGATATTCATAAAAAATGGCTGCGAATTATTGCTAAACCACTTATCGGATGGTTTGCCATGAAAGCATGGGAAAGGGCTTTTGTGAATGAATTGAAAAAAATTTTAGAAAAATAGTTTACCATAATTATGCTGCCAGAAAATAAATCAAAAAAAATTTCCGGTTATGCAATGGCTGTTACTGGGCTCATAATGCTTGTAATTAATGCCGTAGCATATATCTTCCATTTTAACTTCAAGGCACCTGCCCTAATTGTGCTGGGGATTGTATTTGCCGTAATAGGCATGAGTCATGTCCGTAAATCCAGAAAATAGATCTTAAAATTCAACATTGCCCATGCCTGCTGGCAAAGAATAAATTCTGGTGGCAGCCATGTAAATAAAGGTGTTAAATTTATCATTGACATAAACATTGGATAGCTATAAGCTAGCCAGGGACCAATCATATGGCGTTCTTTTGTCTTGAGCTTTGGAGGATCAGTCATGAGCACGGAAATTGTCATCCCAAGCACACCCTCGCCCTTTGGCAAAACCCTGCGCATGGATCTTGGGACATTCGACTCCTCTGCCGATGAATACCGCGTCGGCTTTACCCCGGGCAAGGACTTGTTGACCAACCTTCTGCGCACCGTACACGGCGGCGCCCTGGCCGGCATCTTTGATGAAGGCTCGGCCATGTGCATCTACTTCAAGTACGGCATCAATTCGGCAGTCACGCAACAGCTGTGTGTCGAGTACCACAATCCAGTCAGGCCGGGGCTGCCTCTAACCCTGGTGGCCAGAATTGTCAAGGAGGAGGACAGCACTATCATTGTAGAGGCGACTATATATAGCGGCTCACGCCTGATTGCTTCTTGCATCAGTCACTGGCAACGTCGCCACCTGCCGTGACCGGTGACTTATCGAGAACAGCTACGGACTTCATTCCCTGGTTTAGGGGGTGTTGTCCGTTTTTTTGTCAATATTTACAAAAAAACCAACTTGTAGTAATGTTAGATTAAATACGGGGGAATAATGTAAAAAGGCGAAAAATCGCATAAAAAGAATGGGGGTGACAAATTATTTATGAAAAACGCAGGCACAATAGGTGTCGCTAAACCAATCAAACAATCCAAGAAAACACCACGTTTACGAGTAATAAAAATTACTCGGAATACTGAATGCTCTATTAATCAATTTTAAATAAGATTTAATAACGATCTAATTTAATAATTAACGGAGCATTATTCCCCCCAGTTTGAGTGTTATTAAATGTTTGTGCCTAAATATCTTTATATTTTTTTAACCGAGAATTGCAACCTCAATTGTCGACATTGTTATGGTGATTTCTCAAAAAATAAAAAGGTCAAAAACTTAAATTTGCCAGAATGGCAAAAAATATTTGAACAATGCGCAAGTCTGCGTATTTTTTATTATGTAATTTCTGGAGGCGAACCAACAACCCACCCGCAATTTAAAGAGCTGGTTGAATATCTATCTAAATCAAATCAATATTTTGCCTTAGTCACCAATGGTCACTTTAACAAAAATATTGAAGATTTGCTTATAAAAAATAAAAAACATATTATTGAGCTAAAATTTTCTTTGGACGGATATGATTTTGATACTTATAATTATCTACGCCAAATAAATAATAGGCTACTATTTGATAATTTTATCGCCAGAATAAAAAGGTTTTCTCGGGCTGGCGTAAAAATTTCCCTAGGTATAAATATCCATAGCCGAAATATCAATCACATAAAAAAATTCAGCAAATTTATAAATAGCCTTGGACCTCAACACATAGAAATATCCACTATTGCCAATACTGGCAGGGCAAAATTATTGCCCATAAAAGACAAGAATATTTCCCTAAAACAAATAAAAAAATTACAGGAACAATTCACTTTATATCTGGATAAAAAAATCACTACCAGTTTTGTTGATATGCCATTCAATCACAGCCGTTTTGGTTTTAGCTGCCCAGCCATCACTGATTTTATGGCGATCAGCAGCCGGGGCATATTACTGCCTTGCCCCCTGTTTAATTCGCCTGACATAAAAAAATACTGCCATCATCTAAATGCTCACAATCTTGGCCTCAAGAAAGTTTTAAGTAGTCCGGTCTTAAAAAAATTATACTTGGCCAAATTAACACCCTGTCTATATAGAGAGCGCGGCTGCCACAATGCCAAAAATTGCCAACGCTGCCTGGCTCAAAGCTTGATGAAGGGAAACCCCCAAACGCCACCTGACTTTTGTTTGCAATATAAAAAAATTCTATTTCAAAAAAATGCTGTATAAATGGCAAAACCACGTTAAGTGGCGCAAAGAAAAAAAATCTGTTTTGGTATGTAACTGCCAAACTACTCAGATTTTTGAATTACCCTTAAAATACTCCGGCATATGCAAATCCTTAGATCGTAGTTACCGAATGCCGAAGAAATATAATGATCTACTCTCGGACTTACTAGAGCTCAAACTTCTTAAAAAAGTATAGCCTATTTTGCCGGGGTGTTTTATTTTCACCAAAAATATTGTATAATATAACTACTGGTAAAATAAAAATTTTTAATATAAAGACAAAGATTACAAACAAAAAAATATGGAACCATTTTATCGCAAAATTTACGGCCAAACTTGGCAACTAATAAAACAAAATCTACATCTACTATTCTTCGGGCTGTTTGCTTCACTCTTGGGTTTCAATGAAATCAAGATGATAATCAACTGGCAAGAGTCCAGCCCAGATCTAGTAAGTAATGGCCTGGCTAATTTATGGCTCTATCTCAAGATCATTGTGGTCAATGGCATTAATCTGCAAAACATGGACCCTTTTGTAGCATCCATCGGCCTGTTTATCCTGTTTGGCATTATTCTGGTGCTGTCCACCTGCTCCCAAGGCGCACTGATGTATAGCGCAGCTGAAAAAAATAAATCTGCTCAAGGCAAAAAGAAAATGAACAGTGGATTACAAATTGCCCTGCCAGAACACAATAGTATCGAAGGCTGACCTAAAAGGCTAAAGCTATTCAGATTTTCGTCAGTAATATTAATTCATCCACAGCCTCTAATGCGGGACTGGCTCTGGAGAGGCATTCATACTATAATGATAATATGGAAAAAAGGGGATCAGAATTACTAAAGAAAAATGAGAGTAAATATAGTGAGTTTTTTATTTTTAAAAAAAATATTAGCCAGGGGGATAATCATATTAATTTTGATCATAATCTAGGTGATGAATCTTTTTTTTGGATTGTAGCGGACTCTAGAGCAGATTTTAAAAATATTGCAACAGATCACAATGGCTAATTGGAAAAATATTCTCGAGGAACTAAATGCGAATGGAAGTAATTTTGATATTATTAGAAGATCTTATTTAAAAAAACTAAGCAAGTTAACGGGTAGGAATGTAATCGCTTATTATAGTGGCTGGCTGCAGAAAAACGCACCGGATTTGCGTTTTTCTCTCTCTATTAATGACAATGATAAAAATGGTTTTATGAATGCGCTCGCTGGAGTGAATTGTAGCAAGGGCCTAGATTTAGTTCTTCATACTCCGGGTGGCGATGTTGCGGCTACTGAATCAATTATTGATTACTTGAAAAGCAAATTTGAAGATATTAGAGTTATTGTGCCTCAACTTGCTATGTCTGGGGGCACTATGATAGCGTGCTGTGCCTCTAGGATTATTATGGGTAAACATTCAAGCCTTGGTCCAATCGATCCTCAAATTGGTGGCTTACCAGCCCATGGCGTTGTAGAGGAATTCCTGCGTGCCTATGAAGAGATAAAAGCCGACCCTGTTAAGCAGGCAGTCTGGGCTCCAATTATACAAAAATATCACCCTACTTTTATTGGAGAGTGTGAGAAAGCAATTGAATGGTCACAAAAAATAGCGGAAAATTGTTTGCGAGACAGAATGTTTAAGGGTCAAGCTGATGCTAATGAAAAGGTAAAAAAGATAATTGATGAACTCACTGATCACTCAATTAGTTTATCTCATTCTAGACATCTCTCGTTTAAGAAATGTAGTGAGCTGGGATTTATGGTTGATGATTTGGAGAGTGATAGTAAGTTGCAAGATGCTGTGCTTAGTGTGCATCATTCTTTTATTCATACATTAACATCGACCCCAGCGATAAAAATTATTGAAAATCATAATGGTGTAGCTTTCATACAAAGCGTGCCCCAATACTTAATGAATAGAAACTAAATCTGTAAAGTAATTTTTCGATTAATATAAACCAGCTTACTTTTCAGTAGCGACAACAACTCTCGTTTTTCCGAAATATTTCCATTTTGCAGCAGATATTTGGCGTAGGTTCTTACGTCAATTTTTTTACCTTTAATTTTTTCAGGATTACCGCCGAGCACAGATGTTTGTAGATTGTTTAATCTTCTTACTTCATCCTCAAATTTCCCTTGAACTCCAAGTTGATCAATTTCAACCTTGTCAATTATTTTTGCCAATTCGTTTATGAGTGCTTCTTCCCTGATATAAGTGTTTTTACATTCGGGGTTTTTGGCTCTGGTGCAACCGTAGTAAATATATTTGGCGGTCGTTCCGTCAGTCAATTTTTTGAATTTTTCTTGTCCGGTGATACTGGATCCGCACAGGCCACAAACCATGAGTTTGGTAAAGGCAAATTCTTTGTTTTTGGCGCCGCATGTAGCCTCGATTGTTTTGATGTTGGCTTGTGCCTGATCAAAAAGTTTTTGAGTGATAATCGGTTTGTGCTTTCCTTGATACCACTTGCCACTGTTTTTCGGGTACTCAAACATACCGTAGTAGAACGGGTTTCTCAGCAGATTATATATTCCGCTCAGAGCCAGGGTTTTTTGACCTCTGGTTTTAAAATTAAGATCAAACTTCAGCCAGTTGTATATCTTTCTACCGCTCCAACGCTCATTGGCGACTTTTTCGAATACTTGTTTGATTATTGGTGCGCGCAGGGGATCAACGATGATCTGGCACTTCTTATCCATTCGGTTTTGGTTCAGATAGCCCAAAGGCGCCATGCCTGGCCACAAACCCATTTCTACCCTCGTTCTCATGCCTCTTTTGACGTTTTCTCCGCGATGATCGTTTTCCAGTTTGGCGGTACTTCCCAAAATCATCAGCATGAATTTTTCATTTGGGTTATTGGTGAATGTTTGTCCGTGGGTTCTTATTTCCGCCAACAATCCTTGATCCATAAGATCGACGATGGCGCCTAAGTCACCGGCGTTACGACTTAAACGATCCGGCGCCCAAGTGATGATGCCGTTGAATCTGCCGGTTCTAATGTCACCCAAAAGCTCATTAAAGATTTCCCGCTGTCCCGTGTCCTTGGCCGAGTGACTTTCCCGTTTGATTTCAACAATATCCAAATTTTCCCGAACGGCAATATCCAACATTTCCTTAACTTGGGAATCGATGGACAGCACCTGGCGCTCCTCGGATTCCGTTGATTTTCTCGCGTAAAGGCAGTATTTGATTTTTTGTTCCGTTGTGGTTGCGTTTTCCATACAACAACATTGATGACGCAACCCTTTCAGTGAGTCCAGAGTGGGTGATTAGGTAAGCTGTAGATAACTTTTTTTTGTAAGCCCGCATGTTTTTATTGACTTTTTGGCTTAAAAGTGGGAAAATTAAAGAAACAAATCGACACGGCGCTTTTATTTTTAACATATAAGCGCCATGCAAATGCAAATGATATTTATGACTCAAAAAAAGGTTAAAAAAACCGGAAAAAAAGACACCCTTACATTCATTGATCTGTTTGCCGGAATAGGAGGTTTTCACGTTGCCTTTCACAATGCCGGAGCGGATTGTGTTTTTGTTTCGGAGTGGGATGAGTTCGCTCAAAAAACATACAGACACAATTTTTACAAAGTGTCTCCGGAGGTTTTCGATCTCGGCAATTTTGTCGGAGACATCACCAAGGTTGATCCGAAAAAAATTCCCGATTTTGACGTTTTGACCGCCGGGTTTCCTTGTCAGCCTTTTTCTCAGGCGGGATTTAAAAAAGGATTCAATGAAACTCGCGGCACTTTATTTTTCGATATCGCCAAAATAATAAAAGAAAAGAAACCAAAAGCTTTTTTTCTAGAAAACGTCAGAGGCCTGTACAATCACGACGGAGGCAAAACTTTCAAAACGATCAAGAGAATAATCACCGAAGACTTGGGTTATTCGTTTTTTTCACAAATCGTCAAAGCGTCCGATTTCGGTTTGCCGCAACACCGCCCACGTCTTTTCATGGTCGGATTTAAAAACAAGAAGATTGACTTTAAATTTCCCGAGCCCGCCAAAAGTCTGAAATACACCATGTCGGATATTTTCAAGGGCAAGTGCAACAAAGAAATCGGCTACACCTTGCGTGTGGGTGGTCGCGGAAGTAAAATTGACGATCGCAGAAATTGGGACGCATATATTGTCGATGGAAAGGTCGTTCAGCTCGGTCCGAACGAGGGATTGAAAATGCAGGGCTTTCCCGGTTGGTTCAAATTTCCTTCGGGGCTTTCTCCCGTGCAATCCATGAAGCAACTCGGTAATTCCGTTGCGGTACCCGCCATTGAGGCCGTTGCGGGAGAAATCGTCAAAACATTGAAAAAATATGGGAACAAAAAATAACAAAGGCGAATGGTCGGAGTTATACGCATTTTTGAAAATTCTTGAAGAAAGAAAACTCTTCGCCGCGGACAAAAATTTGGAAATAATCGAAGGAAAGTTTTTTGTGTTTCACAAAATCATCAGGGAAGAGAAAGATGAACCCGTGAAGATTTATGACATTTCCGAATCGCCGACGCAAATTTTGATCACAGACGAAAACGGAAAATTGTTGAAAGAATTAGATTCCGCCGGACTGAAAGAAAAAACTTTGAAGATTTTTAAAAAAATAAAGAGCGAGAAAAGCAGTTCTTTCGGGATTCCCGAAGCGAGCAAATTGATGAAGGAACTTCTGTGCACCAAGGTGAAAGCGGGCAGCGGCAAAAAAGCCGACCTGGTGGCCGTCATTTACGACAGAATTTCAAATACCATGCCGATGTTGGGGTTTTCCGTCAAATCGATGGTGGGAGGAGCGTCGACTTTATTGAATCCGGGCAAGACAACAAACTTCATTTACGAAATCAAAGGGTTCAAGGGCAATGTCGATGAAGTTAATCACATTGACACCAAATCTCAAATTCGGGATCGCGTGAGAAAAATCGTCGAGCAAGGCGGGTTGTTCGAGTATGTCGGCGTTTCAAATGAACAGTTTGAATTCAACATGAAAATGATCGATACGGCTTTGCCCGAGTTTGTCGCGCAAATGCTTTTCAATTTTTTCTCAAATTCCAACAGAACGATGTCGGATTTGACGGAAGAACTTTCCGGGGATGAGAACATAACCAAAAAATTCGGTTTGTCGCTGACCAATTACGAATACAAAGTGAAAAATTTTCTGGATGCGGTGGCTTTGGGTATGGTTCCAAGCAAACCTTGGGACGGATTTTCAAAAGCCCACGGCGGCTATATCGTCGTAAAACAAAACGGTGAAGTCGTTTGCTACCATCTTTACAACCGAGACGAGTTTCGGTCGTATCTGTACGAGAACACCAAGTTTGACGCCGCCAGTACGACTCGTTACGATTACGGCAAATTGTATGAAAGAGACGGGAGATTGTTTTTCAATCTTAACTTGCAAATCAGATTTGTGAAATAACGGAATCATCATGGCGGACATTTTCACAAGAAAAAAAAGAAGCGAAATAATGTCCAAAATAAAAGGCAAGGACAGCAAGATCGAAGTTGCCTTCAGAAAAAAGCTTTGGTCAAAAGGATTTCGTTACAGCAAAAATTCAAAAAATTATTTCGGAAAACCCGATCTGGCTTTGCCGAAGTACGAAACGGTCATTTTCGTCGATTCTTGTTTTTGGCACGGGTGTAAAAAACACGGCTCGATTCCGTCGACAAGAAAGAAGTTTTGGACGGAAAAAATAAATCGAAACAAAGCCAGAGACGGGGAAGTCGACAGACATTATAAAAAGAAGGGATGGATCGTCATTCGGACATGGGAACACGAGATGCGTAAAAACCCCGACGAATTAATTGATAGGATTGTTTTGATTTTAAAAAATGTCTCCAGAGTTTAAAACAGGTGGAATATTTTGAATAATTTAAACTAGAAGTATGAATAAAGAAACACCGGTTGAAAGTTTAGAGGTATGGCTATCAAACAAACCATTTTGGGAAAAGTTTGTCTAGAAAATTAATCTTGAAAAGGAATTATTAACGGACGAAGATATTGATTTGTGTTACAAATATTTATCCGAACACTTGAGTTTGACAGATTCAATTTCCGACACTAAACCGGAGATATCTTTTAAGAATGAAATATTCACTGACACCGCAAACGCAGAATACGGACCTGTTTCGTGTGCTCAAAAAAAGAAAATCATTGAAGTTAAAGATTTTTCTGATGTTAACGCTATCTCTGGTACTTGCTCTATAAAATTTGGATCAAACTTAACTTTGATTTATGGCGGAAACGGTAGTGGTAAAAGCGGAGTTAGCAGACTTTTATGTAATGCTTGTTTTTCAAGGGGAGAGCGTGAGATTTTGCCAAATGTTAAAGTTGCTTCAATACCCGGACCGCAAGCAAAGGCCACTTTTGTTATTGATGACGGTTCCGGAAGCACACAAGATGTCGAGTATTCTCTTGGTGATAATATTGACGATCTTAAATGTTTCTCAGTCTTTGATTCAGAAAGTGTTTTGATACATCTTGATCAATCAAATAATGTTAACTTTACACCGGCACAGATAAAAATATTTGATAAGGTTGCCGATACCATATCAAAACTTGAAGAGAAACTTCAGAATGAAAAAAATGAAAAGAAAAAGGATAATCCTTTCGCCTCAATGTTTTTATCTGATGATGCCACATCAGATACAGCGTTGTTTTGTAAAAACATAAGTGCGTCTACGGAAGTGGATGATTTTCTTAAACATGCAAATTTTAATGCAACAACAGACGAACCAAAAATATCGGATTTAAGCAAGCAGATTGATGAAAAGAAAAAGCTTGATATAACAAAAAAGAAAGCTCAGCTGGCATCGGATAGACAAAATTTAACAGCATTAAAATCTACACTGCAATCAACGGTTGATCGTTTCACTGAAGTTAAGAGAGATGCCATAAACAAAATAATTTCTGACATCACCGAAAAAAAGAAAATCGTTGAAAGTCTGAGCGTCCAAAGCTTCAACGATGGAATTATAAAAACTGTTGGTAGTCCTGAATGGAAAGCCCTTATAACAACAGCCAAGACTCTCTATGATAATGAAAAAGCAGCTAACGAGAATAACGATCTTGATAACTGCATCCTTTGTCATCAGAAATTATCATCTGATGCAAAAACTCTTTTTCAAAAATATTGGAAATTTCTCGAAAGCAAGGCAGAGTCGGAGCTTGCTTTGTTGGTGTCTCAACAAAGGTCTGCTTTAGAAGATCTTAAATCGGCAAAAACTTTGTATCCAAAATTTTTGGCAACGGATGCCGGTGTAAAAACACTGAATGAAGAAAATTCCACCTATCTGTCTGAGTTAAAAACACAATTTTCGGCCGTGTCTGATGTTCTTGATGATTGGATTGATAAACTTGGAAAATATGAGTCTGTCAGTACGGACGGCGTACCGACGATAAATTTAGAAAAAATTACCGAAATAGTAAATGCAAAGACTACGGAAGAATCTAAACTTGTTGATCCGTCTGTTGAAATTGCCACACTTACCGCAAGGTTAAATTCTCTAAAACATAAAAAAGACGCTACCGCCGTCAAAGATGCAGCTCTTGAGTATTTGTCTTTCTTGAAATGGTCATCAAAAACAAGCGGTGTCAGTTTCTCCGGTATTAAAATGGCTACTACCAAAAAACGAACTGAATCATTTTTGGTTCGTGTCGGAAATAGTTATAAAGGAGTATTTAATCAAGAATTAGCCAGTCTCGGTTGCGATTTTAATTTAGTAATGAATACGAGCGGAGAGCAAGGAAATACCGTCAAAGAATATCGTTTAGATTTTGCAGAGGACTATAATCCCAGCCAGATATTGAGTGAGGGCGAACAAAACGCTTGTTCATTAGCCGACTTCCTCACTGAAGTTCAATTGGATAACAAAAATTGCGGTATTATTTTTGACGATCCTGTGACATCGCTTGATCATGAACGAAAAGATAAAATTGCCGAAAGACTGACGAAGGAGGCTAATCAGAGACAAGTATTAATTCTTACCCATGACATGGTGTTTATGAGCCAGCTCGTTAAATATGCAAATAAATTTATTATTCCTTTCGTAGCTCACTGGATGAAAAAAGTTGATGGTATCCCTGGTTGCGTTGAAGACAATGCCAGTCCGAAGCTTGCAACATTAGCGAATTTAAAAGCCAAAGCACAAGAAGCGATCAAAGATATTAATACTCTCGATTCCACAACACAAGAGATCCATCTTGGATCAGCTTTTGATTATTTGCGTAGTGCTTGCGAGGCTTTAATCGAGGAAGTTTTGTTTGCCGGGACGATTCAAAGATATGATGATCATATCAAAGTGCAGAATTTAGAAGAAGTTGTCTTTGATAAAGATTTGGCATTAAAAATTACCGACTTGCATGGAAGAATCTCAGGATTTTTATTAGCCCATAACCGTAGCGATTTACAGCGAGAAAATCCTCCTCAATTGAGTGACTTTGAATCATTTCAGAAAGAATTCAATGAGCTTGAGACCAGCCTTCGATGCTCCTTAAAGACCGCTCGAAGCGAACGAAATCAAAGAAAAGAGGAAAAGGCTGCAGCTCAAGCTGGTTGGTAATAGGAATTTATGTTAAGTGGTCGTACTTAAATTGAAATATTTAATTTTAAAATAAATTGTTGTAATTATCCGTAGTTATTAAGATTATTACCTGTAGATAACTCAGCCTTCGCAAAAACCCTAACCTAAGCTAATATACGATGGACATTTGTCCATTTTTTGGTTAAAATGTAATTGACAATTAAGTGACCTAAACCCGTCGTTTTCGGCGGGCATGGTCTCAAATCGTAACTCACATACAACCCGTCATTCAGGGCGTGAGTTACGTTATGCAGGGAAACTTGCATAGGGGCTTTAAAACCCTCCTGGTGGCGGGCTTTATGTTTGGCCCGCGTTTCCGGGAAAAGCGAAAGGAAACGTCATGTCTTTAATCATCTCTCAGGGCGGAAGAAACGCCCGAAAAATCGACAAGACCGGTTTTGACAAGGAAGACTATCTGCAACAATACATTCGGGAAAATCCCGAAGCCATTCCGGTCTATGAAATCGCCCAAGACAAAAGGTTGTTTGTCGCCGCCCGTGAATTTCCGACCGAATCCGGTCCGATTGACGCGCTGGCCGTGGACAAAGACGGCGACATCTATGTCGTTGAAACCAAACTGTACAAAAACCCCGACAAAAGAACCGTTGTCGCCCAAGCGCTGGACTACGGCGCTTCGCTCTGGAAACATTCCGGCGACTTTTCCGAATTTTTGAGCCTGCTTGACTCTGAAATTCAAGACAAATTCAATCTCACTTTTCCCGAAAAGGCAAAAGATTTTTTTGGTTTGACCGACGAGCAGTCAAGCGCCCAACTTGACGCCATGCAAAGAAATCTGCGCGAAGGCAATTTGAAGTTTGTCATTTTGATGGACTCAATGGAAGAAAGACTCAAAGACCTCATAATCTATGTCAACCAAAACAGTCAGTTTGATATTTACGCCGTGGAATTGGAATACTACAAATTCAACGACTACGAAATCATGATTCCCAAGATTTTCGGGGTGGAAGTCAAAAAGAACGTCGGCACAACCGCAAACGCCAAAAGATTCAAATGGGACGAAGCCAAGTTTTTCAACTACGCCAAACAAAACCTGTCCCAAGACATCTGTGATCAAGTGTTCAAGCTTTTCGCTTTCAGTAAAGACAAAGCTTCATCAATCAATTACGGCACCGGCAGTTATCCAGCATTTTCACCCGTCTTTTCAAAGATAAGCGACAAATCGCTTTTCACTTTGACTTTGGACGGCGTTATCAGATTAAGCTTTAACTTTGAGTGGGCTTTTCGCGACAACGAAGCGTTGGCCAAAAAGTTCAACACCAGACTCAAAGAAATCGGAGTTATTATGCCCAAAGATTTTTTGCAGCTTCGTCCCAGCGTTGAATTCAAACAGTGGGGAAACAAGACGCAAGATATCATTAAAATAATAAAAGAATTAACATAACAAAAAACCATATGAAGAAATGTCCGTTTTGCGCCGAAGAAATCCAAGACGAAGCCGTCAAATGCAAACATTGCGGCAGCGATTTGGTCAAGCAGGAAAAGAGTGCGCCGCTTCAGGCCCAATCGATTTCCAATCCCAAGAGCGGGAAAAACAAGATGGTCGGCGGTTGCGCTTTGATCATCCTCGGCTTCATTATTGTTTTCTCAAGCGCTGCTTCCGGCGCTCAAGAAGGTTTAGGTTGGTTGGTGGTGCCGGCCGGCATGGCCATTTTGGCCGGATTGATAATTCTTTTGCTCGGCAAATTCGAAAATTGGTATCATTGGAAATAACGAGGTAAAAGATTGAACAACCGATTGTCTTTGACTTTTTCAAGTCGCGGTTTCATGCCCGTCCAGTTTTCGGTCGGGTTTTGAATTTTCTTCATTTTTGTCATCATTCGACTTTTTTGTATTGTCATCGGGATTTTTGTTTTTCAAAGTTTTTTCGATCTTTACCTGCTTGTTCAAGTTCGGATCACGCCAAGCGATCATCATGTCTTTTATTTTTTCTAAGCGCTCATTGGTCAGCAGACCCGCTTGATCATTTACCTGAATCGCATGGTTGTGATTGTGGGTGACTTTTTCCACGAATTCTTTGCTTCTGGTTTTCAGCCAAAACAAGACATAAGTGGGAACGCCGTCTTTGATTCCCTGAATGACTCTGCTTTGCGCCATGTCCGATATCAGCAAGGTGCCTTCTTTGCAAGCGTCTCTGACTTCGGCGGCGAATTTCCGGTCTTCTTGTGTCCAGCGATAAAAAGTGGAGGGATTGATACCAGATCTTAAGCAAGCCGTTGCGATAATCGGATTTTTTCGCAGTTCTTCAAGCAAGTCTTTTTTTATTCGACTTTTTCTTTTTTTGACGGTGATGGCCCGAGTTTTTGTCGGGTCCTTTTTTGGTTTGTTTATTGTCATATTTTTTTAGTTAACATCGGTTGGTTTATTTTTTTCGGTTTTTGTCCGGTTGTTTTTTCCCATCTTCGCAAAATCACCTGGGCATACACCGGTGACTTTTCCATCAAAAAGCAACGGCGCTTCATGGCGGTGGCGGCTATGAGCGTTGAACCCGAACCCCCGAACGGTTCGATTATGATGTCGTCTCGTTTGGTCAGCACTTTGACATAGGGGATGAGTATTTCAACGGGTTTGGTGCCAAAGATTATACCTTGCCCCGATGACTTTTGATCATCGGCTTTGTAACTGATGAAATCTGTCGGACAGATTTTTTTACCTTTTTCATAGCCTTCCCAGTGCGGTTTGCCGGAGATGGCAAACAAAGCGTTTTCGTATTCTTGTTGAAGCAAAGAATCGGCTTCTTGATCAACATTCAGTTCAATATCACCTTCGGTTCCCACCAAAGCGATATCGTGCTTGTTGAAGAATCGATGCTTGGCGGAAAATCCCTGGGTGCGGTTGGGCAAATGCCAAACAATGGTGTTTCGGTATTTCCAGTGTTTCTCCAGCTCGTTCCATATTATTTTTAGATTCTTGGGATTTTCAAAAACAATGATGGAAAAGTCCGGTTTTTGAATTTTGGCGATATTAGTCATCCAAAGTTCGGTGAAGTTGTCGGGCAAAATATCGGTTTCCAAATATCGGCGGTTTTTCTTCACGCCAAAGCCGGTGGTGACCCCGTCCTTTTGTTTGGTTTTGCCTTTGAGATAATCAAGCAGGTAAGGAGGATCGGTAAGACACATGTCGGCTTTTTCATTGCCCATGAGTTTCAGGACATCGGCTTCAACGGTGCTGTCGCCACACATCAGTCTTGAACCGTTCAGTTCGTAGATGTCGCCTTTTTGCACGGAAATGTTTTTGATGTCCAGTTTTGCCAATTCCTTGTTTAAATCAAACATTTCCGGTTCGCTTTCGAGTCCGAAAATTTCGTCCAGTTCTTCCGAGGAAAAACCAACGTCTGAAAGCAGCGATTCGTCAAACTCGGCAAGCAGGGAATAATCGAATTCGCCGACATTTTTATTCAACCTGATATTGAGCTCTTTTTCTTTCTTTTCGTCGGGAATGTTCACATATACCACCGGGACTTCTTTGTAGCCCAAAGCTTTGGTGGCTTTCAGGCGCATGTGACCTCCAATCAGAATATTTTTGCGGTTTTCGGCCCCGTTGGCAATCAGCGGATCGCACAAGCCGAAGCGTCGTATCGATTCGGTCAGTTGTTCCATGGCTTCTTTATTATGTTTGCGGGGATTATACTCCGCCGGTTTCAACGTTGAGATCGGTAAATGAATGATTTTAAGATTGTTTGTTTCAGTCATAATTTTTTGATTAATTTTTAGCGATAAATAAAACGACACGAGAATTCGCTCGTGCCGTTATGACTTGTTTATTTTAATTATTTAAAAAAGCTATATTAAATCAACAACAAAAACGAGCGAATCAATAAATGATATTACGGTAAATGTCTTGTTGATTTAATACAGCTTTCTTGTTTCTTGTCGCCGTATTTGAATCTAGTCAGGCCAGGTAAATGCAAAATGTCGATAAATGTCTGACTAACCGTCCGTTTTGGAAAAACAGTTCGGTTTTTCACCCTGCTGAGCTTTTGTCTAGCTAAGGTGGACTCAGTTACGATTGAAAAGAGCGGGTACCATATTAAATATAGCGCCAATTCTTAAAAAACTCAATATAAAGTATAATAATAGGGTGTGGATAACTTTTTTGACACTGGTGATACTATCGGCACTATTGTTTGTGGTCTTAATATTTTTTTAAACTGGTCAATTTTTTTTATATGATTTATGAATTAAAAGTAAGGGTTGACGGGCATTCAACTATCCGTGATTCTTATATCATGAATGTTGATCCGTATTTATTGAAAATAGATTGCAATGAATATGGAGGCGTTGATTATTTATCTGTCGGTGTTAGGGTAAAAGATTTCCGTAATTATTTGCCCAAATTAAATATTTCTAAAGATGACCGTGCTCACACCTTGAATATTCCCGATAATCATTTTCATGCAGACATAATAAATTTATTGCAACACATTGAATCCTTAGGCAGTTTTTGGCTTGGTGTTAAAAAAATTTATTGGGATAATCCAATATCAACATGGATTCCAGAAAATGAAGAGGAGGAGAAAATTTTAAAAAACGACAGCACCATTAACGGTTATAGTTTTGATAAAAAATATGAACCAAATATTGTTGAGTTTAGTTCCGGCATTCTTAGACAAATTATAGATAATAGAAATTTTTATAAACGTTTGGTGATCCCGCTATCTTTTTACAGGGAAGGCAGAAATGAATTTGAATCTAAAAGATATATTCAGGCTTTTTATAATTTTTATTTTTATCTTGAGGATTTATACGGTAACGGCAAAACGAAGAATAATCAAATTGAGAATGAATTTTTAAATTCCAAACAATTCGTTGAAGCAGTGGAAGAAACATTGGTTTTATTTAGCACCAATGGTTATGAAAAGCATTTTAGAAAACTTCAAGAACTTTTGTCTTCAAAAAAGTATGACTATCGCACGGAGGGCGTTGTCAAATTGATTGTTAGTATCAGGGGCAACTTGCACCACTTTTCTCAGAAAAGTACGTTACGGCTTGGACATTATTTCAATCAAGAAGAATTTAAAACGATGGCTTTTCTTCTGATGTCAATTTGCTTAAAGACGTTTACATATTTAACAACGGGAGTAAATCCTGAATAATGTTATGGCTGATATGTGTTCAATAATTTCGATATCAACAGTGAGCTCATTTTCCGTTTTTATATGGAAAATTATAGTATTGCTTTGGCCATGGTATTGGTTTGTCATTTTTTTATGTCTTGCAACTTGGATGACTTGGGAAATAATTACCCGCAATGGTTCAGCGCATTATAATTCTGCAAATGGTTTTTCGCCTGGTTTTAATCGGTTTGTTGGTAGTGGAACTTATATGCTATTGCAGTCTTTGCTTTTTTTACTTTTTAAAATATTTTTTGGTGAATCCGTCTACTGTATGATTTGGCCTTATCCGGTTCATCTGGTATTATTTTTATCGACAGGATTGCTTTTGCATTTATCAGGATTTTGGCCTTATCTGAAAGAACCTGGTTACCATCGTCGCAGGTGAAGGTAAATGCCGAGTATAATTGAATTCTTTAACCATAAGGTATTTACTTGTTGTTTAATAAAAAATAATGGATAAAAAAATGAGGACAGATGTGACTCCGTCCTCAGCAGTTGTGTTGTGACCGGTTATTCCGGTTGTTTTTTTACCCTCCAAATTTCCAGGTGACACCGGCCGAGATGACATGAACGTCGACTTCGTATTTTCCCGGTGCCAGGAAGCCGAAGTGTTTTTCAACTTCTCTTTTACCCCAGCCGTAGGTATAGCCGAGATCGAAATCCAAGTTGTCGTTCGGTCTGTATCCAAGGCCGAAAGAAATTCCCGGGCCGTCCACTTCCGGTGCGGTCGGCGTGGTGGTTTCCCGCGGAATGGCCGCGGTATGCCAGCAGACGCCGCTTCTCAAAAGCCACTTTTCGGTCAGCTCGTACTCGGCGCCGAGATGGAAGCTGAAGTTGTCATGCCAATTCAGCTTTTGGCCGTATTCAAGCAGCTCGCCGATTTTGGCCGTCATCTGTTTGGCCGCCGAATAGTCGTACCAGTTGGCGTCAGCCAGAATTCTCAACCTGTTATTCGGTTCAAACTTCAAGCCGAGTCCGAGTCTTCCCGGAAAGTAGACCGAAGCGGTCATGCCGTATTTTCCAAGAGGCAAGCCCAGCAGCTCCGGCTTGGTTGATCCTTTCAGGCGGACCTCCATGGGCAGACTGTAGGACGCGCCGACAGTCCATTGGTCGTTGAGCCGGTAGAGAATTCCGATTCCGCCACCCAGTCCGATGCCGTCAGCTTCAGCTTCCATACTTGCCATGTCCAGTCGAAAGTTTCCAAGTTGGAGACTGCCGGCATTGATAAACTGGGCGTAGCCGATATTCAGGCTCAGTCCGACGGAGAGTTCATTATTGACCCGGTAGGCCATTGCCGGAACCAGCGAAGTCAGACTCAGCATTCCTTCTTTCCAGGGAAAGTCGCCGTCATACTTGCTGCCAAGACCGCCAACAACGTGCCAGCCCGCTCCAATCGTCAACCGGTCGTTCAGGCGTGTGGAAAATCCGCCGAAAGGCAGAGGGATGATTCCTCCCTCCGAATTTTTGGATAATTCTCGGCCGCATTCCGACCACTGATATGTCCCTTCGGCGATAATTGATTCCATTCCGAGTTGTAGTGAAGTACGCTTGATGTTGCTTAACCCCGCAGGGTTGTAGTAGAACGCCGAAGCGTCTACCGGATCGGCGATTTGAGCACCGCACATTCCCATGGCTCTGGGACCGACACTGCCGCTGACGCGGTTGACTCCTCCGGCTATTGCCGAATTGACGGTCAACAAGACCAGCATAAATACCGCAATCGTTATCTTTTTCATCGTTTGTCCTCCCTTGGTAAAGGGTTTCGGTTTAAGGTTCATTCAAGATACAATCCAACAGGTTATAGTACTCTTATTTGTTGAAAAAGTCAAGGTTGGCTGGACATTTTTTGAAAAATGTGCTATTATGCTTTGTTGCCTGAATTTGGTATAATTTAGGTGGTTCTTTTGAAAGTCTGTCAACAATTACAACCCATAGGAGGAGTCGAAATGAACAGAACCGTGTCGATTCAGCGACGATCTGTCAAAGCGGCTCCTTCAGTAAATGGAGCCGAAAAGAAACGCAGTTGGTTGAATGCCGTAAAACTGCACACGAGGCGCATTGCCATTGAGTTGTTGAATCTCCTGATTAATCATGACTTGCTGTTCTGGTTGGTCGGGTTGGTCAACAAAAAGGTTAATCTGATTGAGTCCGTATTCCTGGTTTATCCGGCGAATGAGAAATATGCGCTGGCGTATGTATACCCGTGTCGCCTACCAAAGGTAAAGTGGAATCCCATCCCGGGCGGGCTGTTGTGGCAAAACGGAAAATTAACCGTCATGTTCATGATTTCCGCAACCAATGGCCAATTCACTGATCCACAGAATACGGAAAATCTCCGTCGGATGTCCGATCGAATGGAAAGGCTGCGCCAACTGTTTGGTGCCAGGAGAAAGACGTTTGCCGGAATAGTACCCGGAGTCCTGTACGCAGGGAAAATCATCCGGGAAGCTCCGGAAGCGGATTTGACCGCCCAGGCGGTTGCCCAGGCAATTGATTCAGTGAAAGTTGAAGAATCGCTTGGCGACGACACGCCGGTCATCATCCTTGGTGGCAGAGGTTTTATCGGCCGTCGAGTAATCGGGTTACTCAAAGATTCTAATGTCTTCAGTATTGACTCGTCAGACGGTCAGGGCAGTAAAGATTGGCCAAACCACCTTCGCGGGCAGCGAGTCATCGTTGTCAACATCACTCTCAACAATGCCCTTAAGGATTACCTTGACGTAATCTGGCCGGGCACGGTGGTGATCAATGAGGTTTATCCTGAGCCGAACTCGGCTATTCTGGAGAGACTGAAAAACAATGGCTGCAGCTGTCATCACGTGGTTGGTGTCCAAGCCAACGCCTTTCCGTCTTTTCCGGCAGCTTATCATGGAGCGATTCCTTGTTGCGCGGCATGGCCTTCGTCAGAAATGAAGGTCGTCGTGCGAAGAATCGTTTAGCAGGCGGGTGTCTTTCCGAAGATGCCCGTCTTTTTTATTAGCTTAAAATGTTGTATAATAAACTTAGTTAATAAAATATGAGCATACTTTTTGATAAAATTAACATTCTATTGCTAGTTACCGCTTTATTAAATCTTTTTTTAGGGTTTATTATTTTTTTTAATGGTCGTAATAAAAAGATTAATATTGTTTATACTTTGAATATCGTAACAATTATTAGCTGGGTTTTAGGGATGGTTTTATATCGTTCAGCTCCTTTAGAAACAAGTTTATTCTGGTGTACAGTTTTATACATAGCGCCTACTTTGATTGCCAGCAGTTTTTTATATTTTACTTACATTTTTCCAATGAAGATTGATAGTAATGTGACTTTAAAGAGTGTCATAATTTTTTCTATTAATACGATTATCATAATAATGTTAGCTTGGCCTGGGTTGGTTATTAAAGCAGTGAATATTAATCCTGGATTTGAAAAAGAAATCATATTTACAAAGTTCTATTGGTTTTACTTTTTGTATATTGCCGGATTTTTTTCTTATGGTTTTCAAAGACTATTTTTGCGGTATTTAAAGAGTTCAGGAATAGAACGTCTGCAAATAATTTATTTTTTATTGGGATATGCTATAGCGTCCAATTTAGCGTTTGTAACTAATTTGATAATGCCATGGATTGGTTATTTCTTTTTGAATTGGCTTGGTCAAGTATTTACAGTGACCATGGTTGGATTTACGACATATGCCATTCTCCGTTATCGCTTGATGGATATTCGTATCGTCGCCAGAAAACTTTTTATTTATATCGGAATAGCCGGCTTTGCTTATGGTATTTTTTATTTTTTAATTTGGTTTTATAATCATGCATTCGGTAGTGTATTTTCTTCCGCCGCCTACGTTACTGGTTTGGTTGTAGCCCCGTTTTTTGTTTTAGCATTTTATAGTTTAGATAGGTACTTAAAGATTTTCGCAAATAAGTACCTTTTTGTTTCTCTGTATAATTATCAAGACACCATAAGCAAACTAACCGACAAATTAAATTATTATATTGATCTGGATGAGATTATAGGTTTGATTGTTGATACTATCAAAAAAACAATGCAGTTAGACCGCGCAGGTGTTTTGTTGGTCAATTCGCAAACAGATCCTATTAAATACCAAATTGCCAAAGTAATTGGTTTTAATCGTCAAAATGGTATTTCGTTGGTTCAAGACAATTTCCTCACGAAATATTTGTCAAAAACACAGAAACCGTTAGTTCGAGATGAGCTTAATTTTTTAGTTAGAAATTTTAAAACTGTCGAAGAAAAGCAAAATTTTGAAAAATTATATGATCACATGAAGCATATTGAGGCATCTATATGTTTACCCTTGATGAGCAATCAAAAATTAATTGGCATTGTCGTCTTGGGGTCAAAAATATCAGGTGATGCTTACAGCAAGGAAGATTTGGAATTGCTTAATACGCTTGCCAATCAAGCCGGTATCGCCGTTGATAATGCCCGGCTTTATAAAGAAGTCCAGGACTTCAGCCAGACTCTAAAACAAAAAGTTAATGAGCAGACCAAAGAAATCAAAACTCAAAGCAAAGACATTGAAGAGAAAAATAAATATCTTCAAGAGTTGCTGAATATGAAGACTGATTTTTTGCGGGTAGTCAACCATCAATTAAATACGCCGTTGGCGGTAATGAAAGGTTATTTTTCCATGATGGAAGAAGGATCATACCCGAAAGAAAAAGCGATGAAATCAGTCAAAGGCGGGTTGGAGAGGATCAGCTCAACGGTGTCAGACTTCTGGGATGCCTATGAGCTTGAAGGCGAAAGAATGAATATGGAGCCGCAAAAAACCGATATCACAGAAATCGTCAACCGTTTGATTCCGGAAAAACAAAAGTTGCAGTTGGCCCAGGAAAGAAATTTGGAAGTATCCGTTAAAAAGCCTAATTTCAAAATACCCCTTGTTTGGTGCGACTACAAAAAAAACCGCTCATGTTATTTCCAACCTTTTGGATAACGCCGTTTATTATACCCGCAAAGGTGCAGTCACTCTTTCGTATGAAATGGCAGGCAAAGATTATTTGAAAATAAATATCAAAGATACCGGTGTGGGCATATCCGAAGAAGGCAAGAAAAAACTGTTTCAAAAATTTTCCCGCGGTCAGAACGCCACCGACCTTCGGCCGGACGGTTCCGGGCTCGGACTGTTTATCGCCAAAAAAATCGTTGAAGGAAACAACGGGGAAATATCCTGTTTCAGCGAAGGCATAGGCAAAGGCTCAACTTTCAGTTTTACTATTCCTATTTACAAAAACCAGCAGACAGCCATAGGACAAGAAAAGCCGGTTACCAGAGAAAAAAAGATTGTCATATTCGACCAAGATTAATTAATTTAAAAATTGACATATGAAACCTACCAACATAATGAAGTCAGACAAAGGCCGAATCCTTTTGGTTGAAGACGAACAGGGTTTGGTTGACATTTACCATGATTTTTTGCTGAATAACGGCTATGATTTTTTATCCACCAAAAACATTGAAGAGGCTTTAACGCTGACTGAATTTGAGCAGCCCGATTTGGTCTTGCTTGATATCATTATTCCCAAGCCGGAGAATACCATTGCCGAACAGGGCTGGGAATATTTGGAGGCGGTGAAAAAAAATCCCAGGACCAAGGACATTCCGATTGTCATTTTCACCAATCTTGATACGCACCGAGACAGAGTGAGAAGCCAAGAGATGGGCGCGGTGGCTTATATTTTTAAAAGGGATTGTACACCCAGAGAAGTGATGGAAGCAATCGATGAAATTATTAGAAGAGACAGGGAAAAGAAGAAAAAATGATAATTTGACAATCAAGATCATTTTTTATTAAGATAAAAACATAATTGAATCAATCGACATGGCGCGCCGGTTTTTGGTGCGTTTTATTTAAAATTGATTGACGTTGCCCATAGCATGCAGTGAATCAATGTGAAGTTTATTCAAGCGGTATAATTAAGTTTATAGTAATCACTAATCGGTATGTATGGATAAAGTTATAGAATTGATAAAATTAAATTACGGCCTATTGCCCAGGTTAGTTAAGATAATTGACGGGGGCTATTTAGGTAATAATTATTTTCTCACAAGCGGAAAAGGCAACTTTTTTCTTAAGGGATATTGTTATCAAGACATTAGTAAAGTAGAGGAAATACAGAAGATTGAGTTTTTTTTGGCTGATGGTGGTATCCCCGTGATATTACCCATAAAAAATAATCAAGGATTATATATTTTTACAGTCGAAGGAATTCATTATTCCTTGTTCCCTTATATTGAAGGGCGCATTGTCCATCGCGACGATCTCACTCAAAAGGTATTTGAATCGGCTGGAAAAATGTTGGCGCGTATTCATTTACTGAGTAAAAATGGTATTCCTGATTTTGTAACTGAAATAATAAGTCCATATAATAAAAGTATATTTTCAGAAGAATTACAACTTATCGAAAAGAAGTTAGAAGATAAGACTCAATTGGATAGCTTTGATCAATTAGCAAGAGAGGCAATTTATTTTAAGAAAAATGCTGTTGAAAGGAATAAAATTAAGTATCAAGATCTGAATTTACCTGATAGCCACCTTATCCACGGAGATTACCACGAAGCAAATTTATTCTTTGACGGAAACGAGAATGTAAGTCATGTCTTTGATTTGGAAAAAGCCAAACGTGCGCCGCGGGTTTATGATATTATTCGTGCGATGGATTCCATGTGTTTTTTTACTCATTTTGAAAACCATAATTTTGAAAATGCTAAAAGTTTTATTCAGGCGTATGGCTCAATATATCCGCTTGATCAAGTTGAATTTGAAACAGGCATAAAGTACTATTATCTTAAAAAAATACACTCGCTTTTGATTGAGAAAGAACATTATCTTAAACATAATAACCGACTAAATGATTTTTTAAAAAGCGATTTAGTTTCATTATCTTATTATTCATCAAATTTAGAAAATTATACCAAACGTCTGATGGAATTTTTGAGAACCTAAATATATTATTAAATGTATAGTATGATTTTAAATGAAGACAAAATCATAATCGAAATTGATACCATTATTATAGGAGGTGGTATTTCAGCCATCTTTGTTGGTTTGGAATTTATTAACAAGGGTTTTAATGATTTCGTGATTTTAGAGAAAGAAGATAGACCGGGCGGCTTATGTCGCTCTTTTCAGTTTGGAGAATTATATTACGATTTGGGCGCTCATGCTTTGCATAAACAAGCTATATTGTCGTCTGACAAACTAAGGGAAACTATTAATCCAAATAAACTATATTGTCAGAAGAGAAAAGCTAAAGTATTTATCTTTGATAAATTGATTCCGCACCCTTTTCAATTGCATATTTTTTACGCCCCAATGAATATCAAGCTCAAATGTTTTTATGGTTATTTAGTCAAGAAGAATATAATGCCAGGTAACCTTAAAGAGTGGTTATTATCTAAATTTGGCAAACAGGTTTGTGAATATTTTCTATTTCCCTATAATGAAAAAGCGTGGCGAACCGATTTAAGTAATATATCTTTGAATTGGATCAACCGAGTATCGGCCGGTAATTCAAAATTTATAAAAGGATTATTTTTTAAAGGTGATAAAAATTATAGTTCAAACGAATTTGTTTGTTATCCGTCAAACGGTGGCTTTGAAAATTTATTTTCAGACGGCATAAAAAAATTATCCAGTTTTATTAAGATTAATGAAGAGGTGATTGGAGTTGATTTGGAAAATAAATTAGTACAGGTTAAGAATGGGGTCGTATATCATTACGATAAATTAATTTCAACGGTGCCAATAGATATTTTGGTAACAAGACTAATCGAGACCAAGGATAATGAAATTATCAAATTGGTAAGTGGGCTGGAAAAAGTTTCCACATGTATCGTCACTTTTTTGACGACAAAGCAATCGACTGATTTACAAAGAGTTTATGTTCCTGAGAAAAAGTATCTGAGTCAAAGAATTACCATTAATTCCAATTCGAGCGGATTTTTTAAGGAAAAGAGCGAGTCATTATTCTCTTTAGAAATTTCTTACAAAAAAAGAAATGATTTACCTGCCGAAGATATTATTATCGACGACTGTAAAAAATTGCTCAAAGATGTCGGTTTGGTAAAATCTAATAATGACATTAAGAATTTTAAAATAGAGTTTTTCGAGTATATGTATCCCACACAGACCGTTCGACTGGACAATATAATTTTGCAGACAAAATCATATTTGCAGAAATACGATTGTTATACAATTGGTCGATTTGGATCATGGAATTATGCCAATATTGATGGTATACTGGATGAAGGAATTGAATTAATTGATAAATATTTTTAAAATTATGACAATAAATACTGATGCAAAAAAAATTGAGGAGCTTCTGACACGCGGAGTCGAAGAGGTAATTGAAAAAGATATCTTAAAAAATAAACTGAGGACCGGAAGGCAATTGAGAGTGAAATTAGGTATTGACCCCACAAGTCCAAACATTCATATCGGCAGATCAATCCCTCTGCTTAAATTGCGAGATTTTCAGGAGTTGGGGCATAAAGTAGTTTTTATAATTGGTGATTTTACCGGAGTGATTGGCGATACATCCGACAAAGACAGTGAACGGCCGATGCTAAGTGAGAGACAGGTTAATGAAAATATGAAAAGTTACATTGAGCAGGCCAAGAAAATCATTGATATAGAAAAGTGCGAAGTTCACTATAATAGTGAATGGTTAAAAAAATTGGATTATCATGAAATTGGCAGGCAAGCGGACGTATTTTCCTTAAATGAATTTATTTCAAGAGAAAATATTAGAAAGAGGCTGGATTCTGGTAAAACCATATCGTTGAGAGAGTTACTGTACCCATTAATGCAGGGTTATGATTCCGTAGCAATAAAAGCGGATGTAGAAATTGGCGGGACAGACCAAAGATTTAATTTATTGGCTGGCAGAGAATTGCAAAGACACTATAAACAAGAACCCCAGGATATTATTACTAATCCTCTAATTGAAGGACTAGATGGTAGGAAAATGAGTTCTAGCTGGGGTAATACTATCAACTTATTTGATTCAGCTAATGATATATATGGTAAAGTCATGTCTTTGCAAGACGAACTAATTGTAAAATATTTTGTTTTAACAACCAGAGTGGATTTGGCTGAAATTAATAAGTTGGATAATGAAATGCGATCAGGTAAAAATCCCAGAGATTTGAAAATGAGGTTGGCTTTTGAGATCGTTAAATTTTATCATTCAGCAGACCAAGCCAAAGAAGCTGAAAAATATTTTATTAATACTTTCAGCAAAAAAGAAATTCCGGATAATATTCCTTCGTTAAAGCCAAGCCAATATGATATCGTGACTGTTCTCTTGGAATCTAAAATTTCACCGACAAAGTCCGAAGCCAGACGGGTTATTGAACAAGGTGGAGTTAAGGTTAATAGTACGGTTGTTGATGATTTAAAAAAGATAGTAGAAGTAGGGGACGTTATTCAGAAAGGTAAAAGATTTTTTGTAAAAATTGCTTAATTAATCAACTAATTAAATAACATGAGACTAAAATTTAAATTGGATAAATATTTTTTGAATCCACAAAATGATAACTGCGATGAGCTTTTTAAACAGATATCCATTTTAGACAAAGCGATTCAGAAATTAAAAAAAGTAAATCAATCTAGGATTCCCGGAATAGTATCTAAAAAGTACGAAAGTTATTTAAAAAAATCTTTCATACCGCAAAATGAACAAAATCCAGCGAAAGTAATGGCCGAATTATCGGAGCTCTTTAAGGGCGCAGTTAGATGGCATCATCCTGGCACGATGATCAACGTAACACCGCCACCGTTAATTTCGACAGTAGCGGCTTCGACAATGACGATGCTATATAATCCTAATCTGGCAATTGATGTTTCTTGTGGCGGTCTAAGCGTCTCTGAATTAGAGGTGACTAAACATATGGCGACATTAGTAAACTGGGATTGGCACAAAGCTTTTGGCGTCTTTACCTTTGGTGGTAAGGGAACCAATTTATATGCCGTTAAGGTAGCTTTAAATCGGTACCGTTCTGATTTTAAAGAGAAAGGACTGCAGGGCAAAGTCGCAATAACCTCAACCGAGCAGGGCCATCCTTGTCATATTGAAGTATGCGATTGGCTTGGCTTAGGCAGATCCAATTGCCTTAGATTGCCTCTAGATTCCACGGGAAGAATTGACTCAAAACAGGCTGAAAAAATAACCTCATCTTTTATTGAAGAAGGAGGCGCTATTCCATGCATGATAGTCAACGGTGGAACCACGCTGCATAATACCGTTGATCCGATTAAGAAAATGGTGCAATTAAGAGATCGGTTGGTTAAGAAGTATAAATTAAAATATAAGCCTCATGTTCACGTTGATTCAGTTTTGGGTTGGGCTTGGCTTTTCTTTAAAGATTATGATTTTAAAAGTAATCCAGAGAAATTAAATAAAATAGCAATCAAGAAATTAGAGAACATGTATAAGCGGTTGTCAGAAATTGAATTTGCCGATTCTTTTGGAGTGGATTTTCATAAAACCGGTTTTTGTCCTTATCTATCAAGTGTGTTTATCGCAAAAGATAAAAAATGGATTGATAATCTTGGTGTGTCCCCACAACCATCATTGGCTGAATTGCAATTTGGTAATTATTCGCCCTTTACTTATACCTTAGAATCATCCAGACCTTTAACTGGGTCGGTATCGGCTTTAGTCGCTTTAAGATCGCTGGGCATGCGAGGTTTCAGAAAAATTATTTCCGATTTGGTGAGTAGTACGGAAATAATCAAAAGACGATTTAATGAGATGAAGGGGTTTTGCGTGGCAAATCCCGAAGATGAAAATTTCGTTACCCTGTTTATGGTGTTGCCGCCAGATATTGATAGTAGCTATAAAGAAGCTTTAAATGCTGGTCGCGCTGTTGCCATTAGAGTTGCCGAGTATAATTATAAATTTTATTTATTTTTAATGGAGAAACAAATTATTGGCGGCAGTTCTTTGGCCATTGACTACATTAGCGGCTACGAAAAATCGAAGTCAGACATCAAACTGGGAGTGTTGAAAATGTATCCAGTTTCACCATATTTTGATACCAAATATGTCGACCAGTTATCAAAGGAATTAGTTAAGTATAAAAAGGAATTTGAAAAAGTAGCCGATAAATTTAAACCCAAGGCCTGTCCTCACGTGCCAAAAAATTTAGTCCTAAGATAAGTTAAAATATTATCATCTGTCCTAAAAAAATTGAGCCCCTTTTTCGTAGTTTGCAACTGACAGAAAAGGGGCCCGAGGTTTCATTGCTCGACAACATTGATCGCGAAGAATTTGAGCTTACCAACTCGCAGCTTACACGTTTCCGTGATTGATGCAGAGGAGGCGAGAATTGATTCTCCGGAGTCCGATATCAACCGAACCGCGTTCTGATCGAAGAGTCGGCGCAACTCCCCTTTGCTTTTGAAATGACCAGAGTTAACGAGTAAGTCAAGTAAGTTTTGGCCGCTACTGGCCGTTAGGGGAATGCAGTCCGCGTCCGTGACGATCCGTTTGGAGAACTTCCGCTCAAAGTTCTCTCGTTCCTGGAGACCCGCTGCGAGGTCTTTGGCTTCGAGCGCAACCAGGAACGTCGCCAATTGCTTTTTCGCTTCCATCGGATCAGAGTCGATTAGCTGTTTGAGCGCCTCGACCTCACGTTCGTGGACATCGGCGAAACTGCAGAAGTACTGGAAGATGAGCTGGTCGGGGATTGACATGATTTTGCCGAACTTGTCTTCCAAACTGGCGTTGACGGGTACGGTGTTGCCGAAACTCTTGCTCATCTTACGGCCTGCTCCGTCCGTGCCTTCGAGCAACGGGACCATCAGTGCAACTTCTTCCTCTATTCCTTTTTCCTGCATGATCTTGCGACATTGCTGGAAGTTGAGAAGCTGATCGATGCCTCCGATCTCGACGTCGGTTGACAGTTGGACTGAATCAATTCCCATCAACACGCCGTAGCACACTTCCGCCAGAGAAACACCCTGTTCGTTTCTCATCCTCTTGCGGAAGTCTTCCCTCTGCATCGCCTCGGTCAGGTTGATCCGTTGAAACACTGCGAATACATCTCGCAGCGTCATGGGGTTTAACCACTCCGAGTTGCGGTGAAGATGGAGCCGTGACAGGTCAATGTACCTGCCGATCTGGTCCTGGTAGGTTCGCATGTTTTCGACGATTTGTTCATTGGTGAGCGGTACCCGACCCGTATCTCGTTCGGTCGGATCACCAATGATCGCGGTGAAGTCACCAATGATAAAATCAATGTGGTGACCCGCCTTAGCGAATTGGTTGAGGAGCATAATCGGCACGATATGACCCAGGTGGATGTTTGAAGCGGTTGGGTCAATGCCAAACTTCACTCGCAGCTTTCTGCCTGCTTCCAGGAGACGCTGCAGCTTGCCCGCGGTAATGATTTCCTGACACTTGGGGTACAGGAAACCGACTAGCTCGCTGGCATTCATTCCTTCCCACGACTCGCTGATGCGTGGGAAAAACTGCTGGTCGAACCTAGTTTTGGTATTCATGGTTCCTGTTCCCTTCTGTGACTGTTGTTGAATGTTCAAAGCTACCCAATGTAGCATTGTATTGTATATCAAATTATGATATTTGTCAAGGAGTTTTTTGCTTATTATAGGTATAAATTTTTTTAATTACCATTGACAAAAATGGCTTTATTGTTCTAAAGTTAATCAGATCAGTCGATTCGTAAATGGCTGGTTACAATGTTTTCATGCTCCTTACAACTGGAGTAAGGTGAAATTATAGAGCTATATGAGTCAAACACCAAGGAGAAAACAGCGATGAACACTCTGCAAATAAAAGCAGTGGCATATAAGAGCAAGTATTATTACCAGGGACTCGATTACCTTGCAAGGAATCACCCGGATAATTCTCATTTGCTCTCGTGCTACGAAGGAACCAGTTTCAGGGATTTGGCTAGGCACGTGACGTTCGACAAAACCGGCAAAGTTCTGAAGTTGAACGGATATCTGGCAAGACCGCGCCGATTCGTTTTGATTGCGGCTGATGAAAGAATCGCTGGTGTCATGGTTACAATTTCTTTGCCCGAGTTTTACAAAGAGATTGACTATGAAGACTACGCCGTGATCGACACCCAGACCATTTCTGGATATGAAAGATTTTTGGATCATCTGTCTTTCGGCGGACGGGCGGAAATCGTGACCTTTGATGCAAATCAGGTCAAGTCGGTGAAATCAAGATTTCCCATCAGGGGAATTCACCACTGGACTGTTTTTGCTTCTCAAGGAAAAACTTCGACTCGTTCTGTCAACGCTGTCTTGATGGACAGAGGTGATCTGAAAATCGCTAGAGAGTTGGCACAACAAGTGCCGGAAGAATCGTCGCCGTTTCGTTTGTTGATGTTTCAACTCAGAGGGTTGCCGTACAGAAACTACGCCTTTAGCTACAACGGCAGACCAGCGGTTTTTGTGGGTATTTGCCCTTACAGTCGGGGAGTCTACCAGGTCAATTACTTCATAAGACTTTCCGGCAGTACCGCTTTCTCGCTCGCTGCTTTAGAGTCCATAAGTAGATTAGTCAAAACCGAAAGGTGCAGATTAATCTGGCGATTGAGAAAGAAAGAAGTATTGAAGAACAAAGTTCTGATTGCGAGATCGAGCTTTGGGAAGTTGACCGATGAACAGCATTTGCATTTGAAATAGCCTTTGTTCCACACTGACTAGACGGTGTAGTTGGAATAAGGTAAATTTGAATGCATCACAAGCCCAACACCAAGGAGGAATAGCGATGAAAGGTCGTATAACGTTGATTAGTCCGAACACGCCAGGTTCGTACCGTTCCGCGAAAATCAATGATGAAAACCTCGCCCTTGGTTATTTGGCAGCCGTGCTTGATATGCATGGTTATGAGGTAGAAATTGTTGATGCGCGGATGAGTCAGCTCTCCCCAGAACTAGCAGCAGAGCAGATTCAGAGATTTCAGCCCTTCTTTCTCGGTATTTCTACGATTTCCGAGGAGTCAGTGCCGTGGATTGAGGCATTGTGGGCGTTGCTCGGTTCGCCGAGCTATCTGAAACACGTCTGCATGGGTGGCTATTATCCATCCCTGCAACCGGAGACAGTGTTGCACCGATTGCCTTTCGTTGACTCGGTCGCCAGAGGAGAAGGCGAAATTACTGTCGTGGAGTTGACTGAAAAAGTTAGGCTCGGCGAATGTTGGGATAATGTCATGGGGATTGCCAGAAGATTAGCTGACGGATCCGTCGCAATGAATCCGCGTCAGGCCGTCATCGCCAATCTTGATTCCTTGCCTTTCCCGAAACGTTATGCCAACAGCAACGGCACGGAGATCGTCATCGAGGGGGCCCGAGGATGTTTTGGCCGGTGTTCTTTTTGTGCCGTAGGTCCCCACTTCGAAGCGGGTTGCAAACTCGCCTGGAGGGGTCGTTCACCAGAGCACATCATTGCGGAGATAATCGAGCTTCGTCAATTGTTCCCCGGTAATTTCCGATACCGCTTCATTGACCCTGACTTTTTCGGATCAGCATCTCGAGTTCACTCGGATAGGATTGAAAGAATTGCTACCCTCGTCCGCGAGAAAGTCCCTGGGATTGAGCTCTACGTTGAAGCGCGAGTAACCGACATTTGCCGAAAAGACATCTTGGAGTCCTTGAAACAAGCTGGGCTTAAAGAGGTCTATCTCGGCATTGAATCGGGTAGCAATAAGATCCTTGCCCTTATGGGTAAGTGCGCTTCGGCGGCTGATGCAATCAGGGCGACGAGCCTTCTCGAGGCAGTGGGGATTAACTATCAGTATGGTCATATGATGGTTACTCCTTGGACCGAATACCAAGACGTGCTCGACAGTCTAGCTCTTCTGCGAGTAATTGGCAGAGTGCAATTTGATAAGTTGTTTAACGAGCTCTATTTGATTCCCGGGACCAAACTCGTGGATCAAGTAGGGAGCGAACATCAACTTGTCAGAGAGGAGGGCACAGGGTACTACTTCTACGAGGCCAATCAGTTGGTCAGAAACATCCGCGCCATTGGCGTTGCCTTTGAAACAGTATACAAATCGTTCTCTGAAAGCCTTTGGTATTTATACAAAGACGTTCAGCGGCACGAGCAGTGTAATGTTAAAGGGGCGACAGCCATTCAACGCGAGTTAAGCGGTTGGTTCATTGCCGCCTTCGAGTTTTGTTTAGAGAGAAGCAAGGATAAACCACTTAGCACTTCGCAAGTGCACGGCATCGTGGAAGAAGCGATCGCTCGCTTCCAAGCAGTCTTTGAGACAATCCGGGAAAAGTTGGATCAGGACATCACCTTCCCCAGAATGATTTAGTCAGGCCTCTTTGTTATTTCACGATAACGAGAGGCTTTTTTTCATAAATTCATAACATGCTATAATAATTCAGTATAGTCAAATGAGACACGCCCCTTTTTGTGTCCCACTTCGAAAAACCTCAATTTTATTGGCTAATGTGATAAAATATCGTTAAAATGTGACACTTCAAAAAACCCTTTAATAGTGTTGCATTTGTCTCATTTTTCCTTTTTATACTGTTGCATTCATCTCATTTACCCCGACCTATGTGGCTCAAATCCCGTTATGGTAAAATAGCTAAATAACCCTTATAATACCTTATATACTTTGGCACCCAACAATAGTGGCCTGGACAGATTTTGGTCTTTACTAGGGCTCAACATTGTCAATTCCCTTATAGGCTACTTTTTCCTAGTCATGGTCATCAAACCCCTGGTAGAGATAGCCGCTCTCAACACCAATTTGCCTTATTACTTTTTGATCACGGTGGTCATATTTTTCCTGCTCATACCCATAGTAATAGCCATCTCTTTTGCTACCCGCTATGGCGTAGGCTACGTCATGATTTATAAACAACCATTCAAAACAGCTTTTAATAACGGCTGGGAATTATTCAGGATAAATTGGCTGATCACTGTCGAGAGCGCTCTAGCCATCATGCTAACCACTATATTATATTTCATTATTATGTTTGCGGTGGTGGCCATAGTCTTTGCCCCATTCTTGATACTAGCCTATATGCTGGCCGTGAACCTCACCATGTTCCAAGTCTTCATAGTCTTGGGCGCTATCATATCTATAATACTCCTGCTCTTGGGCACTGCTTTTTATGGCGCTTACTACAATCTCCTTTGGTCATACATTTTCTTGCGTCTGACCAGTCGCACGCCCAGCTACAGCAAAATACATCGTCTAGCTCACAAACATCTGCCCTCACTGGCGCGCTAGAAAATATCATTATTCTAAGCTTTACCCTGCACTTTACTGGTGCAGGGTAAATTGACTTTATCTAGCGTCCTAAGTATAATTAGTGAAGAAACGCAAATAAAATATATGACTGATGCACCAAAAATAAATCCCTTCCCAGAAGAAACCAGCCAAAAACTTTCCAATAAGTTGACTGCTTTGCAACTCAAAGAAAAAGAAAAAGAAGTGGAGGTCAAGGCCAATCAAATGAACCTGCCCTATATAAACTTGGATAAATTTCCTATCTCACAAGAGGCTCTCAAAGTAATACCGCAGGATCAAGCTGATAGTTTGCAGACTATCTGCTTTTTATACACTGGAGAAGAAATGCGTTTGGGCTCCCTCAACCCCCAAAATCCTCAAGTTGCCAATTTAGCCAAAGAGTTGATTGACACTTACCATGTCCGACTAAAAGTGTATCTAATCTCGGAAAATAGCTTCCAGTATGCCTTTCAAATTTATGACAAAATACCAACTATTATCCAAATTGAAGGTGTCAATATATCCGAGGAAGACTTAAATAAATTTGATGACAAGCTGACTGATTTCAGCTCTTTGAAAACCTTGATCAAGGAAACTAGTTTGACTGAAACTATCAACCTAATCATTGCTGCTGGCTTAAAATTTGCTGCCTCTGATGTGCACATCGAAGCTGAAGAGCAAGATGTCAAAGTCAGACTGAGAATCGATGGCGTCCTCCACGACGTAGTCAGTCTAGATAAGGACTCTTGGAACAAAGTAAACTCCCGCATAAAACTACTAGCCGGACTCAAACTAAACTTGGGCAATAGGCCACAAGATGGCCGCTTTACAATCTCTCTGACTAAAGACAAGGTCGATGTTCGTGTCTCTATCATACCTTCAGTTTATGGCGAAAGTATAGTTTTGCGTCTTTTGCGGGCTTCTAGTGTCGGCCTAAAATTTGAAGACTTGGGCCTGCGTGGTAAAGCCTTTAATGATCTGGCCAACCAAATGCGCAAACCCAATGGCATGATCCTAGCTACCGGTCCGACTGGTTCTGGTAAAACTACTACCCTCTATGCCATTTTGAATAAGCTCAACCGCCCAGAGAATAAAATCATCACCCTTGAAGATCCCATTGAATACAAGCTCCCTGGCATAGTCCAGAGTCAGGTGGAAAACAAGTCAGTTGATGATAGCCGCGCAGAGTCAAACTCGGAAAAAACTAGCCACTATACTTTTGCCAAAGGCCTACGAGCCATCCTGCGCCAAGATCCGGATATTGTCATGGTTGGCGAAATCCGCGACTTGGAAACGGCAGATACGGCAATCAACGCCGCTCTGACTGGTCACTTGATGCTATCCAGCATGCATACTAATTCAGCCGCCGCTACCATACCCCGCATATTGGCTATGGGCGTGCAATCATTTTTATTGGCCCCAGCCCTCAATGCTATTATTGGTCAACGCTTGGTGAGGCGCCTCTGTGCCCATTGTAAAGTAGAAGATGATACTATTGATAATGCCAAAATGACAGACATCCTCAACTCCCTCAAGTCTATCAGTCCTGAATCCGGCCACGCCGTTGATCTGAATAATTTAAAATTTTATAAAGCAGTTGGCTGCAGTGAATGCCACAACCTCGGTTATCGTGGCCGAATCGGCATCTATGAAATTTTCACCATGTCACCGGCTATAGAAAAAAAGATACTGGCCGGCAATGTCTCTGAATATGAAATAGAGAATCTAGCTATATCAGGCGGCATGATCACTATGCTGCAGGATGGTTTACTTAAAGCCCTGGACGGCATCACCTCAGTTGACGAGGTTTGGACTAAAGTTAGAGATTAAATAAAAAAACAGTCCGACAAATTATATGGAGGGCTGTTTTTTGTTATTCAACTTATCTGGATGCGACGCTGATCATTGGCAATATGATCCAAACTAACACGAATAGCATTGGCTGGCAAATTTTTTATACGATCAGCCCATTCGATTACTACCAAATTTTCTGGATCAGATAAATAGTCGCCCAGACCAATGTCATGCAAATCCTCCTGGCCTTCTAGACGATAGCAATCAACGTGGATAAAACGTTTTATTTTTTTGTATTTTAAATTATATACCTTCAACAAAACAAAAGTTGGGCTATTGATGTTATCTTTTAAGCCCAGGGCTTTGGCCAGACCCCTGACCAGGACCGTTTTGCCGGCGCCCAGATTTCCAGACAAGGCGATCACTTCACCACCCCGCAGGTCTTTGGCTAGCTGAGCGGCAATTGATTCAGTCTCCTTAACACTCTTTGATATGTATTCAATCATGTCTATAAATTTATTATAGTTTATTTTTTACTTAATTGCCAATTAGCATCCGGCTCCAAAAAAAATAACTTTTGACCCCCCAAGCCTTTGCTAGAATGGCTGGCTAGGCGGTAATAAGCGGCCGCGGCTATCATGGCGGCGTTATCACCGGTCAAAGATTTTAGCGGCGCAAAAAAAGGCGTATCTATCTCACGGGCCGCATCAGCCAGACTGACTTGTAATCTCACATTAGCCGCTACCCCGCCAGCTAGCATTATTGACTTGGCCCGATACTTTTTGGCAGCCCCAATAGTTTTTTTGACCAAAACTTCGACAATCGCCTGCTCAAAACTGGCGCAGATATCAGCCACGTCTAACTGGCTAATATGCTTTTTCTTTTCTAAAATATACAGCACTGCCGTCTTTAGGCCAGATAAACTAAAATCAAAATCCTGGGTGTTTATCATCGGTCTGGGCAAAAGAAACTTATCTGCTTGGCCACTTATAGCCCAGTGGCTGACCACTGGCCCTCCGGGATAACCGAGCGACAAAAGTTTAGCCACTTTATCAAAAGCTTCACCCACAGCATCATCTAAGGTCTGACCCAAAAGTTGATATTGACCGTGGCCGCGCATCAAAACCAATTCAGTGTGCCCACCGGAAACGACCAAAACAATGGCTGGCAAATATTTTTCTGTATTATCTACCAAATCTTGATGCGTCAACCAATTGGAATATATGTGCCCCTCCAAATGGTTGATAGCTAGCAACGGTTTTTGAGCAGCATAGGCCAAGGTTTTAGCTGTAGCCACTCCTAGCAGCAGAGAAGTAATCAAACCCGGCCCAACTGTCACCGCTAAATAATCAATATTTTTCAATTTATCTTTCCCTACAGCCTCATTAAGCAAGGGGATGATTGTCTGCAGATGCTTACGGGCAGCCACTTCGGGGATGACACCGCCATATTTTTTGTGAATATTTACCTGAGAATAGATGAGGTTTTTTTCCAAAACTAATCTTGAGTCGCTACCACGCAAAATGGCAATGGCTGTTTCATCACAAGAGCTTTCAATGGCTAATATTCTGGTCATTTTTCTATTATAGCAGATTTATTAATTTACTGAAAAAAATGCTAGCTGTCAAGAAAATATAGTATACCACCAAGCCTTGACATTATTGTGTCATGTGTCAAAATAATCACGTTTTCTGTTCGTTTACAGCTCAAGGGACCAATCAAAACCCGAGGGGAGGTGAGGAGATGAAGCGAAAAAACGCCGCATCTAAAAGTCCCCGGATCATAGAAGCTGATGATTTTGTCTCGCCCTTGGCTTCGTGCGTAGCCAGCCGGCTAAAAAGGGAGGCAGGCGACTGGGTACATGAGATACTCATCTTGCCGGCAGAAAATATAGGGCGACATGGATCCGCACACCTTTGTTTCACAGCTAGTGCTGATCGAGCCTATGTGTGCGCCTACCAGCCACTATACGGGCAATACCAAGCTATGGTTATCAATCCTCGTTTCGGCGTGACTGCCTCTATTTTTTTACCAAAATGTAGTAGAATAATAATATGCCCAGAAGAAAATTACAAAAAATAAAGGAATTGCACGATTTGTCTAATGTAGCCGAGATGCAAGACCTTAATTTAAAAAACAAATTGGCCGATTTTTTAAAAAATAAAAAACCGCTCACTTTAGAATTGGGTTGTGGTAAAGGAGAATATACTTTAGCACTGGCCAAAGAAAACCAAACAGAAAATTTTATTGGTATTGATATCCAGGGAGAAAGACTATGGCACGGCGCCAAAATAGCTCAAGAGCAAAAATTAAATAATGTCTTTTTTTTTGCGCTTGCCCATAGAAAATATAAATCAATTCTTCGCGCCCACCAGCATAAGTACAATTTGGTTGACTTTCCCCGATCCCCAGCCGCGCCAAGGTGATGCCAACAAGCGCTTGACTGGCCCTGATTTTTTGGCTAAATATAAAAAAATACTGGCTACCGGCGGCCAGCTAAACCTTAAAACCGATGATCAAACTTTCTTTGCATACTCCCTTGACTCCATCGCCTTTAGCGGCGGAATAATCCTGCAGAAAAAAATAATCGACCCCCTAAATGAGGCCGATCAACGGCTATTAATCAGCACCTTTTATGAGCAACTGCACCTTCGGGCTGGAAAAAATATCTACTATCTACAAGCTAAATTTATCTGACCACCAATCCCTATTTAAGCGCCTGAGCTGTCAAATATTCTACCGGCGCATAATTATCAACCAAAAGTGTATACTGGCTTAAAGCAAGCCCATCCAAATCTACCAAATGCTCGGACAAACTGCGGATTATTGGGTCGGCGCTATTTTTTATATCGGGATCAGTAAAATCTATTTTTTGCTCGCCATTTATTCCTAAAACAATAATATTCTGCACGTTAGGAAAATCCGGCGATTTTACGGCAAAAACATAAGTGTTGGAAAAGACTGATTGAAAGGTGCGCAGCTCTGATAAAATGAAAGAATTTTTTGACATGCTTAAATCGCCGATAAAATTACCCATAAAAATCCCGTTTTTGCTGAGACGCTGCTTGGCCAACTCAAAAAATTCTTTAGTGGTCAGGTGAGCTGGTATCGAATACAGGGAAAGAAAAGCATCGCCAAAAATGACATCATATTGGCTATCGCTTTTGGCTAAAAAGCGCCTGCCATCCTCCACATAATTGTTTAAACGATCGTCTTTTGACAAATTAAAATATTTGTAAGCCAAATCAAGCAGGGCTGGCTCAATTTCAACCACATCAACTCGGCTGGCTTTTGGATTTGATAAGAATACTTTTGGCAAAGTATAGCCGGCCCCACCGATCACCAAAAAATCTTTAGCCAAAGGATTGAGCAGATGATACAGGACATAATACTTACTATAATCAAAGGCCAAATCATGAATATCGTCTTGACTATCCAAAAAAATACCGCTGGACAGATTCCTGTCCTGCAAAAAAAAGCGGGTTGGCCGATTATTATACTGGCCATCAAGTATGACTATCCTGTCATAAACGCCGTCGTGGCTATAAACGACCTTAGTGCTGGGTTGGAAAACATTCAACAAAAAATAGGTGGCCGCGCCAACCAATAAAACTGCCAAAACAAAAATTAATTTTAATTTAAATTTGTTTGTGGAAAATAATATCGGAATTAAGCTCAATAAAACCAAAATTGAACCGACAATGATAATAATTTTATCTACGCCCAAGCGCGGTATTAAAACAAAACCGGTCAACAGACTACCGACAATGCTCCCACAGGTTGACCAAAAAAAAGCTTGGCCAGACAGCGAGCCGACACCCACCTCTGGATGCAAAACCTGCTGCAATTTGATGGCATAGGGCGATAGGGTGCCCAAGAGTAAGCTGGGCACAAAAAACATAATCAAAGAATTAACTAACGGACCCCACATAATCGACATCTGGTATCCTATTAAAGGCAAGAGTAATTTGATAAAAACTTGCAGCAGCCAAATGAACAAGGCGCCCAATAAAATAATGCCAAAAAACCAGATAAAGTCTGGATGGCGATCGGCTAATTTTCCACCCCAATAATAACCCAAGCTTAGGGCCAACAAGATAACTCCCATCACGCTAGAAGCAGAAAAAATAGTATTGCCATAATAAGGGGACAAAATCCTTAATGCCAAAACTTCCACCACCAAAACTGCCGCACCGGTCACAAAAACCGTAAAAAGCAAACCAGCTTTTTTACTAAACATAAATTTTTGCTATTTAATGATTACTAAAAAATTATAACATTTTTAGTAAATTAAAAATAGCATTATAATGAATCATGAGGGTAGTAATACCTCAATATTGACAAGATAGATAAAATATTGTATACTTATATATTACATAATAAATATGGCTAAAAAAGTAACATTTTACTTAATTATTGCTACCCTAATGATCGGCTTATTGCCTACCTCTAGCCGGGCTTTGATTATTATAACTAACACCCAAGTTAGTAATTTTAAAAATGGCACAGCTGAAATGACCTGGACCACAGATAACCCGACCAAGGGCACTGCCTATTATGGTTTAGCTGCCAACCAGCTAGATAGCTGGCTCAGCTATGGCCCTTATAGCTACCAACACAGCCTAATTTTGACCGGCCTGACCAAGGACAAAACTTATTACTATAAAATAATTGTTGAAGGACAAGATGGATCGCAAACCGAAACCTATGTCCAAACTTTTTCCACCAAGGGCATGACAGATACAGTTGCCCCGAATTTTGTGCAAATCAAATTGTTGCAGGCTACCGGCAATGCCGTAGCCCTATATTGGAGAACCGACGAGAAGAGTCGAGCTACCATAAATTATCGGCCGGATAATACTGAAATCAGTAAAAGCACCAGCTATGGTAACTATGACTTGGAGCACGTCCTGTTTATTTATGACCTGACACCAAGAAAAAATTATTTAGCGCAAATCATTGCTCAGGATTCAACTGGAAATAAAAACACTGATTCTGTTTATTTTTATACTAGCGATGGCATCCGTGATGCCTCTAACTTTACAATAAGTGATATCCAGCCGGCCAGCTTTGATCCTAGTATGATCTTTTCTGATACAGCGATCATCAGCTGGGAAACCAGCATTGCTGTTCGCAGCAGTCTTACTTATGGCACCAGAAGCGGCGCTTATGGCAAAACTCTGACCGCCAGTGACATACCTAACACCGAACACAAGGTGATTATCGCTGGCCTAAACCCAAATACCACTTATTTTTATAAAATAAAAACTTGGGGCGGCATCTATAATAGAAATGTGGACAGCTCCGAACGTAGTTTTACTACCATACCGGTCCAATCAACGGTGGTGCCGGCTCAAACAAGCAACAACCAATCTAATTCTTTGGTTGATTCCTATAAGGACAGTGATAATGACGGCTATCCTGATAGCCAAGAAATAAAGAACAGCTATAACCCCTATGGTTATGGCCGCACCCTGACTACTGTCGCCAACAATATAAAAAAAGCTAACACTCCGGAAAACAAACAAGACCAGCGGCTCAAAAAAATTGTCCAACAGACTTTGGGTAAAACAAAAATTAATTCTCGCCTCTGGCTGGCCCTTATCAATGCCGCTACCTACGGCGGCTATTCAGACCAAGCTATTATCCAGGCTATAAAGCATAAGGGTAAAACTGTACACGCTACCATTTCAGCTGAAAACTGGCAAAATAGCAGCGATTATCAAAACTATATTAATAGGTAAAAATAAAACCAGCCCCACACCATACGGTGCAGGGCTGGTTTTTTAAACTATCACAGAAGCTTAGGCTCTCTGTACTTTGACAGCGGCTGGACCTTTTGGAGTATCGGTCAATTCAAAGGTAACCATGTCACCTTCATTGATCTCATCAAAAGTCACACCCACTAATTCAGAAGCGTGAAAAAACAGATCCTTGGCTTCGCCTTCGCGACTGATAAAACCAAAGTTTTTACCAATCACTTTCTTTGCGATTTTTCCTTGCATGTTTTTTGAAATAAAGTGAATTAAGATATAGTAATTTCGAAATTCGACTTTATTTCTAAACTTACTATACTTGTGAACATATATTGTAAATGTCCACAAAACAGTATGGCATAAATCTAGAAAAAAGTCAACCAAACACCAAAAAAATTATTATAAGGCGTTCTGGCTTGGTGACCCCACGGGGAATCGAACCCCGATTGCCAGGATGAAAACCTGGTGTCCTAACCATTAGACGATAGGGCCATAAAAGTAAAATAACGCCGATATCATACCTAAAAATAAGATTTATGTCAATCGTACTAGCTATTCTACTGTCACAGACTTGGCTAAATTCCTAGGTTTATCAACGTCTAGGCCCTTGGCATTGGCTATATAGTATGATAGTAGTTGCAAGGGGATAATATTTACAATGGGTGATAAAAACTCACTGACTGTGGGCACAATAATAGTGTAGTCAGCTACTTTATAAACATCCTCCTGACCGCTATTTACCACAGCAATGATCTGCCCACCCCTAGCTTTAACTTCTTGCATGTTGCTCAAAATCTTGGGCGACAATATATTTTTTGTAGCTATAAAGACCACGGGCATGTTTTTATCGACCAAAGCAATTGGACCATGCTTGATCTCAGCGGCCGGATACCCTTCAGCATGGATATAAGAAATTTCTTTTAGCTTCAAGGCACCCTCTAAGGCTACTGGAAAATTTAAGCCCCGACCCAAATACAAAAAATTATTTCTATCTTTAAAGGTATCGGCGATTTTTTTAACTATTTGATCGGTAGCCAAAGCCTGCCTTATCAACTCCGGCAAAGTATTTATTTCAAATAATAAATCTTTGTCTATTGCCCAGCCTTTTTGTTGCCTAATATATAAAGCTAAAAGCAATAAAGAGGTCACTTGGGCCGTAAAAGCCTTAGTACTGGCCACGCCAATCTCTGGGCCAATGTGCAAATAAATGCCGGACTTAACTTCGCGAGTGATAGTAGAGCCGACCACATTGACTATGCCCAAAGTTTTGGCCAGTTTTTCTTTAGCTAGCCTCACGGCAGCCAAAGTATCGGCTGTCTCCCCAGATTGAGATATGGCAATCAACAAATCATCTGACCCGATGATGGGTTTGCGATAGCGAAATTCAGAAGCATAATCAACCTCAACCGGAATATTTAATAAAGACTCAAAATAATGCTTACCCACTAGGCCAGCGTGCCAGCTGGTGCCACAGGCGGTGATAATTATCCGCTTTATTTGTTCGGCAGCAAAATCAACGGATAATTTGATTTGCCCATCTTTGATGCGACCGCGCAAAGTGTTATTCAATGCCTCGGGCTGCTCAAAAATTTCTTTGAGCATAAAATGCTCATAGCCTTTCTTTTCCAGTTCAGCCACTGACCACTTGATATCATCAATTTGTTTATCTATTTTTTCACCATCCAAATTCTTTATCACATAGCCGTCTTTATATAGAACAGCCATTTCATTATCTTGCAAATAAATCACTCTCTGAGTATATGATAAAATAGCTGGGATATCAGAGGCCACAAACATCTCGCCTTCACCCACGCCGATCACCAACGGCGAACCGCGCCTAGCTACCACGATTTTGTTTTCCCCTCGATGAATTACGGCCAAACCAAATGCGCCGTCAACTAGCTCCAAGGCCTGACGCACAGCCAACTCCACATCCCCCTGATAAAATTTTTCTATCAAGTGAGCAAAAATTTCTGAATCAGTTTCTGATATTATAGTATGCCCTTCATTGACCAATAAATCCTTAAGAGCGGGATAATTTTCTATAATACCGTTATGAACTATGGCAATATCGCCACGGCAATCAAGATGCGGATGAGCATTGGCCTCATTGGGCTCACCATGGGTAGCCCAACGGGTGTGGGCAATGTCCACTAAACCAGATAGATTATTTGACTCAAGTCGCTTGGCCAATCGGGCTATTTTGCCGACCTCTTTGATAACTTGTAAACTATCATTTTGCAAAACACAAATACCGGCACTATCATAGCCTCGGTATTCTAATTTTTCTAAGCCCGTAAGCAATACGCTCACTAGCGGCCTCTGGCCTATATAACCGACAATCCCGCACATAAAAATGCCATTATTTGTTCTTCTTTCTATTGTAGGCTTTAAAAATAAAACTGGCAAATAAAATCTAAGGGTAGCGATTTAAACCGATTTCTGTTATAATATAAAAGTAATACAAAAATATGCCCGACATCAACCCGACGGTTGCTAAAATTTTAAATCAAGGCAAACCAGTCAGCTCCGGCCGCAGCGAATTATTGGACGCCGGCCAAATTTTAAGAGAGATCGTCAAGCTCAAAGTGGGCGACATGGTCGGAGACTTGGGCGCTGGCGGCGGCTTATTTTTATTAGAAGCGGCCCGCTTGGTCGGCGACCAGGGGCAAGTATATGCTGTCGATGTTGTCAAAAATATTTTATCGGAAATAGAATCAAAGGCAAGACTCAATGGCCTCAACAATATCAAAACTATTTGGAGCAATCTAGAAATTGTCGGCGCTACTAAAATAAATGAGGGCACCCTGGATGCCAACATCCTGGTCAATGTGCTCTTCCAATCTCAAAAACACTATGAAATTCTAGCTGAAGCCACCAGACTACTAAAACCAGGCGGCAAACTATTGATAGTTGATTGGGCTAATAACGATCTGGGTGTTGGCCCACCAAATAACAGAATTGTCGACCAAAATCAAGTCAAAAATCTAGCTCAACAACTTGACCTAGTTTTAGCGCAAGAATTCAAGGCCGGCAAATATCATTTCGGTCTCCTATTTGCTAAAAAATAAATTTATAATGTCCCTGGTTTCCAATGGAAACAAATAAAAAAATATTTTATCCTTTGTTTATCCTAGAAATTCCTCTTATCGGAGTCATTTCTCTTATGATAGCATTGTTTATTGGTGATATAGTAGGATCTGGAGAAATTATTATTTATATCGCTACCCTGATATTCACTGTTGTTTTTAGTTTTATATTATTTAAAATAGGTAAGAAATCAAAATTAGCCTTCTATCTTTTATCTATATTAATCAGCGCCCTTGCCGTATTGGTTCTAAATTTCATTTTCTCGCCATTATATAGCTAGCCCTCTTTACTGAGCAACAAAACAGTCAAATGATTTATCTCTGCCCACACCCCTAAAAAGGCGGAGTTGACTTTATGTTTAAAATTATTTACCATATACTCGTTAAAGAAAACTTATGGATTTAACTAAATTAACACATTGGTCATATTTATTTCAGATTTATACTTATGAGCAGCTCTCTTGGCCTACTTTGATTGGCTTATTGGTCATTTTCGTAGGATCTATAGTATTAGCTATATACTCCCACAAAAAAGTCAAAAACAGCTCAGGCGTCATGAAAGTAGTCTGGCAAAAACTGACTGCCTGGGGCTGGTCAACTGGCTTGGTCGGCCTATTACTGGTATCTTTTAGGGCTGCCACGGCTATGTATTTGAGCGCTAGGCTTTGGCTGTTATTATGGTTATTGATAATATTGGTTTGGCTTGGCTATATATTATTTTACCGCCTATCCATCGTCCCCAAAAAACAAGCTGAGCGGGAAAAAAATATTGAATACAATAAATGGCTACCTAAGCCAAAAAAATAATTTGTTATAAAAAATTAAAAAACGGGCAAAATTTTAAGCCTGTTTTTTATGCACAAAAATAATAAACAAATAATCGGCCGCCTGGGTGAACAGTTGGCGGAAAAATATTATCAAACTTTAGGTTTTAAATTAATCGCTAAAAATTTTTACACCCGCTATGGCGAACTTGATTTGGTCTTTAAAAAAAGACGGCGAATCTTGCTGGTAGAAGTAAAAACTCGGACCAATCAAAATTTTGGTTGGCCAGAAGAAGTTATCAATCCAGCTAAAATAGAAAGGATGCTGCGAGCTTATGCAATTTTAAGAAATCAACTAGCCCTTGACCCAGACCCAGAGATAGAAATCTGCGCTATTGTGATCAAAGGCAGACAAGCTGCCCTAAGGCGCTACCCGCTGGTTTAAATTTTGACCCTTGACGAAAGCTGGAAAAAAAAGTATACTACCATTGTTGTAAGCTAGTTTATATTTAAACTAGCTTATTTTTATTCCCTTTTGCCTAAATCGCCAAGATTTACCATGGGATAATACAAAATATTTCATCAATTAAAAACAAACAAGATGTCTAGCAACAACAATCTGTCGGCCGCCATCAAACAAATTTGTCAAGAAAAAAATTTGTCTATGGAAGCTGTTATTGGTGCCATCGAAGCGGCTCTGGCAGCTGCTTATCGCAAAGAATTTGGCACACCCAATCAAAACGTCAAAGTTGTTTTCAATGCCGATAATGGCCAAACAGCTGTTTTTGATGTAAAAACCGTCGTAGAGGATGTTGACCTCGAGGCCCAAGAAAAAGCTTGGGAGGAGCAGCACTTGCGCAAAGAGGCTGGTGAAGAAATACCCGAGGATGAACAAATTAAAAAATTTAATCCCCGCACCGAAATCATGCTATCGGAAGCCAAAAATGTCAATCCTGACCATAAAATCGGCGATGTGATTGAAACTAAATTAACCGTGCCTGATGAATATGGACGCATGGCCGCTCAAACCGCTAAGCAGGTCATTATTCAGCGCCTGCGTGAAGCTGAACGCGATCATATCTTCAATGAATATCAAGACAAGGAAGGCCAACTAGTCTTAGGCACTATCCAGCGACGCGAAGGTCGCCGCTACATTGTCGATCTTGGGCAGGCCAGCGGCATATTAGCGCCCGAGGAGCAAATCAGAAACGAAAGTTATAATATCGGCTCTCGCCTCAACTTTTACATTTTACAGGTGCGCATGGGCAGTAAAGGGCCGGAAATTATTCTGTCCCGCACCCATCCTGATATAGTCAAGGAATTATTCGCTACCGAAGTGCCAGAAATTGCAGCCGGCACCGTAGAAATCAAGGCTATTGCCCGCGAAGCTGGCGCGCGCTCTAAAATCGCCGTCTTTACAACAGAAGAAAATATCGACCCAGTCGGCTCCTGCGTGGGCCAACGCGGTTCACGCGTACAAACTGTCATCAGTGAACTAGGTGGAGAAAAAATCGATATTATCCAGTGGAATGCCGATTCCAAGGTATTTATTGCCAATGCCTTAAGCCCGGCTAGCATCAGCCAAATTATTATCAACGAAGAAGCCAAAACTGCTACCGTCAAAGTCAATGAAGACCAGCTATCCTTGGCTATTGGCCGCAGTGGCCAAAACGCTAGATTGGCCGCTAAACTGACTGGCTGGAAAATCGATATCGTATCCAATCAAGCTGCCCCGGAAAGCAAGACTGACGAGCCGATTGAAACCCCGGTAGAAAACAAAACTGAACCGGAAAATACAGTGGCTGAAGAAATTGAAAAACCAGCTAAAAAAGAAAAAACTGAAAAAAAGACAAAAGCAAAAACCAAAAAAACAAGCAAAACATCTAAATAATTAAACATTAAACTAATAATTAAAACTATGGTTAGTATAAAACTTTTAGCGATTTTGGCCTCCTTGTTATCACTAATTTTTGGGGCCTGGATGATTAAAAAAATCCTGAAATTACCAAAAGGTAATGACAAAATGCAGGCTATTGCCCAAGCCATTCAAGCTGGCGCCAAGGCTTATCTAACCCGACAATACAAAACTATTGCTTATTTGGCAGTTGTATTATTTTTGCTCCTGGGGTTTGCTATTGATTGGAGCACGGCTCTAGCCTTTATCATTGGAGCTGCCTTATCAGCCGCTGCAGGCATCATCGGCATGAATGTATCAGTCAGAACCAATGTACGCACTACTGAAGCTGCCAGGAGCGGTTTATCGGCTGCTCTAAGAGTAGCCGTCTTAGGCGGTTCAATCACTGGTATGTTGGTAGTCGGTCTGGCTCTTTTGGGCGTAGCTGGCCTTTATGCTTTACCATTTATTACTGTCAAAAATTTAGTTGGCTTGGGTTTTGGTGGCAGCTTAATCTCGGTATTTGCCCGCTTGGGCGGCGGCATATTCACCAAGGCAGCCGATGTCGGCGCTGACTTGGTAGGTAAAGTAGAGGCTGGTATTCCGGAAGATGACCCGCGCAACCCAGCTGTGATTGCTGATAATGTCGGCGATAATGTCGGCGATTGTTCTGGTATGGCTGCTGATTTATTTGAGACTTATGCTGTCACACTGGTGGCTGCCATGCTTTTAGGCTCTCTAACTTTCAATAATGTCAGCAATGCTGTCCTGTATCCTCTGGCCTTGGGCGGCATGGCTATCATCACTTCTCTGGTTGGTTTATTTTTTATTAAATTAAATAAAGGTCATTCTCTAGAAGAAGTAGAAAAAAAGGGGCTCATCATGAAGGCTTTATACAAAGGTCTGATCGCTGCCGGATTACTGACCATAGTGGCTTTCTACTTCATTACTAAATACATGATGTCCGATCTTATCAGCTATCGTTTTACTGATATTTATTATGCCAGCTTAGTTGGTCTAGTGGTCGCTGGCCTGATTGTCTGGATTACTGAATATTATACCTCTACCAAATATAATCCGGTAAAATCAATTGCCAAAGCATCTGAGACCGGACACGGCACCAATGTCATCCAAGGACTAGCTATCAGCATGAAGGCCACTGCTTGGCCGGTGCTAGTCATTGTGGCGGGTATTATTGCCGCCTATTATTTCGCCGACCTCTATGGCATCGCCATCGCAGCTATGAGCATGCTTTCTTTAACCGGTATTATCGTCACTATTGATGCTTATGGTCCGATCACCGATAATGCCGGCGGCATCGCTGAAATGTCTGGCTTACCAGAAGATGTGCGTAATGTTACTGATCCTTTGGATGCGGTTGGCAATACCACCAAAGCTGTCACTAAAGGCTATGCCATTGCTTCTGCTGGTTTAGCGGCCCTAGTATTGTTTTCTGCTTATACCCAAGAGCTTGATGCCTCCAATAAGGGCGTAATTTTTGCCCTAGACAATCCTTATGTATTGGTCGGTTTATTCATCGGCGGTTTATTGCCTTATATCTTCGGAGCGCTCTCCATGGAAGCGGTTGGCAAAACTGCCGGCTATATAGTACAGGAAGTTCGCCGCCAATTTAGAGACAAACCGGGCATTATGTCTGGCCAAGAAAAACCAGATTATGGCACGGCGGTAGACATTGTCACCAAAGGCGCTCTCAAACAAATGATTATTCCTGCTTTAATACCGGTTCTAGTACCGATAATCATCATGTTGATTTTTGGCAGTCGTGGGTTTACGGTCTTAGGCGGTGCTTTGGTGGGCAGCATCATCACTGGCCTATTTATTGCCATTTCTATGACCTCGGGTGGCGGTGCCTGGGATAATGCCAAAAAATATATTGAAAAAGGCAATTATGGCGGCAAGGGATCTGATGCTCACAAAGCCGCTGTCACCGGCGATACTGTCGGCGACCCCTACAAAGATACTGCTGGGCCGGCCATCAACCCGATGATAAAAATATTAAATGTCGTTGCCCTACTATTGATTGCCATGATGTTATAAAGATTCAAAAAACTGCCCCGCACCGTACGGTGCGGGGCTTTATTTTTATTTATAAAATTATGGTACTAATTCGCTCCAAACACAATTATCAATTTCTTGATTGCAAGTATACCTTACCTCACGGGTAGCATTGGTGGTGCTGGCACTGGCTTCAATATTTGAATTGCATTGTGCATCCTCGCCACACCCCTCTGGCCAAGGTGTGATAATCAGACTTGGATTATCAAAATAAAAACGAAAGCCGGACTCCACAGTGTGCCGCTCAGCAAAATAAAGTTCAACTATATTATTACTACCGGCGGCTAAATATATAGTGCCGGTTTTAGTAAAAGCAGCATGCGTACCACTATTATTCACTACCACGATGCCATTCAAAAGCACCCAGGAATCGTCATCAGAGGCTAGACTATAGCTATAATTGCCTGCCTGTGGAGCTGTCACTCTAGCGCGCCAATGAATACCAAAAAAATAATCATGAGCCAAACCTTCTTTATTTTCCCATTGCGTCCCATCATAAGGAAACCACATGCTCACCGGAAACAAAAGATTGGCATCTATTTGCTCGTGCGTCTTATAAGTATTATCGTACCAATCATGTTCTGTCGGGGTTGGCGTCGGCCCAGGATAAGGATTAACCTCCATGTCGGGGTGCTTCTGAGCGCCAACACCTAAATAATTAAAATATTCGCCCCACCAACCACTGCCGGGCACAAATTGACATTCTGGTGGCGGATCACAGGCTCCCGGAATTTCTACAAACTGACTGATGGTCGACACGCCGCCCACTATCAAATTGGGGAAAATAAAATTATTCGGCTCCCTTCTTAATTGTATCAGGGCTTCGCCCACGCCCGATTCAGCAGCATAAAAACTTTGCAGAGCAGAAGCAAATGATTGCAAGCTAGCTCGGCTATTAATGGTAATAGCCAGCACCGATAATACAATGGAAAGCACGACCGCTGACACAACAATAGAGGCAATCAAAGCAGCTGAACCATTTTGGCTATAATAATTAAATTTAAAATCGGATTTTTTCATCTATCTAATACTCAAAAATGTATTAAAACTTTTTTGGGCAAAACTCTTGGGATCACTGGGATCACCAGCCGCAATAGTAAAACTAATAAGCACTCCCTGATTTTCTTCACCCCGATTATCGGCCAGTGGCACCAGACTAAAGTCACTCACCCTGACATTTTTAGTATTGAGCGACAGGGGCGTAGCTGTACTTTGGTCCGGAAAACCACTGCCCGTATCTTCGGTTTGGCGGAAAAAAAGATTATTTGACTCAAGAGCTAGATTAAATCTATAGCTGGGTAGGTTATAAAAATAAACATTGGCCGGATCACCGCCCCCATCCGATATAATATCCACATTATGAACTTTGTTTAGAACAAAATTCATAATATATCTGGCATTGCTATCAACTGCATCTGAAACTTGAAATTTTTTGCGGGCATAAAATATATTCATCACTAAGCTGACTATCATGATGAGCAACATGCAAGTGATAAATAAATAGGCTAACAATTCTACTAGCGTAAAACCATTCGCTCTATTGATTTTTGGTAAAAAATCGTATTTCATGGATAAATCGAATAACTTATAGTTACATCCTCTAGGATGGGCACCTGTAATTCTGAACTGGTATCCAAATAAAGACGATAGCGCAAATAACGCTGATTGAGATGACTTTGATAGTTAATGTATTCCTGGGACGCATTAGTATAATAAGTATTACTGCTGCCATCAGGTCCCAAGAAATTCCACGGACCAGCTTGATTTTGGCTGGTGGCTATTTGAAACTTTATATTTGTGCCCAGTGGCTCAAGTCCAGACCAACGAATCCAGTTGTAGGCTACGGTGCTAGTGCCAGTATCAAAAGTGGATGATTCTAGCATGCCGGCCGAGGCATATTGGCAATCAGTATCTTCCGTGGAAATAATGGCAAACTCCCCCAAATCACCAGTAGTAGCCGCATAAATAACTGCGCAATTAGCTGACATGCCCAAAATTGATCCAAACAAATCAAATCCGGAAACCTTATTAATGGTGGACGGGAAGCTAATATCTATCACTCTTAGTTCTTCTGTGCTAATTGCTGTGCCAAGAAGCGCATATGGACCGACTATGCCAAAGGCGTTGATGTCGGCACCCACCTCGTATTGACCGATTAATTCTGGGCTAATTGGGTCCTCAATGTTAAATATAAAAAACTCTGGGCCGCTATAATTGACCTTGGTTGAAACATAGGCTCTGGTGCCACGAACATTTACATCGGTTGCCCTTAGCGAACCCGATAGATCATATTGGCCGGCCAAAAACATATTAGCCGGATTAGTAATGTCAACAATCTGCAATTCTTTGCTAGAATCCTCTGTGGCTACATAGACATAATTACCGGAAACAAATAACTCATTGCCAGTGGCGCTTACACTTAAGGTATGTGAATATTGAGTCGGGTTAGATGGATTAGTGATATTGAAAGCATACAAGGTGCTACCCTGAATAATATAAGCTTGAGTATTATTAACCACAATGTCTCTAGCGTCGCTACTGCCAGATAAATTACGAGTAACTTCTACATGCAGATTGTGCGGATCAGCCACATCTATCACCTGAAATTCTGCACCATCAGATCGGGTAGAAACATAAGCAAAATTACCCTGAACCATTACAGCCGTTACACCGGTACCAATATTCAAAGATCCCAGAGGTTGAGGATCGCGAATATCGCTGATATTTAAAACATAAAACTCACTGCCCGAACTATTATTTTCAGTCACCACATAAGCTATGCCGTCTGTCTCATAAACATCATTGTCATCAGAACTGCCCGGAGTATTGTAAAAAGCAGTAGTAGTAGCATTGTTCCAATTCAAAAAACCTGCGATTAAAGTTGATACGCCAGGTATAGTAACATCAATACCAGCATTTTTTGAATAAAACTTGGTATCATCTGACCAATCAACTTGACCTGTACCACCCACCCAATTCTCTTGAGACCAGCGGCTGGCCTGAAAACGATAAACGTAGGTTTCCAGCTGTTCTTGCCGCTGCCTGCCAGTGCGGCTCAACCAGGAAATGGTGACGGTAATTTTTTTAGTGTCAGGGTCAATATTTTGGCTACCTCCCATCAGACCATAAACATTGCCATTCTCAACATCGGTCCGATAGACATCAGATACTGTGACTACTCGGGAAAATCTATTATCTAAGAGTGGTTCATTGGCCGCCAAAGCCCAGGTGCCATCTTGCTGGACTAGGCCATGGTCACCAATAACCAAATTTTCCCAAGAAATTAACTTACTAGCCTCTATGCCTTCAACAGCATAAAATAGGGCCTGCGTCCGCTCTTCATTGAGACGACGGATAGAACTATTAAATGAGCTAATGTTAAAAATAGCTACAATAATCACACCCACAAAAGAAATGGCCACTAATAACTCTACTAAAGAAAATCCGGCTGATTTATTTCTAAACATATTAATTTACTTGTCCATCAGCTGTCACCATAATGGTTTTTATTGGGGCATCCTCAAACTGTGGCGACAACTCTATGGCACCGACATTTGGTGTTTCGCCAGTAAATTTCGTAAACACTACATCTGGTCCATGGCCCCCTGCCCCATCAGATATGGCTGTGTTCAAATTTATTATTCTGGCGCCAATGATATTTTTGGTCTGATTAGCGGGGTTATCCATATCATAAAAGCTTCCTGGAAAAACAACATAAGTACTAGTTGCCAAATGTATTCCCCAATTTGTCCCACCGGCAGCTGCTACGGCTTTACTTTGAGCCAGTCTCAAACTGCTTTTCAATTCATCAACCGCATTTAGAGTCTGCACCTCTCTCTGCCAAAGCCGGTATGAAGTCAAAGACATAGAGGCCAAAAGAGCAACAACAAAAAATGTTATCATCAGCTCTAAAATAGTAAATCCTTTTTTGTTAAACATCCTAAAAAATAACTAAAACTCTACTGGGCAAAACTTTGGGTTAATTCATACATTGGAGCAATCACCGACAGGGCAATAAAGCCAACTGCTACTCCGACTGTCACTAGTAATATTGGCTCAATGATCGAAGACAGGTTAGTCAAAACATTGCTCACTCGCTCTTCATAGTATTCGGAAATTTTCTTGAGAATATTTTCCAGCTCACCAGTATCCTCGCCCACATGGGATAGCTGTACAGTCAAAGAAGTAAATAATTGTGGCCGATCGGCCATAGAAGCTGCCAAAGATTTACCCTTTTCCAGCTCTTTGGCCATTATCAAAATCTCTTGCCTATATTTCAAATTGGGCACAGTTTTGGCAACTATTTCCAAGGAGCGAACTATGGACAAACCTGAGGCCAAAAGGGCATTTAAATTGCTGGCAAAACGAGATAGGTTTAGCTCCCTGACTAGATTACCAACAAAGGGAAATCTTAATATTATGGTCGCAGACCAAAGTCTTACTGCTCGCAGACGAAATACCAAACTAATAATCAGGATCAGCCCCAAAGCACCAGATAAAACATACCAGCCATATGTTTGTATGGCCCAGGTCAAAAATTGAACAGCCAGCAGAATGGCGGGTAATTTTACTTCCGCTTCATTGAAGGTGTCTATCAATTGAGGAAAGACAAAAAATGCCAAAAATACCGAAATGCCTACCATAGCCACTACTACCACACTCGGATAAATCAAGGCGCTAATAACTTTGCTGCGCATCTTTTTTTGTGAAGACAAAATGTCAGCCAAGTGCGCCAATGATTCAGCCAAAGCGCCGGTATTTTCACCCACCTCAACCGCTGATACTATCATATCAGAAAAGCTCTTGGGATATTGCTTCATGCCGTCCGATAGGCTCTGGCCATTTTCTATCATCTCATATAAGTGTTCCAGGATCTTTCGGAAATATTGATTCTTAATTTCTTTGGTCAAGGTAAGTAGGGCTGGGGCTAGCGCCAAACCAGCCTTAATCATGGTAGACAGGTTATCCAAAAAAACCATTTGATCGGTCATAGTGACCCGACCAAAAAGTAAAATTTTTGACCTAGATTTAGTAGTCTTTTTCAAAGGCTTTTTGCCCGGCCTGGTGATAGCTGCCGGTTTATTGACTGGAGTACCAAGCTTTGATTTGACGACATTAAATTTGCTAGTATCATCAATTTTTCGATGCTTAGTGTCCAAATATTCCATATTTACCCTGTTAAATAAATTTATTTATCTTTGTTTATTATACTAAATTTTTACAACTACTCGCGCTTAATGCGCAAAACCTCTTCTATGGTAGTGATGCCCAACAGGGCTTTTTGCAAGCCATCTTCAAAAATAGTCACCATACCGTAGTCCATAGCGGCCTTGGCAATCTCTGCGGATGAAGCATTGCGAATAATGCACTTTTGCACAGCCTCTGTATTCTGTAATATTTCCATCACGGCCACACGCTTGGCATAGCCGGTATTATGGCAACGAGCGCAACCCTTGCCTCGATAAAAAGTAAGTTCCGCAAAAGACTTTACATTGTCCTTGACGACACCTAGGGTTTTGAATCTAGCCAGCATGTCGACTAAATTTATTTCCTTGCTTAGGCTCTCAATTTCTTCTTTTTTTAGCTTAAAACTATAAATACAGTCCTGACAGATGCGGCGCACCAAACGCTGAGCAATCACTACGTTCAGGGTAGAGGCCACCAAAAAAGGCTCTACATCCATGTCCAGCAAGCGTGGTGGAGCGCCTGAAGCATTGTTGGTATGCAAAGTGGAAAGAACCAAGTGACCAGTCAAGCCTGCCCGCACAGCGATTTGAGCAGTTTCATTATCGCGAATTTCTCCAATCATGATAATATCTGGATCCTGGCGAAGCAATGAACGCAAACCGTTGGCAAAGGTATAACCAGCCTGTGTGTTGACCTGGGTCTGATTGACGCGATGAACGCCATATTCTATCGGATCCTCAATAGTGCAAATATTCACATCCTCGGTATTCAAAATATTTAAAACAGCGTACAGAGTGGTGGTTTTACCAGAGCCAGTTGGTCCGACCACTAAAATCATACCATAAGGCTTTTCTATCTGTTTTTCCATGATCTTAGCATTTTTTTCGGAAAAACCAATATCTTGTAAGTTTAAATTTTGAGCCTCATCTGTCAATAAACGCATCACTACCTTTTCTCCATAAAAAGCTGGAATTACCGAGACGCGAACCGATTCTTCTTCATTGGCAATCTTAAAAGAAAAACGACCGTCTTGCGGTATGCGATGTTCGTCAATGCGCAAATTGGATAATATTTTGACACGCGCCACAATAGCATCATGTAAAGATGCCGGCAGCTCAACCTCGTCATGTAAATCACCATCAACCCTAAATCTCACTACCACCGCATCGGGCAAAGCCTCAATATGGATATCTGATGCCTGCTCAAACATAGCATACTCTAAAATGGCATCGACAATTTTTATGATTGGCACATCAACTTCTTCGTGGCCACCATGGTTGCCATCACTGGCTACGCTATTGATAATATTATTGAGCTCTTCCTTGATATCGCGCTGATAAAGCCGAAAGGCAAAGGCAAAATTGCGCTGGCTAGTCATAAAGACCTTAATAGATTTATTGAGAGACGACTGAACCGCTTCTACATTTTGCTTATTGCGCGGATCAACAAAGGCAATTTTTATTGCATCATTATCAGCGGCAAAAGGTATGGCCTGGGCCGCCTCGGCCACTTTGGCATCCAGCTGAGCAATTGCCTCGGGATCAATGCGACGCTTGCGTAAATTTACATAAGGTATTTTTATGGCATCACCAATAATTTCATATAAATAACGCTCATTAAAAAACCCGCGCTCAATTAAAACTTCGTCAATGCCTCGACGGCGACGTTGTGAATTCTTTTCTGCCTCTTGCCAATCAGTTTCTTTGATAACACCTGATTTAAGCAATATGGCCTTTAGTTCTTCTTGGCTAATTGGTAATGTTGAAGCCATATACATCTAAACGCTATCCACAACAGTGGAAAATTTCTTTAATTATAACATTTTTTGGCCAAAAACCAAAATGAAAATCAAGGCTCCGATAATTGACTAAAATCCCCTTTTCCGTTATACTTTGGAACGTTATAAAAATCAATTTTTATTATTTCTAAAAACAGATATCATGCAAATAACTAAAAATGATTTGGGCAAAAACCAAACAGAACTCACTATCGAAGTGTCAGTTGCTGAAATTAAACCACACCTCACCAAGGCGGCCAATCAATTATCCCAAAAGACAAAAATTCCGGGTTTTAGACCTGGCAAAGCGCCCTATGATTTGGTAAAAAGTCGTTTTGGGGAAATGGCCATACTCCAAGCGGCCCTCGATGATATCGTTAACCAAACATTCTTTCGGGCTGTCACCCAAGAAAAACTGATGACTGTCGGGCGACCGGAAATCAACATAGAAAAGCTGGCTCCAGAAAATCCTATCGTTTACAAGGCCAAAGTATCTTTGCTGCCAAATGTGGTTTTGGGTGATTGGAAAAAATTGAATATCAAGAAAAAAGAAGCCAAGACCAGCAGCGAAGATATAGAAAAAACTCTAAAGCAACTCCAGGAACTCAATGTTAAAGAGACTAGGGCTGACCGCCAAGCTAAAAGCGGCGATAAACTAGAGGTAGATTTTGAAGCCAGTATTAATAAGGCGATAATTGAAGGCGGCAAAAGCTACAAATATCCGGTAGTCATCGGCGAGCAACGCATGATACCCGGTTTTGAAAATCAACTGATCGGTTTAAAGGCGGGTGAAGAAAAAGAGTTTGATCTAAAATTTCCGGAAAAGTACTTCCAAACACATGTGGCTGGTAAAAATGCTCACTTCAAAGTCAAGGTAATAAGTGTTTTTGATCGTGAACTCCCCAAACTAGATGATGCTTTTGCTAAAAATATCGGTTTTGATACTCTAATGGCCCTCAAAGAGCAACTAGAAAAAAATATCACTCAAGATAAAATCAGCAAAGAAAATCAGCGTGTAGAAAGTGAGGCCATTCAGGAAATTATCAAGCTAGCAACCATTAATGATATCCCGGAAATTCTAGTTGACAATGAAATTCACAAAATGATCCATGAGCTAGAAGACAGTGTGCGGCAACAAGGAATGGATATGGCCGGCTACCTAAAATCCATAAATAAAACTCACAAGGATTTTCATACTGATTTTCGCAAACCAGCCATAGAGAGAATAAAAGCTGCCTTGGTTTTAAGAAAAATTGCTAATGAGGAGAAAGTGAATGTATCTGTTGATGAGCTCAATGCCGAAATCACCAAGCAAGAACAAATGTATAAAGATCACCCAGAAGCTCTGGCCAATATCAATTCCCAACAATACAAAGATTATTTGACCAATGTGCTGCTCAATCAAAAAGTAATCAAGTTGATCACAGAAAAAATCATAAAATAAACCACACACAATAAACCCGCTCCGAGAATAGTCGAGGGGCGGCTTTTTTGATTTTTATTATTACCAATGTTAAGATACAAAAGTAAACCAAAAATATGAGCAATTCTTCCCCCTTAGCTGACCGCCTACGTCCCACCAAACTTAGCCAATTTTATGGCCAAGAACACATTTTGGGTTCTGGAAAAATTTTGACGCAAATGGTCAAAAACCAATCCTTGAGTTCTTTAATATTCTGGGGTCCGCCCGGCGTGGGCAAGACTACTCTGGCAAAAATTTTGAGCCATGAATTAAAATATAAATTTATAGCTACTAGCGCTGTGCTGATCGGTACACCAGAGATTAAAAAAATCGCCGAAGCAGCCAGGCAAGATGCTGACTTCCTAAAAACCAAAACCATTTTATTTTTAGATGAAATTCACAGATTCAACAAAGCCCAACAAGATGTGCTTTTGCCTTATGTAGAGCAAGGCATCCTGACTCTAATAGGTGCAACTACCGAGAATCCATCTTTTACTATAAACTCGGCCCTGCTTTCCCGCTGCCGGGTTTTAGTTTTAAAAAATTTAGCCAGAGCCGATCTCAAAAAAATACTAGACCAGGCTTTGGCTGATGAAAAAAATGGTCTTGGTAAAGACAAAATATCCCTTGACCCAGAAGCGGAAAAAATATTATTGGCTTTTGCTGGCGGCGATGCCCGCCGGTTGCTAACTGCTTTGGAAATTGCCAGCACTGGCCAAAAAAATTATCAGCTGCAAAGTCAGGATATCAGAGAAGCTATCCAGAGCTCCATCCTCTACTATGATAAAAATGGCGAAGAGCACTACAATATTATTTCTGCCCTGCACAAATGCCTACGCGATTCTGATCCGGATGCGGCTCTCTACTGGCTGGCTCGGATGCTGGAAGCTGGCGAGGACCCGCTCTATGTGGCCAGGCGTCTGATACGTTTTGCCAGCGAAGATGTGGGGCTAGCTGACCCCCAGGCTCTGATTTTGGCTGTGGCTGCCAAAGATGCTGTACATTTTATTGGTATGCCGGAAGGCAAGTTGGCTCTTGCCCAAATCGTCATTTACCTAGCCAAAGCTCCAAAATCAAACAAGCTATATACTGCTTACATAGAAGCTGGTCGCGATGCCAAAAGCACCAGCCACTATGGCGTGCCTTTGGTCTTACGCAATGCACCCACTAAACTAATGAAAGACTTAGGCTATGGCCAGGGCTACAAATATGCTCCAAATAGTTCCGAGGGTGAAATAAAAAAACAACAGCATTGGCCAGATGGTTTTAAACCAAAAAAATATTATTCTGAAAAATAGGCTACTTGTGTTATAATATTCTTATTATGCCCACTCTAGCTGTCATTTCTGACGTTCATGATAATTTAGCCAATCTGCAAAAGGCCTTGGATTATATTACTGATCATAAAATTGATTATTTGATTTGCCTGGGCGACCTGCAGAGCTTGGAGGCCTGGCAAATGCTGGATGCTCTAAGTATGCCTGCCTGGGGCGTGCATGGTAATGCCGACAGCTATGGCTGGCAACTAAAAGATTTAAAAAACATCAAAGTATTTGAAGAGTTTGGCGAAGTCACTTTAGCTGATAAAAATATAATTTTCTGCCATTACCCAGAAATTGTAAAAAAATTTATCATGGATAAAGTGGGTAAATATCAGCTGGCTCTTCATGGACACAGCCATAAGCCGTGGGAAGAAAATTATCATGGTACAAAAATATTAAACCCTGGTAACGTAGCCAATATACGCTATGCACCCAGTTTTGCTATAATTGACTTAGATACCCTGCAAGCTAAATTAATATTAATCAATGAAATAAAATGACCTATCAACTAGAATTAAGCAGCGCCAAAAAGGCCGCCCTAAAAGCCGGTAAATATCTGGCTAAAGAGTTTATAAAATTCCACCGTCAGCAAGCAGATCACAAAAGCCGCCATGAATTAGTGACTAAATGTGATAAACGGGCAGAAAAAATAATCCTGCAGACTTTGAAAAAACGCTTTCCTAAACTAAACTTTTTATCTGAAGAAAAAGGCGCCAATCACAAAAACCCAGAATATCTATGGATAATAGACCCTTTGGATGGCACTAATAATTTTGTTGTCCATAATCCACTTTTCAGCGTAGCCATTGCCCTAGCGCACGATAAACAAATTGTGATGAGCGTCATCTATGTGCCTATGCTCAAAGAATTATATTGGGCAACTAGTAGGGGCACCTATAAAAATGGACGGAAAATATCCGTCTCTCGCCACCACGATGTCAAGGAAATGTTTTTGACATATTGCCATGGCAAAAGTTTGGCCGATAATAAAAAAGCTTTTAAGCTATACGAATACTACCACTTGCATGCTCATGAGTGCCGACACTTTGGCAGCACATCGATAGAATTAGCCATGGTGGCTAGCGGCCAGACTGACAGCCTGGTAGTATCTGGACCAAATCTTTGGGATGTGGCGGCTGGCATCATGCTGGTCAAAAATGCTGGTGGCCATGTCACTGATTGGCAAGGCAGACCATGGCAACTGCATTCAAAATCTGTATTAGCTAGCAATAAGAAATTACAACCCCAAATACTCAGAGAGTTAAAAAAACTTAGAGTTGCTTAAAACCTAAAAATCTGCTAAATTACTGCGAGTTAATAAATAGGGTCACGTAACCAAGTGGTAAGGCATGGGTCTGTCCCTCGACCCCGCACAAATTTAAATATGGCCTGGTAGCCAAGTGGTAAGGCATGGGTCTGCAAAACCCTCATCCGGCGGTTCGATTCCGCCCCAGGCCTCCATAATTTTAATGACTCGGGATCCTCGCAACCAGATGGGCTCACTTCGTTCGTCTCATCGTTGCGGGACAAAACCCTTATTCACCGGTTCAATTCCGCCCGTGACCTCCATCGAGCTTAGCTCGATTTTTTTGATACAAAAAAACTGGGCTTGAATTGCCTTCAAACCCAGATATTGGTCTCGCTCATACACCAACCAATGTACTTCTAAGCTGATCAATGATCTCCAAAAATTCTTGCCCACGTATGCTAAAATTACGCTTAGCGTAATTTTTTGACACTCTCTCATCGGCCAAAAGCGTAGACAAAGAATTAATAGGGTCTTTCCTTTCTGGGCTACCGCACCATCTAACAGCAAAAAAACTATTAAACCCCCTAAAACGAGCCGAATTTTGTGCCAACCAACTAGCCGAGTGCCACCTGACATTGGCCAAAGTAGCTACCATGGGGTAGTCTGCCAAACGAACACCCCTTATGGTAAGGCCGGAAGAAACCACATCATCCAACACCACTATATTGGCTATTCCTATATAAAACCGCTCGGAATAAACAATTTTCCGACACTCCACAATCGGACCTTTATCGGACCAGTACCGCTTGGCATATATACTAATATTATGCCAACGATCAAGCCAGCCGTCCGGCAAATAACTTTTAACAATACTGGCGCCGTTGCCAGGCAAAACAAGCAGGGTGTCTTGAGGGGAAAACCTGCGCCAAGCTTCCCATCCCAACAAGTTCTTGGTCAAATCTTCCGCCCAAACCAGCTCCAAATCAAATGAACTAAAACTATTCTGCCATTTTCTAGATACACCCGGTACGTCGATGATGATGTGGTTAGCCATTTCTGACCTCCTTTTTCGAGAATTATTGTAAAGAACAAAAACACGATCTATATTAATGTCTCTTCGGCTATCTTTATAGCCAAATCAACAGCTTCTTTTGCGTTTAAAGTAACGTAACTTGGATAATCTTTGGGTAAGCTGTCAAATAAATTTCCTAAAATACTTTCACCAAAGTCTTTAATAAAAATGAGCGGCTTTCTATAACGATAGGCTATAGCTAGTTCTGCTATCGTACCTGCATCGCCAGGAAGAACTATAATAACATCTGCACTTAAAATGCCGGCAAATAAATAATCGCCAACATCCATGGGAGTACAAATCTCAACAGTCACAAAATCATTGCTTGTCAATCTGTTTCTGCCTGGTGTGCCAACTGTAATACCGCCATTCTCAAATGCTCCGCGACAGGCTGCCTCCATTACGCCGCTACATCCACCGGTAATCAAAATTGCCCCAGCTTGTGCTAGTTGCTTGCCCATGGCAAAAGACATATCTAACATGGTTTTGGCTGAATTATTTTTAGGTAAATTCTTTTTTTCTGGGCCAATAATGCCAATTTGTAATTTTCTTTTCTGCATATTATTTATTTACAAATTAAAAAACTCCCTCCATCGGGAGAGAGCTGCTTTTATTTCTAAAAATAGACCAAATCAAAGCAATCCTTTCCCGGGGGAGGGATTTCTGTGGTGAGAATTTAATTCCTGCCAAACAGAATTATAACCACCACGGCCATTTTTTAACCAAAAGGCGACTCGAGCTACTGTGGTAGTGCTAGTTTTCATTCTTTTAGCAATATCTCGGTAGGATAAACCTTTTTGTAAATAAGTCACAATCCGCCAACGATCGCGCATATCTTTGAGCTCTTGAATAGTGCATAAATCACGAAAAAATGCCTCACAGTCGGCTATGTTTTTGAGGCTTAAAACAGCTTTAAACAATTCATCGCTACGCTTATCAAATTTGAAATCGTTCATATGTCTGTATTAATGTATTAATACATTATCACAAAATAAAATGCTTGTCAAGTGCAAACAAAAAACCAGCGATTTTAGCTAGTTCGTACAAAGGTACCGGCAGTCTGACTTGCCACCGCGCAGCGGGGTCCCGCTTCGCGGGAAACCCAAATTTTGTGGTACCGGCGGTCGGACTTGAACCGACACACCCTTGCGGGTACAGGATTTTAAGTCCTGCGTGTCTACCAATTCCACCACGCCGGCAGGATTATAGGTAAAAAAATGGAGCGAGTGACCCCTCGACTCCGCTCGGGATCGATACTTATTTAAACGTCCTACTGCAATCATCACAGTCTTCGACATCCTGAGCTTGTCGAAGGATGGAGCGAGTGATCCATTCGGCTCACTCCGTTCGCTCAGGATCTTTTGTTGGCAATTAATGCCATCAATTTATTTTTATCTTCGACATCCTGAGCTTGTCGAAGGATGGAGCGAGTGATCCATTCGGCTCACTCCGTTCGCTCAGGATCTTTTGTTGGCAATTAATGCCATCAATTTATTTTTATCTTCGACATCCTGAGCTTGTCGAAGGATGGAGCGAGTGACCGGGCTCGAACCGGCGACCTTTTCCTTGGCAAGGAAACGTTCTAGCCAACTGAACTACACTCGCTCGATATAAAATTTATTTATAATGAATCAGGGCTATTAATGTATAAAACACAAGTATTATACAATAAAACCACAAAAAGTCAACCCTATTTACCCTTGTCTAAACCCCTATAAATGGTATGATAAAATAAAGAAATAAAAGCAAAATATGCCCGGCAAACAAAAAAAACTAGTAATAATTGACTCCAATGCCTTGCTCCACAGGGCCTGGCATGCCGTGCCGCCACTATCCACCAAAGATGGTCTAGTAGTCAATGCAGTATTTGGTTTTACCTCTTTACTCTTAAAAACAATATCTGAACTAAAACCTGATTATATCCTGGCAGCTTTTGATCTGGCAGGAAAAACTTTCCGCCACGAAGAATACGCTGATTATAAAGCGCAACGTATCAGGCAGGCTCAAGAATTTTATGATCAAATTCCTTTGGCCAAAGAAGTGCTGGCTGCTTTTCATATACCGGTGATCACTAAAGAGGGCTTTGAGGCTGATGATGTTATTGGCACTATCGCCAACACTGTTTACAAAAAATACCCAACTATCCAGACCATTATCGTCACTGGAGACTTGGATGCCTTGCAATTAGTCAATGACAAAATAAAAGTTTTAACTCTCAAGCGCGGCTTCAATGACACTATTGTTTATGATGTAGCAGCTATCAAAGAGCGCTATGGTTTGACACCAAAACAATTGATAGACTTCAAAGCTCTACAAGGAGATAGTTCGGACAATATCAAGGGTGTCAAAGGTATCGGCGAAAAGGGCGCGAGCGATTTAATCGGGGAGTTCGGCTCTTTGGATAATTTGTACAAAAAAATTGCACAAGCAAAAATCAAGGATAGAATCAAAGAATTATTGACTAAATATAGAGCCGAAGCCCTGGCTAGCCGTAAGCTAGTCAGCATTGTGACTGATCTTCCTCTGGCTTGGAAATTGACCGACGCCGAATGGCACCAATTTGACCCCGAGGATGTTTATCAAATTTTCCAAAAATTTGAATTTAACTCCCTACTCAAGAAGGTGCCCGGCACAAAAAAAGAGCACCAGATGTCTTGGGAGATATCCCAACCCAGCAAAAATCATAATTATCAAATTATCGATAGCCTGGCAGCTTGGAAAAAATTATTAGCCGAGCTAAAACAACAAAAAATATTTTCTCTAGATACCGAGACCAGCGGCCTGGATCTTTTCAACGATTATCTTTTGGGCATCTCTTTGTCTTGGCAAGATCAGTCTGCTTATTTTATAAATTTGAAAAATCAGGATTTAAAATCTTTGGTGCTAAAAAATTTACAGCCGATTCTAGAAAATCCAAACATCAAAAAAGTTGGCCACAACATAAAATTTGATTATAAAGTTTTGAAATTACTGGGCATAGAAATCAAAGGTTTGGAATTTGACACCATGATAGCTGCCTACTTGATAAACCCCAACCGGGGTTTGAGACTGGAGGAACTGGCCTTTGCTTATTTGGGCTACCGCAAGCTAAAATTAAGCGATTTACTGCCGAATCAAACGAAAAAAAAGGACATAGAGGTGGCTGGCATACCCTTGGAAAAACTGGGTTGGTATGCCTGTGAAGATGCCGATATTACTTGGCGGCTTTACCAAAAAATCCTACCTATTATCAAGGATAATAAAAATCTGGAATTACTAAAAAATATAGAGCTGCCTTTGGTGCCGGTTTTAGCGCAAATGGAACTCAATGGCATACTGCTAGACAAAGAGTTCCTGCACAAAATGCAAAAAGAATTTGCCAAAGATATTGAGGCTTTGAGTAAAAAAATATACCAACTGGCTGGCCAGGAATTCAATATCTCCTCGCCCTTGCAGCTAAAAAAAATCTTATTTGAAGATTTAAATATCAGCACTCAGGGCATCAAAAAAAATAAAACCGGCCTCTCGACCGCTGCCGCTGAACTCGATAAGATGATGACTGCCCATCCTATCATCCCCTTGATTTCTGAATACCGCGAGCTCACTAAACTACAATCAACCTACATCTCTGCTTTACCGGCCCTAGTAAACAAAAAAACCGGACGTCTACATACCAGTTTCAACCAGACTATCACCGCCACTGGCCGGCTATCATCATCAGACCCTAATCTGCAAAACATCCCCACCCGCACCAGCACTGGCCGCCAAATCAGGCAAGCTTTTGTCGCTCCAGCCGGCGCTGTACTTTTATCAGCTGACTACTCACAAATTGAATTGCGCCTAGCAGCTGCTTTATCCAGCGACCCCAAGATGCTATCCAGCTTCAAAAAGGGGGAAGATATCCATGCCCGCACAGCCGCTGAAATACATAAAATACCGCTAGACAAGGTGACAAAAGAAATTCGCCGTACTGCCAAAGAAGTAAATTTTGGCGTACTCTATGGTCTGGGCTCTTTGGGTTTATCACAACGCACTGGACTGACTCGCGCCGAAGCAAAAGAATTTATCAATAAATATTTTACCATCTACAAAAAAATAAAAGCTTATATTGACAACACCAAATCATTTGCCAATAAACATGGCTTTGCCCAGACAATTTTTGGCCGCAGACGGTATTTACCAGATATCCACTCTTCATTACCCATGCTCAAAAGCGCTGCCGAACGCATGGCTATCAATATGCCGCTTCAGGGCACAGCTGCTGATCTCATGAAAATGGCTATGATAAAAATCCAGGTCGGTCTTAATTATATTAGTCCCAAGGCTAAACTGGTATTACAGGTGCACGATGAACTAGTTTTAGAAGTACCAAAAACAGATCTTGATAAGGTAGTTAAATTTGTGGCTAAAACTATGGAAAATATTCATAAATTAGCTGTGCCCCTAATCACTGATGTGGAAATTGGTAAAAATTGGGGGGAACTCAAGCCGTATCCTATAAAATGAGCTGACTATGATTTTCTTTTTTTATGGACAAAATTCTTGGCTAGCCAAAGCAAAAATTGACGCTATAGTAAATAAATTTCGGAATGAAATAGACCCAGCTGGCCACAATATCGACCGCCTCGACGGCGAAACTATCAAGGCGGATGATTTTTTTCAGGCCATTTCAGTTACTGGTTTTCTGGCTAGCAAAAAACTGATTGTTGTTAAAAATATTTTAGCCAATAAAAAAATCACCAGCTGGCAGGACAGTCTGCTACAATTCCTAAAAAAACAAAAGGACAGCCGAGAAGAAAATTATATAATTTTCTGGGAAACCGAAAAGCCCGATGCTCGCGGCAAACTCTACAAAACCTTGAAGCAGTTTAAATATGTGGAGGAATTCAAAGAATTGTCCAATAATGAATTGAGCGTCTGGGTCAAAAAGCAAGCTGATAAAAATAATAAAAAAATTAGTCCCGGCACCATCAAACTTTTTCTGGCCTATACCGGAAATGACTTATGGGCTATTAATCAAGAACTAAATAAGTTATTCAGCTATTGCTTAGAAGAAATCACTGATCAGGACATAAAAAAGCTAACACCGGCTAAAATTGACGAGAATGTTTTCAACCTAGTTGACGCCCTGAGTAATCGCAATAAAGCTTTGGCCATGAAGCTGGTTGGTGATCAACTGCAAGCCGGCGCCAATGGGCAATACTTACTAAGCATGATTGTTCGTCAATACCGCTTGCTAATAAAGACCAAGTTGCTAGCCAAACAAATCAGTTATCCTGGAGCCCTGGCACAAGCCCTCAAAATACAGCCCTGGCTGGCGGAAAAAACTTTACGCCAAAGTCAGGGCTACACCTTGGAACAATTAAAAAATATCTACCACCAACTGCTAGAACTGGATGCTAAACTCAAAAGCACTGCCCTGGATGAACAATTGCTGTTTACCAAAATGATAGAACAATTATAAATCCAGCCCCAAATAACTTGTGGAGGCTGGATTTTTTAATACTTCAAAATTTACTTAGCGCTGGCCGTTCTGAGCCTCTTCATAAACCGAGACTTGTGACGGTTGCCGGCATTGGGCTTTAAAATACCGGTTTTAATAGCCTTGTCTACTATTTTCTGAAAATCATGCTCTAAGCCTGCCCGCTTCTCCTTGATGGTGCTATCAGCCATAGCTTTTTGGCTCTTTTTTACCATTTCTTTGATCCGACGTTTAACCAAAGAATTGGCCAAAGTCCTCTTTTTGGTCTGACGCAAATGCTTGATAGCAGCTTTCTTATTTGGCATAAATCCTAATTTAAGTTAAAATAATATCATTAAGACGAAAAGATATTAACATAAATTAATAATTAAGTCAAGCCAGTTAAATTACCCACACAGGAGGCTTACATAAAAATAATAAGCAATAATTTAATATTTAATCTTTAATTAGCCCCAAATAATCTCATGTGAGATTTAACGGGCTCAAGAATATGCCTGAACTACATATCACGCCTGAACAACAAATGGAGATTGCCAGGCGCCTGCACCCCAATGCCTTTGATAGCCAAGCTGCCATGCAACACATGCAGGCCCAAGTTGGCGATACTCTTCGTCTTGGGCACGAGAGCATACCCCATGCTGATCTAGCCCACCAAATCGAAAATTTGACCAGCCGCGAACATGGCCTAGATCATCATGCTGTAGCTAATATTATACAAGAGGTCACTGGCATTACTACTCTGCCGCCAAAACATTAATAATCTCCTGAGGTGTCTGGCGATATTCTGACAAATCGCCTGCCGCCAATTTATCAGCAACCATAGCCCTGTCAACAGACAAGGGGCCAATTTTTGTCCGGCGCAAATCGGCCAGTACCGCTCCAGTACCAAGAGCTGTGCCCAAGCTACTGACTAGGCTTCGTATATAAGTACCAGCTGAACAAACTACTCTCAAGCGCAGCTTAGGATAAAAAAATTTTTCAATTTCGAGTTGATATATCTCGATTTTATTTTTTGGCAAATCTGCTATTTCTCTGCCTTGCCTGGCTAATTTATTTAGCTTTCTGCCACCAACTTTTTTAGCAGAAAAAACTGGCACGGTTTGTTCTTGTTTTCCTAAAAATACTAACAATTTTTTTTCTAAGTTAGCTTGGCTAAATTCCTTGGCCCCGGCACTTTGCTTGATAGTTGTCTCTAAGTCAAAACTGGCCGAAGTCTGGCCAAAAATAATATCGGCTATATACTCTTTGGGCAATTCATGAAAGGCGTCCAATAATTTAGTGGCTCGGCCAGTAGCCAAAACCATCAATCCGGAAGCCAAAGGATCCAAGATGCCAGCAAAACCAATCTTTTTGATGCCCAAAATAGATCTCATTTGGGAAACTAGCTTGAAAGAGTGCCAACCCCTTGGCTTATCTAACAAATAAATAGCTGCTGTTTGGTCATTATAAATATTTTGCAGCTTATCTTTAGAAAACTTACTTAAAAATTTTTCCGTCGACATTTTTTGTTATTTTGACTGCTTGCCCGACAAAACCTGCAGCTGATCCCGCAAAGTAATGGCTTTTTCAAACTCCCAATTTTCAGCTGCCAGTTCCATCTCTTGACGTAAATCTCTAGCCAAAGATTCTTTGGCCTTTTTATCCAAATATTTTATCTGCTCTAAAAATTTTCCGGTCTTATCCAGCTCTTTCAGGCTGACTTCTTTTACCTCTTTGCTGATTGATAGCGGCGAAACTTTATGTACCTTATTGTACTCTGCTTGGGCAGATCTTCGCCTATTAGTCTCTTGAATAGCTGCCTGCATAGAGCCCGTCATGTTATCAGCATACATAATTACTCGGCCAGCTTGATGCCGGGCAGCTCTGCCCATCACTTGGATCAAAGATGATTTGGAGCGCAAAAAACCTTCTTTGTCAGCATCCAAAATAGCCACCAGCGAAACTTCGGGCAGATCAAGGCCCTCGCGCAATAGATTAATACCAACCAAAACATCGTATTTGCCGCTGCGCAAATCATGTAAAATCTGGATGCGATCCAGGGTTTTTACTTCAGAATGCAAATATTGCACCTTGATATCCTTAGTCAAAAGTATTTCCGTCAAATCTTCGGCTAATCTTTTAGTCAATGTTGTAACCAGCACTCTTTGTTTTTTATCAACTGTCTCTCTAATCTCCCTAACTAAATCATCCAGCTGCCCCCGACTAGAGCGCACCTCTACACCGGGATCCAAAATGTAAGTAGGTCTGATCAATTGTTCAACTACTGCTTGCGATCGCCGTAGTTCATAATCTGCCGGCGTAGCCGAAGCATAGATCACCTGCTTGATATTTTGCTCAAACTCTTGAAAGGTAAGGGGCCGATTATCATAAGCGGCCTTGAGTCTAAAACCAAAATCAACCAAATTTTGCTTTCTGGCCCTATCGCCATTATACATACCCGAGATCTGCGGCAGGGTAATGTGCGACTCATCAATAATCAACAAAAAATCATCGGGAAAATAATCTATCAAACTATTGGGCGGGTCGCCCACGCTGCGACCATCAAAATAACGCGAATAGTTTTCAATGCCATTACAATAGCCGGTTTCCTGGATCATTTCCAAATCATTGTTGACCCTGATTTTTAGCCTCTCAGCCTCTAAAATCTTTTTCTTCTTCTCTAGGGCCGCCACTTCCCGCTTCATATCCTGACGGATAGTCTCCAGGATGCCAGCTATGTTTTCTTGGTGGGTAAAAAAATGCTTAGCTGGAAAAATTTGTGCTTGGTTGATCCGGCTGATTGTCTGGCGACTAAAAATATTGATAATTTCCAGATTCTCCAAAACATCTCCATGAAAAAACAAGCGATAAAATTCGCGTTCTTGCCCGGAAGCAAAAATCTCTATCACCTCTCCTTTGACAGTATAGTTCCCCCGCTGCAAAACCAGGTCATTGCGCTGATACTGGAGATTGTTTAAATTTTTTAATAATTTGAATCTGTTGTATTCCTTACCGACTTGCAAGTCAACTTTAAAATCCATATACTCGGCCGGGTTGCCTAAATTATATATGCAGGAAACCGAAGCCACAATCAAAACATCACGGCGGGTAAGCAGGCTCTGAGTGCTAGCATGACGCAAACGATCAATTTCTTCATTAATCTGGGTTTCTTTTTCTATATAGGTATCCGAAGCCGGCATATAGGCTTCTGGCTGATAATAATCATAGTATGAGACAAAATAATGCACAGCATTTTCCGGGAAAAAATCCTGAAATTCAGAAGCCAGTTGGGCAGCCAAAGTCTTATTGTGCGAAATCACCAAAGTAGGCCGTTGCACTTGGGCTATAACGTTGGCCATGGTAAAAGTCTTGCCAGACCCCGTCACACCCAAAAGCGTCTGTTCTTTATATCCCGACTTCAAGCCTTGGACCAATTTTTTTATAGCAATTGCTTGATCGCCGGCTGGTTTAAATTTTGAGCTTAATTTAAATTCCATATCCAAGGTATCATAATAGTTTTTTAGATTTGTGGCAAGCCTGACCAAAAACAAAAACAGCCAACTAATTGGCTGCTTTTAGCTTATTGAACATTAACAATAATTGAGGGGCTGGTAATAGCTTTGTCCGCCTGATCTTTGACCACCATATAAATCTTATAAACCCCCTTATCCAAACCCTGCCCCCACTGCACCGACAAATTATTGCTGCTGGGATTCTCTAAATAATCAAACCATTGCGAACTATTGTTGCTCGGCATATAATAAAAATCTATTTTTTTGACGTTGCTAGGTTTATCCAGATTAAATTTTAAGGTCAAAGGCAGGTCGCTTTGACTGACATTGGCGCCATTGCTTGGCTCAAGCCAGACAATATTAAATTCACGGCTGGAGCTATCTAGCTGAAAATTAACATTGATAATGGCTGCACGAAAATTTTCCGCATCATCATAAACAACCGCTTTCAATTGATGACTGCCGTTACTGACAAAGGGATCCGTCTGATAATTAAAGCTATAAGGCGCTGTTTGGCTTTCGCCAATCTTTTTATCATCCAAATAATACTCAACTCGCCGTGTACCGCGCGGTCCAGAAGCCTGCACTTGAAAAATAATATTGCTCTGATTAATGGTCTGCCCTTCGCCTGGGTTCTGCCAGCTAATATTCGGCTGATCAGCTTGGGTATGGCTATCGTCGAGCTCGGTTGGCGGGCTGTCTGTACTGTAGCCATTATCTTTGGCCCACTTAGCGACTGGCGCCTCCCAAGAGCTATATTGCGGATCACTGTCTGGATTATCCGGAGCTGGTCCCAAAGGATCATTAATGTTTACATAATATAAAATATTGTGTATTTCGCTATATTTCCTCTCTTCGATCTCTGATGGCGGAGTAAGGTCAGTAGCTAATTTACCATTAAGTTTGTTTACTTTCACAGTGGTCTCTTGAGCCAGCTGGCCACAAATCATAGCCTTACTGCAAGACTCAAGCTCTTCGGTCTTGAGGCTCGTCGCTGGTATCTTGCTCGTCACCTCGCGCATAAACCTGTTCCAAATCGGAGCAGCTACCACCGAGCCATCAGCCCCCCTTTTCATGGCCTTATTGTCACTATTGCCAACCCAGACACCGGCAGCTATATCTGGCGTAAAGCCCATGGTCCAAGCATCATGATAATCGTTGGTAGTACCGGTTTTGGCTGCTACTGGCCTATCGGGCAAAGTCAAATAATTACTTTCCCCAAAAATAAAGGCCCGGGCTGAATTATCAGACATAACATCAGCCAATATTCTAACAAACTTTTTATCAATCACGCGCCGACCCTTATTTTCTTTACTTTCTTCAATAACATTGCCCTTGGGATCTTCAACTTCCAAAATGGCAATGCTGTCAGAATAAATGCCCTCTCTGGCAAGGGCTGCGTAAGCATTGGTGTGCTCCAATAATTTTACCTCTCCGCCGCCCAAAACCAAAGACAAACCATATCTATCCCTGTCTTTCAAGGTAGTGTAGCCAAAATCAGCCACTAGCTTCAATACGTTATCTAAACCAGCTAGGTACAAGGTCTTCACGGCCGGAATATTGAGAGAGCCGGCTAGAGCCTGACGCATAGAAACTATACCATGCTCTTTACCATCATAATTTGGCGGCTCGTATGGCGTGCCATCAGCCTTGACACCGAATTTGGTTCTTAAGTCAAACAATAAAGTATCGGGTCTAAAACCTTGGGTAAAGGCTGTCAGATAAACAAAGGGCTTTAGCGAGCTGCCTGGTTGTCTGGGGGCCAGAGCCACGTTGACCTGGCCATCAATATTATCATCAAAATAATCTTTCGAGCCAACCATGGCTTTGATCTCACCGCTATTCACATCAATGGCCACTAAGGAAGCATTACCAGCATCATACTTTTCTAAATTTTTTGGGACCTGATCGTTAATGACTTTTTCAGCGACTTGCTGCATATCCCAATCTAAGGAAGTGGTTATCTTCCAGCCGCCCTGCTCAACATTATTGGTGCCGTATTTTTCTTCTAATAGGTCTTTGACATACATGACAAAATGCGGAGCCAACATGTTTTCTGCTCGTTTTTTAAAATTCAGTGGTTCTTGCTTGGCTGATTCAGCTTCTTCTTTGGTAATGTAGCCCTGCTCAACCATCATATTCAAAACTAAATGTTGTCGATTAATCAATTTATCTTTATTATTACCATAAGGGGAATAATATGATGGCGCTTGTGGCAAGGCAGCCAGAACAGTCGCTTCTGCTAAAGTCAAATCTTTGGCAGACTTATCGAAATAAGAGTGCGCGGCCGATTCAATCCCATAGGCCGAACCGCCATAAGGAATCTCGTTGAAATATAATTGCAAAATTTCATCCTTGCCATATTTCTTTTCGATCTGATAGGACAAAATCCATTCTTTAATTTTCCTGGAAATCCGGCGCTCATTAGTCAAAATAGCATTTTTGACGAATTGCTGAGTCAGAGTAGACCCGCCCTGCACCCTTTCGCCTTTGACTGCCTGCAAAAAGAGGCCGCGGATAATGCCACGAATAGAAATGCCGCCGTGCTCATAAAAATCTTTGTCTTCAATGGCAATCGTCGCTTCAGTAATATATTTTGGTAAATCTTTTATTGATACCAGCGTGCGCTGTTCTGGACCATGCACCTCATAAAGTAATTTTTCGCCTGTCCGGTCATAAATCTTAGTGCTTAAAGGCACGCTTCTGTCCATAATCTTATTTGGGTCAGGTAAATCCTTGGAGTAATAAGCTGCAGCGCCAACCAAAATAATGCCCCCCAACAGTATTAGGCCAATCAAATATGGAAAAAAACGCCAAAACCAAGGTCGCTGTTTTTTTTGCTTAGGTTTGGGAGCATAAAATAAATCATGGCCGGATTTAGGGGCTGGTCGCTTTTGACCTAATGGGTGGCTGGTAAAGCCGCTGCCCCCAAAAGATCTACGCTTAAAAGTTGTTTTGAGTTGTGGTATCGGCATGTCCCCGAAAATAACAAATGAATAAACTTATAATTACTAAATATGCTGCAAAATATTGCCAAACTGCTTCTAATGAGATGCAGTATTTGAATTATAACAGAAATAGGCTATAATTTGAATGTATTAGCTGATGGCAAATAGCCCATGGCTTATGACTATTAGTTAATAACATTTTGACCTATAACTATATACTTAATTTGAAATTAATATTAATCAAAATAGCTTTTGTTTATACTCTATGGCCTAAACCATAGGCGATAAGCTATGAGCTATTAGCGATAACATGGCTAAAATTAACACAGATCAAGTAAAAATTCAAGAAATATTGACTCGGGGTGTGGAAAATATTTACCCCAATAAAGAGTACCTAAAAAAATTGTTAAGCTCGGGAAAACAATTGTCTTTGTACTTAGGTATTGACCCCACTGGCCCAAGCCTACACTTGGGGCATGCTATCAATTTAGAAAAATTGCGCCAATTTCAAGCTTTGGGCCACAAAATCATATTACTAATCGGGGATTTCACTGGTACAGTAGGCGACCCAACTGATAAATCAGCTGTCAGAAAAGCCCTGACTAGAGCAGAAGTTCTTAATAATGCCAGAGATTATAAAAAACAGGCCAGTCGGGTGCTTAATTTTTCCGGCAACAATAAGGCAGAAATAAAATTTAACAGCACCTGGCAAAATAAAATGAACTTCGCTCAAGTTTTGGATGTGGCGAAAAATTTTACTGTCCAACGCCTCCTGGAAAGAGATATGTTTCAAGAACGACTCAAGTCTGCCCGACCAATATACTTGCATGAATTTATGTATCCGGTCTTGCAGGCCTATGATTGCGTGGCTATGGGTGTGGATGGCGAGCTTGGCGGTAATGATCAAACTTTCAACATGCTGGCCGGCCGCGAGCTTATGAAGACCTTGAAAAACAAAGAAAAATTTGTTATAACCATGAAGTTGCTCACTGACTCAAGTGGTAAAAAAATGGGCAAAACCGAAAACAATATGGCTGCCTTATCAGATACGCCCCAAGATATGTTTGGTAAAATTATGTCCTGGACTGACAATATGATTGTTCCGGGTTTTGAGCTTTGCACTAGGGTAGCAATATCTGAAATCAAACAAATCGAAAAAGACCTTAAGTCTGGTAAAAATCCTCGAGATCTAAAATTTACTTTAGCTATGGAGATTGTTGAAATCTATTTTGGCGAAAATGCTGCCCAAAAAGCCGGACAAGAATTCACTAATATTTTTGCCAAAAAAGAAAACCCCTTAGATATTCCTGAATTTGCTATCAAAACTGGCAAAATAAACCCAGCTGATTTATTGATGCTAATGTCTTTGGTTGGTTCTAAATCAGAAGCTAGACGCTTGGTTGATGGCGGCGGCATGAAGATAAACCATGCTAAAATTGCAGCTTGGGATAAAGATATAGAAATAAAATCAGGTGATGTGGTACAGGCTGGCAAGAGAAAATTCGGCAAGGTCAAATAAAAAAACACATGATACCAATAATAATTATTATAGTGGTAATTGTCCTGATCGGCGGAGCTGTTTTGCTAGGTGCTAAAGAAGACCAAGGAAAAAAATAGTAAACTATGCTGCAAAATTTACTTATCCTAGCTGTCGCGCTATTTTTTGTTATCAAGGGAGCGGTGCTGGCTACTAAATATGCCGCTCGTTTAGCAAAAAATTTCCAGCTATCAAAATACGTCGTTGGCTTCATTGTTGTAGCCATTATTTCAATATTGCCGGAAACCTTTATCGCCATCAATGCTTCCTTAAGTGGCCTGCCGGCTTTTGGCTTAGGTACATTATTTGGCTCCAACGTAGCTGATCTGACTTTAGTATTTGCTATTATCATCTGGCTGTCCGGTAGAAATATAAAAATTGAAAGTCGAATATTAAAAAACAACATCATTTATCCCTTTTTATTTATTATCCCTCTGGTCCTAGGGTTTGATGGCCACTATTCGCGCCTAGAGGGGGCAACCCTCATCATAGCTGGCATAATATTTTATTATTTCGCTTTCAAAAATAGCCACCAAAAAACAGAGAAAGTGAAAGATGCGGACCACCCCTATAAAAACTCCCTGCTCTTGATATTCAGTATGGCTATATTGTTGGTAGGCTCGCATTTTACTGTCATATCAGCGACTGACCTAGCGCAAAACCTGGGCGTCACGCCAATACTCATTGGCATGTTGATTGTCGGCATAGGCACGACTATGCCCGAGATGCTTTTTTCATTGCAAGCAGTCCGGAGGCATAATGACTCTCTGGCAGTCGGCGATATTTTGGGTACAGTCTTAGCTGATGCTACTGTAGTAGTCGGCATCATTGCCCTGATCCAACCCTTCTTCTTCCCGATAAAAATAATCTATGTCACCGGAGTTTTTATGTTGCTGGCCACTTTTGCCTTATCTTATTTTATGCACACTGGTAAAGTGATTTCTAAAAAGGAGGCTTTTTTATTACTGGGATTTTGGCTGATATTCGTCTTGACTGAATATTTGGTTAATCGATAATTTTAGCTAATATTAGACAAAAAATAGAGGATGCTAACCTCCTATTTTTTTTAATTTATTGACAATAGATTGACTATGTATATAAAAAATGATAAAACACCAAGATACCTCAACAATGAAGGGGGGTGTTCTATGAAAGTAAAGGTCTGGTCTCGCGTAATCGGGTGACGCTCGGGGTAAAATGCTGTCTTGCATCAGTACTTCGCCCCGATTTTTTAATATTTATTAATCTAATACCGCCCTAAACCCTGTCTATAAAATCTAGCTGCCTCCTCTGGGGCAATCGGATTAATGATCAGACCCGAACCAATCTCTACTCCGGCCCAGACCGAACCCCGGGGCACAATCTTCATATAAAGATGTTGATCTTCATCATGAATCACCTGATGAAAATAATAATTGTAAGGCAAATTTAGCTGGCTGATTTTTTTCAGGCTGTGTTTTAATATTTTTGCCCAAGACAGGCGCTCAAGCCTGGTCAGTTGAGTGATATTATCAATGTGCCGCTTGGGCATGATCCAAATCTCATAATTAAACGTAGAAGCATAGGGCGTAAAAGCAATAACGTGCTTATCCTGCCAGACAAAACGCGGACCCTTCTTTTCTTTTTTTATTACATCACAATAAACACAAGTGCCATTTTTTAGCTTATAAGCCTGCTGGCGCTGGGATTTGTCAGCCAAATGCGGCGGCAAAAAACTAGTGGCAAAAATCTGGCTGTGGGCATGCTGCAAACTGGCGCCAGCCGTACCGCCATTATTTTTGAAAATCAAAATATACTCTATTTTTTTATTTTTAGTAATAGTTTTGGTGCGCTCGGCATAAGCCATCAACAAATCCGCCAAATGGTCAACCGGCAAATCCTCAAGCTCCCTGACATGGTCGGGTGTTTCAATCACCACCTCTTGCTGGCCATAAGCCTTGGGGTTATTCAAGGTCACGGCTGGATATTTATTTGGTCGGACAGCAATACGCCAATTTTTGGCTGGACCAACTTTATATAATAATTTTAAACCGGCTAGTTTTTTTGGACAAAACTGACAAGCCTCATCAAACTGCTTACTGGCCTGATTGGGGGCCACCGCTACATCATGCGGCCTCAGGGCTCGACGTGGAGCAATAATGACATATTTGTCTTGAATGTAATCTTTTCTAATTTCTGGGTGCATAATTATTTTAATAATTTTTGATAAAGTTCCATGTAGCTAACAGCTGATTTGCGCCACGACCAATCAATAGACATGGCTGATCCCATCATCTGGCTCATTTGTTTTTTATTCTGATATAGCTTTTTGGCCTGATAAAGTGCCCGCTGCAAATCAGCCGCATTATGCTTTTTAAAAACTAAGCCATTGCGGCGATGCTTGACCGTATCTTTTAAGCCCCCCGTTGCCCTGACAATCGGCAAGCTGCCATAGCGCATAGCAATCATCTGACCTAAGCCACAAGGCTCAAAGCGCGATGGCATCAAAAAGAAATCAGTGGCTGCATAAATATTCTGCGCTAGCCCCAAATCAAAGCCAATCACAGCCGCCATCTGCTCTGGGTGTTTTTTGGCTAAACTTTTTATTTTTTCTTCAATGATTTTCTGGCCAGTACCCAAGATAAGCAACTGCCAATCTTTCTTGCTTAACATTTTCTCTATTGCTGGTAATAAAATATCAAAGCCTTTTTGATCAACCAGCCGCGTGACAATGCCAAAAAGTGGCAGATCTCTGACCGGCAACTTTAATCTGGCCTGCAAGCGGCTTTTATTAAACTGCTTACCTGGCAGAGCCTGATCTTTGGAATACTTTTTATAAATATACTTATCTTTTTTGGGATCAAACAAATCAATATCAATACCGTTGAGTATGCCTAACAAATGCTTCCTGCGACGCTGCAAATAGACCTCCAAATCTTCACCGTATTCTTTGGTTAAAATCTCTTTGGCATAACTTGGGCTGACAGTATTGATATAATCAGCGGATAAAATGCCAATTTTCATAAAATCTAAAACATTGCCATCTCGATCATAATAATCTTCCATAAGGGCCGGGGTCAAATCATGATGCAGACTAGCATAATCCAAAATATCTAAAGGGGCCACGCCTTGATTAGCCAGATTATGGATAGTAAAAAGTGTTTTAATGTTGGGGAAATCCTGATGTTTGATACTATATTCATCTATATAGGTAGGCAGTAGAGCTGTATGCCAATCATGGCAATGCACAATATCTATTGGCCAATGCTTGGCATAAATAACTTCAGCTACCGCCTGACTGAAAATGGTGAATCTCTCTACGTCAATATAGGTGCGGGTATAAGCACCATTAGATAAATACTTACGCGAACCAAAATAAATATTTGGACTATTAAATAATCTGTGTTTTACTAAATAAACTGGGATTTTACTATCAGGCAAAATAGTTTGGTATAAACTAAAATGTTCTTTAGCGCCTGCCGACTTCACCATTAAGTGCTGTGAAATCTTAATTGTTTTATACTCATTGGTATTGATACTACCATAAAAAGGAATGATAATTTTTACATCAACCCCTGTCTTAGCTAATGCTTTGGGCAAAGCCCCTATGACATCGCCCAAGCCGCCAACTTTAACCAGGGGCGCCAATTCTGCGCCAACAAATAAGACAGAAATTTTCTTTTTTTGTGGCATGGAAAAAATTGTAGTAATAATAATATATTATACCACAATTTATTGTTCACCGATAAAATGTAGGATTTCTCCAATAATTTTTGGGTTGGGCAAAACCGATGAATCCAATAGCAAAACAGGCAGACTACTTTTTTTCAGCAAGTCCAGAAAAACTGTTTGCTGATGTAAATAGGCCCTGGGCTCTTGCGCGACTCGCTGATAATGCGGATAAAGATTTATCCGATCTTGTAAGCGTTTTTTTATCAGTTCCTCGTCTTCAGCAAAAGTGGTTAAAATAATCTTGGCACCAAGGGATGCCAGCCTTTTTTCTATTATTGAAAAGTCAAAAGCTTGGTTATTATATATCTGCTGATAAACCGCTTCACTAATGTGAAATTTCTCGATTAATAAATTTAATCCCGACAGCTCCTCAAATATTTCTACGTATTTATTTAAGGTTGCCTGGCCAAAGGCTGTGCCAAACAAGCCAACATCACAATTAAACCAATGGCAGCCATCCAAAATTCTGCCACCGCTATTATATTTCGGCTCCAAAAAATTATAAACCTGGCTCATAACAAAACTCTTGCCAGATAATTCTGCTCCTTCGAAAATCAATTTATGTTTAGCTGACACCATTATTATTCATAAAGATTGATTATTAGTTTATTTGTCCTGATGGCCTGCAAATATTGCTCAATCTCGATCAATAACTCATTTAATCTGGCGCTACGGGCATAAAATAGAAAAACAGAGGTGCGTAAAGCTGTCCAGGCTTGATATAAGTTTATCCGATTGATAAAAACTTGGTCAATGTCTTCAAAGTTTTCTGAAAAATAGGCTTCTACAAAAAATTTCTTATAATCATTTATTTTGTTTCTGGGTAAAAGGTTGTTTAACATAAAATCAAACTGCTGTAAAAATATGCCAATGTCAAGACAAGGATCGCCCCAAGACAAATCAGTAAAATCTATCACTTTGAGATGGTTGGGTTCCAAGCCGCTGACAATGATATTTTCCGGATGAAAATCGCCATGCACCAAAGTTTTGTTGAAAGTCGCCGCCAGACTAGCCTCTATTCCCAAAATGTCCCTTAGGGCAGTTTTTATAATTTCCCCTTCACTTGGCTTATATTGGCTAAAATCAGCTAAAAAATCTCCAGTCTTGGGGGTCATGTCTTTAATGAAAAAATCCTTAACCTTGAGGTTTATGGCGCTAGCCTCTAGGTTATGCAGTCGGGTCAGCCAATTGGCTGCCATGGTCAAAACTGGATGCAAATCTCTCTGCGGTTCATCGCTAATTAATTTTTTCAAAATCCTGCCCCTAACTCCCTCATAAAAAAAAGCTTGCATATCCGGCAAATAAAATAATGGCTTGGGCACCAAATAGTGGCCACTGGCAAAACCATGTTGATACAAAAACTGATTATTTAAATAGGCGGCTTGTCTTGAGCCATCGGTGTGAGCGGAGACGAAAATATTTAAATAGGCTTGGCTACCGGTTTGTTTCTGGTAGGTGCATAAATAGCCAACTACATAAACCGCACTAGTGCGACCAAGATGTTTTTTGTAGGGCCGAAGCTCAATATTCAAAATTTCCTTGAATTCAGGATAATATTTTGGTAAGTATTGCATCAACAATCGCCGCACATAATCCTCTTCCAATAATTTTTTCAAATCAGTAATCATTTTTCTTATTAATTATTTTTATAATATTTGCGCCAATGGTCAAGCCAGAGATGTCTTTTTATATCAAGACAGATTTCCTCGGCCCTGATCTTGTCTTTGCTTGATGCCGAACCAAGTGAGCGAATACTACGCACCAGATCATCTGCCCCCTGATCAACCATGTCCGGATGCCAAGTCAGCGCAGAAAATGGCGATGGCTTTTTGGCGCTAGCCCACCACCAAACACAAGACGACAAGCCCCTGTCTAAATGCCGGCGCGCCCAAGTAATATTTTTGTCTTTGGCTGATTTGCCCACTAAAACAATGGCTAGATTAGCTAAACGCCATAAATTGATATGAATATTGTTTTTCGGGTCAGACCACATGGCATAAGGTATACCCTTTTTCAGCTCTGCCTCGGTGCTTGCTTGGGAAGCTGGACGCAAATCAATATTTTGGCTCTTTTTTAAAGCAGACAGGTATTTGGTGGCCGTCAAAACCTGTAAATTTTTATCCAATAATATTTTTTCTATATGGCCTTGCCAATCGGTATGAAAATGCCCATAAATCTCTCCATCGGTAGCAGTGATTATCAACTGAGATTGCTTTAGGCTCCTTAACTTGTGAAAAATAATCTCTGGTGGATATGACCTGGAAATTTCTCGATTGCGAAAAACTACCGTGAGCCCCAAATTTTTTATTTTATACAAAATTTTATTGTCGACCGCACCACGATAAACAATCGGATCCAAAATAATCCACTGAAAACCCAGTTGTTTGATGATTTTGGCAACTGGCAAGCTATAGGCCATCTCAGGTAAATAAAAGCCTGATATTTTTATTTTACCAAAATATTTCTTTAAAATGGCCTGGTTTAGCTCAATCTGCCTGATAATTTCAAACTTTGGTAAGAGTGGTAAAAGCGGGTGATAATAAGCCGACGCCGTCAACTCCACTCGACCACTGGCTACTGCATCCTTAAGCCTAGCTAAAATATCAGGATGTTGAGCAGCCAGAACCTCTACTAGATTCCCACTAATATTCAAAGTAAAAGAAAACTTTGGATATTTGGCTAGCAGAGTCAAAAGATAATCGTAGCTCTGGTTGGCCACCTGTTCAATCACGCCCCTGTCTTGCCAGGGCGGCTGATAAATATGCAAAAAATTAACCCAAGTTATTTTATCCATCCCGTTAGAAATTATAGTAAAATTTATTCATTAGAATATGTATTTACACGTACCCGCTAGATATAGTAAATTTCTAGCAGGATTAATTTTTGTTTTTTATAGCTTTTTGATATAGCTCAATATATTCTTTGGCCGGCAACTCCCAGGAAAAAGACGACTTCATACCTCGGCAGGCCAAGTCTCGCCAAACTTTCTTGTGTTTATAGGTTTCTAAAGCTCTGGTCAAAGCAATCAAAAACTCCTGCTGGTCATAATTTTTGAAAGTAAAGCCGGTACCCCTTTTATTGGCTGGCTCAAAATTTTCTACAGTATCATTTAAACCCCCTGTTTGTCTGACTATTGGCACGCAGCCATAACGAAAACTTTTCATTTGGTTGATGCCACAAGGCTCCTGATGAGAAGGCAGTAAAAATATATCTGAACCGGCATAAATCAAGGTCTCATATTTAAATAACGTCTCCTGAGAAGGAACGACTGCCAGCTGCTTGGGGTATTGTTTGGCTAACCTGGCAAATTCCTTGAGATATTGTTTGTCGCCTGAACCGATGATTATCAGCTGGGCACCAAGGTCCATGATATTTTTAGTAACCCCGGCAATCAGCTCAAAGCCCTTCTGAAAAGTGACTCGTGAAGTAGTGCAAAGTACCGGTGCTTCCGGATCTATGCGCAGGCCGAATAATTTCTGCACCTTGGCTTTGTTTATTTTTTTCCTTTTTATTTTTCTATAATCATAGTTAGCCACTAGGCCAAGATCGTTGATCGGGTTAAAATCCTTATAATCAATGCCGTTGACTATACCAAATAATCTATCCTGATGATTGCGCAAAATTCTATGTAAATCCTGACCAAATGTCGGTCGCAAGATCTCCTTAGCATAAGTCTCCGAAACGGTATTGACCACGTCAGCATGCAAAATACCTCTTTTGGCAAAATTAATATGCTCTAATTTTTTGTCAGAAAATTTTGGCAAAGATTTCTGGCCCTTATCCCGATATTTTAGCGGCACTTCCCACCAATTATGCCCCAGTTGAAAAACTAAATTATGAATGGTAAAAACCGTAGCTGCCCCGGCAAGCGTTTGACTGTGCTTAAAACGAGTTTTCTTTAAATATGGTATCAAGCCAGTATGCCAGTCATGGCAATGAATAATGTCGGCCGGAAATTTCAATAAAGAAATCAACTTTAGACAGGCCACATCAAATAAATAAAAACGGGCATTTTCATGATCCGAGCCATAAAGTTTTTTGTGGCGAGAAAAATATTTTTCATTACCAACAAAATATACCTTCAGGCCGGGCATCAACTCACCCCGATAATAGCTAACAGGGGTTTCCGTCTGATCATCAATTTTTAATTTGACATCAGAGTAAATTAACTCCAAGTGATGCGCTTTTGGGTCTATTGCCTTGCCATAAAAAGGCGTAATAATAATCACCTCGTGCCCCAAGCGATGGAGAGCCTTAGGCAGTGATCTGGTAACATCAGCCAGCCCCCCGGTCTTGGAATAGGGATGGACCTCCGAAGCGATGGAGACTATTTTTAATGCCTTCATTTTAAACTAAATTCTTATTAAAATAGGCGGCTGTAATGGCAACTGCCAAGGCATCAGCCGCATCGTCTGGCTTGGGTACGCTAGACAAACGCAAAAGGCTCTTTACCATTAAGCCGACTTGTTTTTTGCTGGCTGTCCCGCTGGCAGCAATAGCCTGTTTTATCTGCAAGGGGGTGAACTCTACCAATTGCCTATTAGACTGCTCAATGGCCAGCAAAACTACTCCTCTGGCTTGACCAACAGCCAAGGCGGTTTTGACATTTTTGGCAAAGAATAGCTTTTCTACGGCCACAATATCCGGCCGGTGCTGTTCAATCAAGCTTAAAATTTCCTTATATATCTCTTGCGCGCGTCTAGAAAAACTGAATCGCGGGCTAGTCCTTATGCTGCCGGCTGCCACAAACTTCAAAATCTGCCCATGTTTACTGAGCACGCCAAAACCAGTATCTGCTAGTCCCGGGTCTAAGCCTAAAATGATGGTAGCTTTTGGCATCAATCAGATATTAGCGTTGGTATAAATATTGTCGACGTCATCGTCATCATCTAATGCATCCAAAAGACGCAACAACTTATCTGGATCAGATAAATTCACTTGGTTCTTGGCTTGGTATATAATCTCTGACGACTTAATAAGAAAATTTTTACTTTGCAAATTATTTTTTACTTTTTCTAGATCATTGAGCTCGGTGATAATCCTAATCTGCTCATCGTGAATAATATCCAAAGCACCGGCCTCAATAATATCTAATTCTGCCTGCTCACTCAAATTGCTTTGCCCCAGATCAATGGCCCCTCGAATGTCAAACATCCACAAAACGCTGCCCGCGCCGGCCAGATTGCCGTCATATTTACTAAGAATATTTTTTATATTAGCAACCGCTCGATTTTTATTATCAGTCACCACTTCGATAAGCAATGCTGCGCCCTCTGGACCATAGGCCTCATATAGTAAGCTCTCAATGCTGTTACCGTCACCCACGCCGGCCGCCCGCTTGATAGCCCGCTCAATGCTGTCTTTGGGCATATTTAAATCACGGGCCTTATCAATGGCCATGCGCAATTTAAAATTGGCGTTTGGGTCCAAGCCACCACGAGCAGCTACGGTAATATTTTTTGAAAGTTTAGTAAATAAATTACTGCGCTTGGCATCAACTGCCGCTTTGGCCCTTTTGGTCGTTGCCCACTTTGAATGACCACTCATAAAAACCGTAAAAATCACTGATAAAAAATAGCTAGTAAAGCTGTGTTTATGTGTCTATCTTAACAATTATCAGGTAAAAAATCAACCCGCTCACCCTTGTGTAAAAAAGCCCTTGACTATTCGATTGGTCCATGAGAAACTAAACTCAGTTAAAAAATCCCAACCCCTTCTCACATCTCCGCGCCCATGCCTGGCGGAGATTTTTTATTCTTATTCTTTTCTTGGCGTACTATACTTTTTTTTGCTACAATAAAGCCATGCCTAAAATGAAAATGTATATCAATTGGCGCTTGTTGAGAACTGGATTTTTCGATTGGCGACTAAACTATGCCGGTATTTTTTTACTTATGCTGGGCTACTACGGCTGGCTGCAGCGCGTCCCTTATATCGGCGATCCTGATGGCTTCTATCATGCCAAAATGGCTGTGTTTTTGCGCCAAGGCATTATTCTAAAATCTTTACCCTGGATGCAATTTAGCACTTTGCGGGATCATTTCACCGACCATCATCTCCTCTATCATATATTACTGGCGCCATTTACTCTTATCCAAGATAACCCACTGCTTGGCGTCAAAATTGCCGCTATAGTTTTTGCCGCCATAATGGTGACTGTTTTTTATTGGCTACTAAAAAAATTAGATATTGCCTGGCCGGCTTGGCTAACCCTACTTTTCGTCACCTTATCCGGTTTAAATTTTCGTCTAGCTTTAATAAAAGTAAGCCCCCTATCAATACTAGTTGTCTGGCTGCTAATTTACGCTTTATACAAAGAAAAGAATTGGCTTACCTTTGCCTTGGGTTTTATCTTTGTCTGGCTGTATGGCGGCTGGCCCATAGCTCTGATGGTATTACTTGCTTATCTGCTGGCGGAAAAAATATACATTTTTATCCATCAGAAAAAAATTAATCTGCTGCACAAAAAGATAGTATTAGCTCTCCCTTTTGCCCACAAATCTAAAGCTTATTTCCGCCAAAGCTTGGCGCTAATCTCCGGCCTAGTTGCTGGCCTTATTGTAAATCCTTATTTCCCAACTAATTTATATTTTTATTACCAACAATTTGTCCAAATCGGTGTTATCAATATGGGCAATAAATTTTCGGTGGGGGAAGAGTGGTATGGGGCCAACTTTGGCCAAGTGGTCAGTGTCGCGCCCCACATATTTGCCTTGGCTTGTGTTTTGTTTGTCATTCTATTTTACAACCACCGCCGCATCAGTCGCCTGACCATATTTAGCTTTGGTCTGACTTTTGTCTTCTTATTTCTAACCATGAAGTCGCGCCGCTACTTAGAATATTATTCTCCATTTTTATTATTATATGCTGCCACAGCCTTAAATGATGTCAAAAACGCCATTTCTTGGAAAAAAATGAACAAATTTTGGGATAGTCTAGCCTGGTATGTAAGAACTTATTTAGCTATTACCGTATTATTTTTCTGCATACTGGCTATGCCAAAAATATATGAACAAGCCCTCAATACGGCTATAAATAAACGGCTGCCCTTAAACCAATTTGCCGGAGCGGCCAATTGGCTAAAAAACAACACGCCAGCACACAGCTTGGTCTTCCATACTGACTGGGATGAGTGGCCGATGTTATTCTATTTTAATGACCAAAATTATTATATGGTTGGGCTGGACTTTACTTTTATGTACAACTATAGTCCGGAGCTACAAAAAGAATACATTGACATCACCACCAACCAAATGCCAGAGCCCTTGGCCAAAAAAATCAAACAAGATTTTGGGGCCAGTTATATATTTATAGAAAAAATGGACCGCGATAATCTAATAAAAAAATTAGAAACCGATCCGGATATGTCCCGAGTCTATAATGATGAAAAAACTTCCATCTACAAAATAAATCTATGAAAAAAATATCTGTTTGGTTCAAAAAAAATTGGGTCCTGATTACTATAATTATAATATTTTTATTATTAAACAATCTCAATTATCTAGCTGGTTTTCTATTTAGCGTGAAATCGACTGATCTTATATACGGCGGTGCACCAACCACCAATATTGGCGACTATAATGTTTATCTGTCATACATACAACAGGGTTGGCAAGGCCACCTATTCATGAAAATATTATACAACCCGGCTAGCCGATATCTTTTATTTTCCCCTATTTGGTTTCTCATCGGGCAGTTCAACCGCCTGACCGATCTAAATATAATCTTCAGCTACCACTTATTTAGGGCTTTACTTAGTTTGGTATTTATTGGCGTACTTTATTGGTGGCTAAAAAAAATATTTAACCAAAAATGGCTACGCTTGTCTGCTTTAGCCTTTATTTTATTTAGTAATGGTTTTGGCTTATTTTTTCTCAATATTTTACATCATTATCAGTTGTCGCCAAGCAATCAATGGATACCGGAATCTATTACTTTTTTAAACCTCAATCAGGGCCCTCTATTCATCATCTCCCAAGCCTTACTGCTACTGGTCTTTAGCCTGTTCATAAAGGCCTGGCAAGAAAGAAGACCCCGGCTCCTGTTTTGGGCCTGTCTAGCCAACTTATTTTTAGGTTTAAATCATCCCTATGACCTGGTGACTATAATGTGCATTCTCTTGATCTTTACTACTTGGGAGTATCTAGAAAAAAGACAAATTAAGATTATTTTTTATTATGCTGCTTTGGGTATCTCCACTTTGCTGGCTGGCGCCTACCTGCTCTACTTGCTCAAAGACCCCAGCATGCAACAATACCAGGCGCAAAACATACTGCTGTCAAAAAACATCTGGGAATATATTTTTGGTTTTGGTGCTTTGACTGTTCTGTCTCTACTGGGAATATTTTATGTATTAAAACAAAAATTATATATCAACCCTCACATCAAATTACTGGCTATCTGGGCACTATGCGGCTGGGTCCTAGTGTACTTGCCGCTTGACTTTAACCGGCGTCTAAGTAATGGCTGGCACATTGCCCTGGCCGCCATAAGTTTTTTGGCTATTATCCAAATTTCTAAAAAAATAAATTTTTACTGGCGCCTGATTTTTTTAGGTTTTATAATGAGTGTTTGCCTTTTTGACACTCTGGGGCACATAATAAATGATGTTATTATTACCCGAGACATCGCCAGGCGGCCTCTATTTTTTTTCAGCCAGGCGCGGATGAAAAATTATCAATTTATTAAAAAAATAAACACCGAGCACGATGTGTTTTTAAGCCGTAATAACGACGCCGGACTTTTACCGGCCTTTACCGGCTGCACTGTCTATATGGGCAATTCCATACTCACGCCCAATGCCAGCCAAAAAAATGCGCAAATTGCCAATCTTTGGGCTAGCCGACAAGATATTGGTGATTGGCTAAAAGACAATAAAATCACCTATATCTTTGCCAGCCGAGACTATATACCGGAATTTGAACAAATAAAATGGCTGGCCGATCAGCCATATATAGAGCCGGTTATTGATAATGATTCTTTTTTATTATACAAGGTCAGAAGCTGACCCGCCCGCCAAGCGGCTCAAGTTTAGCATCTAGATAAACCTCATTGATCTGACCCAGCTTATTATCACCACTCCAATAAAAGACTTGATAACTGTCCACTGCAACCTCTGGATAATAATAAAAATTAACCAGTTTATCATCGGGCCAGTCTTTGACTGGCAATAAGCCATAATCAAGCGGCAAATCAAAATAATATTCGCCCCGATAAAAACGCACTAGATAATTTTTTTCCTGATCACCGGTCTTTTGATAACTTATTTTTAATACCGACCTATCACCATCTATTTGTCTTTGGCCATAAACGACCATGCCCTGCTCTATCTTATCGGGCAAAGCACTAAAATCATAAAGCTTTAATTCTGGCCGCTGGCTGAATTTTTTATTTTGCCATAAATACATATTATTTTCTGCCCTGACCAAGCCATAGCCAGACAATATCTGACGCCAGTGCTTAGCCATATTGGGCCAATATGCCCTGGTGGGTGCTTTCTGGGCCTCTGATAGGGTGGTCAAAAAATCATTATAATCGACCACAATATAGTCGACTTCCGGCATCTCAAATTCAGTAAAGACAAACTGTGAAACTCCAAAATAGGCATAATCTAAATTATATAAAGTCGACCGATTGCTTAGGGCTGGCAATAAATTTACCTGGGCAGTGGCTATAGCAGTATCTGGTATCTCCTGCAAGAAACTGACCACCTGCTCGTGATATCCTGCAGGATAAGTCCTGGCCAAAATATGCCTGGCCGGCGAAAGAAAAACAGCAAAATAAAGCAAAGTAAAAATAAAAATAAATTTAAAAAAACCAAAATTATTATAAACCACCCCACTGCCTAAAAATTTTTCTCGCTGGCTGATCTTGTCTAAAGCAAAGATTAGCGCCACGAAAATGCCTGGTAGAATTAATAACACAAAACGACTGCTATAAGCTACGCTAGAAAAACCGGCCGTACCCAAAGCTAGTTGTAAAAACGGCAATAATGACAACAATAAATATTTTGGCTTCAAAATAGGCAAAAATAACAAGGGCAGCAGCACAATAGCTAAACTAGATATGTTTCTCCAGGAAAATAGGTGCGCTAAAAAAGCTATCGGGTGACTTAGCCAACTTAAAAATATAGACCACAGGTCTTTGCCGCCCAACCAACCATAATAGATAAAATATTTATAATTACCGGCCAAAGAAAAATATTTGATAATAAAAACTGCTAAGATAAAATATGAAATCGGTAATAAAATACTGGTTATTTTCCATTTAACGCTTTTTTTGTCAAAGAAAGACAGACCAAAAAAGGCCAGCAAAATAAAACTGATGTCTTCTCTGACCAGGAGCGCTAAAATAAAAAATAATAAAAATAATTTATAATTATTTTTTAGATAAAAATAAAAACAAAATAAAACCAAAAAGGCGGCCATATACATCAGATGGGATTCATCTAAGTTGGCACTTTGGACAAATGGACTCAAGAGCCAGGCAATAGCTGCCAGCAAACTCAGTTGAATATTTTTGGTCACCTGCTTGGCAATCAAGTAGAGCGGCCAAGCTGATAAACCCAAAAAAATTGTTTGTAAAATCAGCAGGACCTGCGGGCCCGGCTTAATGGCGTAAAATGGCAATAGCAAAATAATGATGGGGGAAAAATGATCGCCTAAATAACTATTTAGAGTAATCGTCTCTTGAAACCAGCGGCCATGCAGAGTGTTAAAAAATACTTGGTTAAAAATAGCTAGGTCACTGACATTATAAGTAAAATAATAATATCTTTTGAGTGCCAAAAAAATAAAAACTGCAGTGTATATGGCTATTACCAACCACAAAAATAAGCTAGCCCGTCTATTTAAAATAATATTTATTTTATTTTTGAATACAGGCATGCAAATATTATAACATGGTAAAAAATTTCTTACCTCTTGACAAAAGCAGATTTGTATTATATAATATAATGTTGAATAGAAAGCCGCGCCAAAAACCCTTGGATTGACGGCTTTTGCCCTTTACAACACACCACAGCGTTCTCTGCCCAAAAAAGGCAGAAAGGAGCCACCATGAAGCGTCTGGTCGTTTTCCTGTGCCTGCTGGCCCTGGCCAGTGGGTGCGCTACTGTTCGGGACCCCAGTGGAAGGGTCCTCACCGGGCATCGCAGCGACCCAGAGCCCACGGCCCGGCTCATCCTCAAACAGCGGGCCAGTCAACCCATCGAGGTTGACTATCGCTGGCCGGCAACAGACTTCCAGCTCGTCATGCCTGGCACCGACTTCTCGATCGACTCGAAAACGTACTGGCAGTCACGCATTACCATCAGGTGGTACTGCAGTGGCTGTTCGACAACCGAAGTGGGCCAGACCGCAGAGCAGATGTCGTTCGAAACGACAATGCTCTATGACCAAAAGCCAATAGTGATCGACGATTTCTTCCTGCGGAAAATGATGCTCCAACACGGAGTCATCATGAATAGCGACATCCTCCCTGTGCACATATGGAATAACAGGGGCATCGACTATGGCATCATCGAACCGCGAAAATCGACGGGCATCAAGGAGCTACTGCCCGGCACAGTGACGTTCTACTGTCAATACATGGTGCGCCGAGCCGATCGCTGGCTATACAGCTACGATCGCAGCATCCGCTCGATCACCATTTCGATCGACAACAAGGACGACAACTTCGTCTGGGTCGACGAAAGGGGTGTATCCCACCTATTGGGTTGGCATGTCAATGCCGAGCCAATGGCCATCCCTGAACGCTGAAAACAAAGGGCCCCGGCGCCGCCGCTATGCGGCGTGCGCCGGGGCCCTCTTCTTTTTCTAAAAAATTTTAAAATTATCTACCCCCCACCAGTCATGCCGCCACCCGTTGGGCTAAGACTAGCCCTAGCCAAAAACTTGACTACATAATAAACAATCGCGTAAGAAGCAAAGATAATCAACAAGCCAATCATGGAATTAATAATGGTCTCTTTGGCTTTTTTTATTTGGTCAGGATTGCCGGACGAGGTCATCCAGCGAATGCCAGACATAATAATCAAAACTATAAATATCGCCCCGACAAAAGATAGAATGATGTTGATTATGGCCGAGATAATTTGCACCGGATCACGATTAGTAATCAAACCAGTATTGCTACCAGCTCGACGCAAAGATTCTAATGGGTCAACCTCATCAGCTAATGCTACTGCCGGCAATAGTAGAATAAAAAGAAAAATAATTTTTAAGAGATATCGCATAAAAAATAGCTAATACAAGCTCTATAGTCCAAGCCCTAGTAGGCTATAAAATAGCCTACTATAGTCTAGACTATATGTCTAAGATAAAAAAACTATGGAGTTGTGGCAACAGTATTATTGAACAATGAACCGATGATGAAGGTGGATAGAGCATAAGCGGCAAAGATGATGGCAATGCCGATAACGGCAGCGCCCATCAATTTCTTGGCTTCATCAATCTTATCGGTGTTGCCCTGGGAAGTTAACCATTTGAAGCCAGCATACAAGAATAACAAAATGGCTAAAGCGCCCAAAAAGCTCAAAATGATGTTGATGATATTTGATACGGTTTCATAAACATTCTTGGTGGAATAAACCAACAAATTGTTTAAGTTTTGGGTACCAAAATTGGTAACGTCAACAGCTAAAGCTTGGTTGGCCACCAACATACTGGGCAATAAAAGCGCTAAGGCTAATAATTTTTTCATTTTTTCACCCCCTTTCTTGTTTTAGGCTATTATCAAATAAATGGACTAAACCTACTAAAGTATAAACTAAAATTAGCTTTTTTTCAAGTTTTGTCAAGCCTTATCTAGTAACTAATAGCGTACCCATAATAAAATTCAAAATCACATAAGAAACAAAGATCATGACCAGGCCAAAAATTGCCCAAACCAATGTGTCTTTGCCCCTAGTAATACGGTCTTTATTGCCTTGGGAAGTAAGCCAAGTTACGCCCCCAATAATCAAGTATATCAAGGCTATGGCTCCAACTATGCCCAAAACGCCCCTAATAGTATACTGAATGGCTGTCTCTACATCATTAGCTTTTAATGGATTATACAGGGGAACATCAGCCCTAGCCACCCACGGGGCTAGTAATGGCAACAAACCAAAGATTATTTTTTTATTTTTCATATGTATAAAAATAAATTATCTTAAGGCAAGCTGACGCAGCCGGGCGTAAGTAAACAATCACTAATGGCCTGATAGGTGGGGTCAGCAAAAATCGCCGGGTTGCCACTAGCATCAAATTTGGTGCAAATATTACTCACGCCGCCGGGACACAGGTCTTTCTCAAAGTAAGCCGGTGCATTGATACTGGCCGCTAAACTTTCAGCAATAGTATGGCAGCGCCAGTCTTCGTTAGCCATCACTGCCTTCATCTCGCAGCGGCTAATGCAATCCTCTTGATAACACACGTAAACATCACTGCCGCCACAAGCAGTATTATCCGCCTTACCTTGGCACTCTGGTACTTCTTGGGCAATCCTGACCTCTTCTTTAACATTCAACATATTGTTGACGAAAAAACTCAAAACCAAATAGCTAGTAAAAGCTATAACCAGCGCCCAAATGGTGTTGACCATTATTTCTTTACCCCGGCTAATGCGATTTGGCACGCCTTCAGATGTCAGCCACTCTATGCCACCATAGATAAAAAATAACAGGGCCACGCCGGCCATACCACCCAAAAGCAATTTAATCAAAAGTATCAATGCTGTGCTAATATCCGCCAGCTGGCAATCACCGCTATCTAAACAATTTTTCAAAGCTGGATTATCCAAAAATCCGGTAATGGCCGCCTGGCTGCCAAGTGGCCAAAGTAAAAAAATAAGCCAGCCAAGTTTTTTAATCATTTTTTGATTGATAAGTTTGATTAATGCGATCAACTAGTGCCCTCAGATCGGTCGTCTTATTTAAATCTATTTTGCCGGAATTTATATCATTTATAAAATCGGCAAAATATTGTTCGGCTTTATTATAATCATAGCCATTATACCAATTGTCGGCTGTCAAAACCTGCGAAGCGAAAACAGCTAACTCTGGATCGGCTGTCTGCTCTTTGATCAAAGAACGCAGCGCGGTTGGCTTTTTAGTATTCTTTAAATAAGTCTTTACCAGATCGGCTGAAGCAGTGCTTTGGATAAAATTCCAGGCCGCATCACTATTTTTTGATTTGGCCGGCACTACATTGACCCAATAATCAGAGTAATATTTGGTGCCTTGGCTACCGGGAGTTTGGGGAAAATTAGTTATTCGCCACTCAAAGGGCGTGCCCTTCTGTCGCAAAGCATCAGCGTGATAACTATAGCCAAAAAAATAAGCTAATTTACCTTCGGCAAACATATCAAAAGCATTGGGTAAAGAATTGCTCCAGCTATAACTAGATAGGCCGACCCGCATAAAATCAGTGTAAAAACCCAGATCTCTGGCAAGATTACTGGCTGAAGTGTCATCGCGCAAAGGCAAAAAAGAATTACCCTTAATATTTACATTTGTTTGCAATAATAAATTGGATATGATGCCTAAAAATCCCGGTATATTATCAGCTCCACCCATAGCTACAGCTGCCTGATAAATCTCATTATCTTGGCCAACCTTAGTCAATTTTGGGGTCTGCTCTATTAATTCAGAAAAATCCTTCATCGGCTCGGCTATACCAGCAGCGGATAACAATTTTGAATTATAAAAAGTCACCATAGTATCCAATGAATACGGCAGGCCATATATCTTTCCATCTCTAACTACATTATTATAAACCACATCAACAAAACGAGATTTAATATCATCAGACGAGTATCCCTTTACTTCCTGCAAACTAGTAACGACTTCTTTTTTAATAGACCCCTTTACCTCTTGTACTGGGATTTTTACGCTGGCTGGCATCGGTTTCAAACGCGACTCATATTCTTTTAGCCAACTAGCTGGTATGGCAAATATGTCTGGGCCACGATCATCGGCCCAGGCTTCTAATAGTTCGTTCTCATATTCTTCATAACGCAATTGGCGGTACTGTACCTTGATGGTTGGGTGAGTAGCTTGATAAGCCTGAATCAATGGCCCAATTTGGGCTTGGCTATCCCACACCCCCCAATATTGCAAAGTGACTGGTCTGGCTTCTGGTGGCTTGGTAATACTGCAACCGCCAGTAGAATTTTTACAGGCAAAACCAGAGGTGATCATCAACACGCCAATTAATAATAATGATAATTTTTTGTAGCTGCGCATTGGTATTTACCTATTTTTTATATATTTTTTTAAGGCTTCTCTAAATTCTTTTCTGTCCCAGGCATATTCTAAGGTTGTCCTAAATAAATTAAGCGGGTCGCCAGTGGTCAACCATTGACCATCCTCTATCTCTTTAGCATAAAATTCACCGCCCGACTCAATGTAGGTTCTAATAGCATCGACTACCCATAGTTCACCACCCTTACCTAACCTGGTTTTTTTTAAAATATCCACGATGTCTTGATTTAAAATCATTCTGCCAAAATCAGCCAGACGAGAAGGAGTATTTTTTGGTGACGGCTTCTCAACTATATCGACAATTTGCATTGTTTTTTTATTTTTTATTTTAACAATGCCATATCTAGCAACTTGATCAAGCGGCACTTTTTGGACGCCGATCATTAGGTGGCCAGTCTTGTAATAGTCGTCAACCATCTGCTTGGCAAAAGGGATTTTTGACTTTACCAGGTCATCTCCCCAAACATACATGAATGGCCCATCATCAACCAGACTAGCCGCCGACAGAACTGGCGTACCATTACCATAGGGGCCCTTCTGTCTGACATAAATAAAATTGGCCATCTCAGATATCCGTCTGATCTCTTCCAATTTTTCTTTTTTGCCAGCTCTGGCCAGCTCCTGCTCCAGAGCCCAAGAATTATCAAAATGATCTTCCAGGGGCTTTTTATCCCACTTAGTCACCAGAATTATATCTTTAATGTCAGCGGAAACTAATTCTTCCACTACCAATTGAATGGCCGGCTTGTCGACTATCGGCAACATTTCCTTGGGCATTGTTTTAGTGGCTGGCAAAAACCTAGTCCCAGAACCAGCCACGGCAATAATTGCTTTTCTGATCTTAAGCATGGATATATTATACTAAAATTCGACCTAATTGTAAATTTTATAACAAACAATTGACGCGTGTGCCAATCTCATCAAAAATAAAAATCGATAGCCGCTACTTCCTTTTATCCCTGCGGGGGAAGAGTGTTTTTGGACAATATAGTAAACGCTAATAAAGCAAAAAATAAAATACTTAGATCATTTTTGAAATATGGTACGTCTACTAGGCCCTGGGTAAACCAAGTAAGCCAGGCTAGGGTCAGGGGCCAAGCTAGCCAATGTCTGACTTTATGTAAGGCAAGCAAATCCTGGACAATAAAAAATAAGCACAATAAAAATACCAACAATCCTAAAAACCCCACCTCGCTCCAAAAATTTAAAAATACATTATGCGGATACAGGTAAATTTCTAGCCAATCCACTTTATGATAAGCACCCATAGCTGCCTGGTAGCCATTGATGCCGGCACCAAAAATAAAATTGTGCCTTAACATTTGCCAGGTTTCTTGCCATTGGCTGCTCCGAATCTCCAAAGAACTTGCTTGTAAATTCAATTCTGGTTTGAATAATTGCTGACGAAAGCTTTGACCAGCATTGCTCTGCCAAACCAGCACTAGTATGGCAACACCCAAAACTAACCAGGCACCAAAATTATACTTACCAAATTTCTTATAAGAAATATTCCACAGAATAACCAGGCACCAAACAACTAGAGCGGTGATAATGCCAGCCAGAGCGCCCTGGCTAACTGCCCAAACAGACAACATCACGCCCATGGCCGTCAAAACTAAATAAAATAAATTATTTTTTTTGGTGATCAAATAAAGTCCCGCAAAAAAACTAGTCAGAGGAGCCGTTAATAAGCTCAGGGCGTTGGGATAAGAAAAAATTGAAGTAAGGCGAATAGTGTTGGGGTAATTATATTCTGGCGGCAAATACCAAAAACCATATTTTTGCCAAGCGGCTACGAAAAATAGCCAAAGCACCAGTAACCCCGAGGCACGAATAATCATTCTTGTGTCTTCCGACTTACGCACCACATACATAAAAACCATAAAAAACATCATTGGTTCGAGCCAATAAGCCCGCCATAAACCCAAAGCGTGAAAACTAGGGTGAACCACCAAGCCGATAATACTCACCAACAACCAAGCCAAAAGCAAATAGCGCCATTTGCCGGGTACCACATTTTCTGCTCTGCTCTGAAAATAAAAATTAATACGTTCAAAGCGTTGATCCTTAAGCAGCCAGACCAAGAATAAAAGCCAGATCATTATTTCTAAAAAAGTGCTGGGTAAGCCAAAAAATTGCCAGCGCCAAAGATAGCTTGGCAACAAAACCAAAATAACAGCCACGCCGAAGCTTAATCGGTAATAGGCTAGATAAATAAATAATAGGCTGGCCAATAAAAGCCAAATGAGGCTAGGCATCAACTTGTCTATTCAAAATGTTTCTTATTTTTTCTCGGTCTATCACTTTAAATAAGTAGAGCCAGACAAAATAAACCAGACTGGCCAATATACCAGAGATGATTACTTCTGCGCCCCTAAAAAACCAGAAAATAACAAAGGTCAAGGCACCGGCCGCCAATATCCGCCAAAAGCCAGAGGTTTGTAATCTAATGGTTAATTTCTTTTGCACCAATCTAAACGCCCAAATACAAATCAAGGTTTCCACCAAAACCGTGACTATGGCGGCTGCCCAATAATAATATCGCGGTATAAAGATAAAATACCCCAACAAACCAATGATGGCGGCTGCTAAATAATAGCGCACCATGGTTTTCTGTAAACCCAAAGCCACCACCAAATAAGTAAACATGGTGCCAAAAAATATCGCCGCCACCGCTAAAACCAAAATATTTAGTATCGGACCAGAGCCAGCAAATTCTTGGCCAGTAAGTAAAACCATCATTGGCTTGCTCAAGAGCCAAACTATCAGAACAACCCAGACATTAATGATGCTAAAAAAATCGAAAGTGTTTTGCTGGATGGTCTGCAGCCGATCCAAATCTCTTTTCACCCAAACAGCCGTAAAAATTGGCAAGACCAAACTCATAAACATGTGTGGAAAGGTAGTTAAAACCTCTAGCACTTTATAGGCTGCCCCATAAAGGCCAACTTTTTCGGCTGAATGATAAGCGGAGAGTATCAGGGTGTCGGCTCTAAAATAAACTAAGTTGAGAATAACCCCCAGAGACAGTGGCCAAGATATTTTAAAAACTTTTTTCCAATAAGAAAAATCCCAAGCAAAGCTCAATGGCTGGTGGCGCCAGAAAAAAAATAAAAATAATATCAAGCCGAGAAAGGCGCTAGCTGAATTCCAAAAAAGTATCTGATTTAAATTGCCGGCATGTAAATAAATATAAATAAGTGGCAACAAATAAACTATTTTGGAAAAAACATAAACCAACGTGGCTCGAGCCATGTCTAGGTATTTAGCAAAAATAGCTGTCAGGGTGGAAATCAAACTTTGCCAGACAAAAGCGCCGGCCAAAAATATCACTCCGTTTTTTACCGCCTGATCATAGGGGAAAATTTTTATCAAAAATGGCGCCAAGATAAAAATCAATAATGAAGCCAGGAGACGAATAGTAAAAATATTATCAACTCTCTTTTTCTCTTCTTTTTTATCTTCAGTAGTAGAAATTTCATTCAAGAGTGTCATATATAAACCCAAGTCGCTAATGGTCATTAAGGTTTGTAGAAAAACAAAAACGGTAGTATAAAAACCAAACTGTGTCTGCCCCAAAATCCTAGTAATCAGGCCAATATTTACTATACCAATTACAATATCAAAAAACCTGATTATTATCTGCCAGAGAGTATTGGTAAATATTTTATTGGCTGTTGACATGAGCTTATTATACTAATAAGAAACAAAAAAAACAACCCGAAATTTTTTCCGGGTTGTTCCAAAAAATTAAGTTAATTCAGCGGCTTTATGCGCCACCCAAACATCTTTTTTGATGCTGGTAATTATATCTGGATTTTCCTTCAAAAATGCCTTGGCGTTTTCCCGACCTACGCCCAACTTTGTTTCTCCATAACTATAAGAGTTACCGCTTTTGGCTACTATACTGAAGAGCAAACCAACGTCCAGCACATCACCAGCCACCGAGATCCCCTCATTATACATGATATCAAAAGTAGCACTCTTAAATGGTGCGGCTACCTTGTTTTTTACCACCTTGGCCTTGACTTGATTACCAATAATTTTTTCGCCTTGTTTTATCTGGGCTGCTCGCCTTACCTCAATGCGCACAGAGGAATAAAATTTCAAAGCATTTCCGCCAGTGGTGGTTTCCGGATTACCAAAGAAAACGCCGATCTTCATCCTAATTTGATTAATAAAAATAACCATGGTCTGACTTTTGTGGACAATGCCGGCTAGTTTGCGTAAAGCCTGGCTCATTAGCCTGGCCTGCAAACCCATGTGTTGATCGCCCATGTCACCCTCTATCTCTGCCTTGGGGACAAGAGCAGCCACTGAATCGACCACAATCACCCCGACACTACCTGAGCGAACCAAGGTTTCTACTATTTCCAGAGCCTGCTCACCAGTATCTGGCTGAGAGATTAAAAGACTGTTGACATCTACGCCTATGCGGCGGGCATAATCTGGATCAAGAGCGTGTTCGGCATCAACAAAAGCCGCTATACCACCTTTTTTTTGCACTTCGGCAACAATATGTTGGGCTAAAGTTGTCTTACCAGAGGCTTCTGGCCCATAAATCTCAATTATCCTGCCCTTAGGCACGCCGCCCACCCCCAAAGCTAAATCCAAGGAAAGGCAGCCTGTACTCACTGTTTCCACATTCATGGCTTTGGCATCGCCTAGGCTCATAATTGCCCCTTCGCCAAAACGACTTCTAATTTGTTCGATGGCTGTCTTGGTGGCTTGGTCGAAGTTTGTTTTTACTTTTTTGTCACTCGCCATAAATTTATCCCTTTTTTAGCAAACTTGCCTGTAACAGCCTGCTTAATTAATTATTCTAAAGCTTCTCTTAAAATTACTAATTCCAAATGTCTAGTCTGGCTATGTTTCTTTTTAGCACTAATCTGTAAATTATTCAAGCCGACTACTAAATTAACGGTTTTTTTAAAATTACCCTGTTCATCCAATAATACTAATTCATTATTTATTATCAGAGTGGCTTCGGCCTTGGTCCTACCAATAATTTCTACGGTAGTAGCTGTGGTTTTAAAATTGTTTGGTGGTTGGGCTATCGCCAAGCTTGGCGGCGCAATAATATTAAACACCTCCCAACTCAAATAAGCAAGCAAAGCAAGCACCACTAAGCCGATAGCTAACCAGCGACCCAAGCGTGGCCGCCACCATGGCGGTGTTGTTGGTTGTTTTATTTTACCAGCAAACTCAACTGTGTCTATTTTTCGCGATATATTTTTTTCAATCTGATAATCTGCCAATAAACTATCTAGGGCCAAGGAAAACAACTTTGCATATTGCCTAAGCCAGGCGCGCACATAAACATCGCCCGGTAAGCTCGACCATTGACCAGCTTCTAAATATTCTAGATACTTCGTGGGGACGCAAAGCTGTTTGCTCAAATCGGCCAAAGATACGTTTTTATCTAAACGGGCCAGTTTTAATTTTTCCGCCAAAGTTTGATTACGGCTAATAGATTTTTTCTGCCAACTAGACATAAACCAATAATTCTAAATAAGCTAACTCAACTCTTCTTTATTTTTTTCTTCTATTTCCTCACCCAGCTCATTATCTAACTCCTCGTCAGCATTAGATCCTGTTTCATTTATATCTAAGGCTGAGGAAAAATTCTCTTCCAGGTCTGCCTGGTTGACCAAAACCTCGCGCGGCTTTGAACCGCGATCTGGCCCGACCACTCCCATTTGCTCCAAAATATCCAGCAAACGAGCGGCTCTAGCATAGCCTACGCGCAAACGGCGCTGCAATAAAGTAGCCGATGCCTTGCCTGCCTTGATCACCTCTTCTTTGGCGGCTTCAGTTAAACTATCCTCATAGCCGTCATTGCCGCCCACAATACTCACTCCACCAACCTTGTCAGTCACGCTAGAATTGTATTCCGGCTCAGCTTGTGTCTTGAGATAATTGACTACATCATTAATCTCTTCGTCGGTGACATAAGCGCCCTGAATGCGCTTTACTTTTGACGATTCGGCGGTCATAAATAGCATATCTCCTTTACCCAATAATTTATCAGCCCCGCTAGTATCAATAATTGTCCTGGAGTCCATGGCTGAAGCAACCGCGAAAGCAATGCGCGAAGTGATGTTGGCCTTAATCAGACCAGTAATCACATCCACTGATGGCCGTTGGGTAGCCAATATCAAATGAATACCGGCGGCCCTACCCAATTGAGCCAAGCTCACCACGGCAGCTTCCACTTCTTTGGCGGCCAAAGACATCAGGGCGGCAAACTCATCAACTATAACCACAATATACGGCAGACGATTGACTATCACTGCTTTATTATAGCTATCTATATTGCGCTTATTAGCTGCTTGCAATAATTTATAACGCTCATGCATTTCTTTGACCACCCAGCGCAAAGCATTAATAATTTTATCAGTGTCATTTATAACTGGGGTCAACAAATGGGGGACATCATTATAGGCTGAGAGTTCTACGCGTTTTGGATCTATTAAAATGAATTTTAGGTCATCGGGGGAATTTTGATAAATTAAACTTAAAATAATATTATTGATGCAAATAGATTTACCGGAGCCAGTGGCGCCAGCGATCAAAAGATGCGGCATGTTGACTAAGTTAGCCATAATAGCGCTGCCGGCCACATCCTTGCCCAAAGCAATATAAAGATTACTCTTACGTTTGGCGTAAACGCTGCTCTCTAAAACATCCCGTAGCTTGACTGTGGAAATACTTTGATTTGGCACCTCAATGCCCACCAATGACTTACCCGGTATGGGAGCTTCCATACGAATGGGGTGCGCAGCTAAAGCTAGGGCTAAATCATTCTGCAGAGTCAAAACTTGGGCCAAGCGAACACCTTCGGCTGGACGTAAAGTATATTGTGTGACTGTCGGGCCCACACTAACCTCGCCCATAGTAACCTCAATCCCAAAATTTTCAAAAGTTTTTTTGATCTTCTGCATATTGGACTGAATATCACCAGAGTCTGGCTTGGTGTTGGAAAAAGTCAAAAGGTCTATCGGTACAATTATTTTTTTCCGGACGGTTTTTTTGGGAGCAAGCTGGGCATCTGGCTCCTCTGGAACACCGCTAGACGCATCTTTTTCTTCAGTAATGGTCTCTTCTGAAGCGGTTTGGCCAAGCAGTATTTCGTCAGGCAAAAATTCTTCTTCCTCCTCCGGATCTGGCTGTTCATCACTGGCTGGCAAAATCTTTTCTTTTAATAAACCTAGCGCCTTAGCTCTTTCATTTATATCTCTAAAAGAAGTATTGAAGGCCAAAAAGAATCCAATTAAAAATACCGCTAATAAAACCAGTAGCGCCCCCCAAAAACCCAAGCCCCTATCCAAACCATAACCAATTGCCCAGCCCAAGGCACCACCGCCATCGCCGGCACTGGTAATTTCCTGAAAAGTGAAATCACTAACCAAAAAATTGCTCAAACCGGTAACCGCCAAGATAACTAAAAATAGCCCGAGATAACTAGACCATTTGACTCGATAGGTGTGGCTCTTTATCAAAAAATAGCCAACTACTAAAAGAACAACGATGAATAGCCAGTCGGCCCAACCAAATAAATACCCCAGACCAAAACCCAAATAATTACCGGCCGGGCCAGCCAAATTAAATAATGACAAAATACACAAAAAGGCCACTAAAAATACCAAAATAGTAATTATTGCTCCTTTGGTGTCTGGACTTAAATTAAAGCCCTGGGCTTCGTCGCTTTCTATGGCTATTTTTTGTTTAGTTTTTCTCGACATATCTAGATTTTTTAGCTTAAATCCAGTTAATTTTAACACACTTGTAAATAAAAATAAACACAAAAACGGCCCCAAAAAGAGGAGGCCGTTTTCTCAAAAAACTTAATTTCTCTCACCAAAACCAGTGCCGGCAGGTATTTTGCGACCAATGATCACATTTTCCTTTAGCCCTTTCAGGTGGTCTACTCTACCAGTAATAGCTGCGTCTATTAATACTCTGGCTGTTTCCTGGAAAGAAGCGGCCGACAGAAAAGAATCTGAAGTCAGGGCCGCTTTGGTAATACCCAAAAGCATTACCTCGCCTTTAGCTGCTTGACCCTTGACCTTATTGTTAGCCTCTTTGAATTGAGTAATGGTCACCACCTCGCCAGGCAAAAGATCGGTATCACCAACCTCTTTTATCAGAATTCTTGAGAACATCTGTTTGACTATCAATTCAACGTGTTTATCATTTAGATTCTGGCCCTGCGAAGAATAGATGTGTTTTATTTCTTTGATGATATATTTTTGCACAGCTAGCTGGCCTTGCAAATTATATAATTCATGCAAATCAATGCTCCCCTCGGTCAACGTCTGACCCTCGACCACCAAATCCTTGTCTCGAACCCAGAGGGTATAGCCGGCCGGGATAACTGCTTCCTGAATTTCATCTTTGTGGCTGATCACCTGTAATTGATCGTTGGTAATTTTGATCACACCATTGAACCCAGCTCTAATTTCTTCTTCCTCATTGATAAACAACAGTTGGTCCTTAGTTATTTCTTGACCATCTTTCACTTTTAGCTCCAGGCCTTTTTCCAAATCATATTTAGCGACCCTTGAGCCTTGAGGCTGTATCTTTACTATGCGATTATCCTTGCTGATTAGTTTGTTATCGTCCTGCAGTACGGCTATGCCGGTGACCGGAGACAAAATAGCTGGCTTCTTTGGTGGACGTGATTCAAACAATTCCTCTACCCGCGGTAAACCTTGGGTGATATCACCCTCGGCCACACCGCCAGTATGAAACGTGCGCATAGTCAGCTGTGTGCCCGGCTCGCCGATACTCTGGGCAGCCACAATGCCCACGGCTGTGCCTATCTCTACTAATTTATTATAACCCAAGTCATACCCATAGCACTTGCGACAGACGCCTCTGATTGCCTGACAAGTGAGCACTGAACGGATTCTAACTTCCTCGGGGTTAGCTTTAATAATGTGTTCGGCCAATTCTTTGGTCACTAGGGTTCCTTTTTTAATCAGGGTCTTTTTGGTCTTTGCGTCTTTGATGTCTTCAGCCAAAACTCTGCCAATAATTCTCTCCTGGATTGGCTCATTGAGGGCTTTGCTTTCTTCGCGAGTAATCACTAGGCCCTTGGTGTCATGACAATCTTCTTCAAGCACCACCACATCTTGAGAAACATCTACTAGGCGGCGCGTCAAATATCCGGCACTAGCTGTACGTAAGGCAGTATCAGATAAGCCTTTGCGGGTGCCGTGAGTAGAAATAAAATATTCCAAAACATCTAGGCCCTCTTGAAAACTAGCCTTCACCGGTAACTCAATCACATCGCCTGCCGGGTTAATCACCATGCCTTTTAGACCCATAATCTGAACCATCTGGGAAAAAGAGCCCCTGGCACCAGAGTTAATAATTCCGGCAATAGAATTTTCTGGGTTAAGCAAGTTTTTACACTGCTCGCTGATGCGGTTCTTGATGTCGTTCCAAACTTCAATGACCTTGATATACCTTTCTCGATTGGTCAACAAACCATTGTTGTATTGATCCTTGATTTCCTCAACTTTGGTTTCGCCTTCCTTGATCAGGGCATTTTTACTGGTCAATTTTGGTATGTCGTCCATGCCCCAGGAAAGGCCAGAAGAGGTGATATATTTAAACGCCAAATCTTTAATATCATCCAAAAGCTTGACTGTGCTTTCGTGTGAGAGGCGACGAAAAGCCTCAGCCACAATATTCTTCATACCCTTCTTATCTAGGGTGTAATTCACGTACTCTATCTCCTCCGGCAATATTTTATTAAATAATATGCGACCAACTGAGGTTTCAAGCAACTGATTGTCTAGTTTCTTAATCCTAACTTTAATTAAATCCTGTATACCCACCAGGCCCAAGACAAAAGCTTTTTCTGCTTCGTCTTCATCAGAAAAAAACTTGCTGGCCTTAGCTTCCGGTTTAATATAAGTCAAATAGTAGCCGCCCCAGACAATATCCTGACTGGGGATGGCAACTGGATCACCGGTAGCCGGCTTCAGTAGATTATTGGCTGACAACATGATATTGGCTGCCTCTTGCTTGGCTTCCTCAGTCAAAGGAACGTGAACAGCCATTTGATCGCCATCAAAGTCAGCATTAAAAGCAATACAAACCAATGGATGCAGCTGAATAGCCTTACCCTCTATTAAGACCGGTTGGAAAGCTTGGATGCCTAAACGGTGCAGGGTAGGAGCACGATTTAGTAATACATGGGCTCCTTTGATAATATCTTCCAAAATGGCCCAAACTTCTGATTGACCAGATTCGATGTAGCGGTTAGCCGAACGCACATTGTGCACCAGCTCTGCTTTTATCAATTTGGATATTACGATTGGCCTAAAAAGCTCAAGGGCCATTGTCTTTGGCAAGCCACATTGATAAATCTTGAGATGCGGACCGACTACGATTACTGAACGGCCAGAATAGTCTACGCGCTTACCTAAAAGATTCTGACGAAAACGTCCCTGCTTACCTTTGAGCATGTCGGCGATGCTCTTTAACATCCTCTTCTGCCCAGTAGAGGCGGTGACGGTCTTGCCGTGGCGAGCATTATTATCTATCAAGGCATCAACTGCTTCTTGCAACATGCGTTTTTCGTTGCGCTGAATCACCTCTGGGGCATTTAACTCTTTGAGACGCTTGAGACGATTATTGCGATTTATCACCCGGCGATATAAATCATTAAGGTCAGATGAGGCAAATCGACCACCATCCAACTGAACCATCGGCCGCAGGTCTGGCGGGATGACTGGTATGGCGCTCATGATCATCCATTCTGGTCTAATCTTATTTATAATCAAGCTCTTAATCAGGCGGGCGCGACGAATCAATTTTTTGGTCTTAGAGGGGATGGCGGTAGTAATTTCTTTTTCCAATTTATCAAGCAAATCTTCTAGGCTTATGCGGTGTAAAAGTTGGCGAATGGCCTCGGCGCCAATACCGGCTTCAAATACATGACCATAGCGCAAAGACAGCTCTTGATATTTATTTTCTGAAACGATTTGTAGTTCGTGCAACTCTTTGAGGTCACGCATAGCAATATCAGCCGCCTCTTCCAAGGTCTTTATCTTATCAATCTTAGCTACATTGAGCGCCAATAATTCCTGCTCTGATTTTTTATCAACCTTGTCCTTGGATTCACCGTCGGCCAGCATCTTGGTCTTGCGTCGATTAATTTCCTGCGAACGCTGATTAAATTCATTGTCTATCTGTTTGCGCTTACTTTTTAATTCACTTTTGATAAGCTCAATTGTCTCTTGGCGAGCTTTTTCATCAATGTGAGTAATAATAAAAGAAGCAAAATATATCACCTTTTCTAGGGACTGGATGCTAAGGTCCAAAACTAAACCTATCTTTGAAGGAATGCCGCGTAAAAACCAAATATGAGAAACTGGGGCCGCCAAATCAATGTGGCCCATGCGTTCACGTCTTACCACTGCCCTGGTTACCTCTACGCCACACTTATCGCAAATAATACCCTTATAACGAATCCGTTTATATTTACCACAATAACATTCCCAGTCTTTAGTCGGACCAAATATCTTTTCACAAAACAGGCCGTCCTTTTCTGGCTTTTGTGTGCGGTAATTAATGGTTTCTGGCTTCAAAACTTCACCGTGCGACCAGGCGTGGATATCGTCCGGCGATGCTAAACGTAATTTAATAGCATCAAATTCTAGCACCGTATTTTTGTCTGCGGCCACAAAAGTTGTTTTGGCTGATGATGGAGTTGACATATTATTTAAATTTATATTTTTTATTATTCACCAACGGCATCACTCTCGACCGACACACCAGATCCATCATTGATGACAGGAGCTGCCTCCTCCAGAATCTCTCTAGTCTCGGAACTGACATCCTCAATTTTTCTCTCTCGCTGGCCAATCAGCTCCACTTCTAGGCCTAAGCCTTTTAGTTCGCGCACCAAGACGTTAAATGATTCGGGTATATTCAAACGATTAATTGGCTCGCCCTTGATGATTGACTCATAGGCCTTGGAGCGGCCCGGCACATCATCAGATTTTATGGTCAACATTTCCTGCAGGGTGTTGGCGGCACCATAAGCCTCCAAAGCCCAGACCTCCATTTCACCAAATCTCTGGCCGCCAAATTGAGCCTTACCGCCGAGTGGCTGCTGAGTGACCAATGAATATGGTCCAATGGACCGTTGATGGATTTTATCCTCTACCAAGTGGTTGAGTTTTAACATATAGGCTACGCCAACAGTGGTTTTGTTTACAAAGGCTTCACCTGTGCGACCATCATAAAGTTGTAGTTTGCCACCTTCTGGCCAACCGGCCTTATTGAGTTCTTGCCTAATGATTTCTTCTGGCACGCCATTAAGGGCTGGACAGGCCACCTTATACCCAAGGGTTTTGGCGGCTAGGCCCAAATGGGTTTCAAGCAGCTGCCCCAGATTCATGCGGGAAATAACGCCCAGAGGATTCAAAATAATATCAACTGGCGTACCGTCGGCTAAAAATGGCATATCTGACTCTGGCACAACTCTGGAAATAACGCCCTTGTTCCCATGACGGCCGGCCATCTTGTCGCCAACTTGTATTTTGCGTAATTGGGCAATAGTGATCTGTATAGTTTTAATAACGCCGGCTGGCAATTTATCACCCTTGTCTCGAGAAAATATTTTGATATCAATTACTTTGCCGCGTTCACCGTGTTTTAAATATAGAGAAGTGTCTCTTACATCCTTGGCTTTTTCGCCAAAAATAGCGCGCAACAATTTTTCTTCAGCTGATAATTCTGTTTCACCTTTGGGGGTAATCTTACCGACCAAAATATCACCAGAAGAAACATTGGCACCGATGCGCACTATACCCTCTCTGTCTAAATCTTTTAGTTTTTCTTCACTAACATTTGGTATGTCACGAGTAATGACTTCTGGGCCCAGTTTGGTGTCCCGAACATCAATAGAATAATCCTCAATGCTAATAGATGTATAAAAATCTGATTTGACTACGCGCTCAGAAATTAAAATAGCGTCTTCATAGTTACCACCATCCCAGGTCATGTAGGCAACCAGTACATTACGACCCAGAGCTAATTCTCCTTGATCAGTAGCCGCGCCATCGGCAATCGCCTGGCCCCGCTTCACCTTGTCACCCTTATTGACGATCGGGTGTTGGTTCATGCTGGTAGAAGTATTTGAGCGAGCAAATTTATTTAGATAATAAGCGGTAGATACACTGTCTTTATTGGTCACCTCGATGCGACGACTATCTACATAAGTAATTTCACCGTCTTCCTTGGCAACCACCACTTGGCCAGAATCAATAGCAGCCTTGGCCTCTACGCCAGTGCCCACCAAGGGTGCCTCTGGTTTAATCAAGGACACTGCTTGGCGCTGCATATTTGTACCCATCAAAGCGCGCACTGCGTCATCGTGTTCCAAGAATGGTATCAAGGATGTAGCAATGCTAATAATCTGATTCGGTGCCACATCCAAGAGATCTATCTTTTCCACTTGGTCGTAAGTGGGGTTACCCTTGACCCTGATTTCTGCGTGGCTATCAACAAAATATCCATTTTCATCAATTGGCGTAGTGGCTGCGGCGGTGTTAAACCTTTCCTCTTCAAAAGCGTCCAAATATGCCACCTCATTAGTAACCAATGGCTTAATAGGAATATTAATAATTTTTTTGTAGTGAGCTAGCTCTTTGGCCTTGGAGGCGGTGATGGTCTCACCGGCCTTTACTATGGTTTGGTGACTATCTGAATCAACAATATCTGCTCTGGCAATTTTTCCTTCAGTAATTTTTGGGTCATTGCCGATATCATGCAAAACGCGCCTAAACGGTGTCTCAATAAAACCAAAGTCGTTCACTCTGGCATAAGAAGCTAGGTGACCCACCAAACCAATGTTTGGACCTTCGGGGGTAGCAATCGGGCAGATGCGCCCATAGTGAGTGCGATGCACATCGCGCACTTCAAAGCCAGCCCGCTCGCGAGACAAGCCGCCCGGCCCCATGGCTGACAAACGGCGCTTGTGTTCTAGCTCGGCCAAAGGATTGACCTGATCCATAAACTGAGACAGCTGTGAGCTCATAAAAAATTCCTTGATCACGCCGATCACTGGTCTGGCATTAATCAGCTGATTGGGCGTCAGATTATTTATGTCCAAGGTGCTCATTCTGTCTTTGACAATGCGCTCCATGCGAGCCAAGCCTATTCTAAAACGACCCTGCACCAATTCACCAATAGCTCTCACCCGACGATTGCCCAAATGATCAATATCGTCTGCCTCCTCTTGACTGAGATTTAAACGAATTATCTCCTTAATAACGAGAACCAAATCCTCTATGCGCAAAACCCTGGTCTCTTTGTTGTTTGGCAAAGATAAGCCGAAGCGGGCATTTATTTTGTATCTACCCACTCTACCAAAATCATAGCGGTCAAAGTCGAAAAACATTGAGTGTATTAGGCTGCGCGCATTATCTGTGGTAGCTAGGTCACCCGGACGGATGCGCCGATAAACTTCGCGCAAACCCTCAGCCTCGTCGTGGGAAATATCTTTTTCTAACGTGCTCTTGATGAATCTTACTTCTGGGTGGATATCAACATCAGCAAAAAGTTGTAAAATTTCTTCATTGTTTGGTTTGCCCAAGGCGCGCAAAAGGGCAGTGACCGCCACTTTGCGTTTACGATCAATTTTTACTGAGATAACATTGTTGCTATCGGTCTCGATCTCTAGCCAAGCGCCTCGGTTAGGAATTATTTTGGCACCATAATATCTGCGGGCTCTAAGAATATTTGAGGTGAAAAATACGCCGGCGCTACGAATTAATTGAGAAACCACCACCCTCTCTACGCCATTAACAATGAAGGTGCCCCGTTCGGTCATCAGCGGGAAGTCGCCTAAATATATTTCTTGCTCTTTAATTTCATTGGTGCGCTTGTTGACCAAGCGAACATTCACGCGCAAAGGGGCTTCAAAGGTGAGGTTTTTGGCTTTAGCGGTTACTTCATCAAACTTTGGTTCGTCCAAATAATAATCCAAAAAATACAACTCTAAATCACGACCAATAAAATCCTTGATCGGGGAAATCTCCTCAAACAATTCCTTGAGACCTTCGGTAAAAAACCAGTTATAGGACTTCTTCTGGACTTCTACCAAGTCGGTCAAAGGAATAGCTTCTCGTGAAGAGGTGAAGTACTTACGAGAAGCAGTGATCTTGGCTTGGGGCATAAATTTTGCTAATTATTTGTTAATTAGCCGCGCGAGCACTAGCGACAAAAATTGACGGCGCAAAAAAATAACTCACCCGCCTGGTATGGGGTCAGTCTTTATGTTTTTTAGACTAAATTATATTAGTCTGCAAAAAATGCATGACTGTATGCTACCAGAATAAGTTGCGTCTGTCAAGGATTTTAGCACCAAATAGCCAAAATTAGGTAAAAAAATATTTTTTTTACCTAATATTAGCAAAAAAATAAAGATGTATATATAAAAAAATTTGTCAAATACTTTTGTTTTTTTGCTAAAATATGCACAAAAATCATGGTTTATATACAAGTTATCCACAATACAAATCCAAATATAAATAATAGGCCCGCCCAATTAAGTTTATATTGATCGATATTTTAACCAAATTTTGGCTAATTATAGCAACTTATTTAATTCTTCTCTGACTACTACCCTGTCATCCCACGGTAGCTTCTTGCTGTTAGCTACACAAATAAACTGTTCGGCTCCTTTGCCGGTAATAAGCACCAGATCATCCTTTTTGGCTAAAGTAAGCGCTTTTTTGATAGCTGCTCGCCTGTCTGATATTTTAAACAGGTTTGCCCCCAAAACCTTGCCCGCCTCTATTGATCCCTGAGCAACATTGGCAATAATCGCCTCTGGGTCGTCATCATATGGGTCTTCATTGGTCACAACTACCAGATCAGCGGTTTGACCAGCCATCTTACCTAAAATGGGCTGGCGAGCCTTGTCTCTGCCTCCCCCGCAAGATCCGATAACATGAATTAGCCTTTTGTGTTTAACATCTTTTAGCGCTGAATATAATTGCTCAAGACTAGCTGGCTCTGGTGCATAATCTATCAAAACATTAAAATCCTGCCCGGCAGTAATCCATTCCTGCCTGCCCGGCACGCCTCGCAACTGTGCATCCGCTACCCTGGCCAAATCAAAACCCAAAATTTTTACCACGCCAAGACTGGCTAAAATATTATAAACATTAAACCGGCCCAAAAAATTGGTTTTTATTTTTTGACCATCTACAAAAAAACTTAAATGGCCGGTGGATAAATCTATCCGCTCAGCCATCAGGTCGGCTGGCTTGTCTAGGCTATAAGTGAAAAATCTATCCACGGGAAATTTCTTTAAAATCTCTGTCTCTTGATCGTCGCCATTGCTGACAATTGCCTTGTCAATCAGGCGTCCACCAATTTTTTTATTTCGCGACCCACTTAAGTGGGCAAATAATTTTTCTTTGGCTGCTTTATAATTTTCCCAGCCGCCATGCGCTTCGATGTGCTCTGGTGTAAGGTTGGTAAACACCACCACATCATAATTTATACCAATGTGTCTATATTGATCTATGCCTTGTGACGATGTTTCGATCACTGCGTAGCGACATCCGTTTTTTACGGCTTCTCGCAAAAACTTCTGTGTCTGAAAGCGACCCAACATGGTCATCTTTTTATTATTAAGCCGCTCATTACTACCCACCTTAAAACTGGCTGTTGATACCGACCCAACCTTTTGGCCTAGGGCTTCCAAATATTGAGCAATAAAACTCACTGTGGTGGTTTTTCCGTTGGTACCGGTCACACCAATCACTATCAATTTATTGCTGGGGAAAAAATAATACAAAGCTGCCAGCCTAGCTAGCGACCAATGATAAAAATATAGGAGTTTTTTTGGTACTAATTTTTTTATAATTCTTTTAAACATAATACTATCTAAAAAATCTTCTGGCCTTCCGCAAATAAGCATAAAATTTATACCAACTGTGGTCGTAAACAAAATCATAGGTGCCGGCTGAATATACGCGCCTACCAGAAAATCCTTGCTTGAACCTGGTCACGCCCTGCCAGCCTGGTTTTGAACCATCTTCTGGCGCTATGCCCCACCAATCATAGGTTTTATATCCCTGATCGCGATATCTTTTTATGCTCTCCCAATGCAAAAGCTGTGGCGCCATTAGACTCCTATTCTGATAATCAGAGGCACCATGCAAGTAGGTGGCTGTTTGGCCGAATTTTATTAAAAAATTAGCCGCCACCACTTGATTACCGGCATAAGCCAGGGCCAGTTCGCCAGAATTATCCGCTAATAACACTGACCATAGTTGATGATAATATTCGCCGGAGTGCAAGCCAATATGGTTTCGCTTGGCCGTCTTTTTTAGTAGCGACAAAAAAACCTCAAGGTCTTTTTCTGTCTGGCTAAAAACTATTCTGACGCCCTTTCTTTTGGCTAAGGCTATATTGTATCTGGTTTTAGGGTGGCTTTGCCTCAGCAAAGCTTCGTTGTCTAAATCTAAATTGGTACACCAGGTCTCGCGAGGCTGAATATCAATAGCTCGCCACGTGTTTTCTAGCTCAATTTTGGCTTGAGGTTCAAGGCGAAAAAATATTTCTTGGTATTGCCGCGTTTCAATTGTAATATCCCTCACGCTAGACAATAGTAGTTTGGTGCCAATTAGAATTTCATCGGCTGCCAGATCATTTGCCCAAATTGGTCCTTTGGGCGCATAGAGATAGCTCTTGCCCAAGCCCAGCTTGGTTTCGTACAAAAGACAGCGACCAATTATTCTGCTCTTGGATTCTAGATTTAATGTCCAATTTTTTTTGCCTTGCCTATCCAAAAATTTTTGCCAAAGACTGCTTTGCAAAAAGGCGCCGGATGCGCCGGATTTTTCTAACCACTGATCTTGGTTTTTAGAATCCAAAAATACCCTCATAAATTACTTTTGACCAGCCTGCAGGGCGCGCTTAATTTTACCGGCCAGATCATCGTTGTCGACCGGCAAATTTTTCACCATCTCTTGCGCTTCTCGCTCTTTATACCCAAGCGATACTAGGGCCTCCACAACTTGCCTATTACTGCCCGTTGACCCAGCAATAGAAGAGAGTTCGTCTATAAACTTCTCTTTGAGTTCAACTACAATGCGCTCGGCTGTTTTTTTGCCAATGCCAGAAACCTGACGCAGAAAATCTGGATCCCCAGTAGTAATGGCTCTCTTTAGTTCTTCTATTTCTGCCAATCCTAAAACATTAATGGCACTTTTTGGCCCCACTCCAGAAACAGAAATTAATTTTTTAAAAAAATCTAAAGCGCCCGTAGTTTTAAAACCGTATAAATCAAAGGTATCTTCTTTTATATAAGAATAAACAAAAAACTCGACTGGACTATTTTTTTCAAGCGCCTGCCAATCCTTGGCGCTTAAAAAAACCTCATAGCCAATATCCCCGGCCAAGACAATCACTGATTTTTGGGTTTTTTCCAATATACTACCTTTTAAATAGGAAATCATATCTTCCTAAGCTTAACAAAATCTGGCAATAAATTCAATTGACAAAAGCGCGCTTGTGTTATAATTTATATTGTCAACCAAGAACAACAAAATGGTTGGGTACCTTCGCTTCCCAAACGCGGAACCAAAAGCCATGGAGGTGGCCGGTATGTCAGCGTCCTCTGGTGGTCACAGTCTCCTTGTCCGCATGGGCCTTGTGTTTCTGGCGGTGCTGGTCCTGTCCTCGCTGGCCTGGACCAGCTACGAAGCCCGCCTGGGCCACGCTCCCCACAACAACGCGACGCTGCTCTTCAACTGGTCCTGGCTGGCCAACCTGCCTCGGCCCGATTCCGACCCGCTGGCGCTCGGCATCCTGCTGCTCGGAATCTACGCCCTGCTCAAGCTCGTCAGCTTCAACCCGATCGCGAGCGTGGGCCAAATGGCTATTGGCCTCACGGTGTATTGCCTGGCCGGCTCGTGGCTTGGGCCTGCCTGGGGTCTGCTGGCCAGCTTGATCGTCGGCTTGGTGATTTCTTTTCTTTTCACGCTCCGCCACATTAGGCGGATCCAGCAGGGTCACCGCCGAGAGCGTCTGCTCTTCAGTGATGTAGTATTCGAGCTCTTCTTATCGCCGCTAACTGGGGGCAACGGCATTATGCCAGGTATAGTACTGGGCATTGGTGCAATCAACGGCTTTGCGGTAGCACTACCCATGGCCTTTGTCCTGTTGGTGCTGCCCCTGATTCTGCTCTGCGGCGTCTTGGCCATAGCAGAAAACGACGACCTCTAGCCACACTGATTCATTGCGAGATTCTCGCAACCGTTGCTTGCCAGGCAACGGTTTTTTCTTTTATAATATAGAAATATGAAAAAATATAAAGTCATCATAAATCGCAAAGAGTGCTTGGGCTGTGGTTCTTGCGTGTCTATTATGTCTAGGCTTTTGTCTTTGGACCCAACGGATAATTTAGTCAACTTCAAAAACTCAAGCTTATTCGAGAATGCCTTGGTTGGTGAAATAAACGAGGAAGACTTGGCTGATTTCAGTCTGGCGGCCGATGCCTGCCCTTTGGGAATAATAAAAATCGAAAAATAGCCAAAAAACACCTTAAAACAAAAAAACACCTTAATCGCGCAAAGGTGCTTTTTTAGTCTTTCTTGCGAAAGAAATCAATATTTTCTGGAATATCCCAGGAGATCCACTTCGACGCGAGAACCTCCAAGGTTATAACATTATAACAAATCTTTTTAAATGTGGCAAAGTCTATTGCCTAATAGGCATCACTAAATACAAATAGTCTTGGTTGCTGGTTGGCTGCAATAATCCAGGGGAAGAATTATTGTTAGTCTTTAAGATTGTCTGGCTGCCATCAATTGTGTTAAGCCCATCCAATAAATATCTGTAATTAAAAACAATGTCGTTGTTTTCTCCTTTAATTTCTGCTTGAATCTTAGCCGTACTATTGCCTGTGTTGGCCGAAGCAGTAGAAACTACAATTTCGCCCGCGCTATGATCAAGGCTCAAGCGAATGTCATTGATGCCTTGTTTGCAAAATAATGACACGGCCTTAATGGCTGGTATCAATTTATCAATGTCGCATTTGGCTGTTGTCACAAAACTATTGGGAATTATTTGCTTGTAGTCTGGATAGCGACCATCAATCACTCGAGACACCAACTCTACTCCATCAAAAACAAACAGTATTTGGTTTTCATTAAAATATAATTTTATTTTTTCATCATTTTGCTCGACTAGTATGCGGGACAGTTCTTGTAGGGTTTTGAGAGGAATAATTAAACTAATTTCCCTGCCCTTATTTTCAATTTTAATTTTTCTCTCCGCCAACCTGTAGCTGTCGGTGGCTGCTAAAACCAGCTGATCTTTATAAAAATGAAAGTTTACGGCATTAATCTCAACCCTAGAGCTATCCAAAGAGGCTGCAAATAATACTTGGTTTAACCCCTTTTTAAGATCGCTGGCCGCTATTTCAATTTCATTGTTTTTTTCTATTTCTGGTATCAAAGGAAAGTCCTCTGCTTCTAAGCCCTTAATACTGGTTTCTTGATTTGAGCTTTTAACTTCTAGGCTGCCATCCTTTAGTTCTAAAATAATATTCTCTTTGGGTAAGAGGCTAATGAAGTTATTTAATAATTTGGCCTCAACGGTAAAATCTCCTTCCTCTTCTACTTTACTACGAACAAAAACTCTGATACCAATTTCTAAATCAGTGGTTACAAGGATTAAACCCCCTTTATCGGCTTTTAATAAAACGTTGTTTAAAATAGGAAGATTACTATTTTTATTAGCAATGTGGGAGACTAGTCCTAAGCCCTTGTTTAAATTTTCTTGGGTGCAAACGATTTTCATATTATTATTAATTATATATTTATAAATAAAGTAGTATTAGTAGAGGGTGTTTATATGTGGATAGAGAGCAGAAAATTTTTAATTTACTGGGGTTGGGCGCCTATATTTTCTATAAATCAATAGGGGAAAAGTTGTTGGCAAGTTGAAAAAATATTTTTTAGTTTGGGGACAAGTTTAGAAAAAAAGTTTCTTATTAAAAAGTTTTTATTATCTATAAACAATTTGTTCTAAGTATTATACACAGCTTATTCATAGATTTTCTGTCTTAGGACAGATAGATCATTTTTTATTTTGTCGTCCGCTGTGGCCAGTTCAGCAATTTTTAAGCAAGCGTGCATAGCCGTGGTGTGGTCTCGGCCACCAATCTCTTGACCAATGTTTGGGAAAGAACTTTTTAGCTGTTCGCGCATCAAAAACATTGCAATTTGGCGGGGTAAAACCAGCTCTTTTTTACGACTAGAGCCCAACAATTGCTCTAAGGTAATGCCAAAAAAGTCAGCCACAACACGAAGTAGTTTTTTGCTGGTTAGGCCGGCTTTTTTTGGGTTGGCAGATATGCCACTAAGTAAAGAACGCACGCTTTCTATAGTGGGAGCAGTATTGTTTAATTGGTGAAAGGCAATAATTCTGTTTAGTGCGCCCTCTAATTCACGGATATTTTCCTGGATGTTTTCTGCAACCAAATGGACGATGTCAATTGCCAGGCGGTAATTGCGTTGTTGGCACTTCATTTCTAGGATGGCCACCCGGGTTTCTAAGTCGGGGAAAGAAATATCAGCGATCATTCCCCACTCAAAACGAGAAATTAGGCGGTTTTCAATGCCCGGTATAGCCTTGGGCGGCCGGTCAGAAGAAATAATAATTTGTTTATTGTTTTGGTGCAAGGCATTAAAGGTGTGAAAAAATTCCTCCTGAGTTTGCTCTTTTCCGGCGATAAACTGGATATCATCAATTAATAAAACATCAACATTGCGGTAAATGTTTTTGAATTGATCAGTCTTCCCGCTTTTTATTGCGAAAATGAAGTCATTGGTAAATTTTTCGCTGTTTATATAGAGAATCTTTTTCTTGGGGTTTTTTTCTAAGATATAGTTACCAACGGCCTGCACCAGGTGAGTTTTTCCCAAGCCAACCCCACCATAAATAAATAAAGGGTTATAAATTTCCCCCGGTTTTTGGGCGGCTGCCAGGGCCGCTGCTTGAGCCAGCTCATTTCCCGGGCCAACTATGAAAGTATTAAAAACATAGTGGTTGTTTAGGCCGAATTTATTGGTATTTTTTTGTCCATTTTGAGAAGCAGAGTTATTCACAGGGGGTATTTCAGCAACAGCAGTTTGGCTAGTTTTTTGGCTAATATTAGCCGAATAGCTCTTTGATTCCACCCTGTAGATAACCTGTAGATTATTTTTTAACAAAACATCCTCTAGTGCCTTGGCGATGTGGTTGTGGTATTTCTTTTCCAGCCAAACTTTAGTAAAAGAATTTGGTACACCAACCACTACCTGTTGGTCATCAAACTCAACCAAAAAGGTATTTTTGAACCAAGTGGTAAAATTAGCTCGGCTAATCAAAAGCTCAAGCTGGCCCAAGGCACTTTGCCAAATTTTGTCATTATTTTCCATGAATTTAAAGAAATAAACTAGCTTAAATATAGCACAGAAATTTATTAACTCAAATATACACAGCAGATGATAAGGTGTTTATAAGCTGTTGATAAGATAACACACATTTTTTGTCTAATAAAGACCTTGCTAAAACCAGGCCATCATGTTATCATAAGTACGATAATTTTATAAAAAGCTCAAAAAATATGGCAACCAAAAGAACGTATCAACCAAAAAAAAGAAAAAGAGCAAAAAAACACGGGTTTAGAAAACGGATGGCCACCAAAAATGGTCGCAAGGTGTTGAAACGGCGCCGAACCAAGAAAAGAGCCAGGCTAACAATTTAAATATTATGTTGGCTAAGGCCTACCGCTTGCAAAAAGACACAGAAATTAAAAGGTTGATCCATTCAGGTAAAACCTTTTTTTTGCCTCAAATGACTATAAAATACCTATTTCAAGCAAATTCTGGTATTAAAATTGGTTTTGTTGTTTCCAATAAGATAGATAAGCGGGCCACAGTCAGAAACCAGCTAAAGAGAAGACTCAGGGAAGCGGTTCGCAAGCTTTTGCCCGATTTGAAAAGTGGGTATTCTTTGCTAATTATAGCTAAAAAATCAGCGCTAGATTTAGGTGTTTTGTCGCTAAACAAGCAATTAATTTTTGCTTTAAATCAAATAAAAGTATATAATAAGAAAATTGATAAAACTTAATGTTAGTTTTTAAATATTTTAGTCTAATATTAGCCAAAATATTATTAAAACTGATAAGGCTATATCAGAGGACCATTTCTCCGGACACAGGATGGTTTAGGGCCCTAAACCCCTATGGTTTCTGTCGCTTTGAGCCGCATTGTTCAGAATATGGTTATAGGGCAATAGCTAAATATGGCCCATTTTTGGGGTCATATAAGGCCCTAGCCAGAATTATTCGTTGCCATCCTTGGGCTGGCGGCGGCCATGACCCCCTAGTGTAATCAAAACATTAAATATGAATATTTTTTATACAATTTTTTATCAGCCAATTTTCAACCTGCTTATTTGGATGTATAATCTTATCCCAGGTCAAGATCTGGGCTTGGCGATATTATTATTGACGCTACTGGTGCGTTTGGCCTTATATCCCCTATCTCGACAATCGATCAAGTCGCAGAGAGAGTTGCAGGTTTTGCAACCACAAATTGAAGCGCTGAAAGAAAAATACAAAAACGACAAAGAGAAAATGGGTCCAGAGTTAATGGCTCTATATAAGGAAAAGAAGATTAACCCCTTTGCTTCTTGTCTGCCGACGCTTATCCAGCTCCCGTTCTTATTTGCTATTTATAAAGTATTTTTTAACGGCCTGACCAAAGAAAATAGTTTATCAGCACTTTATGGTTTTGTAAGCAACCCGGGGCAACTAAATATGCTTGCCTTTGGTTTTATAGACTTGTCACAAAAAAGTATTCCTTTAGCTATCGCTGCTGGCATTGCTCAGTTCTGGCAATCAAAAATGTTAATGGGTCAAAACAAGGGAGGCGGATTGGCCGGCGCCATGAATACTCAGATGATTTATATTCTGCCGATTTTTACCGCGGTCATTGGTTCTAGCTTGCCGGCCGGGCTTACGCTTTATTGGTTTTTTACAACCGTGTTTTCAATCGCCCAACAATATTTGGTTTTAGGAACCAGAAAACAAAAAACTGCCTAAGGCAGTTTTTTGTTTGTAAGTTTTTTATTAATCAAAAGAGCGATCCGGTCCGACGATGACTCTTAATTTTTGTGGGACAATTTTTATTTCAGCCGGGGTTTTCATGATTATTTGTTCATCGGTAAGTATTGCTACCTGCTCTTCAGCCTGGCTAGAAATTTTTATTTTAGTAAAGGGCAAAACTGTACCGGCGATGGCCTTTTTGCCTAAAAATGTCGATTTTATTGGGGTAATTACAGCTTCCAGCACTCCATCAACCGGGCTAGACTGGCTGATCTGTTGGGGGTCAGCAAAATTATAAATCGTGATTTTATTATTGAGCGTGGTGGGCTGAACTTTGAAATCATCGTACTCTATAGTGACGTCGCCATTGCTAATTTCGGCGCTACCAATAAAATAATGATTGTTGATTTGGCCCAAATCAACTTTTTTTATAATGCGAGCGGCCAAAGCATCGCAAGCCAAAATTTTTGGCGGCACACCCAAGAGTCGGGCAATCTTGTTGTCATTATCAACCGGTATGATGCCCAGCACAACATCCAAATCAGCCACAATATTTATTACCTTGGCAAAAGTTTGGGTATCGCCGATCACCACAATTGTCTGGATGCCATCTTTGACACCATCGACGATAAGCTCCTTCATGTTTTTGAGAATAGATAAACGAGCTATGCGTCCCTTGATGCCCAGGTCAGTTACTCTTTTTTCAATCTGCACCAATAGGTCGGCGTACTTTTTATCGTTCAAAAAAGAGTCGTAAATATATAGATACATAATCAGGCCAACTTTTAGGCTGTTGGTATAATTTCGTCAGATTCGTTTTCTATTTTTCTACCTTCCTTTTCTTTGTGGGTTGATTCTTCTTTACCCGGATTAGCGACAGGCATGGCCAAGTTACCCTGCAATAGAGCGCCGCTTTCGATAGAGATGATTTGGGTTTTGATGTCCCCCAAAATAACTGCCGTGCCGGTGATTTCCAGTTTGCCCTTGACAGTTATGTTGCCCTTGACTTTGCCGGAGATAAAAGCGTTGTTTGCCTTGATGCTCGCTTCTACTACTGCATTCTGCCCAATCTTGAGGTTATTTTTTGTCTGTAAGCTACCTATCAGCATGCCCTCAATAATCAAATCTCCCTCGCCCCTAAAATCTCCTTCTACTTTGACTGACGGCCCAATGATAGTTTCAATGTTTTTTTGGTTTACTAGAGGTTGATTTTTGTTGAACATATTGGTTGTTGTTAATTTAAAAATAAAGCATATGAATTTTAGTGGAAAAATCAACAAAAGTCAAAGAAAAAATAATAGACAATTTAGCCAATATATATTAGAATATGGGTATTAATTTTTAAGACAAAACCTTTATGCAAGATTTTAAGTTTATTAAGCAAGACCTGAGAAAGATATTTTTGACACTATTATTGATTATTGTCATTTTTGGAGTGCTGTATTATTTAGAAAGCAGTCGTTCTCTGTTAACAAAAATGTTGCCTTAATATAATATATTACGACACAATATTTTAACTAAGTACAGCGAAAATATCATATATTATTTTTTTGATAGATTAATAAGGCAGTAGAAATCCCCTTATTTGACCCCATAGTTTAAATGGATAAAACGGGAACCTCCTAAGTTCCAAATCTAGGTTCAATTCCTGGTGGGGTCACCACGTTGATATTTGTTAGCCCCCTAATTATTACTAATACTATTTAATATAAGAAATATAAAAAGGTGTAGAATATGCTACACTTTTTTATGTGCTATACTTTATACAAATTCCGTAAAGAAAGCCATATTTTATCTAATATTTGCTATATTGTAGATTATTGGTATAAATTTTAGGTAAAACAAAGGGGCCCATGTGAACACAGCGCTAAACGCTGTTGCTCGGGCCCCAGGGCTCAGTACCACCTCGGGCTCAGGATGTGGAATATCGGCGGCACCAGGAAAAACCTGCCGATTATCCAGAACAAGAGCACGAGCAGCACGTAAGCTACTGCCGGAGACTTGCCTTTCCAGAGAGCGATGATCTGGCTGAAGATGACGAACATGAGCCAGACCACCCCAAGAAACAGGATCGAGCGGCCGACACACCAGAAGGTAGCGCCGAACGCCCAATGAGACAGGATCGCCGGCCGGAACAGCCACTTGTAACTGAGGCAACCCAGGAGCACGATCATGGCCCAGGTCACCAAAGTCCAGAGCAGTCCGCCGAACCCCTGAAAGAACACTCCCAGAAACTCCTTCATGGGTCACCTCCTCGAACGGGTCTAGGGGGCGGGCTTTCTTGTAACATTAAATAATAGCATAAATATATATATTTGTCAAGATTAAATAAGCTAGTCAACGGTGCTATTTGACAGCGAATTTTATCTATGCTAACATACCCTGTGGGGGTATATAAGAATATGACTAATAAAATTTGTCAGCCAGAAAAAATAATTGCCCAACTGCATCGCATTAAGGGCCAAGTCGAAGCCATAGAAAAGATGTATCATGAGCAGAGGCCAATAGAAGAAATTGTCAGAGTAATGAAAGCGGCTCGCGCTTCTTTGGACTCAGTGGCTAAAAATTTGATTACTGATAAAGTGAACGGCTGCTACCGCGGCCCGAATCTAGTAAAGCGCCGCGAGCTTTTGGCCTTGATAGAAACCTTTTTTCACCATACTTAAAAATAATTATTAATCTAAAAAAACATATGGTTATAGAACTAAACGATCAAAATTTCGCCAGTGAGATAAAAAATTTTTCCGGCGTGGCCCTAGTTGATTTTTGGGCGCCCTGGTGCGGACCGTGCAAAATGCAGGGGCCGATAATCGATGAGCTGGCCAAGGAACTTAGCCAAGACACCAAGATCAAAGTTGGCAAACTTAATGTTGATGATAACCAACAGACATCTCAAGAATGGCAGATTATGAGTATCCCGACTTTAAAAATATTCAAAGATGGGAAAGTGGTAGAAGATTTAGTCGGTCTGCAAAATAAAAATTTTTTAATGGATAAAATCAAACAACATTTAAAATAATTTTATGCCTGAACAAAAAATTTATGATGTGGTTATAATTGGAGCTGGCCCCAGTGGTTTGACTGCTGCTATTTATACTGTGCGGCGGGCATATAAAACCCTAGTGATCAGTAAAGATATTGGCGGGCAGATGTCTTTGACGGAAAATATTGAGAATTACCCGGGTTTTAAGCAAATTTCTGGCCCGATCCTAGCTCAAAAAATGAAAGAACAGGCTGAAGGATTTGGTGCTGACTTTATTTTTAGTGAGGTAGATAGAATAGAAAAGCTTGATAAAGAATTCTTGGTGGCTACAGTTGATGGCCAGAAAGTTCAAGCCAGAGCAGTCATTCTGTCTTTTGGCTTGACGCCTAGAAATTTAGACGTGCCGGGTGAAAAGGAATTGACTGGCAGAGGAGTGGCTTATTGTGCTACTTGCGATGGGCCGCTGTATAAAGACAAGGATCTGGTGGTGGTCGGTGGCGCCAATGCGGCTTTGGATGCGGCAGAATATTTGAGTAAGCTAGCTAAACAAGTTTATATCTTGGTGCGTAAAGATAAATTTCGCGGAGAGCAAGTTTTAATTGACAGAGTTATGCATACTGAAAATATAAAGGTTATTTTTGGCGGTGTTACCAAAAAAATTATTGGTCAGAATAAAGTAGATGGTTTGACATATTTAGACGCTCAGCAGCAGGAGCAGACCATCAAGGTAGATGGAGTATTTATTGAGATCGGGCATATTGCCAAAACAGACTGGCTGAAACATTTATTAAATCTGAACTCCAATAATGAAGTGCTGGTGTCTGCCGATAACGAGACTAGTTTACCTGGTATTTTTGCTGCCGGCGACCTCACCCAGATCACTTATAAGCAAGTAGTGATTTCGGCTGGCGAGGGTGCCAAAGCTGCTTTGCAGGCTTGTAAGTATTTGCAAGGTGGTAAGCTAGTCGGGCCAGACTGGGGTAAATAATGAAAGGGTAAAAAGTATGAATGCTTTTGATAATGCTCGGCGGCAGCTCGAAAAGGCCAGCCAAATTATAAAATTAGCTCCGGCAGTACTCAAAAAATTGAGCGTGCCAGACAGGACGGTTGTGGCCAATTTGTCAGTCAAGATGGATAATGGCGAGTGGCAAATCTTTGAAGGTTACCGTGTCCAATATAATAATGCTCGAGGCCCATACAAGGGTGGCATACGCTTTCACCCTCAAGTCAATCTAGACGAGGTGAAGGCTCTAGCCTTTTGGATGGCTATAAAGTGCGCGGTGGTTGATATACCGATGGGCGGTGGCAAAGGTGGGGTAGTAGTTGACCCTAAGAGTTTATCCAAAAATGAATTGGAAAGACTGTCTCGAGCCTGGGTCAGTGCCTTTGCCGACGTGATCGGCCCGCACAAAGATATACCAGCACCAGATGTCTATACCAACGCACAAGTTATGGCTTGGATGGCCGACGAATATTCAAAATTGATAGGTAAACAAGCCTGGGGCGTGGTGACCGGAAAGCCCCTGGATATGGGGGGCTCTTTAGGCAGAGACAAGGCCACTGCTCAAGGCGGATTTTATGTTTTGGATGAGGCAGTCAAGACCCTTGGGCTAGACCCACGGCGTCTGTCAGTAGCCATTCAGGGGCTTGGTAATGCCGGCGGCGTAATGGCTAGGCTTTTAGCATCAGCCGGGTACAAAATTATAGCCCTAGCCGACTCTAAAGCAATTGTTTATGACGAGCAGGGCCTAGACGTAGAGGATGTCGGTAAATACAAGGAGCAATACGGACACCTGCTTGGTCATCCAAAAGTAAAGAATATTCAGCAGGCAGAATTATTTACCTTACCGGTAGATATCATTGTGCCGGCTGCTTTGGAAAATCAGATCAGCCGAGAACTTGCCAAAAAAATGCAAGCTAAAATTTTATTAGAATTGGCTAATGGGCCTACTCTACCGGCTGCCGATGAGGTTCTGTTTGCTAAAAATATTTTAGTAATTCCTGATGTTTTGGCTAATGCTGGCGGTGTGACTGTATCCTATTTTGAGTGGCTACAAAATCTGGAAAATAATTATTGGACCGCAGACGAGGTGGCCAAGCAGCTAAAAGATAGGATGGTGACTGCTTGGGAGGCGGTATATCGCACTGCGCAACAATATAAAATTGATTTACGTACGGCAGCCTTTATTAGTGCTATAAATAAGATCGCGGCTGCTATGCGAATAAGCCAATAAAAAGCCTATGGGCAAAATTATTGTTGGTTTAGATGAGGCCGGCAGAGGACCGGTGGCTGGGCCAATAGTTGGCGCGGCAGTTTTGACTGATGGCAGTAGGCTTCATAAAAAAATTCTAGCCAAGGTCAAGGACTCAAAAGTTTTGACCGCCAAACAGCGCCAACACCTTTTTATTTTGATTACCGAAAATTTTCCCTGGGCAGTCCATGCTATAGATAATAAATTTATTGATCGTTATGGTATCCAGGCATCTAATGTTTTGGTTTTGGAAAAATCCTGTCAACAGCTCTTATCTTTATGCAGCAGCGAATATCTATTGGTGTCAGACTATGTGGGCGGCGCTAAAAAATATTTGACCACAGAACAGGTAATTAGTTTTTATAAACACGGGGAAAATAAATTTAAAATTATTGCGGCCGCCTCTATCGTTGCCAAAGTTTATAGGGATAATCTGTTGATTAATCTGCATCAAAAGTATCCGGATTATAATTTTATCCAGCACAAGGGCTATGGGACAAAACAGCATTTGTCGGCTATAAAAAAATATGGCCCAAGCCCAATACATCGCCGGAGCTTTTTAAAGAATTATTTATAATAAAAATCCACCCCACTGGTAGCAGGGTGGTTGTGCGCCCAAGGGGCTAAAAGGCTACTGGCGCAGGATCATTTCGGTGGTAGAGAACTTCTGCGGATCGGTGAACACGACGCTGCAGGTGGTGCAATGGTAGCGTCGGTTTTTGGGGTCGTCGTGGGGGTTGGCCACAGTGAAAGCGTGGCCACGGCAGACACGGCAGGTGAACCAGCCCTCGATACCAAGAGGCATGTGCTGAGCGTCGGGGAGAACAGCCACCCCTCTCCCAGCAATGGATGCTACGACTCCGCTCGGCATTAGTCTCTCCTTCTCGTTCCTACTTGTTGGTAGCTATAGCAAAGGTGCATTTAGTGAACAGACTAATTTTACAGGCTGATTTATATATGTCAACCAAAGGTCCAGCAAGTGGGCTTATTTATTTTTATGCTCTTGACAGCTAAATATTTTTTGCTAAGATAGAGAAGCAAATCTAAGACGGCTATTTTTATAGAGACGGCTTAGTTGAAGAAAAAGAAAAGCGATGTTTATCTTAAATTATAAATTAAGACTCCGACAAATCGGCGATATTTACTTAACGCACAATTTTTGCGATTATTTGTTTTATATAAAAAGCAAGAACCCCGCTTGCGCAGGGCTCTTACCAAGAAAAGCGATTTTGAGGGTGACTATTTCCTTGCGGAAATGGTTAGCCTCATTGCATATATTAGAATAAATAATCAATTTTGTCAACTCGTGCCCAGACTATAGCCGGGCAAAAGTCGGCGTGAAAAAAGACAGGCACTTTAATAATCTAATTCTGTCTTATTATTTTTGGCAGAAAGGGAAAGGAAAGCGATATGGATTTAAACAAAGTTAATTTGATTGGCAACCTGACCGGCGATCCAGTCAGTAAAAATTTGCCCTCCGGGCAGAGCGTGGCCCAATTTAATTTGGCTACCAACTACAATTGGCGCGATGTGCGCACCAAGGAAAAGAAAAGCCGGGCTGATTTTCATCGCGTCGTTGCCTGGGGGCATCTGGCGGAGATTATTACCACTTATTTGAAAAAAGGCTCGAAGATTTTTATCGAAGGGCGCCTGCAAAACCGTTCTTGGGAGGACAAAAATAAAAATAAAAAGTATATTACCGAGGTGGTGGCTTCAGATTTGATTATGTTGGGCGGCAGCCATAAAAAAGAAGTTAAGGGCGATGAAACAGCCAAAGAAGAAATTGACGTGGAAGAAATTCAAATTGAAGAAGATAACTAATTTATCATATTCCGGATAAGATAATTATTATCTTGGGCCAAGGCTTGGAGTTTGCCTGTGTCTTCAAGTCTTGCCTAAGCTAATAATATGAAAAGAAAAGCGATTTTATTTTTGAGTTTTTGTCTGCTAAGTAATTTTTATTTGGCGAAAACGAGTCTGGCAGCGCCTAATGATCTGGTGGTTTCCGAAATTATGTATGACGACCAAGGGTCAGATAGCGGGAAAGAGTGGGTAGAAGTTTATAATGCTGGCAATGAAACAGTAGAAATACTGGCCGGCTCTGGTCGGCAAGCCTGGCGTTTTTATGATGGCTCCAATCATACTATTGATTTGATTCAAGGCACCAGCACAATTGCTAGCCAGGAGTTTTTTATTTTAGCTAGCGACGCTGATCAGTTTTTATCTGATCACCCGGGTTTTTCCGGCACAGTTTTTGATACGGTGATGAGTCTATCTAATTCTAGTAGTACTGTGGCCTTGAGCTTTGATGGTGGGTCCAGCCAGACTATTTTGGCTAGCTATGATGCTGCTTGGGGAGCTGGTGGAGACGGGTATACCTTAGAAAAAAAATCTCTTATCCAAGACAGCAGCCAGAGCAATTGGCAAATAAGTTCTGCGATTGGTGGTACGCCCGGGCTAGCCAATAGCCAGGGCAGTGTCCTGCCACCAGAGCAAGATCCGTCGCCAGAGCCGGGGCCAGAGCCAGAACCCGTAGATAGCCAGCCCAGTGGGCAAAACATTGTTAACCATAGTGAATGGTGGCAGATTAGGATCTCGGAATTTATGCCAAATCCAAAAGGAGCAGATGATGCCGAGTGGATCGAGCTATACAATAGCGGTCCAAGCACCGTGAGTTTAGCCGGATTTAAGTTGCAGGATAATTCGGCCAGAGTATTTACTTTAGAAGAGGACGGTGGTTTAAATTTAAATTTATCCCCCGGGACATATTTAGTTTTATATAAACAAATTACGGGCATTAGTTTAAATAATAGTGGCGGAGACAGCGTCAAACTCTATGATCCAGACAGTGTTTTGTTGGATAACGCCAGTTATCAAGACAATGCATCAGAGAATAAGAGCTATGCTCGCGCAGCGGATAATTTTTCTTGGACCAGTACACCGACCCCTGGTTTAGTCAATCAATTTGTTGCCAACCAAGCGCCGCAAGCAGTGATAAAAATCAAGTCTAGAGAATTGTTGGCCGGGCAAAGCATTGTCTTATCGGCTGAAGATTCCAATGATCCGGAAGAAGGACCACTGAAATATATTTGGGATTTTGGTGATGATTCGACTGGCGATGAAAAAACAGAGAACCACGCTTATCAAGCCGGCGGCGACTATTTGCTTAGGCTAAAAGTTGTTGACCCAGAAGGCTTGATGACCGAAACTACCAATATACTCAATGTGCAGGATGTACAGCCGGATATTAGATTGCAGGAAATTCAACCGATAGATTTTACGCCCAGTGATTTTATTATTTCCGAGTTTTTGCCCGATCCAGTTGGTAGCGATGATCTTGAGTGGGTTGAATTATATAATCTGTCCAATAAAGATATCAATCTAACCGGTTGGCAGCTGGATGATGTAGAGGGTAGCAGCCGGCCATATGTATTTAATGCTAGTAGCACCATTGCTGCCGGGCAGTTTTTGGTGGTTGATAGACAGACAAGCCGCTTGAGCCTCAATAATCAAGGAGATGAAGTCAGGCTGCTCACCCCCTTAGCACAAGTTTGGCAGACAGTGCCCTATGAAAAAGTTTCTGAAGGCGAGTCACAAGCCTGGGACCCAATAAATCAAGAATGGTTTATATCAAAACAGCCAAGCCCGGGCGCGGTTAATATTAATCAAGGAGACGAATTTCTGTCAGCCAGTTTAAGTATTGCCGAGATGCATGATAAACAAATCGTAAATTTTACGGGCATGGCTCTAGGCCCAAGCAATACCAGCACTGCCAGCTTGTTTTTGGCTGAAATGTCTGACAGCCAGCCAGATTATACTAAAATAGTAGAAATTTATTATACTAAGAAAAACTGGCCACTCATTGATATCGGCGATCTAGTTTCTACTAGTGGTGCTATCAGTAAAAGTGCTGATATTTTTAAAATAAAATTAAAGCAAGCGGAAGATTTGTCAATTATAGGTAATGTGAGCGATTTCCCCAAACCAGAGACAATAGGGGCGGGTGATTTGTCAGACGAATACCTTAATCAATATTTAACAGTCCACGGCTTGGTTGTCAAAAAGGTGGGCAAGAATATTTATTTGGCTGCTGACCAAGAAGATGAGCCCACCTTTCGTTTGGCTACCAATTTTTCTACTAAAGATTTATCAATCAAGGTTGGTACCGAGGTCATTGCCAGCGGCGTCTTAAGTAAAAAAGATGATAAACTAAAATTATTGGTTTTGGATAAGAGAGATCTGGCCCTCTCACAGGAGGTGCTGGGCGAAAAAGAGCTTAGCACTTCTAGCCTAGATTTGTTGGCAGATTCAGACGATAGCAGATCAATTAAAAATATATTGTTTTTTATTGGTGGGGGTATTTTACTGGCTAGCTTAATTTTTTGGTTAAAATATAAGATGGGGAGACCATAGGGCTGATTGACTTTATTTGTATTATATTATATAAACAATACTTGTCTGTTCGTTTGACCAGGGTTTAGGATCTTGGCTAAAAGCCAGAATGAGAGGTGCGTCATGACCAAAAAGCGTGGTTTGGCTTGGGTGCTGATTGCGACCGTGCTGCTCTGCTGTCTACTTTTGCTTATCCCACTGGTGCAGCGTGGCATACGCGTTTTGCAGGAACAGGACCAGCAGAGCCGCGAGCAGTGCATGATCTCTTACGCCGAAATGATTGACAATTACCTACAACGCACCCATCAGAATGGTCAGGACCATACCTTTGGCCTGTTGGTTCTTAACCAGCAGTTAGAGGGGTACGCTAGCCCTTATTCTACAGACTTGGGGCCCATGCGAGTGGTTAGCTGCAACGAGTTCGGTGAGCCCTTGCAGCCAGTTGATCGGCGCTGTCACCTTATCGGGTACTATACCAGTGTTGACGGCAAGGTTTACAAGCTGTTTGTCTGGGATACCGCGGGTCGGCTTATCTGGGTGCGGCGTAATTAAGTCGAACACTCATCTTACTCTTTGCCGTCGCGTCCTTAGCGGCGGTTTTTCTTTGACATTTTTGTTATTTTTTAGTATAAATATAGCATTATTATCTGCCGGAGTGGTGAAATTGGTAGACACGCATGGCTTAGGACCATGTGCCGCAAGGCTTGGGGGTTCAAGTCCCTTCTCCGGCACCATAAAGTTTTCATGCTAATATTTTTTTTAATTTTTATTTTAGCTATTGCCGTGACTACCACCTATGCTCTGTTTAGTGGCATTGGTTGGGTGCCCACTCGCCAGGCGGATATTGATAGATTTTTGCGTCTAGCCGATGTTGGGTCCAAGGAAAAAGTTTACGATCTGGGTTGCGGTGATGGACGTTTGGTAATCTCGGCCAGTAAGTTGGGTGCCGAAGCGATTGGTTTGGAAATATCCATTTTGTTATATATTGGGGCAGTACTTAGAAAATTTTTTTCCGGCAGTAAGGCTAAAATAAAGTTTGGTGATTTTTGGAGAGTTGACCTTAGACAAGCAGATGTAGTATATTTGTTTTTGATACCCCGGGTTTATAGCCGTTTAAAAAACAAATTAGAAAAAGAGCTAAAGCCTGGCGCCAAGGTCGTAGTCTTGGTTTGGCCGATTCCTGGTTGGCAGCCAAGTGTGGTGGATAAAATTATAGGTCGTCCGACTTTATATTTATATGTGAGATAGTCTATTGGGTATATAGCTCCCGCCTGCGCCAAGGCTACGGCGGGCAGGCAGCTGCTTTTAGGGCACGTAGCTCAGCTGGTTAGAGCGCTACGTTGACATCGTAGAGGTCGGAGGTTCGAGTCCCCCCGTGCCCACCACTCGACTCCCCCGCACCATATGGTGCAGGGTAGCCCATGGTCTTCGACAATTCAATGATTAATATATGCTGTTTGGTCGAGCATCCGGAGCGAATCAGATAACTGGCGGATGAGCCGGAGGGCAGCTATATGTTTCAGGCTGCAAATGGTACGGCCTTTTTTGTTTGCCTTTACTTTTATGGAGTTAGATTTTATAATATAGATATAAATTTCATAAAACTATGTTTAGCCTAAAAAAGAAAAATAAAACAGACAAGGAAAAAAAAGGAAATATTGAGATATCAGACGAATCGCCAGCTGATCAGGATGTGATTGACGCTATAAATGATCAGGGTGCATCGACAGAAGAAGAGGAGGGCCTGACTGAAGAAGGCCAGTTGTCAGTTGATGTTTATCAGGATAAGTCGAACATCATCATTCGATCTACTATAGCTGGGGTTGAGCCAGAAGATATTGATATTACTTTTGACAATGATATGATCACTATCCGCGGTAAGAGGAAGAAGGACGCCAGTATTCGAGAGGAAAATTATTTTTATCAAGAGTGCTATTGGGGGAGTTTTTCCAGGTCAATCATTCTGCCAGTCGAGGTGCAGGCCGATAAAATAAAGGCTAGTATTCGCAATGGCGTTTTGACCATAGTTATGCCCAAAAGCCACAAGGATCTAAATATCAAAGTAGAGGAAGAAGATTAACTATGTTGGTAAAGAATTTATTGCTTACTTTTGACCATCAGGCTGATGGCCAAATATTTTTTCGCACCGACAATGGGGCGACAATTAGTCTGCCGGATTTTTTGTTTTCGGCCAGTTTGGAGCCGGAACAAAAAATTTATTTATCAGCTGATCTGATACCCATGGTCAACATCGAGGAAAATAAAAAACAGCTGCTCAACGAGCTTTTGGGGGGTAATGATGATAAAAGCTAAAGAATTATTAAAATCACGTCCAGAACATACTTTATTAATAGCTAAAATTGTTATCCTGCTTTTGGCTATTTTATTTTTTATTCTAGCTTTGTTATTTTTAGGCAACGCCATTATCAATAGCCGCTACCAAAATGTTTTTTTACCCGGAGTAAAATTAGGCAGCGTTGATATAGGCAATTTGACCTATGATCAGGCCCAAAAGAAAGTTCAAGAAAGGGTCGATCAGCTGAATCAACGTGGCTTTGTTTATAGAGTGGGTGAAGATAAGGTGACGGTTTTACCCTTGGTATCTTCAGCTGAATCGGCTGACATCTCTTACTCGATAGTTACTTGGCATATAGAAAATAGTCTGGCAGCTATAAAAAATTGGCAGGTAAACAACAATCTGACCAATATGGCCAGTAAAGTTTTGGCTTGGCAGTTGGGCCGTGATTGGCCCGTGGCTTTTACTTTGGATCAAGAGCAGTATCTAAAAATTTTGCAAGAAAACGTAGGCAGTTTTTTGCCAGCCAAACAAGAGGCCAGCTTTCACTTTGATGAGCAGGGGCTAGTCATCACAGCGGAAAAGTCCGGGCAAACAATCATTTATCAAGAGGCGCTCAAAAAAACTTTGCCGCAAATAAAGTATTTGGGAGGCCCAGAAATAGAGCTATCAATTATTGAGGATAAACCACAGATTACGACGCGCATTATTGAACAGCACCGCCAGTCTATAGAAAATATTGCCAGCCGCGGAGAATTTATCTTGACCTTTGAGGATCAATCTTGGTCAGTGGCTAGCCAGGATTGGCGTCAGTGGTTGCAGGTCGGGCTGGTCAATGAAAAGCCTCGACTGGTTTTTGATCCAATGGCAGTAGAAAAATATTTAGCGGTCAAAGGCATTAAAGAAAAAGTGGAAATACCCATGCAGGACGCTAGGTTTAAATTGGTTAATGGCAAGATGGCAGAGTTTATGGCCAGCAATGCTGGTCGAGGCATTGATTTTACCCAGACAACAGAGCTTATGAATCAGGCCGTCAAAGATAATGGTGCATTAAAGGCAGCTTTGGTTACCGTGATTATAGAGCCAAAAGTCATGAACAGTGACGTTAATGACTTGGGTATTAGCTCAATCATCGGTACGGGCGTATCGGATTTTAAAGGTAGTCCGGTCAATCGCATTCATAATATTGGTGTGGGTGCTAAAACTCTTGATGGCATGCTGATTTCCCCGGGCGAGGAATTTTCTTTGGTGACTGCTTTGGGCGAAATAGATGGTGAGCACGGCTACAGGCAGGAATTGGTCATCAAGGGCAACAAAACTACACCAGAGTATGGTGGCGGTCTGTGCCAGATCGGCACTACTGTATTTCGCGCAGCCTTGGGCACTGGTTTGCCAATTACTGAACGGCGCAATCATTCTTATCGGGTGGTTTATTATGAACCGGCTGGCATGGATGCTACTATTTATAGCCCCAAGCCGGACTTAAGATTTATCAATGATACGGGGCATTATATTTTGATTCAATCGCGCATTGAAGGGACTAAATTATATTTTGATTTTTGGGGAACGCCAGATGGTCGGGTAGCATCAACCACCAAACCAATTATCTATAATCAAGTTGCGCCGCCACCCAAGAAAGTGATCAAGACCACTGAATTGCCGGTCGGGCAAACAAAGTGCACCGAAAGTGCTCATGCTGGGGCAGACACCAAATTTGATTATCTTGTCCAGTATTCGGGAGCGACTGAACCAGTTAAGGTAACTTTCTCTAGTCATTATGTGCCATGGCAATCGGTCTGTTTATTGGGTGCTACTCAAGAAGAAATTGACGCCGAACAAAGTGGCGGCACTACGGCTACTTCCACCAGCACTACGACACCACAATAGGTGATAAAAAACAGCCCTGCACCGTATGGTGCAGGGCTGGATTATTTTCCCAGACAACTGTGCCCAAGAAAACCATTTCTTGAATAAATTCAGCCAGAGCCAAATGAAATCAGAAAAATGATTCCCATGCTTGTCGTGGACACAGTTGCCTAGGAAAATAAGGCTTTTTAAGCTGCTTTTTTAGTTTTTGTTATGACCAGTCATAATAGCATAAGTTTTTTATCTTGTCAAGTGGAGACTAATTTGGTATAATATCTGATAATGGGGGGAGAATTATCGTCCTTGACCACTAATTTTTTTTCCGTTAGAATCAGATAATCTAATTTATTAAAAAATCACCATCTATGGCCTTACCAACACAAAAAAGGACCAAGTCGTCAGCTCGTCGTCGGGCTTCGCACTTTGCCTTAAAGGTAAAAAGTAGCAACAAATGTTCAAATTGTGGTGCTACCATCTTACCGCACCGTGCTTGCAAAAAGTGCGGCCATTATAAAGGACAGAAAAAGACGCCCGCCAGAGGCGGAGTAAAAAAATAATAAATGGCTAATCGTCACCTAGCTAGAACCATTGCCCTGCAAGCTTTATTTGAGTGGGATTTTACTAATGCCGAACATGATGTTTTGGAAAGCTTAGAATATGATCAGAAAGAGTTTGCTCCTGATTTTGATGACCAGGGCTTTGCCTTGAATTTAGTTAGGCAGGTGATAAAGCACCGCAAGGAGATTGACAAGCTGATCATTAAGTTTGCACCCGAGTGGCCAATTGACCAGATTACCATGATTGATCGTAATGTTTTGCGCATGGGTATTTATGAATTAAAGATTGATAATGAAATACCCCCTAAAGTAGCCATCAATGAAGCCATTGAGTTGGCCAAAGTTTTTGGTGGCGATGCCAGCGGCAAATTTGTCAATGGTGTTCTGGGCAGTATCTATAAAGAGATGATGGCTAAAGGAGAAAAACAGACCCTGGCCAGCCAAGGCATAAAAGAGGTGTCAGCTGGCGGCATGATATACCGTCGGGCAGACGATGGTTATTATTTTGTCTTAGTGCTGGATGCTTATGGCAAGTGGACATTCCCCAAGGGGCACGTAGAGGATGGTGAGAGCCAAGAGCAGGCGGCTTTACGGGAAATAAAGGAAGAAACTAATTTAAAAAATCTCAAAGTTATTGATTATTTGGGGGAAACTGAGGTCAAGGTGCATAAACCAGATACTAAACCATTTCGTAAATTGATAAAATATTATTTAGTTGAAACGGTTGATTTGGAAATAAAAATTCCAGATACCAAGGAGCTACAAGATATAAGGTGGTATACCAAAGATCAGGCTTTACATATTTTGGGTTATGATAATGCCAAAGATATTTTTCATAAAGGTTTATCTAAATTAGGTTTGGAATAATATGAATCGCAATTTAGACAGTATTCAAAAGAAAATCGGCGTCAGCTTCAAAGATGTGAATATTTTGAGGAACGCCTTGGTGCATCGTTCTTATATCAATGAGCACAAGGATTTTCCCGTCAACCATAATGAGCGTTTAGAATTTTTAGGCGATGCGGTTTTAGAGTTGGTGGTGACCGATCATCTCTACCATAATTATGATGAAGCAGAGGGTGTATTGACTAATTGGCGTTCAGGGCTGGTAAATGCCACTCAGCTGGCTGCTCAAGCCGAGGTCTTGGGGGTTTATGACTTTCTTTATTTAAGCCGTGGCGAATCACAGGATACTAACAAAAAGGCCCGTGGCTATATTTTGGCCAATGCCCTGGAAGCTTTGATCGGAGCGATTTATCTCGACCAGGGCTATAGGGTAGCCGCTAAATTTATCAAAGACAACATTATTATTCACTTAGACAATTTAATAAAAGATAAATCTTATTTGGATGCCAAAAGTTTGTTCCAGGAGAAATCTCAAGAAATGGTTGGCATTACTCCGCGCTATAAGGTCTTATCAGAATCCGGCCCCGATCATCACAAGAAATTCGTGGTGGGGGTATATTTGGATAAAGAACTAATTGCCGAAGGCACTGGCTACAGTAAACAGGAAGCACAAACTGAAGCTGCTGCCGCGGCTCTAGAGGCTAAAAGCTGGTTATGACCAGCTTTTTTGGTTGACAAGCACAGCTACTAGGTTTAAAATTTATTTGTCTTGCTCTTCATGGTCGTTGCTGAGGTCGGCTTTTTGGCTGCCGGCCCCCCATCATCCGTTTCGGACACCTCCTAATGAATCAGGCCCTTGAGTCGCATCTGGTGGCCAGAGACGCTTCTAGCAACGACCAGTTTTTACCGCCTCCCGAGAGCCCTTGGCCTTGGGAGGATTTTTTATTACCTTGACATATTTGTTTTAATATATTATATTCTATTCCTATCGAGTATGTTCTTCCAGATCAGTAGTAAGATAAGGAGAGCGCCATAGTGCATGGACGACACCCGCTGGTGGGTCTTGGGTTGCGGCTACCCGTCGGCCCTAGGTCTTAGAGGCGGGCTAACCTCGGGTGCGCCCGGGCTCATTGCATGATCCGAGGATCACCTGGCTAATCGGTCAGGCATCGTCTAGGCTGTGGCGCTCTCTAAGACCCCTGCGTAAGCGGGGGCCTTTTTTATTTATTAAAACCAAATTTTATGTTAAAATAATAACGCCGCCAGGCAGTTATTTTTTATTTATGTATCTGGAAAAATTAGAGATTCAGGGCTTTAAATCTTTTGCTAGCCACACTCAGCTAGTTTTTAGGCGCGAGCTGACAGCCGTAGTTGGGCCCAATGGTTCTGGTAAATCAAATATTGCCGATGCTGTCAGATGGGTTTTGGGCGAGCAGAGCTCAAAAACTTTGCGCGGGAAAAAAGCCGAGGATGTGATTTTTGTTGGTTCTGATAAAAAGGCCCGCTTAGGCTTTGCCCAAGTGAGCCTGTATTTGAATAATGCCGATCATGCCGGTGAAATTGACTATGAGCAGATTATCATCACCAGAAAAATTGATCGTAATGGCGAAAGCGAATATTTGATTAACAATAATAAAGTCCGACTATTTGATGTGCAACTGCTTTTGGCTAAAGCTAATTTTGGTCAGAAAACATACAGTGTGATTGGTCAGGGCATGGTTGACTCTATTTTAGTTTCATCGGCCGCCGAACGTAAAGAATTTTTTGATGAGGCAACCGGCGTCAGGCAGTTTCAGATCAAAAAAGAGCAAGCCATCAGTAAGCTTGAAAATGCCCGAGTGAATTTGGCTCAGACTCAGCAGATTATGTCAGAGCTTGAGCCGCATTTGCGTAGTCTGACCAGACAGGTAAGGCGGCTAGAAAAGAGGGAGAGAGTTCAAACCGAGCTGCTTGATTTGCAGACCAAGTATTATAATTTTTTAAATAATAATTTAAATCAGGAGCTGCTTACCAGCCGTCATAAGCACGATAGTTTGCAAAAAGCAGTTTCCGATCTCAATCAGAAGCTGGTTAATTTGCAGACCAGCTTAGAGGCGGCCGAATCCGGCTCTTCTCGGCAGAGCAACTTTGATTTATTGCAGCGAAATTTAAGTCAAGCACAGAATGAGATCAACAACTTTCTCAAAGAAAAGGCCATCTTAGAGGGTCAGGCTGATTTAAAATTATTATCCACTGGCCAGGGGGATATTGTTTGGATAAAAAAACGTTTGGCTGATCTGGAAAATATTTTAGATAAGAATACTTTACAGCTGGAAACCAAGCAACACAAATATCAGCAAGTCAAGATTGATCTGGCCAATCTTCTGGCCAAACAAGAGTCAATTGTGTCTGAGTTTAAAAAGCTGGAGAATTTAATGTCGGCTGAACAAACCCAGATCATCGCGCCAGAACATATAAATAAGGAAATAGATTATATTTTAAAACAGCAGCAGCAGTTGCAGGTTGACCTTGAACAAATCACCAGTCTTGATGAAATGGATGGTCTGCGCAAGCTGTGCCAGCAAGTCACAACAGCGCTCAAAAATCTGTGGCAAAAACTACAGAACGATAAAAACCACGATCGCCACAGTTGGCAGAAAGAATTTAACAAGCTTTTGACCAGCAAGGATACTCTGGTAGCTGAAATCAGCGAAGCCAAGACCAAAGTAGCAATTTTGGAGCATGAGATAGAAAATCTTAATAAGCAGTTGGCGGCTGACAAGGAGGAGCTAGTCAAGCTGGATAATGATCGCAAGTATTTGTTGGCCAGATCTTTCGATAATCAGGCAGTCAGGCAGCAATTAGCTAGTTTGCAGGAAAAAATTCATAAGCAGAGCAAAGCCATCAAGGAGATCGAGGAGGAAATCAGAAATTTTAACGCCACTGAAGAGGCCAATAAGCAATCACTCTTGCAATCACAAAAGAGCTTTCGCGTAGTCCAGCAGGAATTCAATGAAAAAAATAGCCAACTCAATGAAATAAGGGTATCTTTGGCGCGCCTGGAGACTAGGCAGGAGGACCTACAAAAAGAAATTGCCGAAGAGATACCTAATTTATCTGAGCAAAAAGTATCAAGTTTAGACCTTGAGGAGGCTCGTCAGCAAATAAACAATTTAAAAAATCAACTGCAGATTATCGGCGGTATTGATCCAGCGGTAGTGGCTGAATATAATCAGGTTAACGAACGCTATACATTTTTGAAAGAGCAGACTACTGATCTAGCTCAAGCCACCGAGCATTTGGAGAAAATTATCAAAGACTTGGATGAGGCCATTAGTGAGCAATTTGATCAATCTTTTCGCAACATCAATAAATTGTTTGATGGCTATTTCAAAAAGCTGTTTTCTGGTGGTAAGGCCGAGCTGATTCTGGATATCAAAGAATTGAGGGAAGAAAAAAATAGTGAAGATGAAGATGGGGAAGCAGCTGAAGTTATGGCCCCTGTTATTAAAAAACAGTATGGCATTGAAATTAAAGCCACACCTCCCGGCAAACGCTTGTCTAGTATAAATATGTTGTCTGGCGGGGAAAAAGCGCTAACCTCAATTGCCCTGATCTGTGCTATTATAGCTAACAACCCTTCGCCTTTTGTAGTTTTGGATGAAGTAGATGCTGCGCTAGATGAAGCTAATTCAATTCGATTCAGTCAAATATTAGATGAACTATCCAGTAAGACCCAGTTTGTGGCAATTACGCACAATCGAGCAACCATGCACCGCGCCAAAATTATCTATGGCGTGACCATGGGTGATGATGGTGTCTCTAAGTTGATTTCTATAAATTTTGACGAGGCAGATAAAATCGCTGCTTAAAGATCCGGCCCTTCGTGAAGAGCTAGGTTATTCTCCGTATACTTCTCGGATTAGGTCTAGGTTTTTGCCAGTTTGACGGAGATATCGTAGATTGAGGTTGCGCAAAGTTTCGCAAGCCTTTTTTTGTTCAACTAGATTTTGCTCGCTGAGCATTTCGATAAAAGCTTCAAAGTCTTTGATGAAGCAGTGCCCGCCAGCCCCCCGACCGCCCTGATGAGCAACATCTAAGTGTGTGGAGCCAACGCGCGGGTCATGCATCAGGCCGTTTTTTATTATGGCGTGATCAAGGCCGTGTTTTTGCTCTAGATCATAGAGGATATTCATAAAGACTACTTTAAAATAAAACCAGCAGTTATTGGCGTATTTGATTAGCTCGGCGTGTTCGGCCGAACTAATTAGTTCGTAAGGAGCTTTTGGCAGAAGGCTCAAAACCGATTGTGCTTTATTTTTTAGCTCGGCATTATTGATATCAGTAATACCTATAATATTTCGATCTGGATGCCGGGCATCGTGAGCGGCGGTTTTTTCTGTCAAAAATTCTGGGGAGTGCATGACGATGATGTCCGGGAATAATTTTTGGAATTTTGCCGTAGTGCCAAGCTTGATAGTGGATTTGATGACGGCAACCTTACCTTTGCCCAGCAAAGGCAAAACTCGATGTAGCACCGAATCATCAAAGCCATGAGGTGTGGTGGGCGTAGGCACAGCGATAAATACCACGTCACAATCTTTTATTTTCTCCTTATTTTCTTTGTATTGGTTGGTATCATAGCGGATAATATTTTGTCCGCGCTCTGCAAAATCATCGGCATAATTTTTGCCGATAAAACCCTGCCCGATAAACCCCACGAGTGTTTTTGGCATATATTTTTCAGCGAGTTAATAAATAGACTTTTTGTATTATACTATTATTTTCCAGGCTTAGTCTAGGGGCCAAAGGCTATTCTTGACAATTTAGTATGATTATAGTAATATGGGGGGCACTCGTGCTATTAATTATTAAGATTTTAGAAATTAAATGTTGGCAATCAGATTAAAGAGGATTGGTCGGAAAAGACAGCCCCTGTATCGCCTAGTAGTGTCTGATAAAACTCGCGATATGTATGGTGATCATTTGGAAACTCTGGGCAACTATAACCCAGCTACCAAGGTGGCCACTTTGCAGGTGGAGAGAGTTAAGTATTGGCTAGATAAGGGTGCTCAAGCTTCGGCTACAGTACACAACCTTTTGGTAAAAGAGGGTGTGATTACAGCCGCTAAAGTCAGGGCTATCAAGATCACTAAGAATCGACAAGAGAAATTGGCGGCTGCCAAAAAATCAGCCGATAAAACCAGTCAGCCAGCTGAAGCTCCAGCTGTCGCACCAGAGACTCCGCTAGAAAAGAGCGAGACCTAATTGACGTTCGTTATAAATTATTATATACTATCTTAAAGTTATTCTAGCAACAAAGGGAATAACGTTTATTAACAAGATCATTAACTGAAAAAAGATGCAAGACAAAGAATTTTTGGAAACAATGGTTAAAGCTTTGGTCGATAAACCAGAAGACGTAGTAGTGGAGCGAACTATCGACGAAAGAGGAGTTCTTTTGACACTAAAGGTCAACCCAGAGGAAATGGGTAAGATCATTGGTAAACAAGGTCAGACTGCTCGCGCCTTGCGTACACTTTTGCGGATCATTGGCAATAAGAATAATTCTTATGTCAACCTGAAAGTTTATGAGCCGGACAAAGAAGGCCGTCCTCATCGCCAAGTGAGACACGAAGAAGTTGACGATTTGAAATTATAAGTTATTTTATAAATCAAACAAACCCTGCACCATACGGTGCAGGGTTTGTTTTTTACCAAAAGAAAAACCCTGCACTACGTGGGGCGCAGGGGAAGCAGTTCTTTAGGCAGACATGCTCTGGTCTGCTGTACCTGGACGGTGTTGAGGCCGTCAATGGACGGGCTGGGCCCTTCTACCAGGCAACAGTTGAAGCCAGTAGTGGACGGTCAAATAGGATATCAGCCCCAGGACGGTGAGGTGGGTGTCCAAGATGTCCACTCGGTCGAAGAACACCCAAGCCATGAGGCAGTAGGCACTGATGGTCGTGATGCTCCCGATGACCTTCATGGTCCAAGATTCGCGTATCAGGATACCGCCGGAAAGGAGTCCTATGACTTCGCCGAGAAACAGCACCCACCAGATGGGCCAGATCTTGTCGAGAATAGCGAGGATCTGCGCGAGGCACATGATGAGTATCAGTCCGCTCAGGGTGATCAATGCGAACGTTTTCATTAGAGCACCTCCGGAGGTTGATAACTTTAATCTTGGGGTTAGGAGCGCTCTAGGATAGGCGCATCCTTCTTTTGATCCTTAGAATCAGGTACAAAACCAGCGCTGATGATGGGACAGCTCGAGCAAGATAGATCCACGAGAACAGATCATTCTTGACCCAAGCAGGATACAGTGCGCACAAGTTAGCGCACAATACCACAGCCCAGATAAAGATTGGCTCTGTGCTTCGTTTTGCCTTTAGCAACTTTTTGACAGTTGCAAAGTAGGCGATGAGAGCTATACATTGCACGAGTGTGTAGGCGATGAGCGGTTGTTTGGTGAACAGCCAGAAAATAGTAACTCCTGCTCCAGCCACCAGACACCACTTCTGGGTGCGATCAAATGCCACCTTGAGAGTGCCATGGTGGATGTTGGCCGCGATCACCCCAGTGAGGATGATGGCGATATTTACCACCCCAGCAGTCACACCGATGTTGGCGGTAAATGATCTTTTGGGGCTATCCCAGTACATGAAGCAGGAAAGACCCATTACCACCATCATTAGGATCCATGTCGCCGGTACAGGTTGACTGGTTCCAATCCAGGCGCGACGAACGTAGTCTGTCGCAGAAACAAGCATCAGGACGACGGTCCCAAGAACAGCGATTTCGTACATCACGCCTCCTTAGAGCCGTAAAGGTACTAACCAATAGCTTGAATTAGCTATTTTGGTTAATGAAGTATTATATCATACATTGGTCATTTTGTCAATATTTTGTAAAAAAAGCCCGTCGCGTAAAGCAACGGGTGAGCAACTCTTTTGGGTAGACTGCATTGGATTTGGTGGCGAGGTCAGATGCTCACTTGGCCCAAGCCGGCTTGTCGATGGGGGTGACCTCCATATCCGGCGGTTCGGGTGATGTGGACGCGAATCTCGGCTCGCCGCCATTCAGGGAGTAGGCAGAGAAGAAACCACCTCCGATCTTGACCGGGTCGACCTTGATGAAGAAGCCTTCATCGGTTCTGAACCACGCGCCTGGTCCAAGTTCAGCTAGCTTCACGGCCCTTTCCTCCTTTTTGGCGCCAGTGTTACGCAGGAACATTAGTTGATGATTATAATAGATAAATTACGCGTTGTCAATTTGGTTTTTTTAGAGTTTTATAGTATCTTTATAATATTGAACAATTAATTTTTTATATGGCAAAATGTTTAGTCACCGGTGGCGCCGGATTTATCGGGTCAAATTTAGTCGATGCTTTGGTTGAACGCGGCGACCAAGTGTTAATTATTGATAATCTTTTGACCGGCAAAAAAGCAAATTTGAACCCCAAGGCAGAGTTTCATCAATCAGACATTCGCGAGCTTGATAAGATAAAACCACTGTTTGTGGGTATTGATTTTGTTTTTCACTTTGCCGCCTTCCCCAGAGTCCAACCATCAATTGAGGATCCAATCCTGTCAAATGATATAAACCTAAACGGCACACTCAATGTTTTGGTGGCAGCCAGAGATGCTAAGGTCAAAAAGTTTGTTTATAGCGCTTCATCTTCAGCCTATGGTAATCAAGAAAAATTGCCCCTAAGAGAAGATATGCCAGCCAGCCCTTTAAGCCCATATGGTTTGCAGAAATATGTCGGTGAACTTTATTGCCGTTTATTCCACCAAATTTATGGCTTGCCAACTGTAGCTTTGCGGTATTTTAATGTCTATGGTAAGCGGCAAGCCCTAGAGGGTGCCTATTGTTTGGTAATGGGCATTTTTGTCACTCAAAGGCTGGCCGGTAAACCGATGACTATAGTGGGTGACGGAGAAAATAGGAGGGACTTTACTAGTGTGGTGGATGTGGTGCAAGCTAACATATTAGCCAGCCAAAGTGATAAGGTGGGCAAAGGAGAGGTGATCAATATCGGTCGGGGGCATAATTTTAGTGTTAATGAACTGGCCAAAATGATTGGTGGGCCGACCATCAAGCTGCCTCCCCGCATAGAACCAAAGGCTACCCTGGCTGACAATACTAAAGCAAAAGAACTTTTGGGTTGGCAGCCGACAGTCAATCTGCCAGACTGGCTGGCAGAGTATAAAAAAGAAATGGGGTTAAAATAATTTTATGAAAAAATTTGATATTTTGACAATTTTTCCCAATAGTTTAGACAGCTATTTTGATTGCTCAATAATTAAAAGAGCTAGAGACAAGAAATTGATTGACATCCGTATGCACGACATCCGCGCCGCGTCTACGGACAAAAGAAAGACAGTTGATGACACGCCTTACGGTGGCGGACCGGGCATGGTGATAAAAATTGAGCCGGTCTATAAAACTCTGAAGAAAATATATAAGATCAAAAGTAAAAAGACGCGGGTGATTTTGCTCACGCCCCGCGGCGCGACTTTAAATCAAAATAAAGTAAAGCAACTAGCCAAGTACGAGAGAATTGTTTTAATTGCCGGGCATTATGAGGCTATTGATGCCCGCATTGATAAGTTTATTGATGAAAAAATTTCTCTGGGGAATTTTGTGCTCACTGGCGGTGAGTTGGCTGCCGCTTGTGTGGTAGATAGCGTCTCCCGTCTAGTCAAAGGCGTGGTTGGCAAGGAAGAGTCAATAGCCGATGAATCATTTTCGGTTTATGATAAAAAAGAAAAAAAATTTAATATAGAGTATTCGCAATATACTCGACCGGAAAATTTCAGGGGTCTAAAAGTGCCAAAAGTTTTACTGTCTGGTAACCATAAATTGATCAGAGAGTGGCGCCAAAAACAAACAAAATTTAGATAGATAAAAAAGAGGAGCGGCGAGGGTCGCTCCTTGTGTTTTTCGTCGGTGGGTGTTGGCCACTCACTTTATAAGCCGAGTTCCTTGGTGGTGAGTGTCAACTGCTGGTAGCCATCTTCCGTCTTGGTGCCCACCTCTACAGAGTACCCGCGGACAGCGGCGAGCTGACGGATTCTTTCAGCGACAATCCCCAAGATAGTCAATCTGTCGATGCCAGACAGTGCGCGGTACTTACCGCTGGTTTCGAATTCATCCGTCATTCCATAGAGACGCTTGAATTCAAGTTGGAAACCACGAGACACTGGGCTCGTGTAACTCACTTCTCTGTACTCGAGCGAGAAGACACCCATTGGCTCTGCCTTAAGGTGTCGGCAGCCGTCCTTGAACAGATACAGCGCCAGTTCGGAAATTGCGCGTTCAAGGTCTAGCGTCTCTTTCGGGCCGATCCAGATGAATGTGCCACTGAAAATCATGACCAAACCTCCTGACGAAGTCCCGCCAAGGCGGGATGAAACCCGGGTATCCCCGGGCGAATGTAAGGAGCATATTTAGACTATTACATGTATTTTATGGTGTCAAATATTTGGCCAGGCGAGACCCTTGACAAAGTCTCGTTTTTGCCTTATTATGATGAAGCATTAAAAAAATCATCCCAGACGTAGCTTATTGAAAAATTTATAGAGTTGCACTCAAGAGAAGACAGAAGTGTCCCTAAACAGGGGCATTGCTGTTTTTTCTTGAACTTGAAAAAATTTCTGGTTTCCCCGTTGTTTGACAATTTATAATTTTGACAATTAAGAAGTGACGAGCTTTTAGTCATTTTTTTAGAGTTTTATATTTTTATAGTGTTTTTTAAAAAACACTAATATTTATGAGTCGTTTTTAAACTACTCTACATTTTTCAGAGAGTTTGATCCTGGCTCAGGGTGAACGCTGGCGGCATGTCTAAGGCATGCAAGTCGAACGTTTCTCGCAAGGGAAGCGTGGCAAACGGGAGAGTAACACATTGGTAACTTACCCCTATCTTGGGTATAACCCGGAGAAATCTGGGACAATCCCCAATAGACATGGGGGGTCGCAAGACATTCCTATGTAAAGCTTCGGCGGATAGAGAGAGGCCTATGGCTCATCAGCTTGTTGGTAGGGTAATGGCCTACCAAGGCGACGACGAGTAGCAGGTGTGAGAGCACGACCTGCCCCACTGGGACTGAGACACTGCCCAGACTCCTACGGGAGGCTGCAGTCAAGAATCTTCCTCAATGGACGAAAGTCTGAAGGAGCAATGCCGCGTGATCGATGAAGCCCTTCGGGGTGTAAAGATCTTTTATCAGGGACGAATTCGTGACGGTACCTGAAGAATAAGTCACTGCTAACTTCGTGCCAGCAGCAGCGGTAATACGAAGGTGGCAAGCGTTACCCGGATTGATTGGGCGTAAAGCGTCCGCAGACGGTCAAAAAAGTTCTTGGTTAAATCTGGGGGCTCAACCTCCAGACTGCCTGGGATACTTTTTGACTAGAGACTGGAAGAGGCAAGCGGAATTGCCGGTGTAGTAGTAAAATGCGTTGATATCGGCAGGAACACCAAAAGCGAAGGCAGCTTGCTAGGACAGTTCTGACGTTCAGGGACGAAAGCGTGGGTAGCGAATGGGATTAGATACCCCAGTAGTCCACGCCGTAAACTATGGGTACTAAGCATTGGGAGTATCGACCCTCTCAGTGCTGTTTAACTAAGCTAACGCCTTAAGTACCCCGCCTGGGAAGTACGGCCGCAAGGCTAAAACTCAAAGGAATTGACGGGAGCCCGCACAAGCGGTGGAGCGTGTGGTTCAATTCGACGATAAGCGAGGAACCTTACCAAGGCTTGAAATCCAGCTGCACACCTCTAGAAATAGAGGAGCCTACGAGGGTGCTGGACAGGTGCTGCATGGTTGTCGTCAGCTCGTGTCGTGAGATGTTGGGTTAAGTCCCTTAACGAGCGCAACCCTTATCCTATGTTAAATGATCATGGGAGACTGCCCCGGTTTAACGGGGAGGAAGGCGAGGATGACGTCAAATCAGCATGGCTCTTACGCCTTGGGCCACACACGCGCTACAATGGCTGGTACAATGGGTCGCAAAACCGCAAGGTGAAGCCAATCCCACCAAAACCAGCCCCAGTTCGGATTGAGGTCTGCAACTCGACCTCATGAAGTTGGAATCGCTAGTAAACGCTGATCAGCTACGCAGCGTTGAATACGTTCTCGGGCTTTGTACACACCGCCCGTCACACCAAGAGAGTCGGGAGCACCCGAAGGCTGACTTTATGTTGGACCAAGGTGAGACCGATGATAGGGGTGAAGTCGTAACAAGGCATCCGTAGCGGAAGCTGTGGATGGATCACCTCCTTTCTAAGGAGATATATAGCAATAGCATCTCATACTATTGCTAGCAGTCGACGTCTGGTCTTCGGATCAGATGGCAGTCTTGGCTAAAAGCAGTCACTTCTTAGTTGTTGAATTAAAAAAACCGCTCACTGCGGTTTTTTGTTATTTAGATTTTGTTGTCTGATTATGATAAATAACTTTATTCAGCCCCATCTTTAGATTTCGTCCGGTCATAGCCTGTTTAATTATTTTATCCAGTTTATTTCTGTATTTTTCCGTATTGGCATTTTCAAAGGTTGGGATCAGCTCTGGATTTTCTTTGGCTAAAAATTTATATAATCTATCTTTGATACGGGGTTTTAGATTAATATGCTCAAACCAGACTTCAGCTACACCCGCGGCTTGTAATTGATTCAATAATTCGCCGATTGTCTGGTTGCTTATAAAATATGGTAGCAGCGGTCCGACAAAAGCATAAGTAGAGATGTTTGCCTCTTTTAGTTTCCGGAGTGCGTCAAAGCGTGAGCTTACAGGCGGAGCTTTCACTTCCAAAAAGCGGGCAATTTTATCGTCAGTAGATGTGACCGTAAAACCAACGGAAATATTTATTAATTTTTTTAGAATATCAAGATCTCTGGTGACCAGCGGTGATTTGGTTAAGATGGAAATTTCACCGGCATAGCTAAAGTCTGCCAGTATTTCCAGACAGCGTCTAGTTAATTTGTATTTGGCTTCCAACCCAACATAAGGATCAGTGACCGAGCTGAAAAATATTGAACCAAAGTTTTTTGACTTGGATTTTTTGGCTAATTTATCTAATTCTTTTTGTAATAATTCAGGGGCGTTGGTTTTGACATCAAGATAAGTGCCCCACTCTTCATCTGGATGAGACCAGCGGGCAATCTGGGCGGCATAGCAATACAGACAACTAAAAAGACAGCCTTGATAGGGGTTTATTACCCAAGTTGCGCCCGGTAGACCCGATTTAGTGAGAATTGTCTTGGCTTGTATAATATTTATTTTGGGAGCCATATAGCTATATTTTGCTCTGCAACAGCGGTTTAGTCAATTATAGATAGGCTTGATTACTCTTGCCAAAATAGGGTTTTTTTGGTATTATCTTTCTGTTATAATTAATTTAAGTTGTTTTTAGGGGCATGTAGCTCAGTTGGTTAGAGCACTACACTGATAATGTAGGGGTCGGAGATTCGAGTTCTCCCATGCCCACCACTCGATTCCTCTGCACCATATGGTGCAGAGTCGCTCATGGTCTTAGACCATTCGATAATTAATGCCATGAAGTCGAGTGTCCCGAGCGTAGTCGAGGGGCATTAATGTTTATTTTGATAGGCCACGGTAGCTCAGTGGTAGAGCAGAGGACTGAAAATCCTTGTGTCGGTGGTTCAATTCCGCCCCGTGGCACCATTCGACTCCTCCTCGCGAGGCTCGGAGTCGCTCATGGTCTTCATCCTCATCCGCTAAGCGGATTCGGATTGCGACCACTCTCCGGGAGTCGAATGTCCTGAGTGAGCGTAGCGAATCGAAGGACACGAGAATAGTTTTGAGCGTATAGATTTTAGTTTCGGGGTGTGGCGCAGTTGGCTAGCGCGCATGGTTTGGGACCATGAGGCCGGAGGTTCAAGTCCTCTCACCCCGACCAGGCTTCGACAGGCTCAGCCTGGAGAAGACTGTGTCGAGTTTATCGAGACACGAAATAATAATTATTGATGGCGGACTTGCTCTACAGAAGCGCAGCGTAGGCGGGTATAGTATAGCGGCTATTATGTCAGTTTTCCAAACTGATGAGGCGGGTTCGATTCCCGCTACCCGCTCCACTCGACTCGTCGCCGTTTCACTGCTCCTCGCTCGTGGTTTCGGCACTTCACTTTGTGCAGTACCTCAACCCTTCATCAAAAAAGACTAGACGAGTGTCCTGAGTGAGTGAAGCGAATCGAAGGACAAATAAAATCATAAGTTATAACATTCGCTAATTATGGCGTTTTTTTTGTTTATTTATTTGACTAAAATAGCAATTTCCGGCAGAATATTATTATGCGGATAATTATTGCTACATCATTATTTCCGCCAGAGATTGAATATGTTGCTACTTATGTCAGGGAGCTGGCTGAACACTTGAAGAAAGACCACCAAGTGCAGATTTTGGCTTATGCTGGAAATTTTGAAAAAATTGACGGTGTAAAAATTTTTACGATAAATAAAAAACAACCTTTGTTTTTTAGGATTTTTAAATATTTTATCAAGCTACATAAATTAGCCAAACAGGCTGATATTATGTATGTGCAGAATTCAACGGCTACTATTTTGCCGGCAATATTAGTAAAAAGATTAACTAAAAAGCCACTAATCCTAAATTTTATTGAAGACGAAGTCTGGAAGCGGGCGCGGCACAACAACTTGACTCAAAAATCTTGGGAAAATTTTTTAGAACAACCGGATATTGATCGGAGAATTGGCCAGATTTTTAATTTACAGAAACAGGCCCTGCGCCAAGCTGATAAAATAATTTTTTCTTGCCAAGCGCTAGCTCAAGCAGTCGCCAAATCATATAGCTTACCGGCCGAAAAAACCACGGTGAATTATTTGCCGGCCGAAAAAATAGAATTGCCCCTTGACCAAAGCATTAAAAAGAATCATGTTTTAGTTTTTGGTCAGGATTTTAACCTAGATACCGATCAATGGGATAAGGATTGGAAAGTTGTTTTAGCGAACAAACAATCATTATCTAAAGCCGAGCTTTTATATTTGCTTAATATTTCAGAACTTATTGTCTATAATATTAGATCAGAAAATTTTGATAATTTTCTGGTTGATTGTGTATTAGCCGGTAAAAAGATTGTGGCCAATGAAACCAATTATGCCAAGGAAATCATTGGCGAGCAGGGAGTTTTTGTGGATTTTAACAATCGGCAGGCAGTGCAGGAAAGAATTGAGCAGCTACTTGATAAAAAATCAAAAAATCAGGCCGAGGACGATAGATTTATCTGGGAAAATCATTTGCGTAAATTACAAGACACTTTTCAAGCTAGCGTGAAAAAATAATCATGAGCGCCCAAGATATTAAAAAAGAATGGACAGACTATTGCCACCAAGAAATTGAAGCCTTGCGGCCGCTTTTGGCGACTCTGAGCTTTGAATTAGCTGATGAGCAAGTACATATCGGCGGTGAGCGCTATGTAGCCGGCGAAAAAAAATTAGTTTTGGTCGGCAAGCGCGTCAAAGATAGCTTAAAAGTAATTATCAAAGTCAGTAGCGATCCGAAAGGCATTGCCGAAATAAAGCGCGAGCGGCAAAGCCAGCAAATGCTTAAAAAAATCAAATTCGCTTATCATGTATTTTTTACGCCCCAAGAAATTTTGTATCAAGAAACAGATGGTCGCGTGATATTTATTACCAAATATATTGAGCAAGAATGCCAATTTTTGGAGCGTGATATTAAAAACCAATTCTTTTTGGCCTTAAAAGGCCTTGAGGTCCAAGAGGGCGTGCAGGCGACTACCTATGAGCATGCCCATGATATCAGTAAATATTTTGGCATTTGGCAAGCCACTGATTATCTGAAAAAATTTGATGAATATCACCGGGTAGTTAAAAATATATTAGTAGACAATGCGGAAGTTTTGGCGCTTTTTGATCAGGCCAAAATGTTTTTAGAGAAAAAAAAAGAAGTCGTTGATTTATATTCGGGGTTTTTGACTCATTGGGATTTTGTGCCGCACAATTTGCGCATTCAAAATAATGATATTTATTTATTGGACCATTCTTCTATTCGTTTTGGCGACAAGCACGAGAGCTGGGCGCGGTTTATAAATTTCATGTGTCTGTATAATCCAGAGCTGGCTAAAAATTTATTGTTTTATGTGGAAAAAAATCGTCCAGCTTCTGAATACTTGTCTTTGCAAGCTATGCGTGTCTTCCGCCTGGCTGAGATTATCTGGCATTATGCCAATACTTTGGAGCGCGCTGATAGTCAGCTGCTTACTTTAAATAAAGCCAGAATTAAATTCTGGTCCAAGCTTTTGCAAGCTGTGTTGGATGGCAGAGGATTAGATAATTCAGTAGTTGAAGATTACAAAAAATTACGCGACTCTTTGCGCAGTGTTGAAGAAAAAAAGCGACAAGAGAAATTGCATTAAAAAACTGACCCTTAATATCATCCCGGACTTGATCAGGGATCCAGCATCGAGCTGCTGCTAGGCAGGATGGTACTAGATTCCCGCTTTTCTCTCGACCCCGAGCTCGAGACCGAGGGGCGCGGGAATGACAGCATGGGTACAGTTTTTTTGTTTTAATCCAATTTTTCCACTTCTCGTAATAATTTTTCATATTCGGCTATCATTGGATGACCCCAAGACTCTTTGAAACTTTTGAGCATTTCACGTTCAAACCACATTTTTTGTTCTTTACCGCGGTTGAATTTTTTCCAAATTGCTGAGCCAATTTCTTTATGGGTAGCCAGGATACTTTCTAGGTTATGGATTTTGTCAGCAATTGATACAGCCTTAGTTTCAGGACCGGCATTTTTGACAGCCGTAATATATTTTTGTTTGCGCTCCTCCCACTCTAATTTTTTATCTTCTGATAGCGGTAAGATGATGTCTACTACTTTATCGCCTAGCTCTTGGCGGAGCTGTTGTTCGGTAATATCCGTATCTTCTAAGACATCATGAACCATGGCCGCGGCAATTACTTCATCAGGAAAATTTAAGCGGGCTAATTTTTTAGCAACCATCATGGGGTGGATTATATAAGGCGAGCCATCAGTCTTGCGGACTTGCTGACCGTGCGCTTTTAGCATTAGGCGATGAGTTTTTTCTATTAGGTCCATATTTTTTTGTCACTCCCGCTTTCGCGGGAGTGACTACCTAGGAATATTTATAATATTTTAGCAAAAATTTTATCTCTCATATCACGGGCTATCATATCCCAATTGTATTTTCTTTCCACCATTTGTCTGGCAGTGTCAGTGATTCTCTTTACCTTTTCTGGGTTGGCCAGAATATCTTTGACAGCGCTGACTATTTGTTCAGGACTATCTTTATCAACGGCCCAAGCAGTAGTTTCTTTATCTGGATTTTTTTTGGCATCAAAAATAAATTCGGCTAGTCCCCCTTCTTGGGTAGCGACCACTGGTAAATGTGAGGCCATGGCTGATAAAAAAGCATTACCCAAACCCTCGGAGCGGCTAGGGCAGACAAATATGTCGGCTACTTTGCGGTATTTGGTGACTTCTGATCTATCAATGCGGCCAGTGAAAATCACCCTATTTTCTAAATGTAATTCTTTAGTTAAATCTTTAAGCATTTGCTCATCCGGGCCATCACCAACTATTAAAAATTTTATATTATCAGGCAACAGTTTCAGAGCGCGAATCACATCGTCATTGGCTTTTTGATGAACTAGGCGAGCAGTATTTACTAAATAGATGTCGCTTGGTTTTTTACCAAGCTTTTGTTTGAGTTCAGCGATTTCACTTTCAGAGGCAGATTCAGCCAAATCGCGTGGATTGGCGCCATTGTGTATGATTTCAATTTTACTATCAGGCACGCCGCGTTTTTTTGCCCAATCAGCTAAAAAGGTTGATATGGCCTGCACTTTGTCGGCTTTGGTAAAAGCGCGGGTAAATAATGGCCACAAGGGTCTCATGGTTTTTTCTATATAGTCAGTGGGGTCGCCTTCTTGCAGAGTTAAAAAATATTTTATTTTGGGGTGGGTCAGCTTAAAGATAACAGCCGGTACGCCGGCCGAATGGGCCATCATAGCCCAGATAGCGTCATATTTATATTTTCTATGTAGTTGGCAGGCCTGGCTGGTTGCTAAAAACTGGTACAAGGGTTTGTTGAGGTCTAAAGGCATTTTACCCAAATCTTCAAAACTAGGATTTTTTCGGGTGATGCCGATGCGATGTACTAGCACATTGCCAACTTTTTCTGTTTTAGCAAAAGCAGAGTTGTAGCGTAAAGTGACCATGTGAAACTCAATGTCACTTGTGTCCAAGCGATCAGTGATTTCTTTGATAGCTGCTTCAGCTCCGCTAGTTTGGTTGGGGTAGTAAGCTAAAGAAAAAATAAGTATGCGCTTCATGCGGTTATTTTTGAATTTTTTATTTCCCCGATATATTTTTTTAAAGTATATTTTTGTTTCCAGCCCAGAGCTTTTATTTTACCAGAATCAACTGCTTCGGCTGAACGACTGGTTCTGGTTTGTGTCAGCATTTTTATTTTTGGGCTAAACATTTTGGCCACTTCAAGTATAGAATGTGTTTCTTGAGCACAGATGCCGTAATTATCGCCGTGGCCTTTTTGGCCGGCCAATATAATACCAGCTATCGTATCATAGACGTGGGTAAAGGCACGGGTTTGAGTGCCGGGTTTACGTACCGGCAGTGTTTTATTTTTTAGATAAGCCTGTTTGAAGGTGCCAATGACCGTGCCATAAGCTCCGGTAAACTGGCCAGCTCGCTCCCTCGGTCCGTAGACGTTATAAAAATAAACCGTGGCATAGTCCAATTTATACCAGCGGCTGTAATTTTTTATTAATTCAGTGTTGACAGCTTTAGCCCAAGTGTAGGGAGCCAGATCGCGGCCCCAGACGCCGTTTTTACTTGGAGCAGTGAACTTGGTAGAAGAGCCAGCATAAACTAACTTGCACTTATGCTTTCGCCAGAATTCCAAAACACCCAAAGTGCCGGCAATATTCAAATCCCAGACTAGCTCCGGTTCATTTAGGCTGGCCGCTACGCGCGAGTATTCACCCAAATGGTAAACGATGTCTGGTCTGACCTTGATATGTTTGGCAATATCCTTGGTGTGGCCGCGAACATATTTTGCGCCCGGGATGTGATTTTTTACTGTGCCGGTAAAATAATTATCCAGTGAAATTATCCGATGGTTTTTATTTTTTACCAACTTTTCGATCAAGTGAGAGCCGATAAAGCCCGCCCCGCCAGTCACCAAAATAATTTTTTTATTTTTTGCCATATTTTTGGTTGATTTAAAGCTTTTTGTATAGTAAGATTATATTACTTAATACAAAAAGTCAAAGTAAGCGGGCACGTTTATGTGGCAGAAATTATTGGTCTATATCAATGTCAATAAAATACAAATGTTGAAGTATGGCGCAGTTGGTTTGACGGCGGCAATTTTTGATTTTGGTATTTTGATATTTTTGACTGAGCTAGCACATGTTTTCTATCTTTTATCGGCCACCATCTCTTTTATCGTTTCAGCTCTGGTGAATTATTATTTGAATAGATTTTGGACCTTCAGATCTCGTGGCAGCCAAGTTAGGCAAATACCGATTTTCTTTGTGGTGGCCACTATAGGCCTGGGTCTCAATAATCTGATTTTATGGTTGGGTGTGGAGTGGGTACATATGTATTATGTCGTGGCTAAAGTCTTGGCTACAGCGGTTGTCATGGTGTCCAACTATTTGGGCAATAAATATTTTACATTTAAGAGCTAATAATATAAATAACCCCTAAAACTTTCGGGGTTATTTGTTAGATTATTTTTTTGAATCATTCCATCCCTCACTACTTTTGGGGTTTAGCTATAATAATTTTTTAAAATTTTCAACCATGGGTACGGCCGTGGGGTCTTGGTGGTAGTTTAGAGCTGTGTAGTAAGAGGCCCAGTCAGCCAAAATTAGGTTGGCAAATATTTTTTGCCAGATATTTTTTCCGCGGAGCTTGACGATATTTACCATTAAGCCTCTTTTTTTATAGAGTCGGGCGAGCACCTGAAATCTTTTTTTTATCACTGGCGAGTCATCATCGTCACTCAAAAAAATAAAAGCGAATTTATTGATTAGCGGCCGAGTTTTTTCTGTTGTATCAAAGCCATTCATTTCATTATGGTTTAATTCGGGCAGAGTATTGTAAAAGGCGGGGATTTTGGAATTTTCATTAAATTTTATTTTCCAGTTGTAGACCAGAGAGGTATTATCTGTTGATGAGTAGATGATTGGTATGTGATTTTTTAATAATTTAGCCAACTTTTGTCCGGCTGATTGATAGTTTTTTGCCTTAAGCTGCTGGACCGCCCTAGTATCATTTAACAATTTATTTTGCCTCATGATTTTGAGCATAGCCCGCAAACTGAGGCCCAGGGCTTGGCGCGGCTGAATACCCGTTTTAGGCAATTGGATAAATGGCCGGTGGTATTTTTTGGCTAGAGCCAGCAGTCGGCCGCCAGTCGCTATGGCCACAACGTTCAGTTTTTTATTGACAGCTTTTTTAAAGCCATCCAGCACTTCGGCGGTGTTGCCAGAATAAGAGCTGGCGATAACCAAATATTTTTTTAATTCCTGATCGCTAATCTTAGGCAGGCCATAATTTTGGTGGATACTGATGGTCAGTTGTGCTTGTGCACTGCGCAAGATGTCAGCCGCCAAATGAGAACCGCCCATGCCCAGGACGAGATATTTTTCGGCTGGATGATAATATTTTTTGTTTTCGATTTTTGGCTGGTAGGCAAATTGAGCTGGGAAATTTTTGATGGCATTTAGCATAAAATTATTTTTTACTGACAATATTTTTGATATGACTTATGATGCTTTGGCTGTCTATGCCATATTTTTGCCAGAGCTGCTTGTAATCACCCGATTCACCGAAAGTATCATGCGCGCCCAAGCGCCAGAGCGGCGTGGGTAATTTTTCCGAAAGCAGCTCGGCTACTGCGCTACCCAAGCCGCCGTTGATTTGATGGTCTTCTAGGGTGATGACTGCCCTTGTCTTTTGGGCAGAACGCAGGATAGTTTTTGTATCCAGCGGTTTGATAGTATGGCAGTTGATTATTTCTACGCTTATTTTTTCTTTAGATAAAATATGGGCGGCTTGTAGAGCTTCAGATAGTATTGGCCCGTGGGCCACTAGAGTTGCGTCCTTACCTTTGAGTAAAATATTAGCCTGGCCGATTTTGAAAGGGGTTTTTTCCGTAGTAAATATAGATGTATCTGGTCGAGTGAGTCTAAGATAAACCGGCCCCTTGATTTTGAGCATAGCCATGGTGGCCTTTTTAGCTTCTATATAGTCAGCTGGGGAAATAATGGTTAAGTTTGGTAAACAGCGGGTGATGGCAATATCTTCTAGAGCTTGGTGGCTAGCGCCATCTTCACCAACCGACAGCCCGGCGTGCGAGCCGATTATTTTTACATTGGCATCGGAGTAGCAGACACTAATGCGCAGCTGATCCCAGTTTCGGCCTGGTGAAAAAACAGCAAAGCTGGCGGCGACGGCAATTTTTCCCGAGAGAGCCAGTCCGGCAGCTACGCCCATCATATTTTGTTCGGCTACACCGACTTCAATAAAGCGCTGGGGGAATTTCTTGGCAAAAGCCTGAAGGCGAGTTGATTCAGCTAGATCTGCCGAGACCACTACGATATCTTTATTTTTTTGCGCCAAAGCCAAAAGGGCTTCGCCAAAGCCGGCGCGGGTAGATTTTCCGCCCGTGGCGGGCCCACCTTTGGTGGGTAAGTTTGAATTCGAGCGCAGTCTGTTTTTAAGCATATTTTATTTGGCTTGTTGTAATTCTTCTAAAGCTAGAGCCGTTTCTCGGACATTGGGCGCCTTGCCATGCCATTCGTATTTGTTTTCCATAAAAGTCACACCTTTCCCCGGTATGGTTTTTGCTAAAATTACAACCGGTTGTTTTTTACTGGATTTAGCTATGCGCAGAGTGCGTATGATTTGAGCATAATCATGCCCTGGCATTTCCAGCACTTTCCAGCCAAAGGCTTGGTATTTTTGTTTGAGTGAACCCAGGGGCATGATATCGCAGGTATTGCCATCGATTTGGATGCCGTTAACATCAACAATATTGATCAGATTGTTTAGCTTGTATTTGTTGGCCAGCATCACGGCTTCCCATGATTGTCCTTCATTGTGTTCAGCATCGCTAGTAATGCAAAAAACCCGATAATTTTTTTTATCTATTTTGCCAGCCAAAGCCATGCCTAAGCTTTGGGATATGCCCTGACCCAATGGTCCACTGCTCGTTTCTACCCCAGGCAAAGATAAATTGTGGGGGTGGCCCTGCAGGCGGCTGTTTATTTTGCGCAAGTTTTTTAATTCTATTAAAGGAAAGTATCCGGCGCGCGCCAGAGTAGCATATAGCACCGGGCAAATGTGGCCATTAGATAATACCAGGCGGTCACGCAAAGGAGAGTTGGGTTGATGCGGTGTGTGCTGTAAAATTTGGAAATACAAAATTGTAAAAATATCGGCCATGCCCAATGATCCGGCAGGATGCCCAGAGCCGGCGCGCGCCAGCATCATGATGATGTCCTGGCGTATTAAATTAGCAACTCTTTTTAATTCTTTTATAGAATACTTGGCCATGAACATATTTTACCATATTTTTTGTTCTAGATAAAATAATATTTTTTAGCTTGACTTTTTGTGCCTAATTAGTTAAATTAAGGCATTCGCTCATTGGCAATCTTTTTGAATCTGTCAAAAAAAACGACGAGCCGTGCTCGTTTTGTAGAATATATGTCTTCTGTCCGTGTCTTAACACCGTCTTGACGGGGAGGTTTGGCAGCATGTGTGCTTGGACGCAATTCCATCGAGAGCCGATCATCATTATCGGTGCGGCTGGCCGTGACTTTCACAACTTCAACACCGTTTTTCGTGACGACGATACGGTGCGAGTGGTGGCTTTCACTGCCGCCCAGATCCCGGGCATCGACGGCCGGATCTACCCGCCGCAGTTGGCGGGTGGGTTCTATCCGAACGGCATCTCCATCGTGTCCGAGGAAGAGCTCGAGGATCTGATTCGGAAGCATGGTGTGCAGCGCTGTATCTTCGCCTACTCTGACGTGACCCACGGTCACGTCATGCAGTTGGCTGAGAGGGTCAATGCTGCCGGCGCCAGCTTCCAGCTGCTTCCTCCGCAGCAGACCTGGCTGCATTCCAGCCGACCGGTCATCTCTATCTGCGCTATGCGCACCGGCTGCGGCAAGAGCCAGACCTCGCGCTACATTGCGGCGATCCTGCGCCACATGGGCCTCGCGGTGGTGGCCATTCGCCACCCCATGCCTTACGACGACGATCTCGTCAGCCAGGCAGTGCAACGTTTCGCCAGGGCGGAGGATCTCGCTCGCTACCGCTGCACCATCGAGGAGATGGAGGAGTATGAGCCGCATATCGCGGCCGGCGGCGTGATCTACTCTGGCGTGGACTACGCTGCCATCCTGGCGCAAGCCGAGCAGGAGGCCCACATCATTATCTGGGATGGTGGCAACAACGACACCCCGTTCATCCAGCCGGATCTGCACATCGTGGTCATGGACCCCTTGCGCGCCGGCGATGAGCAGCGCTACTACCCCTCGGGTCAGCAGATGCGGCTCGACGTCCCGACGGTCTTCGTTATCAACAAGTGCGATTCGGCACGGCTCGAGCAGATCCTGGCGATCGAGCAGTCGATTAGGCGGGTGAACCCGGAGGCCAAGATTGTGCGTGCCGACTCGCCAGTCACCGTGGACAACTCCAACCTGATCAGGGGCAAGCGGGTCCTGGTCGTGGAAGACGGTCCGACCTGCACTCATGGCGGCATGAACACCGGTGCCGGTACGGTCGCGGCCAACCATTTCGGTGCAACCAAGATCGTGGATCCGCGCCCTTATCTGAAGGGCGAGCTGGCCACGACCTTTGTTCGCTATCCCGACATTGGTTGCCTGTTGCCGGCTATGGGCTACAGCGAGCAGCAGGTGCAAGACCTGGCGGCCACCATCAACGCCATGTTCGAGGCCGGCGTCATCGACGCCGTGGTGAGCGGCACGCCGATCGACCTTGGGCGTGTCATCGAGGTCAATGGACCGTTGGTCAGGGTCACCTACAATCTAGGGGAGCGTCTCCCTGGTACGTTGGAGGCGATCCTGCGGGGGCACTTCGGCGCCTTGGTTAGTAAGTGATCTGACAGATCAGGGAAAAAAGCAAGCGGCACCGCCCCAACAGGGGTGGCGCCGCATTTTCATTTATTCTATTTTTTATTATTTTTTCTTGATGATATATAGGCTAAGAATAAATAATATAGTCGAAGTCAAAGCTGACAGTAGACAATACTGGCACAGAGAGCGGATAAGAAATATTTGTATATAGGTAAGCCATAAAGAAAATATAAAAGCCAAAGGAGCGCTGACTTGCAAAAATATTTTAGCCAGAGACCAACGATATTTTATAAAAATTAAGCTGGCAAGAAGTACTGTCAGATAAAAAGCTACCCCAAAAGCAGCCAGGGGTATTGGCCCCAGGTGTGAATACTGGCTACCCAGGACTTCTTGGCAGCCCCGGATAATAGAGCAGCTGATAGTGCCGGTAAAATATTTAGATGTCAGATAGACCGCATCCATAAAGCCAATCAAGCCAATGGCGGCAATAAGATAGTAGAGTCTTAGTTTAATTGGCCGATAATTGCTGTCGGAAGTATTGTTCAAATTTGTCATAGCTTTCTTGAAGTTCGATGATTTTGCCGTTAAGGTAAATGGTTGGCGTATAGGTAATATTGAGCCTGCCTTGATCGCCGTCAGAGATATCGGAGGTCACTCTATTTTTTACATCCTGGTTATTTAAATCATTGGTAAATTGTTGGGTATCAAGGTTCAGCCCCTGAGCATAAGTAATGAATGTTTTTTGGGCATCGGCTTGAGCTTGGTTTGACCATTCAGCTTGTTTGGCGAACAATAGATCATGCATTTCCCAAAATTTATTTTGTTGGCCGGCGGCCTCGCTGGCATAAGCAGCCAGCAAAGAATTCGGGTGATTTGGTATGGGGAAATGACGGTAAACTACCATTAGCTGTGGTGAAAACTCTGGGCTAGCTAGCAATCTTTGCATATAAAAATTTGACAGTTGGCAATAGGGGCAAGCAAAGTCGCTGTATTCTACAATGATATTTCTTGCCTGTTGATTGCCTTTTGTCCAATCGTTGTTTTTTATATTTAAAATATCCTGGGTTTTTTGCGGAGCATTATTATCTTGGCTGGAGAGGGCAAGGATCCCCCAAGTGATCAAACCAAGGATGGCGGTTACTGTCACCCAGAAGAGCCAATCTTTTTTTGCCATATTTTTATTATACAGATTAAAAACACGGCTTACTGCGTTTAGTAAACCGTGTCTGGAATTATTTGAGTAAGCTGTCTAAAACACTTTTGATTTCCTCTATCGGATAAGCGCCATTGATAGGAATTTTTTGGTTGCCGGATAGAATCACGCTATAAGGAGTGCCTTGGGCGCCGGCAGCTTGAGCAGCAGTCGCCTGAGTAGAAACTTTGGCAGTATATTTCCCTGAGTCAAGGCATTTTTGGAATTTGTCTTGATCAATGCCCAAACCTTTTACCACCTCGCCCAGTTGGGCTAGGGTGGGTTTATTGGTAGCGACAAATAGTTTGTCCAAAAATGCCCAAACTTTATCATTGCCGCCTAGTTCACCGACGCACTCTATGGCCTCGGCTTTTTTGGGTGCTTCGGGGTGAAGTGAGGGGAGAGGAAAATGGCGGTAAGCTAACTTTATTTTGCCATTATAATCTTTGAGGAGCTGATTGGTGGTGTCATGGTATCTTTGGCAATAAGGGCAATCAGCGTCAGAAAATTCTATAATGCTGATTTGAGCGTTAGAATCTCCTTTTACCCAATCAGATTTGCTGATGGGTTCAATTTTTATTTCAGTGGCATTGGCACCGTTTTGGCCGTTGTTATTTTGCCCATTGACAGTGGTGTTGGTGTTATTGAAGGCCAGATTGTCGCCATTTTTATTTTTGTCTTTTAGGACAAGACCCAAGGCAATACCCAGGCCGATAACCAGCATACCGACAATGCCGATAATCATACCGGCCTTGAAAGCAGAGCGTGATGATAGATTATCAAGCACACCTTTATTTTGATTTTCTTCTGCCATATATTTTTTCAGTTAATAATGTTAATAATAAAGTTGAATAATTATACCAAGTTTAGTTTGCTTAGGCAAATGATTGTTCATAATTCATATTATTTACAACTTTGCCACCATCAGCTAGGCGTGAGTCAATTGAGATTTTATTATTGTAACAATTTTATGGGATTAAGGCAAAGTTAGTTGCTAGTCTTCAATATTGACCCCGTTAAACGCTCGCTTCGCGGGCAACCCAAAGGGTTATTTAACAGGGTTGACAAAAAACATATTGTATGCTAACCTTATGCATCCCCTAAAGCAGGGGTTTTTAATTAGAGAAATATATGAAAATAAGTCTAAAATCATGGCCAAAAGCCATAAAACGGGGTTTAAAGAAACGCATCAAACCAGTATTTTTGCTGGTGCTTACTTCTCTGTTCTGCTTTCCGCATTTGACCGAATCTCAGGTGATAAATGATCATTTGGTCGGTCCAGTGCCAGAGCAAGTGATTAAAGCTTATTATAATAGCCCAACCTTACCTCAGATTCCAAAACGGGAACCTCGTAAGGTAATGGTTATTTCTGTGACGGCTTATAATAGTGAGCCCGGCCAAACTGATAGTACGCCATTTACCACAGCTTTTGGCACCAAGGTGCGTGACGGTATAGTGGCCACCAACTTTTTGCCTAAAGGCACGGTAGTTCGATTTCCGGAAGCCTTTGGTGATAAGGAGTTTGTAGTAGAAGACCGCATGAATGCCCGTTATTATTACAAGATGGACATTTGGATGGCCGATAGGGCAGATGCCGTAAATTTTGGTAACCAATTGTTAAAAATGGAAATCCTATAAAATAAAGATCAAAGCATAAAATACCCCCAATAAATAAGGGGGTATTTTGTTATTGACAAAAATTGATTTATATGATATAATATTAGGAAAACTTAAGAAAACGTCCTTTTTTCGGGCATAGACCCACTACCTCTTCAAGCAAGGGAGCTTGGCATGTTCTACTTGATGGTGTTCGGTGCGGCTCTGACCGCACGCCTCATGCATCGGCGCTGGCAGGCCTGGGCGACCTGGGTCGTTATGTCAGTCGTAGCCATTATCGCCAAGATCGACAAGGCTAACCCAGACAACGTGCTGGCCATCACCGTTGCGTGTTCGGTTGCCGGGTTCATCGGCCCCGAGCTCTGGCACAGTCTGCAGGCACTGCTGCGCCATCAGCGCACAGCCCTCTGGCTGTTGCTGGGAGGCGCTGTCTGGCTGGCCATTACCAACCGGACAGTTGGGCACGCACTGACTAGCCTCATCTCCGGGATTGCCATCCTGGCCATCGTCTTCTTTGCCCTGCGCGCTATGTTGCGGGGCGTCCTTGGAGGGGGTGGCCGACGCGGGCGGCGCTGAAAAAGGTTGCTGCCAAAGGGGGCCGTACTCGGTGCGGCCCCTCTTCTTTTTCCCCAATATTAGTGGATTTTATATATTTGACAAGATTTTAAAATTAGTATATAATACCGACACCATTAAAAATTGACTGAAAGGCCAAATAAAAACAACATGCTAAATCATTTAAACAACCCTAAATTTTAAAGGATTTTAAGCAATTTGTGTTGGCTTGAAATCCGCTCATGGCGGATTTTTTGGGCCCAAAATTTAGTGGCTGGCAAGTAGTTTTTTAAAGGTAGGCCTTAGAGCGACCCTTAAAAAACTACTTAGCGGCCATTAGGCCGAAAGCAGGACATTGACAAGTGAATAATTACATTAAAACAATTTACAACGCGTGTTAAAAATTGTGTTAATGAGCATCTAACAATATAAATTTCCACCAAAATTTTCAGAATTTTGGTGGTTGCTACAAGAGCATATGGCGGATGCCTAGACACCAAAAGACGATGAAGGACGTAGCAATCTGCGATAAGCTTCGGGGAGGTGATAAGCAACCTTTGATCCGGAGATTTCCGAATGGGGCAACCCTTCTGCTAGAAGAGCAGAAACCGCTAGCTGAATTCATAGGCTAGTTGGAGACAACCCGGAGAATTGAAACATCTTAGTATCCGGAGGAAGAGAAAGAATTAATGTACTAATTAAAACTAGTGGTAAATTTATTTATCCTTAGTTTTAATTAGTATCTCGATTCCCTGAGTAGTGGCGAGCGAAATGGGAATAGCCTAAACCTTAAGTAAGATAATCTATTTGGACTTTAAGGCCGCAAGGTTTTAAGGAAAGGATAGTGCAATGACCGTAGATCTAACGCTGCTTAAGGCGTCATAAGAAGTTATCGTTTCGGCATTTACGGAGCCGATACTTGATCGATAATAGTTTAGTCGAATAGTCTGGAAAGACTAACCATAGACGGTGATAGTCCGGTAGATGAAAAATTGTTATCACAAGAGATAGTTTTCTTGAGTACCACGAAACCGGTGAAATTTTGTGGGAAGTTAGCGTCACTATGCGCTAAGGCTAAATACTTTTGGTGATCGATAGTGAACTAGTACCGTGAGGGAAAGGTGAAAAGCACCCCGAGAGGGGGATGAAATAGTATCTGAAACCATATGCTTACAAGGAGTCGAAGGCCTATGTCTCGCGCAAGCGAGAAATGGCTGACGGCGTGCCTATTGAAGAATGAGCCAACGAGTTAGCTGTGTGTAGCTTATTTAACTCCTTCGGGAGGTAGGTAAAGTGAAAGCGAGGATTAATAGTCCGCATATTAGTTGATAGCTTATAGCTAATGACTGATGGTTTTTTAAACCATTGGCTATATGCTATATGCTATTAGCTAATAGGGCTGCACACACTAGACCCGAATCCGGGTGAGCTTACCATGAGCAGGGTGAAGCGGCAGTAACATGTCGTGGAGGCCCGAACCCACTAGCCGTGCAACACTAGGGGATGACTTGTGGTAAGGGGAGAAATTCCAACCGAACTCGGCAATAGCTGGTTCTCCTCGAAATAGTTTTAGGACTAGCCTTATGTGTTAAGTTGTGGCGGTAGAGCACTGGCTGGGGTGGGGTGGCATTGCGTCCATACCCACGCCAATCAAACTCCGAATGCCATAACGTATTTCATAGGAGTCAGACCGTGGGGGCTAAGCTTCACTGGTCTAAAGGGGGAAAGCCCAGATCTCAATCTAAGGTCCCTAAATCTAAGTTAAGTGTCAAAGGTGGTGTTATAACTTATACAACTAGGAGGTTGGCTTAGAAGCAGCCATCCTTTAAAGATAGCGTAATAGCTCACTAGTCAAGTTGTTTCGCGCCGAAAATTTAACGGGGCTAAAACTTAGTACCGAAGATGAGACTCTGAACCATATGGTTCAGGGGGTAGAGGAGTATTCTATGCGCAGTGAAGCAGTACCGTAAGGAGCTGTGGAGTGTATAGAAGTAAGAATGTTGGCATAAGTAGCAAAAATTCGGGTGAGAATCCCGAACACCGTAAACCCAAGGTTTCCTGGGCAACGCGAATCAACCCAGGGTTAGGCAATCCTAAGGCGAGGCCGAAAGGCGTAGTCGATGGAAGAGCAGGTTAATATTCCTGCCCTACTGCCATTTTTCGATGGGGGGACGCAGCTTTAAAACTCTTTGCGTTATTTGGTTATGAACGTTGGTGGTTGATTGATGTACTTTTGGTAAATCCGGAGTACACAAGTCAGTTGATCATCAGAAGATCGCGGCTTCGGCCAAGATCAACAAGGGGTAATGAGCTGCCAAGAAAAACCTCTAGAGCTAATTTGGTAGTAACTGTACCGTAAACCGACGCAGGTGGGTGAGGAGAGCATCCTCAGGTGTACGAGAGAACCTTCCTTTAGGAACTCGGCAAAAAAGCGGCCGTAACTTTGGAATAAGGCCTCCCTGTACCACTCGCTTCGTTTCACTACGCTCGGGCACAGGGCTTGCCCTTTGTTCAAATTTGAACAGGGTGAGCCCTGAACCCGAACAGAGCGGAGCGAAGTGAGTGGTTCAGGGCGCAGCGAAAGACTTCGAGCGACTGTTTAGCAAAAACTTAGGTCCCTGCTAAAGCGCAAGCTAATGTATAGGGGCTGATGCCTGGCCAGTGTCAGAACGTTAAGGGGACGCCTTCACGGGTGGAACCGAAGCGCTGATGAACGCCGGCCGTAACTATAACGGTCCTAAGGTAGCGAAATTCCTTGACGGGTGAGTTCCGTCCTGCACGAATGGCATAACGACTTGAAGACTGTCTCGAGGAAGGACTCGGCGAAATTGCAATACGAGTAAAGATGCTCGTTACCCGTAGCTAGACGAAAAGACCCCGTGAAGCTTTACTACAATTTGGTATTGATTTAGGGATGTACTTGTTCAGGATAGGTGGGAGACTTTGAAGCCTCCGCGTAAGCGGAGGTGGAGTCGCCGTTGAGATACCACCCTAGTGCATTTTTAAGTCTTACTCTCATCCGTGATCCGGAGAGAGAACAGTATCTGATGGGTAGTTTAACTGGGGCGGTTGCCTCCCAAAATGTAACGGAGGCGTTTACAAAGGTTGGCTAGTTCCTGATGGAAATAGGAATGGTCGTGCAAACGCACAAGCCAGCTTTACTGCAAGAGCCACAACTCGAGCAGTTGCGAAAGCAGAAGTTAGTGATCCGACCGTACGATATAGGACGGCGGAAGCTCAACGGACAAAAGCTACTCCGGGGATAACAGGCTGATCGGGTCCAAGAGTCCACATCGACGACCCGGTTTGGCACCTCGATGTCGGCTCATCGCATCCTGGGGCTGGAGAAGGTCCCAAGGGTTAGGCTGTTCGC
>Ga0265297_10000250_pt1 | contig 180064 bp, 119 predicted proteins | sample Munlanlwell13791_FD_192502 | JGI IMG/M metagenome (GOLD analysis project Ga0265297, IMG submission 192502) | Leachate microbial communities from a municipal landfill in Southern Ontario, Canada - Leachate well 137-91 | ecosystem: Engineered > Solid waste > Landfill > Unclassified | place...
TTTCTGAAAATCCCTGGATTGATTTTGCTCCGATTATTTCCGAGTAAAACCGGTTATAATACAAATCTATACTTGAGTTTGTTGCTATAACGCCGTCTGAGAAGTTATTGAAATTATTATTTTTAATTGTTCCTCCGCAGACTCCGTTAACAGCCGCTGCGATTGCAGATACTCCCGAAATGTTGTTAAAATAGTTGCCCTCAAGTCTTATTGGAGTTTCTATTGCAGACAAAGAGTTAAATGAAGTTACCAAAGGGCTGCTAATATTTGTTTCATTTATTATGAAGCTATTCCCGCCTATATAAGCATTTCGCCACCATGGGTTTTCGCAACTGCTGTACTGATAATAGATTGCGCCTGACTTAGTGTCTATATAAAACTGACTGCTGTTTATTGTAATATCATTGCAGTTAATAATACTGAGAGCACAGTTTTGATATTGTGCGTCCAATCCCCCCTGAGGTTCGTAAGCTATATTCTTGAATACGGAATTTGAAATGTGTATATCCGTGCCGCCTATAAATGATATACCTTCCCAGTAACAGTTGTTTCCGGAAAATTCTGTCATTGTAGGAGATGAATTCTGGGGTAAGATACCTGAATAAAAACTTCCTCCCGAGAATACTATTTTACCTTTCGGATTAAACTTAATTGTGGTTCCCTGATAAAGCCTTAATTCATGGTTGTTATTGAAAACAATGCTGTCGCACACAAATGTTGAAGAAATTACTTCCTCATCGCATACGAACGTTCCCCCTTCCTGCATTACGGGAGCGATTTTAAGAAGCTTTCCTTCACCTGGTTGGAATTCTCCGGCATACACGAATTCAGTTGTAGATTTATTAAAGTATGATATTACGGAATCTGTTACTGCTTCCTTTATTACCCAGTTATTAAATCCAGGTAATTGAGAGGGGTTAAATTTAATTTTCAATACTCTTATGTCTCCGAAAACATTGGCATCATTAACCGGATAAGTTCTTTTATTTACAGCATAAAGATACTTGCTTTTATCGAAAGGTTTTGATGATGCAGGATTTGTTTTAAAAAACCCCAGCTCCCAAAATCTTTTAATCAAATTATCATAATCTCCTCCTTCTGTTTGATTGCAGGGAACCGTTGCACCATTTAGATATGGTGCCAAACTTTTTATATCGTTTACATATTCGTAATTTGTATATCCGCATTCAGTGCAGTCAGGATATGTTACAGGGTTTACCGTTAGTGTTTTATCATGTATCAAATGTTCATTTGGTAGGTTCATGGGATACATATAGTCGCCTGTTCTTTTAATCTTATAATTTAAATTTGCTACAAAATCCCATTTATGCTGACCATAATAATTTGTATCCCTTTTCCCCGAGAAAATACTGTCGGAAGTTGTTAATCCCCAATTATAAGAGTGTTTACCGGTATCCTGTAATTTACTTGTATAAGAAAATTCAAGCATGATTTTAGCTCCATATGCCATGGATGTATGCATTAGTAATGAGATTTCTTCATTAGTTGGCTCCCTTATTCCCCAATCACCAGCCAATCCGGAACCAGTAATATTATTCTCATCGCTGTTAATCTGATTTATTACGCCGTATATTAATCCTTTATCTCTGGCTTTTTTATAAAAATATTTTTGCTGGCGTACGAACCAGGAGATAGAATTCTGAACACTAAACTCGTTGTCAGATGTATAGGCACAATAATTTGATGCAGGGAAAACATATTGACTAATGTGATATGTCGAAGGAATGTTTGGAAATACATCAGGATATCTTAAGGTATAATAAAAAGGAAACCATTGTGTTATCATTATATCCGTAAGAGCGCTGTCGCTTATTGCTTTGTCCATACAAACATCCCATTGTCTTTCATCCGCAATATTTTTGTTTCTTAGTGCGGTCCAATCTATAAATGCTTTAGGGTCAGTGATAAAGATTAATGACATTTGATTGTTGGAGTACTTTTTTACAAGTTTGTTAACTTCACCTATGCATTCCAGATTCGGATATTGCACTTCGTCAACCCAGAAATAGCCAAGTCCATTGTTTGTTTCAACAAATGCTTCGACTTCTTCTTTGATTCGTAAATGAAATTTCCAGGGATTTTGATTCCCAGGTAATATTTCATTTTCATAAGTATCCGTAAAAAGATAATGCGCCCATGAGTCATCAACTCTTACGTAGTCAAGCCATACATCAACCTTGCCATGCCATTTTATCTGGTAATCAATTTGACTTAAAAAGTCGGGTTTGTCTGGGCTGCCGCGTTTTCCTACAGCGAGTGAATCTGCAAGGACGGAGAGGAAATTAGCTGTATCCAAAATTGGTAAATTGGAATTAAAATATCTCTCGAGGTAACTCCCATCATAATAATAATTTAATCCTACTTTAGTTAAAAAATTTATGCATTTAATATAAGTAGTATCAAAAATATCACCGTTGAAATTCTTTACATAAACAATAACAACGGTATCGTTAGGATGTGTTTTTGCATAAACAGAATCAATTCTCATCCTTGGTTTGATAAACCAACGCATTTTATATTCACTTTGTTTAATATCAGAATACAATCTTTCCCAGCCGCTGCTGTTAGTTGAGTCCGGCTTCCTTGTTAGGTTATTTGTCTGACTGCAGTTTTCATATAAACCTTTTACCATAAATCCCGCAGAATCTCTTCCTGCTTTGCAATATCTGCCTCTTATCGTTACGCCCGTAAAATCATCATCTACATTTTCACCTGTTACATTTGTGCTTGCATATCCGAATGAAGGAAACTTTAAATGCCACGTTCCAGGGTCTTCTGCCTGATATGTAAATCTCTGTCCATAAGCAGGGCGAAGTATTTTTTCTCTTTCAAATATCAAAGAATTGTCATTTGCGATATTCTTCCAGTTCGTGATTACCTGAATCATCTCGCTTTGATAATTTTTGATGGGTTCAAAAAATCCCCCGTCTCTTTGAGTTGTATTGCTCCATTCGCTCGGAAAGTAATCCAGATGTGCACAATAACTATGCATCATATTGTAGGATAAATCCTGATACCATTGATGGTGGGATCTTGTTTCAAGAACATTTAAAAAGTAGTGGCTCATTGGTCCCAGATAAAACCCTTTTTTCATATTAGGGTTGTTCTGTGAATTTAACTGTGATAAACTCGTGAATGCTATAATTACTACTGTAATCATTGCAAGTATAAATTTTAATTTTCTCATTTTAAAATTTATTTAAATTCTAAAAAATGTTTGATTTAAAAAACCTGATAATAATAAATTTTTAATCACTTTACATAAACAAGTTTTCTTGACTGCTCAAAAACATTATTGCTTTTTATGTCAGAAGCCCGCATTCTATAAATATACACACCTGAAGACAAACCCATCTTTCCTATATCAATTCCCGCATAATAATTGCCTGACGTGAAAAACTCGTAGTTATATACCTTTAATACCTCCTTTCCTGTTATGTCATAGACGTTTAATGAAACAAATGAAGGTCTTGATATAGAAAAGTTTATTCTTGTTGATGAATTAAAAGGATTTGGATAATTCTGTTCAAGAATGAACAGTTCGGGTTTGGTTGTTATTTGATTGTTTATTCCGGTTATTATTATAGGTCCTCCACCGTCATTAGTTCGGATTCCAATATTATATCCAAGACTCCACCCTGTATCCTTATTTGCAAAATCAATTCCAGTAAATTGTATTTGTCCAAATGATGTATCAGGTTGTTGAAAGTTCCAATTTACACCACCATTGGTTGAAATCCAGATAATTCCTCTATATTTTGCACCAACATCAAAAAACCTAATTCCATTATCTCCATATATTGTATCTTTATTTACAAATTCAAAATCAGCAATAGTCTTGCCAACTATATAATTCAAATTTGGAAGGTTATATACATTCCAATTTAAACCCCCATTTGTAGTTTTCTTGAATTTATCACCCGCTGAAACATAGCCTATATTCTCGTCTAAAAAATACAACTTTGATATACCAAATGACTGTTGTATTTGTATCCAATTTACGCCCGAATTTGTGGTTTTCCATAGATCAGAATAATTCGTTGACCAACCAACATACTCTCCGTTTACTTTGTTCTTCAGAAAGAACACTTTTCCAAATCCTGTATTGGTTGATTGAACGTTCCAGGTTACTCCTGCATTTGTTGTCCTCCATAGAAATGGCAACCCGCTAGCAGTGCCGCCTACCCAGCCGGTGTCACGGTTAACAAATGAGAGTCCGTTTACTGTCCAGGAACCTGCTAATGGCAGACTATCCCACGAAATACCAAGATCGTATGATCTTAATAACATACCATATCCGCTTGCACTCATTCCATTTGCATATACTGTACTTGTATCAATTATTTCAAAATTACCAACATATTGACCCGGTAAAATTATTAACCAATTAAACCCTCCATTTATTGTTCTAAGTGTTATTGCGGGATCCATAGAAATCAATCCAGTGTTTGCATTAATAAATTTAAGATCATTAACCTGTCCATTCACTGGCAACGGCTGAGAAAACCACCCTGACTGGGAATAAGAAGAGACGGTAAATAAAAGTAATAGAATCTGAAATGAAAGTATTGTTAATTTTGAACTTTTGAGGTAATATAAAACTTTCATAATATTATATATTTTGAATTAAATAAAATATAGATTTACTTTAGGTAATGTTATTTACTCATATTTTATGATTATTAAAATCCAAATATTCAGTTGCACTTCTCGATAAATTACAGCTTGAACTTTTTGAAGCGATAAGCCAGAAGCCGCAAACGATGGACTTTGACGAGATAAGACTTTTTGTGGATAATGTTTTTATGGTTCTGAATAAATGTGCTTCAATAACAAAGGATGTGAAGAATGCATTGCTTCAGAAGGATTATAAAGAATTGTTTACTGAGACGTATAATTCACCTGCATAGGCTTAGAAGGTAATAGAAAAATAGTAAAGGGCGGGAGCGAAGGTTTCCGCCTTTTTTTAATTTGAGGCGTAATAATAGAACACCTGACAGCAACTGGCAGACAGATTTCACGGATTAAACATATAAACGCTGATTGAGATTATAAAAGAACGCACGACAAAAACTGATTGATTTAAGATTGACACTGATATCGAACACGGTTTCTTGATAATAATTCGTAGAATAAAATTATGGGGATCGAAATAAAAAACCCGCCTCGATGAATCGGGGCGGGTTGACGCATAGAAAATGTGAAATTTTACTTCACAAGAATCATTTTCTTTGTTTGTACGAAATCCTGTGATGTAAGTTTGTAATAGTAGATACCGCTTGTTAGTCCGCTTCCGTCGAAGTTTGTTTCGTAGTAGCCTGCATTTGTATTACCGTTGTGCAGAGTCTTTACAAGCTGTCCGAGATTGTTATAGACTTCAAGCAAAACACTTCCATTTTTAGGGACATCGAATTTAATCTTTGTTGTAGGATTAAACGGATTTGGGTAGTTTTGGCTAAGAGCGTATTTCTTTGGGACGTTTGTACCTATCTGAGAAATGCCTACGCTGGCTCGGTTTCCGACTAATACGTCATCGATATTGCACCAGAATCCATCATTAGTAGTGTTCATATAATATCTGAATCCAAGGCAAATTTTCTGACCTGCAAATGCAGTAAGTGAAAATTTATGTTCCATCCAAACATTATTCGCAAGTGGAACGCCTGCACTATCATTGCTCTTAATAGTTGCAAGTTTTTCCAGAGTTAAACCTGAAGATTGTTCGAGCAAAGTCCATACCTGCATAGTATCAAGATATGGCTGAAAACCCTCAGGACTTCCAATAAGCATCCAGAAAATTAAGCTGTCACCCGGTTGAACTGTGAATGTATCCGTTATTGTCCAATCATCTGCTATTGGATTACCGGCACTCCACGGAATAGTAAGGGCTCTTTTGCTGTCGTGTGCTTTTGAAGTAAGTAATGCGTTGGTTCCGACATAATTAGTGTTTGAGTCTCTAACTGCCCAGTTTCTGCCTGGTCCGCCTGTTCCATCAACATCTTCCTTTACCCAGTTAGGCGGAAGACTGTCTGTGTTAAATCCCGTAGTTTCAAAGTTTTCGTTAATAAGAATTCTTTGTGCAAAGACACTCGGGATAATAAATGCTAAAGCTAAAAGCGTAAAAATTAATTTCTTCATTTCTTTTCCTTTCGATTAATTTGGCTAAATGTATGTATAATTGACAAATAAAGAAACGAAAAATTTTATGTGCAAATTTTCAGGACTATATTATTATTTTGAAAATTTGGCAATTTTTGACTTTAGACTTTTAGCAATCTTAAGTATCTTATTTTATGTTAAGTCTATATATACCTATTCTTTTAATAATGGGGTTTGCAATTTTGCTTGCCTTCATTTTTGTTAAAACATCGACATGGTTCGGACCGAGTAAACCCGACACAGAAAAACTTTCAACATATGAAAGCGGTATGGAGCCTATAGGTTCGGCACGCGACCGGTTTTCCGTGAAATACTATATGGTCGCCGTTAGCTTCATCGTGTTCGATATTGAGGTTGTTTTTCTTTATCCATGGGCAATTTCATTCCTGAACTTTCCAAAACCGGAAATGGTTTATTCTTTAATAATAGCCATGCTTTTTATTGTGATACTCGTAGCCGGGCTAATATATGAATACAAAAAAGGGGTTCTGAAATGGGATTAGAAGAAAAACTTGGTAAGGACGGTTATCTCACTGGTAAGCTTGATGACCTAATGCAATGGGCACGCAAACACAGTATGTGGCCTATGCCGATGGGGATTTCCTGCTGTGCGATTGAAATGATGGCTACTGCGTCTTCGCGTTTTGATATAGCACGTTTTGGTTCTGAAGTTATGAGATTTTCACCGCGTCAAAGCGATGTTATGATTGTTGCAGGAACCACAACATATAAAATGGCAAAAGTAGTTCGCAAGATTTACGACCAGATGCCCGAGCCTAAGTGGGTCATTGCTATGGGTGCGTGTACCTCATCAGGTGGTATGTACAGAAGCTATCCCGTTGTACAGGGAATAGACCAGTTTCTGCCTGTGGATGTTTATGTGGCGGGCTGTCCACCGAGACCCGACAATCTATTGAACGCGCTGATAACTCTGCAGGAGAAGGTGCTTGCAAGTAAGGGCAGTAATAGCAAACAAGAGCAGATAAAAGAGAAACATTTATCATAACAAAGACCCTGCAATGTTGCAGGGTCTTTGTTTTATACCTTGTGGTACATATTATCTATGATGTACCTATACTTTTCTTCTACAAATTTTCTTTTCACTTTCAACGTAGGAGTAAGTTCACCTCCTTCTATAGTAAATGGTGTTTGTATTAGATTGAATTTACGTATCTTTTCGAACGATGCAAGATTTTTCTGAACCTCGTTTATATCCTTATCAATTTGTTTAATTAAAGCAGGATTAGTAAATAGATCGGATTCAAATTCAATATTTATACCGAGTTTTTTTGCAAGACTTTTCAATTCATTTATCTCTGGAACGATAAGCGCCGTTACATACATCCTTTCATTCCCGATTATCATAACCTGATCAATATAAGGAAGATTGCTGACGAGATATTCTATTTGTGCAGGTGCAATATATTTACCGCCCGAAGATTTAAACAAAGATTTCTTCCGGTCAGTAATCTTAAGGTAACCGTCTGAATCCATCGTTCCGATATCACCGGTATGAAACCACCCGTCAACTATTGCTTTAGCCGTTTCTTCCGGCTGGTTAAAGTAGCCTTTCATAACTATATCTCCCTTAACGAGTATTTCCCCGTCATCAGCTATTTTTACCTGAACATTATTAATCGGAAGTCCTATAGTTCCGTACTTATTTTTCTCGGTCCTGTTCACCGAGACAACCGGAGAAGTTTCCGTAAGTCCGTATCCTTCGAGTGTCAGTATTCCTATACCCTCAAAAAACTCACCGATGGATTTGTTAAGAGCTCCTCCCCCGGAAACAAAGAGTCTAAGCATGCCCCCGGTCTTTTCTCGTATTTTCGAAAATACCAGCTTATCAGCAAGAGTCCATTTTACCGATTTCTTATTGTTCCAGTGAGTTCTTGCAACCTCAAGCCCCCGGTTATAAATTTTCTTTCTGAAACCTTCTTCCATTTCGTAACCGGTTTTTATAAGTTTATTGTATATCTTATCAAGAAGACGCGGTACAGTAATAATAATAGTAGGTTTCACCTCAGTCATCTGCAGACCGATTGTATCTATACTCTGAGCGTAGTAAGTTTTAGAGCCGAAAAATAATGCAAGATAATATCCCGCTGTGCGTTCAAAGATGTGCGAATACGGTAGGTATGAAAGAAATACGTCGTCTTTGCCCGTGTGTAGAATCTTAGGGAACGTTTTGAGGTTCGAAAAAATATTCTTGTGAGTCAACATAACTCCTTTGGGGACTCCTGTTGTTCCCGACGTATAGATGATCGTCAGCAGGTCTTCCTCTTTTACACTATCGGAAATAATTTCAAGTGCTTCGAGAAGTTCATTCTTTGTTAGTGTTTTCTTCTCGCAGAATATATCAGAAAATGTTATTATGTGGTCTTTGTTTTCCTGCTTGCCAATTCCGTTGAACGATATTATATGTTTTAAATCGGGACATTCATTTTTTATCGCTCGAATTTTGTCAAGCTGCATTGTTGTTGAGACGAAGACTACCTCAGCCTTGCAGTCTAAAAGAATATACTTTATTGATTCCGAGGAAAGTGAGGGATATATTGGTACGCTTACATTGTTTGAAAACATGCACGCAAGGTCTGTCATTACCCATTCAATCCTGTTTTCCGATATGATGGCAAGAGTACTGTTCTTCCTGAGCCCGAGCCGTAAAAGAAAATTCTTTATACATATAGAATGATTTACAATTCCGAACATACTTATTCCTTCGTATACATCCTTCTTCTTTGTAAAGAATATGTCTCTCATTACATCGAATTTCTTGATATTGTTTATCAGCAGCTGAACAAGCGTCTTTTTATGAATACCCATGATTGTTTGTTTATGCTTTAAATTAATAAAAATAGACTAAATAAAATATTTGATTTAATGTGCCATAATAAAATTGTCGATTTTTGTTTCTTTTGAATTGATATCTAATTAAAAAATACTAAATTTGGAAACAATTACATTTAATAAATGAGCCGTAAGAAAAAGATAATAATATCAGTTTCGGTAATTATTTTAATCGCTTTGAGCATCTTTGTTTATCTTAGATTCCGTGCTATTTTGGCTGCATCAGAAAGGCGGGGAATGCCGACTCCTTTCGTGGAGGTTATCACTCCCAAAAGAGGCGACATTTCGAACATTATAAATTTTTCCGGAGATATCTTAGCAATAGAGCAAACAAACATTTTCTCAAGAGTTAGCGGTAATATTGAAAAAATATTCGTTGACGCGGGGGACTATGTTTCTTCAGGAAAACTGCTTGCATCAATTGATAAAAGCCTATATTCACAGAATGTTAAACAGATTGAAGGGGTTCTAAAAGTCGCCGAGGCAACAGCAGAAAATGATTTGATTAACCTTGAAAGAACGAAAATACTGTTTGAAAAGGGTCTGGCTTCACAGGCAGACTTTGACAATGCAAGAACAAAGCTCGACGTTTCAAATGCACAGGTTGAAACTGCAAGGGCAAACCTTCAGAATTCAAGAATTCAGCTTAGCTATTGCGATATCAGAGCGCCGTTCTCAGGATATATTACTAAAAAACTTCTTGAAAGAGGTACATTCGTTAGCGCCACAGGTGCCGCTCAAAATACTCTCTTCGTCCTTGCTAACATTAGAAAACTTAAAGTTGTGGTTAATGTCCTTGAACGTGACCTGCCTTTAATAGATAATGTTTCAGATGTTAATTTAAGAACTGATTCTTATCCCGATAAAATCTTTAAAGGTAAGTTTAATAAGATAAGCCAGTCAGTTGATCTCGGTACGCGTACAATGCCCGCGCAAGTAGATATTGATAATTCAGACGAACTGCTTAAACCCGGTATGTTTGCAAGGGTAGAAATAATTCTCGATACAAGATCAGATGTGATGATACTGCCCACTGAATGCGTACTTAAGCGGGATGACAAACATTTCGTTTATGTTATTAATGATGATTTGACCGCTGTATTGAAGTATGTTGAAACCGGATTTTCTGCTAACAATGAAACTGAAATTATCAGCGGTTTGAATGAAGGCGAAAGGGTTGTGAAAGTCGGTCAGGAACTTATCAGCGATAAAGCCAAAGTTAAAATAGCAGATAAATAGTATGTGGCTTACTCGACTCGCACTTAAATATCCTATCACTACTTTAATGGCTTCTTTAGCCATCTTTGTACTTGGACTGGTTTCTTTCAAACAGCTTCCAATAGATATGCTTCCCGATATTCAGGTACCAAGCGTAACTGCTATTACTTATTATAGTGGTGCAAGTCCGCTTGATATGGAACAAAGTGTTACTATTCCCTTGGAAAGGGCTGTCAGCTCTACGAGTGATGTTGATTACATTCAGTCGACGACTAAAGAAGGGGCATCGCAAGTTAGAATTTATTTTAACTGGGACGCTAACACAAGCGAAGGACTGATTGATATCATTCAGAAAGTTAACCGTGTTTTGAATATTCTTCCAACTGGTGTCTCCCAGCCTCAGGTCGTTAAGTTTGACATTACTAATTTTCCAATTATTTCTATCGCTTTGAGCAGTGATATGGATCAGCGGCAGCTTTATGACATCGCTTATAATAATATTCAGCCTCAAATAGAACACCTTCCCGGCGTTGCTGCTGCAAACGTTGTCGGCGGTAGAATAAGAGAGATACAGGTTACCTTGAATAGAGATAGAGTCGAAGCCGCAAGTTTGTCAGTCCAGCAGGTTGTTCAGGCTATTAGCGCTTCGAATTTAATCCTTCCGTCTGGTGATATCAAAACAGGTGTGTTTGATTTTTCTCTGAAAACGGAAAGCCAGTTCAATCTTGTAGAGCCCATTGCTGATGTCGTGATTAAAAATGTAAACGGTGTCCCTGTTCGAATAGGGGATGTTGCAACTATTTCCGATTCTTATCAGGAACAAACACAAAAGATTAGGACTAACGGAAACGAAGGCGTAATACTTAGAGTTCAAAAAACTCCGGGTGCGAACACGGTCGAAGTTGTTAACGAAATTATTGAAGCTTTAAAAACTTTAAGGGACGTTCCTTCAAACGTTAAAACTTCTACTGCATTCGACACGAGCAATTATATTAGAGACTCTATTAATGTTCTAATAAAAGAAGGTATGCTCGGCGCTATGTTTGCGATTATAATAATTATAGTTTTCCTTAGAAATGTTAGAAGCACTGTAATTATTTTTATCGCAATTCCTCTGTCTATTCTCGTAACTTTTATTTTCTTCAGATTCGGCGGTATATCCCTAAATATAATGACTCTCGGCGGTCTGGCGCTTGGTGTTGGAAGGCTTGTCGATGACTCCATAGTAGAGCTTGAAAACATTTCGAGGCACTATACCTTGATGAAAAGTCAGAACGTCAGTAAACTTACTGCAACCCTCGAAGCCGCTGCTGAGGTTGCCTCTCCGATTTTTGTTTCTACCATAACAACTGTTATTGTATTCCTTCCCGTTATATTTTTAACAGGTATTGCGAAACTGCTCTTCATCCCGCTCGTCGTTACTATCTCTGTTTCGCTATTTGCTTCATTCTTCGTGTCCAGAACAGTCACTCCCCTTATGTGCTATAAAGCTCTGGAAGGCGAAAGAGAAGTCAATCCTGATTCTAAAAAACTTTCTGATTGGCTGCAGATTAAAACAAAAGTTTTCTTTGATAATTTAGATAACCTCTATGAAAGTTCCCTTGCATATTGTATCAAAAGAAGAAAGTTTGTCCTTATTAGCATATTTGTGTTTGCCGTTCTTTCTTTTGGATTGTTTAAATTCATCGGAACAGAGTTCTTCCCCGATAGTGACGAAAATCAATTCAATATTAATATCCTTTTGCCTGTCGGTTCAAGGATTGAAATGACAGAGGGCATTGTTAAAAGAGTTGAGCAGATTGTCTTAGATAATGTTCCTGAAGTAAGTACTATTACTGCTGATATCGGCGTTCCCAATTCAAAAAGCGGCGGTGCTTTCGGCGGTAATGCTGGCAGTCACTCAGCTTCCGTCCAGATTTCACTCAAACCAAGAGGTGAACGTAAACGCGATGTCTTTGAAATTATTAAAGCTCTTAGACCTAAAGTGCAGGCAATTGCAGGTGCTAATTTTTACCTGAATCCTTCTGGATTCCTTAGATTCCTGTTGAACTTTGGCTCTTCGGCTCCTATCGATGTTGCGATTTTAGGTTATGACTTTGATGACGCTGATAAATTGTCGAAACAGGTTTTTGATGTTGTTAAGTCAACCCCCGGGGCTACTGACGTTAGAATTAGCAGGGAAAATAATCTGCCTGAAGCAAAAATTACCGTTGACCGGGTTAAAGCAGGTGCGCTCGGGATTAGCGTTTCACAAATATCAAACACTATCGCTACAAGCATGAGCGGTACAGTTGCGTCTTTATTCAGCGACCCCAGAACCGGTAATCAGTATAATATCCTCGTACGGCTTGCGGAAGATTATAGAAGTAATATTGAAGATATTAAAAAGTTGACTGTCATTAATTCTCAGGGCAAATCGGTTCCTATCGGTAATTTCATTGAGATAACTATGACCAAATCTCCTATTATTATTCAAAGAAAATATCAGGAAAGACTCGTCAACGTTACTGCTAACGTGAGCGGAAGACCGCTTGGCGATGTTGCCGAAGAAATAAAAGCAAAACTTAAAGACGTAAAAATCCCGCCCGCATTCGAAGTTCAAATGAGCGGAAACGTTGAACAGCAAAGTAAAACATTCAGTGCTTTGTACCTTGCTTTCGGTCTCGCTATAGTGCTGGTTTATATGGTTATGGCTTCTCAGTTTCAATCGCTGATTGACCCGTTTATAATTATGTTCTCTGTTCCGCTCGGTATGGTTGGCGTCGTCTGGATTCTTTTCCTTACGAATACTACTTTATCCGTTACTTCATTTCAGGGGGTAATTGTTATGGTCGGTATCGTCGTTTCAAACGGCATTCTTCTTATTGATTATATGAACAGGTTAAGAAAAAAAGGTATGGGTTTGCATGAGGCAGTCCTTAAAGGCGGCAAGACAAGATTAAGACCTATTATAATGACTTCTCTCGCCACTGTGCTTGGGCTAATTCCCCTCGCTATCGGTATCGGCGGACAGTCTGCTCAGGCACCGCTTGCAATTGCTGTCATCGGCGGCTTAACAGTTTCGACTTTCCTTACACTGCTTTTTGTTCCTACGCTTTATATCGTGTTTGAAGAAAAATTCCACAGGAAGGAAAAAAGCAGGGAAGAGGAAGAAGAGTTAGCTAAACTGTAATATTTAAATAAAACGATTTCTTTATGATAAGAAAATCAGTAATATCTTTAGTTATTGGGCTGTTAGTAAATCTTTTTATAGGACAGTATTCTCCGTCATATTCACAGTATATATCAAAATCGAATAATCAAATTCCCGATAAATTAAGATTATCCGAAATTGATAAATCAAAAAATCTTCTCGATTCTACACTGAAATATAAACCGCTCGAACTCGAACCAATTTCTGCTGATAATATTATCACGGAAGCCCTTTCGGGCGTTGGTTTTGGAGGTGCAGCAACTTTTTTATATATAGTTGTTGGTGTTCCTTTATTCAATATAAAATTCGATGTGGGTGGTGGTAGCAGTGGTAGATCTTCGGTGTTTAATGAAGTTGCATTCATATCATTGTTAGTATCCATCCAGGTTCTTGCAACAGCGGGAGGCGTCTGGATTGCTGGCACCAATAAAAAGGTCGGTGCAAATTTCGGTTTCACTTTACTCGGAAGCTTTCTTGGTGTTGGGCTGGAATTTGGAGGAATCGCACTTGCAAATAATGTAGGAAATGACTCTGGCGAAAAAAAGGGGAATAGAACCTTTGGGTGGATAATTGCAATTTTAAGTTTCTTGATGCCAACAGCAGGTGCTATGGTTGGACTTAACACAACCCGATATCCAAAACGGGTGTATGATGAACCGAAGTCTGTATTAAACCTGAATTCTAATGGTTTCAGTTTCTCATCGCCATTTATTTACACAGAGCCCGATAAGACAATTGATAAGAAACCAATTACATTTGCAAAACTTATAACAATAAGTCTCTAAAGTTCCGTAGAACTAAATCGCAGTAGTATTTCTTTCTGGAATTTTAATCGTAGCATCATTATTTTAGTTTATATGAAAGCCAAGTTTTACATATTATCAATCTTATTGTTTGCAGCATTTGCATACGCCTATTCCGATGATTTATGCAGTAAGGGCAAAACTTCTTTCAACATGCAGGATTCCGCCGTTTATGATTCTTCTTTCGACGTAAAATATTATAACCTTAATCTTCGCGTCACTACAAACCCGAACTTTCTGTATGGAGCCGTGCAGGTCAGCGGCGTTTTCAATACTGCCGGCAGCTCGCTGTTTCTTAATCTCAGCAATGCTATGTTCATTGATTCTGTTACAGGCGCATTGGTAAGCGGTTTCACTCATTCAAACGATATACTAAATATAAACTTCTCACAAAGCACATCTCTATTCGATGTAAAAATATATTATAAAGGTTTACCGCCGGGTTCCGGGTTTGGAAGCTTCGTCTTTTCATCACAGAATTCTTTCCCCCTTATCTGGTCTTTGAGCGAGCCGTTTGGTGCAAGCGATTGGTTCCCGAACAAAAACACTCCCTCTGACAAAGCAGACTCATCTGAAGTTTGGATTACCTGTGCTTCAAATCTTTTAGGTGTTTCTAACGGTTTGCTGTATGAAACAGTCATAAACCCCGATAATACTAAAACTTTCAAATGGAAAAGCAGATACCCCATCGCAAATTATCTTATCTCTATCACAGTAACAAACTACGAACGATACGATAATTACTACAAGTATGGATTAAACGATTCAATGGTCATTAATCACTACGTCTATCCTGGTACTCTAAACAGCGTAATGACGGAGCTCGATAAAACTCCCGATATGCTTGATTTCTTTTCTAACAGATATTCGCAATACCCTTTCATACAGGAAAAGTACGGTCATGCACAATTCGGATGGGGAGGTGGTATGGAGCATCAGACTATCTCATCAATGGGCGTTTTTAATCAGGGAATCATTGCTCATGAACTGGCGCATCAGTGGTTTGGTGATAAGGTCACCTGCCGGAACTTCAACAACATCTGGCTGAACGAAGGGTTTGCAACTTATTCAGAAGCACTTTTTGCTGAACACTTTAACGGTAAAGAAGAATACGATGCTATTATTAGAACTAAGATGTCAAATGCAAAAAAAGCCGTAGGCTCTTTATATCTGCTGAATACGGATAACGTAAACGAAATTTTTAATTCTAACAGAACCTACTCCAAAGGTGCTATGGTTGTTCACATGCTTCGAGGTATCACTGGCGATAGTGTTTTCTTTAACATTCTGAAGTCTTATATCAACGACCCCGCACTCGCTTATAATACCGCAGTCACGGAGGACTTACAGAGAGTTGCAGAAAGTGTTAGCGGTAGAAATCTTAATTACTTCTTCCAGGAATGGATATACGGAGAAAATTATCCAATGTATAGTATTAATTGGAATAAAAGTAAAAATAATCAGGGAACGTATGATGTTAATGTGAACATATCTCAAAAGCAAAACACAAATCCTCCTTATTTTACTATGCCCGTCGATATAAAAATATCTTTGAATAACACCGATACTACTTTCACAGTTTTTAACAACGCTCAGGTTCAGGAGTTTTTATTTACCGTCTCATCTGAACCTAAATCAATAACCTTCGACCCTGACAATAAAATTCTTAAAGATAAAAAAGGCGATGACCCCATCGAGCCTATTGGCTTTCAATTGTTTCAAAATTATCCTAACCCGTTCAATCCCGAAACAAAAATTAAATATATGATTAAAGAATTCGGCGCGGTGAGTATTATTGTTTATGATTTAATTGGCAGGGAAGTCACAAAATTAGTCAGCCAAAAACAGTACCCTGGCACTTACAGTATTTCCTTCTCTCCCCAAAATCTTGCCTCTGGTGTTTATTTTTATAAACTCGTCTCAGGCAATTTATCCGACTCCAAAAAAATGGTTTTCATTCGGTAACCATCCATACTGCTTTTTCCCATTCCCGCATAATATAAAATTTGTTTCCTAACTCTGCATTGTACCTTTCCTCTATTAAAACAGTCGCTATAAATTAACCTTTAGAATATCTCTCAACCAGATAATTCAATATTTTGTCAAATATGTCAAAACACTGAAAATTATCGATGAAATGCAATTTTCTGTCATTTACACTAATTTACATAATACCTCATTGTCAAGAATACCTCCCCCGAACATCGACCTATTAATACGGATAAAGTGCGGTGAATTTGCGGTTATAATGCGGTTGATTTGCGGTTGCAGTGCGGTGATACTGCGGTTGTAATGCGGTGAAACTGCGATTAAACTTAATTTCTGCCCATTTTTATAATTCCCTTAGTCTGTAATCCATCATCATTCTCAATCTTCTAAAATTCATAAACCTTAACATAAAAAATCAAGTTTTCTGCTCTAATTTTAAACACTAATTCCCTCAATTTAGTTCCCTAAATAAATAAGGTATACCTCGTATTTCTTCATACAAAACTACTTCAATTCTTATGATTCGTCTCTTCCGCAGATTCAGCGAATTACTGCTCTACAATAAAAAATTAGCAAATATATCATTGTTTTTCCACTTTAATATTAAAGTCAGTTTTGCAATATTACTTGATTATACCCAATTTTAATTTATAAAATGAAAAAATTAGTTCTCACTTTAGTTACCTTCTTGGTTTTACTAAATTTAAGTTTCTCTCAAGATGAGAGTAAAAGAGGTTCTGAAATTTGCTCAATGAAAAAATCCAAAATAACTCATCCGGAAAACTTATTTCAGGATTCCCCGAATACACCAAGGCATTCATACGATGTCTTGAATTACAAACTCAATGTCGATCTTTATAATTGTTATTTTAGCCCGTACACAAAGGCTTTCAATGCATCAAATATAATTACATTTAAGGTTGATTCAACTTTAAATAATATTAAACTAAATGCTACAAATACTTCTCTGGCTATTGATTCCATAAGACTTGTGAACGGTACTGCTTTAACTTTCACTCATACTTCCAATATTCTTACGGTTAATTTAGATAGAACTTATAATGTCGGCGAGGTAGTTGATATAAAAATTAATTATAGGCATTTAAACGTCACCGACGCTTCTTTCTACAATAGCGGTTCTTCTGGTTATGTGTTTACTGACGCTGAACCTGAAGGTGCACGAGGTTGGTTCCCGTGCTGGGATAGACCATCTGATAAAGCTACAGTTGATATTACAGCTAAAGTTCCCCTCTCACTTCAGGTTAGATTAGGTAGTAATGGAAGATTGAATGATTCAACTATTACTGGCGATTCTTTATTCTATCACTGGATTTCAAGAGATCCTGTCTCTACCTATTTAGTTGTTATGACTTCAAAAACCGGCTATACTTTAAACATTGTTTACTGGCATCCGCCTTCACATCCTTCGGATAGTATTCCTTTAAGGCTGTACTCTCCAAGTACTGCTAATAGTTCAGCTATCGCTGCTATTTTGCCAACAGCCACAACTTATATGTCTAATGCTTTTGGTGAAATGCCTTTTGAAAAAAACGGCTTCTGCTATGTTCCTAACAGTGCTGGTTTTACATGGGGTGGTATGGAGAATCAAACTTTAACTACTATCAACTCCTGGAATGAAAATACTACTCTTCATGAATATGCACACCAATGGTTCGGTGATCTGATTACTTGTGCTAGTTGGTCTAACATCTGGCTTAATGAAGGTTTTGCTACTTGGAATGAATCGTACTGGGCTGAACGTACAGGTGGTTATACTTCTTATAAGAACATGATTAATTCAGACGCAAATACTTATCTGTCGCAAAATCCGGGCTGGGCTTGTTCGGTTCCCGATTGGGACGTAACTACTCCGAATTCAAACACCTTGTTTAATTATGCAATTACTTATTGTAAAGGATCTACAATCGTGCATCTCTTGCGTTATACATTGGGCGATTCTCTTTTCTTCAAAGGAATAAAAGCTTATGCTACAGATACCGTGAACTTCAAATTTAAGAATGCTACCATTCCTGATTTCTTTGCTAAGATGTCCGCAGAGACCGGGCAGGACCTTACATGGTTCTATAATGCATGGCTTTATCAGCCAAATCACCCTGTTTACCAGAATGGTTATAACATCGTTAATCTCGGCGGCGGTCAATACAGAGTTAATTTCCTTGCTAAGCAGACTCAGACAAATGCAGGATTCTTCCCAATTCCGATTATGATTAAATTTGCATTCTCTACTGGCTCTGATACAATAGTAAAAGTAATGAACAATGTTAACAATCAGTTATTCTCTTTCTATTTTTACCGTCAACCGACCAGTGTTACATTCGACCCTCATAATGAAATTGTTATCAAGTCCGCAACCCTATTAGTTAATACAGATGAAAACTCAACGATTATTCCCGATAAATTTGTTTTACATCAGAACTATCCAAATCCATTCAATCCTGTAACAAACATTAATTACGATATTCCTAAAAATTCAAACGTAAAAATTACTGTCTTTGATGTCTCTGGTAAAGAAGTATCCGTTGTTATCAATGAATTCAAGCAGGCAGGAAGATACACATCATCATTCAATGGTATGAATCTTGCCTCTGGCGTGTATTACTATAAAATTCAGGCAGGCGATTTTAGCGAAGTGAAAAAGATGACGTTAATTAAATAAAATTAATAATATTATTATAAAGGGCAGAATATAAGCATTCTGCCCTTTTTTATTTCTATAATTTCTTCGTTAAAATATATGCTCTCAGGTATGTTACTTTAATTCCGTTTTCTTCGCGGTTAAAATCAATCCCCGTCACTATAATCCTAACGTGCATATCCTTAAAGTAATTATTCATCGTCATACTCTGAAGCGGAGGACGCTCCGAATGTAATGAGTCTGTGATGTACTTTATCGGAAATTTAATCGTATCGGTATTATTATAAACAATTATGTCATTATTTTCAAAATCATAATAAGATTTTATCGCAGACAAAGAATCTTTCTTCTGGCTTTCAAATAGACTAAATCTATCAAATCCCTGTACATTTATCTCGCTCGCCCCCGTTGTTCTTGCGGAAACAAATCTCTTCTTTATTAAATTATTTACATTATCGGTTTTCAAACCCATCATCTGCATTATTTGTTCTGTTTTATTATGATAAACTGCCTCAGTGACTTTCTTGTAATCCTCAAGCGAATCAAGATTCTCAGTAAACCACGGTTGGATTTCATTAATCTTATTCCGTTCGAGTAAAAAGCTCATTATTGAATTAACGTCCTGAATCTCTTCCTGTTGTATATCTTTCGTTGCAGGAATAATTCTTTCGTTAACAAGGATTGAATTTTTGTTCAGAATTTCTTCAAGCCTGCTAATCTGACTGTTTAACGACATATTAAAAGCGCTCCAGGGTCCAACTGAAGTTAGAACCGCAATTATGGAAAGAGAAATAGGTATGTATTTTATATTCTTAAAATTTGTAATTATATAGTATATTGTCGTTACTGAAAGCCAGAAGGCAAGAACAAAAACATAATACCTCCTTTCAGTCATACCATAATCAGTAGTTCTTACTGATATCGCAAGAAATAACAATACAATCTGCGGAATTAAAGATATAAAGAAAATTCTCGAGAATATCTTTACCCACTTTATCTCTTTGCTTTTAACAAGCGGATAAATCAGCAGGAGAGAGAATATTCCTGCTGTCGAAAATCCGATAACAAGATACGAAACCCATCCAACAGGCAGATTCCAGCTGAATATAATCTTAAATAAATACAAGTATAGAATCAAAACATAAATTACAATAATCGGCAGCAATACGTATTGAGTAAAGATTTTGAGTCCTTTCGGAAAAGCTTCCGACTTCATATCCTCCGGTTTTGGTATTCCCGAACAGAAAAACCATGTGTTGAATATTCCTACTATGAAGAATAAAAGTTGTCCGTATCTTTTCCCGTCTATATTCATCTCAAAAAGTTTATCAAATGAAAGCAAAGCTATTGCCAAACCTCCATAAAGTACAAACGTGTAGAGTCCTGAAAGTATAAACCGCAGGAAAACTGTCTGATTAAAATTCCAGAAATCAAGTTGCGATTTGTCTTTTGTAAAAATGAACGGAGCAAATGAAACCAGCAAATGAAACGCTATTGATAATAGAATATATCTTCCGATATCATAAAAATCCATTTGGTCTGAAAGAGTAAAGAAATAAACTAACAGAAAAGCAATAGGTATTAACTGTAACAAATATTTCTTTACTTTCTCAATGCCCGTGCTTTCTGCAATTAGTGAAAAGGCAATAAACAAAGGCAGCCCGAGAGAAAAAGTCATAACTAAATTCCACAAGAACTGTCCTTGATAATCAATTGGTGCAAAATCAATAATTCTTATTAACGTAAATGAACCAAGAATTGACATCAGTATGGCAATCGGAAATCTTGAAGCTGTTTCTTTTGCCTGACTTATTAGAACATCAAGGGATGGTAATTTCATAGATTAATGTATGTTAATTAATAAAATTAATTACGGTATCGATATAAAGCGTAATTTACTTACCTATGCAAAATTTTGAGAATACATAGGTTAATATGTCGTCATTTGTAACAGAACCTGTTATTTCACCGAGATGACTTAATGCATTCCTTAAATCAATTGATAAAAACTCACCTGACATTTTCTTTTCTATTGACTTAACCAAATTATCAAGAGATTCAATCGTTTTCTCAAGACATATTTTATGCCTTATGTTTGTGATAACTATTATCTCGGATTTAATACCTGATTCATTTTCCTTTATCATACGTACCATCTCTTTTTTAAGTTTCGATAATGATTCGTTATCGGAAATGGAAACAGCCACTGCTGTATCAGGTACGCTGTTCCCTGCTAAATCCTTTTTTGTGAATACAAGTAGCTTATTATTAGACTTTATTTGTTCGTTAAAAAATTTAACGGAATGCTCTCTTTCACTTTTACTGTTCGAGGAATCCACTAAATAAATAACAAGGTCAGCATCGTTAATTCTCGAAAAACTTCTTTTAATACCCTCGTGCTCAATAATATCAGCCGTCGAGCGCAATCCTGCAGTATCAGTAAGATTAAAAAGAATACCATCAATTATAAGATTTTCTTCCAGATAATCCCTCGTTGTCCCCGAAATTTCACTCACAATAGCACGCTCAGTTTTGAGAAGAGAATTAAACAAAGACGATTTTCCGCTGTTTGGTTTACCAGCAATTACAACGTTAATTCCATCTCTTATTACTTTCCCTTTAATGTAAGAGTTTACAATTTCTTTTAAGTCATTAATAATCCGAAGAGCCTTATTCTTTACTTCATCTTTTTGTGCAAATTCTAAATCTTCTTCCGCAAAATCAAGTTCAAGCTCAACAAGTGCTGTAACATTTATTAAATCTTCTCTTATTTGCTTAACGTATGCTGATAGAGAGCCTTCAAGTTGTTCTAAAGATGATTTATGAGCCTCTTCAGTTTTTGATTTGATTAGGTCTGCAACCGCTTCGGCTTGTGAAAGGTCTATTTTGCCATTAAGAAAAGCCCGTTTTGAAAACTCTCCGGGTTCTGCGTGCCTTGCTCCTTGCTTAATAATAAGACTCAGAATTTTTCGTGTTACAAAAACCCCTCCATGAGCGGAGATTTCTATGACGTCCTCCCCCGTGTAAGAGTTTGGCGATTTAAATATTGAAACTAATACTTCGTCAATAAGTTTATTTTCATCAAAAAGATATCCGAAGTGAACAGTATGGGATTTTGTTTCCGAAATATTTAAAGCCTTAGACTTTTCCCTCGATTTTGAGAAAATATTTTGTACAATTTTGAACGAATCAGTTCCTGAAATTCTGATAACAGAAATACCGCCTTCGCCTATCGGGGTCGAAATTGCGCATATTGTGTCATACAGGTTAATCATCAGTTTATCCCTTTGTTTGTATTTTTAAAAATTAACCAGATGAAAATGGGGGCTCCAATAAATGATGTTACTATTCCAACAGGAATCTCGGATGGTGATATAATTATCCTTGAGATTGTATCTGATATAAGGAGAAAAATGCCTCCTACTAAAATACTTCCCGGAATGGAGTACCGATGATCAGAGCCCAGAAGCAACTTGGAAATATTTGGTACTATCAACCCTACAAATGAAATAATTCCTGCTATCGAAACTGCTGATGCTGCAAGGATCGAGGATAAAATGATTGAAGAATATTGAAGCCTTTTTGTGTTTAAACCCAATGATATGGACAGTTCATTTCCGAGCGAAAGAACGTTGTATTCTTTCGAGAATAAAACCGAGATTAAAAGTCCCGCAAAGATAATTGGAGAAGTTGAATAAAATTCAATCCATCCCTTTCCTGAAAGTCCTCCGCTCAGCCAATAAATTATGTACGTTAAAGATTTTCCGGAATAAATTAACAGGAAACCATTTATTGCAGATAGTAGAGCATTTATCGCAATTCCTGCCAGTATGATTTTATTAGAAGAAAGAAAATTTGTATATTTACCTTTGAGTCCTTTTGATATCTGAAAGATTAAAAGTGTTGTAAGTATTGCTGATAAAAAAGATACAGGAGTTATTAAATAAAAAGTAGATGCGGATAATATAAAGAATAGTATTGCTCCTAAGCCCGCACCCGCAGAAATACCAAGCAGCCCGGGTTCAGCAAGATTGTTTCTTAATAAAGACTGTAAAACAATGCCCGAACAGCTGAGAGATGCGCCGACAAAGAATGCATTCAGTGTCCTTGGAATTCGTATATTATACAGAATATTTTTGAGCGTTTCTGCTTCATCCGGTTCCGAAAAGAGTATTCCTGGATTAACATATACGCTTCCCACTGAAATTGATACAATAAAAGATATAATCAACAGGAAAAATAATATAAACAATATCTTTAAATTACGGTTCAAATTGTGATATATTTAGATATTTTTGTTAAAAATAAGTATATCTATATTAATAAAGGAGAGCATAATTAGTAATGTATAAATTAGGTTCGTTTAAATTAAAAATAGTACTTGTATTAAGTGCGGTTATTATTGCCCTTGGTATTTTATATTATACTCAGCTTCTTGTTGAGAGAATACAGAAAAGAGAAGCAATGATTGCCGGACTTTATGCAAAATCTCTGGAATACATAGCTAACGACCAAAGCTCCACTGGAGAATATGGTTTTATTTTTAATGAGATTATTACTCAGATTGATTTCCCTATTATTGCAACTGACAGGGAATATAAAGTTGTCAACTTTTATAAAAATATAGATATAGACACAACTTTACCGAAAAAGCAAATTCAACAAATTCTGCTTAGTCAGGCAGATGACATGAAAAACAAGGACGCTCCGATTAAAGTTACTTACAGGGATTCTGTTGTCTTAAACTACGTTAATTACGGTGAATCAACTCTGATTACGGAATTAAAACTATTGCCGTTCTACGAGTTTTTAATAGGTGGACTATTCATACTACTGGGATATTTCGGATTTTCTTACGTTAAAAAACATGAGCAAAGCAGTATTTGGGTTGGACTTTCGAAAGAAACAGCTCATCAGTTAGGTACACCTATCTCATCATTGATGGGCTGGGTTGAGCTGTTGAAGAATACAAAACCGGAGTCGGAGGAATTTAAGAAGATAATAGATGAAACAGAAAGCGATGTCGAGAAGCTCAACAAGATAGCATCAAGATTTTCAAAAATCGGTTCTCAACCGAAACTTGAGAAAGAAAATATATCAGAGTTAATAAAAGATGTATGTAAATATTTCGAGAAGAGAATACCAAGGCTTCATGGTGCTGATGGTACCGTCTCAAAAAAGGTTAATATAGAACTAAACATTTCATCTGAGATATACATTAGTCTTAATAGGGATTTGTTTGAATGGGTTATTGAGAACCTGCTAAAAAATGCTCTGGATGCTATGGATAAAGAACACGGACTAATTAAGTTCGACCTTCGGGAAAAGGATAATGATGTTATTATAGATATCAGCGATAATGGAAAGGGTATTGATAAAAAATTCAAAAAGGATATTTTCCGACCCGGATATTCTACAAAAAGAAGAGGATGGGGTTTGGGTCTTAGTCTATCCAAGAGGATTGTCGATGATTATCATCAGGGGAAACTTGTATTACTGGATTCTGTTATTGAAAAAGGAACAACTTTTAGAATTAAGCTGAATAAATAGCTAAAACAGATTCATTTGAATAAGGCTATAAGGCATATATACAGTATTATTATTGAAAGAGAATATCTGATTCTGGCAATTTTAATTATAATAAAACTTGCATTTCAGATATTGATAGTAAATTCCGGTTATAAATGGTTATCATCTGATGATTACTGCAGAACTGTAAAATCTTTTGAATGGATTGAAAACCCAATAATTAACTCAGGTGTTTGGCTGACTCCTCATTTCTGGATAAACGGAATTGTTATGCTTTTTGTGAAAGACTTGTTTCTTGCTGCTACATTGACAAATGTAATTTTCTCATCTGCAACAGTAAATTATTTTTATAAAATATCTTTGTTTGTATTCGATAAAAAAACGGCAATTTTATCAACTCTGATTTTTACACTATTTCCATTTCAGGTATGGTTAAGCCTTTCAGGATTGCCCGAATCCATACATTTTTTCTTTATTATTGCCGGGATTTATTACGCACTGATGTACAAAAAGAATAATGGCAGATTAAAAGATTTAATTCTTGCATCGATTATGTTCATGTTTGGAAATATGTTTAGGTATGAGGGCTGGTTGTTTAGCATAGTGTTCGTTATTTATGTGTTCTACATTGAAATTGTGATGAAGAAAAATGAACGAAAATATTATGTTCCTTTAATAATCTCTGTTTCTTCACTTTCAACAATTGTATGGTGGTTAATTCAAAATTATGTTGATTACGGGAGCTTTACTTATTTTGCCTCTGAAACAAATAAAATATTCGAGGATTATGGAGGTATAAAAGTACTTCAGAAATTCATACAATATCCGATTTTTATTTTTTACATTGCGCCCATCACCTCTTTTTTTGCCATCAAAATCTCCTATGAATGTATCCGGGGATTCATTAAGAAGAAAGATAATATATCCCTGCTTAGTATTCTTGCATTTTTTAATATTGCACAACTTGTACTTTTGATGTTGCAGGGTTTATTAGGTACAGGCGGAACAAATATGATATCCCGGTACATAGTTATTAACGCTATGCTTTTTATTCCCATGGCAGTTTGGCAGATTTTTAGCTTTAGAAAATGGATCGCAGCAACATTGTTAACATTGATAATTGCAGGTAATATAGTATGGAGTTTTAACTATCCAAATCCTTTCAGAGAGGATACATACGAAGCCGGAAGATTAATACGCGACCGAATTGAAAAGAATTATATCAGGAATGAGGAAAGCGTTTATTTTGAAGAGATTGAAGGTTATTATGATGTATTTGCAGTACAGACAATTTCTAACCACCCTTCCAAATTTATATTTGGGAATTTCCCTGTCTTGAAAAATGAAGAGAGTAAGAAAAGCAAAAAAAGCAGATTATCAAATGAAGAAATTAACATTCTCGACATAAAATCATATCTTGAGAAAAATAAGATATCACTTGCAATCGTTAAAAGTGACAGCTATGCCGACAAATTAAAGAAACTTAACTTTAAGAACGAAGAAATCGGCGATTACAAAATATTCTATATAAGAAACCTTGAATCAAATATTAATGACTCAAGCATTACCGTTCTAGCTGATAAAATAATTGACCTCAAAAAATATCAGAACACTTTAAATTTTAACAAAACGATTGCAATAAAAGAAGTTGTTCTGGATAATACGAATTTTGGTTTTAATCCTCAGACAGTTTCAATAAAATGGGCATCAACCTCAAAAAATATTCTTGATAGTATAAACTACGATGACTATGAATTCAATAGATATAACTCTGTTATCGAAATAAGGAGAGAAGACAATGACTCGCTTGTTTATACTGAAAGTAAAAGGATATTCTCTGAAAGAAATATCGAAGACCTGCTTGCATTCAACGAGGTAAAGAATATAATCGTCATAAAACCATTTGCCCTGATTTATTACTCAAAAAAGTATGTATCATCGCCTTTTGAAAGCGGAGTCTATAATCTTTCACTAAAGGTTTACGATGCAAAAAGGAAGAGACCACTAATTCTTTACAAAGGTGATAGTCTGTTTAAACCAGAAATAAAACTGAGTGATACTTCAAAAACTTCTATTACTGATAGTATCAAATTCCGTCAGAAGAATACTGATACTCAAAAAATTACATCTACTAATAATTATGTGATTGGCAACATTATTGCATTTTTCCCAAACACTAATCTGGATAAACTTGTCGGTACTGATGGTGCTGCATTTTACAGAATAATCACAAGAAACGGATTGCAGGTTTTCTTCTCTCAAAGACATCAGGCTGATCACTTCCTAAACTTTGTATTCAACTATTTCTAATCTTCAATATACATTGAAAAACCTTTATTTTAGCCTTATTTTAATAAATGAACAAAAAATATATCAAGAAACTATTCGAAAATGCTGAGAACAGCAAGATTTGCATTATCGGTGATGTTATGCTGGACAGATACATGTTCGGAGATGTAAACAGGATTTCGCCGGAAGCCCCTGTACAGGTTTTTGACCTTAAAAAGGTTGAAAATAAACTTGGCGGTTCATCTAACGTGTGTTTAAACGTAAAATCTCTTGGAGCAAATCCATATCTTATTGGTGTTATAGGTGATGATGAAATGGGTGATTTGCTAAGAAGTACTATGTTGGAGTCCGGGCAAAATACCGATGGTCTTATTGTAGATAACAAAAGACCCACAACGTGTAAAACAAGAGTTATATCCGATTCACATCATTTGATAAGAATTGATAGTGAATCAAAAGATGATATTGATAAAAAAACTGAGACAAGAATCATTGATAAAATGAATTCAGTCATTGAAGAAATAGACCTTATTATTCTTCAGGATTACAATAAAGGTGTTCTTACAAAATCTGTTATTAAGAGGATTATCGATACAGCTAACATCAAGGGGAAGAGAGTTCTTGTTGATCCTAAGTTTGAAAATTTTTTTGAGTTTAAAAAATCTTTTATTTTTAAACCTAATAGGAAAGAAATTGAAGATGCATTCGGAAGAAAGTCAAAGTCGCCGGAAGATCTTGACGATATGGTCATTTCGCTACTTGACAGATTAAGTTGCGAGAATGTTGTTTTAACTCTTGGTGAGCACGGAATGAGAATTTATCAGAAGAAAAAAGGGAAAGTAACTATAGATTCGATTAAAACAAGAGCTAGAAAGGTTGCTGACGTTTCAGGAGCGGGGGATACTGTAATTTCAACCATTGCATTTTGTCTTGCGGGTGGGGCTGAAGTACATGAATCTGTGTATATTTCAAATATTGCAGCGGGAATAGTTGTAGAGGAAGTAGGTATTGTTCCTATACAAAAAGAAAATCTGCTAAACCTTCTAATATCAGAATTCAAAAACTAAAATGATTTTCACGTTAAAAGATTATTTAGTAATAAGAGAAAGTATAAATGATTTGGTCTTTACAAATGGTTGTTTTGATATTATTCACAGGGGACATGTTGAATACTTAAATCAGGCCAAATCACTCGGAAAATATTTGTTAGTAGGCCTGAATTCAGATGAATCTGTTAGAAAGATTAAAGGTGAAGGAAGACCGATAAACATTGAAGCAGACAGAGCATTTGTACTGAGTAATATAAAATGTGTTGATGCTGTAATAGTATTCAATGAAGATACACCTTATAATCTAATTAAAGCAGTAAGACCTGACATTCTTGTTAAAGGAGGAGACTGGAAAGAAAATATGATTGTTGGTTCAGACGTAGTTAAAAATTACGGAGGTAAGGTTTACAGTTTGAAATATGTTGATTCCTATTCAACATCAAACATTATTGATAAGATACGGAAAGATTGAGTAAAATTGTCTTCAGATATTAAAAATATTGTCGGAACTGAAAAGCTAATTAAAAGTAATCAGGAGAAGATTTCTAAGCCCAAGAAGAAAAGAAAACTATTCCGCAAGTTGTTTCTGATTCTGTTCCTGCTTTTTATTGCTTTAATTATTTTTGTTCAAACATCATTCTTCAAAAATTGGCTGCTTCAATATGGTGTCGATGAGATAAACAAAATACTTTCAGAAAAGGAATCAAGATTAAGTATTGAAAGAATTGAAGGATCAATATTAAAGGATTTCAAGCTTTATAACATTTCCCTTACTGTCAGGAAAGATACGATGTTCAAACTTGATTTACTCGATATTGAATTCAGTCTATCAGGACTTGCGAATAAAGAGATCAAAATCAAATCACTGGTTCTTGAAAAACCTGAGATTAATTTCACAAAGGTTCTTGATAAGAATGACAGCCTTGTCTGGAACATCGGATATCTGCTAGAATCAGAAAAGAAGGAAGAAGATACAACAAAAAGCGAATTTGATTGGAAAATATATGCTGACAATTTTGAAATTAAGAACGGTTCCTTAAGATCGCTGGATGCAAAGGATTCAAGCATACCGATAAGAGATGCAGTAATGAGAAAAATAGATGCACTGACTTCAGACAGCCTTGATGTTTCATCTTTGAACATTAGACTTAATGCACAATACCTTCCCGACGATAAGAATATTAATGTTGAAAATATTTCTTTTAAAACAAATTCTAATTTTAACTTAATCGGTTTATCATTCAATGCTTCTCTGGACAAAGACGACCTTGCTAAAGTTGAAAATCTTAGCTTGGTTACAGAGAAATCCAACATAAAAATTAAGGTTGCTTCCATTGAAAATCTTAATCCACTCAAGAATAAGGTAGACTACTTTGAATTTCAAAAGAAAAACTTTGTGGTTGATATCATTACGGATAAATTTGATTTTGATGATCTCACTTATTTTCTACCGGATATAAATTTTATGAATGGATCAGTATTCCTTAACCTGAAGGCAGACGGTAACTACGCAGATTTTAAGATGGATGAATTATTAGTTACTCTGCCCTATGGTACTACTTTAGATATAAACGGAAGGGTTAAAAATCTGCATGAGCCTTCAAGACTATATTTTGATGTTGATTGCAGGAATGCCGTTCTGAATCCAAAAGATGAAGAGGAAATAACCCCGGGTTTGCCGATACCTGATTACAGTCATCTGGGTATTGTAAGGGCAAGTTTTAAGTTTACAGGTGAACCATTGAAGTTTAATGCTGAAGCTATTGTGAGTTCAACAGCAGGCGATGCAGAAGTCAAAGGATTTCTCGATATTACTCAGAATGAACTTGTATACGATGCTGAAGCTACAACAAAAAATATTGATATTGGGAGAATAATCAAAGATGAAAGTTTGAGAAGTAATATTACGGGAGATTTTATTGTATCCGGCAGAGGAGTTGATTACAAGACCATGGTTAACAAAATATCCTATAATATTAAGAATACGGTTTTGTTTGATCAAAGGATTGAATCGTCAAGTGGTACAATAGATGCAAATTCAGGTAATATAGATCTGAATGTTGATTACAAATCTAATTCTGGTTATGCAAAAATTGACGGCAATATTATTGTAAGAGACATCGATAATCTTGCTTATAACCTTAAAGGTAATGTTAATAATTTAGATATTTCAACGTTTGTTAAGGGATCTGAAAATAGAAGTGATTTAAACTTTACATTCGATGTGCAGGGTAATGGAACAGATATTGATAATCTGACAGGCAAACTGAATGTGCAGATGGATCAATCCATGTTATCAGATTATATGTTACCCTCAAGTCCGTTGTCAATAGAATTTTCGCAGACAGATACAGCAAGAATTGTTAAAGTTGAATCTAACCTGCTTGATCTGACAGCGTCAGGTAAGTTTAGATTTTTAGATTTACCGGGGATAGTTACAAACAATATTGATCAATTATCAGAACAGATTTCCAATAATCTAAATATGGACACGCTCGGATTTTTCTCTAATCCAGAGGTATCTGACTTCAGGATCAGGTCTTATGTACATAATTCCTATTCAACCGACTTAAGATATTATATTAAAATAAAAAGTCTCCTTCCGCTAAACTTAATCCTTCAAGACAGCAGTCTGGTTTTTAAGTGTGACATAAGGGGCAGGCTGCTTAATGACGACAATACGATGGTGTTTTCTGTCGCTGGACGGTTTGAAGATTTTATGTACGGAGATACGACTCTTCTATTCAAAAAAAGTGTTGTAAGAGTTTTTCTGAAAAACGATTATCAGACCAACTTACCATTTTCTTATCTTGCTGATGTAAACTTCCGGGCATCCGATATGTCAGCAGGTAATATTAATTTTGACACGATAGGTGTAGATTTAAACACCTCCTCATATCTTCCAACCTTGTCTGCTTATGTAAAAATTGACTCATCAAAAAGTTTTTATACTCAGGGTGCAGGAATTTTCCTGAAAAGTATAGCCGGAATTCAGTTTGATACTATGAGCATTCAGTTCGATTCGTACAAACTTCACAACGCAGAGCCTATTATGGCAAAATATGTTATTGATGATACAGGAATCTCAAAAAATCATTTTGATATATCCAGTTTTAAACTTACTGATGGAAACCAAAGATTAAACATTTCAGGAATATACTCACTAAACGGTTTCAGTAATATTTCATTATCTGCAGATCGAATAAGCATTGCAAAACTTCAAAAACACTTCAATCCGAATATTGAAAAAAATGACCTGTTAAACGGTAACGTCAGAAGGGTAAAAATTGATTATAAAGGTTCTTTTGAAAATCCGGAACTTAATTTCGAAGCCAATACTGATTTTCTCAGTTCGCAAAAAATCAAGCTTGGAAGAATGGATGCTTTGGTTAATTACAAAAATAATTTATTAAAACCTCAAGTTGCTTTTTACAATCCTAATAATGCAGGTTCGTTGTTAATTGACGGTAGTTTACCTTATGATAATCCGCTTATCGCAAGTAAAAATGAAGTAGACAGAAGTAGTATATTATTAAATCCGGTTGATATAAAAATAGCCAGCAAAGATTTCCAAATAAAGATTCTGGAACAGTTTGTACCGGTGATATCAAGTCTGAAAGGAAGAATGAACGGTGAAATAGATATCAATGGAATTGTTAAAACACCTCAGCTTTCCGGTAATCTTAATGTTAAGAACGGTTCATTTATATTTGATATGACCGGAGTAAATTATGATTTCGACGCATTCCTCTCGACTGAGAAACAAAGACTGAATTTTTCTGATTTTAAGATAACGCATAAAACAGCGAAAAATAAAATTATGAATTTGGGAGGGTATATTGATTTTTCGAATCTGACATTAAATGACATGGAGCTTCGCATAAGAGGAGAAGGTAAATTGCTTGATGAATCAGTTACGCAAAATGTTATGGGTGTATATGGGAATCTATTCGGGAAAACCTCAAACGATTTAGTGTTAAAGGGAAATGCTGATAATTTATACATGACAGGTAACATCGATATAACTGAAGGTAGAATTTCAATAATTCCTCAGTATAAGGTTGCTTATAATATTTATGATGATAACTTTATATATAGGGTCAAAGTCGATTCTTCTATACTAAGAAGCGATACGCTTTTTCTTGCTAAGTATAGTGATAGCCTTTCAATGTTTGAGAAATCAAAACTTGATCCCTTTGACTCTTATTTTAAGTTAATTAACGACACATTGGAAAAGAAAACCCAAGCAAGTAATTTTAAATACTTTATCAAATTAAATACGCTCAAAGATATTTACTGCAGACTTCTTATAGAAGAAAAGTCAGGTCAGGAATTTACAGGAAACGTGTCTGCAAGTATAACTTTTGATAACCTTGAGACCCCTTCATTCTCAACAAGAGGAAGGGTTAATATTGGTGAAAATTCATTCTATAAATTTTATAAAAGTTTTTTAGCTGAAGGGTATGTGCTTTTTACTGGTGATGTTGTTAATCCCGAGTTATACATAAAGGGACTGTATGCCACGAAAACAACTGATCCTAACAATAATAACGCATCAAGAGAAGTTGAAATTAAACTTGATGTTAATGGAAACGCAATGAGTCCCAAATTAAAATGGGAGGTGTTATCAAACGGAAGTACATATGGAGGCAGTGATCCTACTGACGATGCCATAAGCTTTATTGTTTTTGGAAGATTCAAAGATGAACTTAATGCTGACCAGCGTTTATCAATGTTTTCAAGTGTTGGTGCAAATGTGGGAACAAGTTTCGCTTCAAACTATGTATCGGATATTATTAATACATATCTTCCATTTATTGTGAAGACAGATATTACGTATAATGACGCAAAGAAAGGTACTTTTGCCGATAATACAGATATTAGGTTTACAGCACAATTTGGAGGAGCGACTATAATATTAGGAGGACAGATCCTTAGGGATTTATCGAATACAAACTTTCTTATAGAATATCCGCTAAATAACATACTGGGTATTAATAATATATCTCAGAATTTGATAATACAACTTGAAAGGTATTTTGACCCGTTTTCTCAGAACAATGTACTTTCAAATGACAGCAGGACGGGCGGTTCTTTGTTTTACAGAATAAAATTTTAATACAATGAAAATTATTCTAACGTTTACTATTCTCGTTAGTTATTTTGTATTTTCTCAAAACTGTTTGTATTCCAATCCGATAATTAGTGATATAAAATATTCGGAGGTCGAAGTCTATTCTGTAAAAATATCATGGAAGACAAATGAGTTGGCTGATTCCAAAGTAAGATGGATGATTAGTGATTCAAATTATCAAGCAATTGAATATAAGGATTCGTTGTACAATCCTGTGTTGGACACCGTCCATTCTGTTGTGTTAACATTTTTAAATCCTTATACTTTATACAATTATAATATTACTTCTACTTCTTTTTCGGGAAGCACAACAATCCCAAATCAGATGTTTGCTACACAGTCTGTTAATTATGGTAGAATCAGCGTATTTTTTAATAAATCAGTTGATACAACTGTTAACTCAGGGATTATTGCGGAGGGTAATGCAGATTTAAGAGCAAAATTATTAGACCGCATTGTTACATCAGGTTATTACATAGATGCCGTAACAAGTTATTTTGAAGATGCTGCTGAAATAACATCAGAATTAATTAGGGCTCATCAAAATGGAGTAATAATTAGGTTTATCTATGACGGAAAACAAAATTCAAGATGGGTTGACTCATTAATTGCAAATGGAATCAGGGTTGTTAAAAGGAATTATGACAATATCAATGGACATTGTCTTAATGCTAACTACTGGGTTTTTGATGCAAGATGTACTTGTTCGGGACAGAATGTATACGTATGGACATCATCCGCATCTATATCAAATAAAGGCTTTTACGAAGATAAAAACTCAGCAATTGAAATAAACGATAGAACTCTTGCTTATATATACACAAGAGAAATTGATGAAATGTGGGGATCGTATTCTAATTATCCGGATACAACACTCTCAAAATTTGGCTCAAACAAAAAGGATAATGTTCCTCATATTGTTAATCTTAATGGAGTGTATGCGGAAGTATATTTCGGACCATCGGATAGCGTTCATTCTCAAATGAAAAAGTTTTTTAGTAAATCATTATCCACCATTGTATTCAGTACTTATGATTTTAATTCTCAGAGTATTTTTGATGCATTGTATAATATCAGAATTGAAAGAAACATCAGAGGTATTTTTGATAAGTCAAAACTTAATATACCATTCTTTAACTCTATGAAATTATGGGCTGATATTTGGCAGGATTCAACGGCAGGTAATATGCATCATAAATATATGATTTCCGACCCGACAGGTAATTACAATACATCATCTGTTTTAATGGGGTCAGCAGACTGGACAAATGAATCAAACCTTTTCAATGACGAAAATATCTTAGTGATACACAGTCCAATGGTTGCTAATCAATATTATCAGGAATTTCATCAAAGGTACAAAGAAGTGAGCGGACATCTTGTAAATATTCATACTTTTTCGAATGAATTACCTTCTGATTTCAAACTTTACCAGAATTATCCAAATCCTTTTAATGCACAAACAGTAATTAGATTTTCTGTGAATAAAACAACAGATGTAAAACTTCAGTTGTATAATGTCCTTGGTCAGTTAGTTAAGGAACTTGTCAATTCAAGATTCAGTCCGGGCGTTTATCAGGTCACTATTAACAGCAGTTTACTTTCAAGCGGAATTTATTATTATATACTGAGGTCTGAAGGATACTCGGATGTTAAAAAACTTGTTGTAACTAAATAAAATATAATCAAACTGCATAAAGAAATAATTGAATTTTTAAGGAAGAACAAAGGAACTCACTATAAATTTAACCATTTATCAGGAAATCTTCATATACCAAATACTGACAGGGGTTTATTAAGAGAAGCTTTGAGTGATCTCGTAATATCTGATGATATCAAAAAAGATGGAAAATATTATTTCATTCCTGCCGAAGATAATACTTATTTAACGGGTGATGTGGTAATAAGTAATAATGAATCTATTGCAGTTCAATACAGAGATTCTTCGGGCAAGATTCTTGTACTTGATATCAAACTGAAGAAGGGGCAGACTGTCTCGATAGGGGATAAGGTAGAATTCAGGCGTTCATATAAAGGAAAGACGGGGAATGAATTTGCAAGAATTACGAAAGTAATTAACAAGGATGCGTATTATATAACAGGTTTTTTTGACCCCAAGAGAAGCTTTGCTAAAGTTTATCCTGATTCAAAGAGAATTCGTGCTGATGTAATTGTAAGGAAACCTGATTTTAATGGTGCACAATATGGCGATAAGGTTGTTTGTGAAATTATTAATGTGGATGATATTGAAAGCGGTGTAGTTGACCTTGAGGCAAGGGTTGTTGAAGTTCTCGGTAAAGCAGGTGATACGCTTGTTGAGGTAAAGTCTGTTATGAAGAAATATGGTTTTACAGATAGGTTTGATGATATTGTTGTTGAAGAAACTGCTAATGTTTATAAAGAATACAAGGAAAAGTCGGAAATTGGTTCAGTGAATTCCGATCGGGAAGATTTAAGAGAATTAACTATCTTTACTATTGACCCTGAAGATGCAAAAGATTTTGATGATGCTGTTTCAATTCAGAAAATAAAAGATGGATTTATAATTGGAGTTCATATAGCTGATGTATCTTATTTTGTAAAGGATGGTTCTTCTATTGATGTAGAAGCATTTAAACGTGCTACGAGCGTGTATTTCCCTGCAAAAGTAATCCCGATGCTTCCCGAAATTTTATCAAATGATTTATGTTCATTGAAACCTAATGTTGACAGGTATGCTTTCACTATTTTTATTGAGTTGGGAAAAAACTATGATGTTAAAAATTACAGGTTGACAAAAAGTCTTATTAAAAGTAAAAGACGTTTTACTTATGAAGAGGCACAAGAGATAATAGAAAAGAAGAAGGGCGATTTTGTAAAAGAATTACTTTTATTGCATAAAGTTGCTCAAGCATTGACAAAGAAGAGAATTAACGAAGGCTCGATAGATTTCGATACACGTGAATTATATTTCGAGATTGATTCTAAAGGTCTTATAAGAAGTATTGGTGTGAAAGAAAGATTGGATTCGATGCGACTCATTGAAGAGTTTATGCTCATGGCAAACAGATGCGTTACTCAGTTTGTCAGTAATCTTGAAAAGCAAATACGTCAGCCGCTTCCTTTTGTATTCCGAGTTCATGATTTGCCGGATGCTGATAAACTTTTTAATCTATCGGAGTTTATAAGACAATTCGGTTACAAAGCAAACCTCAAAGATAAAAATGAAATCCGTAAACTGCTCGAAATGGTGAAGGGAAAACCAGAAGAATTTATTATTAATGATTTGCTTATACGGTCCATGGCGAAAGCAGTTTACACGAATGAGAATATCGGACATTATGGATTAGGTTTCGATGACTATACACATTTCACATCTCCTATACGCAGATATCCAGACTTAATCGTTCACAGACTTCTTTATCTTTACAATAATTATAATTCAAAAGAGGAGAAACTTAAAATTCCTCAACGATATCAAAATTCACTTGGCGATACCTGCAAGCACTGCTCGGTTCAGGAGCAGAATGCTGTTGCAGCAGAAAGAGAAGTGAAAAAGATTTTGCAGGTTGAATTTATAAAGGATAAAGTAGGGGATGAATTTAATGCTATCGTTTCCGGGATAAGCAGGTTTGGACTTTTCGTAGAAATTGATGATTTTATGGTTGAGGGTATGGTAAGATTCCGTGATATTCCGGGTGATTATTATGAGTATGACGAAAAGAACCACTGTGCCATTGGTACAAGAAAGCGTAAGATGTTTAAAGCAGGCGACCGTTTAAGAGTAAAACTTATACAAGCAAATACTGAGACCCGCAAGATAGATTTTGTAATAGTATAATTTACTTCCGATATTACTCCATTCGTAAGGAATGCACCTTATTCATTACAGGGACGACTAAATTATTATCAGAAACTTTTTTCTCAAAATCACTTCGGAATTTCTTTATAGTCCATTTCACAGGCCATGCTGCGGCATCGCCGAGTGCACAGATAGTATTTCCTTCGATGTTCTCAGCAACAGAGGTCAGCAAATCCAAATCCTGAAGTCTTCCTTCTCCTGAATCAATTCTCTTCAAGACTCTTAACAGCCAGCCCGTACCCTCGCGGCAAGGTGTACATTGTCCGCAGGATTCATGATAGTAGAATTTAGATATACGAATCAAAACTTTAAGTATATCAGTATCTTCATCCATAACCATAACGCCCGCAGTGCCGATTGAAGAACCAAATTCCTTAAGACTTTCATTATCCATCTTAGCGCTCAGGCATTCTTCTTTAGTGAGAGGGGGCATTGAAGAACCTCCCGGGATAACCATTTTTATATCCTTGCCGTTTGTAACACCGCCGCAGATATCATTAATAATCGTCATCAAAGGAGTGCCTGTCGGTAATTCGTATACACCGGGTTTGTTTACGTGTCCGCTGACACCAAAAAGTAAAGTACCCGGATGTTTGGGGGCACCAATTCCCGTAAACCATGCAGCGCCGTTATTAATTATTTCAGGAACGTTTGTAAGTGTTTCGATATTATTAATTGTAGTAGGGCAACCCCACAAGCCGTAAGCAGCAGGAAAAGGCGGCTTCACCCTTGGGTATCCCCGTTTGCCTTCGACTGAATTCATTAAAGCAGATTCCTCGCCGCAGATATATGCACCCGCACCTCTATGTATATAAATATCCGTCGAGAAATTACTTCCTAAAATATTTTTTCCTACATATCCCTTCTTATAAGCATCATCAAGAGCATCCTGAAGTAGGTTTATCCATTTATAATACTCGCCTCTTATATAAACGTAAGCAGCTTTAATTCCCATTGCATAACATGCAAGCAGTGTTCCTTCAATAAACTGATGAGGATTCTTTTCAAAGATTTCTCTATCCTTAAAACTGCCGGGTTCTGATTCATCACCGTTGCAGCAAAGATACTTATCCTTATCAGTTTGCTTTGGCATGAAAGTCCATTTCAAACCTGTCGGGAAGCATGCACCTCCTCGACCTCGGAGATTTGAGCTTTTGACTTCATTAGTAACCTCATCAGGTGCCATCTCCTTAATAGCTTTGCGGATAGCCTTATAACCGCCGTTTGCTTCATAAACATCAATCTTATGTAAATCAGGAATATCTTTTAGAATTATTTTCATATATTATTTCAAGTTCAATGTTGGATTAAATATAAGAACAATTAATGAGACTTTTTAAAGTCGTCTATAAGTTTATCGAAACTTTCAACAGTAAGATTTTCGTAGTACTCTTTGTTATTAACCTGAATCATCGGAGCGGTACCGCAGCTTCCGAGACACTCAACCTCCTCAATAGTGAACAACTTGTCTTCTGTAGTTTCATTATTCTTTATACCAAGTTTTTCGGATGCGAGTTTAAATAAATCATATCCTCCTCTAAGCATACATGAAACGTTAGTGCATATCTGCAAATGGTATTTTCCGCGGGGTTGTTTATTAAACATTGTATAGAAAGTAACTACGCCGAGAATATGCTCATAAGATACTTTAAGCAAATCGCCGACATATATCATTGAATCTTCTGATATCCAACCTTCTTTTTCCTGTACCATCCAGAGCACAGGCAGTAAAGCCGCCTGTGAAGACGGGTAACGGGATTTAATCTCTTCTACTTTCTTTAATTCTTCTTCGTTAAATAATGACATCTTAATAAAATTAATTTTACTTATCTGCTTCGCCCATTACAGGGTCAAGTCCTCCGATAATTACGACAGAATCGGAAATAAAGGAATCCTTCATCATAACCGGAAGTCCCTGAAGGTTGCTAAACGATGGCGAGCGTATTTTCATTCTGAACGGATGACCGCTTCCGTCGCTTATAATATAAAAACCGAGTTCACCTTTTGAAGATTCAATTGCACCGTATGATTCGCCAACAGGAGGGTTCTGTCCGAAATTAATCAGCATAAAATCGTTTATGAGCTCTTCCATCTTTGTGTATATCTTCTCTTTTTTAGGAAGAGTTTTCGTTGGGGCTATTGCATTTACCTGTCCTCCGGGAAGGTTATCAAGGCATTGTCTGATTATTTTTACAGACTCATACATCTCCTGAAACCTTACCCAGAATCGAGCGAGGCAATCGCTTTCAGTTGCTGTAATAACATCAAAGTCCATTTTATCGTAAACAAGGTAAGGTTCATCCCGTCTTAAATCTCTTTCAACACCCGCTGCTCGGAGAATGGGACCGTTGATACCATAATTTATAATATCTTCTTTAGACATGTAACCGATACCTTCAAGTCTGTCCACAAATATTTTGTTACGTTCTATTATATCTCTCATTTCTTTCAGATAACCGGGAAACTCATCAATAAACTTTCGTGTAGCAGCGATTGCTTCATCAGAGATATCATTTGCAACGCCGCCGATACGTGTATAAGAAGTTGTGAAACGAACTCCCACAAAAATATCATATATATCAAGAATCTTTTCGCGTTCACGCATGCACCATAGAAAAGGAGTTAAGCCGCCTGTATCCATGACAGTTGTACCGTAGGCAATAAGGTGCGACTGAATTCTACCGAGTTCTGCACATATTGTTCTGATGTACGTTCCGCGTTCCGGTACTTCGAGATTAAGAAGTTTTTCTACAGCAAGAGCATAAGCAACGTTATTGTGAATCGGCTGAAGGTAATCCAATCTATCTGTATGAGGAATAAACTCATGGTATGACATATTTTCAGCAAGTTTTTCATAACCCCTGTGCAGGTATCCGAGGTCAGGAACGATTCGTTTAATAGTTTCACCGTCAAGAGAAATCAGAAGTCTAAGAACACCATGCGTAGCTGGGTGCTGAGGACCCATATTAAGAACCATTTCATTCTCGAGAACATCGTCAAATTCTATACTTAAATCCGAAGACTCGAGAGCCTCAAGAATTTTAGACTTAGGAATTTCCGGGTCGTTTTCTTTTAATCTTTGATATACTGAATGCGTCATAGTAATTTATTTCTTTGGTAAATAAAGAGAATCGGGAATACCCATAAGCGGAAAGTCTTTTCTGAGCGGGTGGTACTCGAACTCTTCCGGCATATAAATTCTTCTTAAATCAGGATGTCCTTTAAAGATAATACCAAACATATCGTAGGCTTCACGTTCATACCAGTTTGTACCCGTCCAAACCGGGGTCAATGATGGTGTCTCGGGATTCTTGGTATCGAGCAGGACTTTCAAAAACAATCTGTCTTTGAAAGTAAGAGAATACAGACTATAAATAATTTCAAACCTGTTCTTTTTCTGAAACCTATCAACTCCAATCGCATCCCTGCACATCTCAAACGACAGTTCTTTATCGTTTTTTAATAAACCGGCAATTTCAAGAACATTATCGGGTGCTGCAATAATACCGGGTGTACCGTTGATATCATAAAACTCGATATTGAAATTCTTTAACTTATCTTTAATAATATTTAATCTTTCCATTATAAAATTTTAAGGAAAATAAAAATTCGGGTAATCAATAAAAATAACAAAAAGTATGGGCTTTAAATTCATAAAATACACAAAATACATGTTTTTATCTGAAATATTCATATTTACTGAGAAATGTGAATTTTGAAACGTAAAGATATGTTATAAAAGCAAAATAAATAAATCAAATAAATGAAAAGAACATTTTTAGCATTAATTTTAATAACATTGATTGGATGCGCAAAAGCACAGAATCCAAGCATAACGCTTGTAGATGCATATCCGAATCTTACTTTTAATAAGGCGCTGCATTTAACTCATGCAGGGGACGGAACGAACAGGGTGTTTGTAGTTACGCAGGTGGGTCAAATAATTGTATTTCCGAATGACTCAAACGTAACTGCTGCACAGACGAATGTATTTCTCAATGTATCTAATAAGATTTCATCATCATCGGGTGAGCAGGGATTGCTGGGACTTGCGTTTCATCCGAATTATTCTACAAACGGATATATCTTTATAAATTATACGGCGGGTTCACCCTTGAGGACAGTTGTTTCGAGGTTCAAGGTACAGTCGAGCAACCCCAATAAAATTGACTCTTTAAGCGAGTATAAAATTTTCGAGATAAACCAGCCTTTTTCGAATCATAACGGCGGTACTGTTATGTTCGGACAGGACGGCTATCTTTACGTGGGAATGGGTGACGGTGGAAGTGGGGGAGATCCTAACGGCAATGCTCAGAACCTTCAGGTACTTCTTGGAAAGATGTTAAGAATTGATATCAATGACACGACAGCGACAAAAAGATATGTTATACCGACAACAAATCCGTTTTATAACAATCCGACAGCAGGTAAAGAAGAAATTTTCACATGGGGAATGAGAAATCCCTGGAAGTATAGTCAGGACCCTGTAACAGGGCTTATATACTGTGCGGACGTGGGTCAGGGCAACTGGGAAGAGATTGACATTATTGAAAACGGGAAGAACTACGGCTGGAAAGTCATGGAAGGATTTGTATGTTACAGTCCTTCAACAGGATGTGATACTTCGGGAAAGAAACTTCCAATTAAAGCATATAATCACAGCGCAGGGGATTGTTCTGTCACAGGTGGTTATGTTTACAGAGGTGACAGAAGACCTGAATTAAGAGGTGCATACATTTATGGCGATTACTGTTCAGGAAGAATATGGATGCTGAGGTATAACAATGGAGTAGTGACCTCAGATTCATTGCTGACTCAGAAATCTATGGCATTAACATCCTTCGGTGTTGACCAGTACAATGAGCTTTATGTGCTTGCATCAGCTGCATCGGGGAAGATTTGGCGGTTTAATAAAAGCCCTCTTGCAACAGGAATTGAAAACAACGAATTGAAACTTGAAGGATATAACCTGTATCAGAATTATCCTAATCCGTTTAATCCAAGTACGATGATTAGTTACTACCTGCCGAAAACGGGAATTGTCAAACTGCAGGTTTTTGACGTGAACGGTAAACACGTAAGAACGTTGGTAAACAGTTCACAATCATCGGGAAGATATAACGTTAATTTTAACGGTACGGATGAAAATGGGAAAAATATCCCGAGCGGAATTTATTTTTATACGCTTTCATCGGATAATTTTACAGAGACAAGAAAAATGCTGATGATAAAATAATCAGGCAAGAATTGACCATAAAAAAACCCGCTTCTTTGAGGCGGGTTTTTTGTTTATATAGGGTAGTTTAAAGACTCTGATTCGCACAAAAAAGGAGAGACCAATTTGAGGCCAATTAGAGTACAAGATAGAGCCAATCAAAGACTGACTTTTCAAGAGGAATTTATGACTGAAAACAGCCCATTTTGTTTTTTGAAAATATAGCGGAGATACTATATTATGACAATTTTATTCCCACTCAATAGTTGCAGGTGGTTTTGAACTGATATCGTAAACGACGCGGTTAACGCCTTTAACTGAATTTATTATTTTGTTTGAAACGATCGTCAGAAATTCTTTTTCGAACTGATAGAAGTCGGCAGTCATACCGTCTGTAGAAGTAACGGCTCTTAGCCCGACTACGTTTTCATAGCTGCGTTCATCTCCCATAACGCCGACAGTCTGAACGGGGAGGAGGACTGCAAAAGCCTGCCAGATTTTATCGTAAAGTTTAAAGTTGTAAAGTTCGTTAATAAAAATATCATCCACATCGCGAAGAAGTTCGAGCTTGGGTTTTGTCAAATCGCTTAATACCCTTACAGCAAGACCGGGACCCGGGAATGGGTGACGGTTTATAAATTGCTTCGGCAATCCGAGTTTAAAACCAATCTTTCTTACTTCGTCTTTAAACAGTTCGCGGAAGGGTTCAATAAGTTTTAAGTTCATTTTTGCAGGCAGCCCCCCGACGTTATGATGAGATTTAATAGTGACAGAGGGACCCTTGAAAGAAACTGATTCGATAACGTCGGGATACAGTGTTCCCTGAACAAGATATTTAATCTTGATTCCTCTTTTACGCAGCTTCTTTGCCTCGGCTTCGAACACATCGATAAAAGTTTTACCTATTATTTTCCTTTTCTTTTCCGGGTCAACAACTCCCTTTAATCTTTTAAGGAATAACTCCGAGGCATCAGCAAAGATAAGATTAAACTTAAAATGTTTTATAAATAAATCTATGATTTGTTTGCTTTCGTTTTTTCTCATCAGGCCGTTATCGATATGAATACAAATTAATTTATGCCTGATTGCTTTTTGCACGAGAACAGCAGCGACTGAAGAATCCACACCGCCGCTGAGAGCGCAGATTACATAATCGTTTCCGGCAATGTCCTTGATATCCTTTATCTTTTGGTGAATAAAGGATACGGGCTTAAACAGGTTTTTAACTTTGCATATTTTGAATGCAAAATTTTCGAGTATAGTAAGTCCTTTTTCAGTGTGGATTACTTCGGGATGAAACTGCAGGGCATAAATATTTTCATTTGTATTTTCGAAACTGCTTATGTGTCCGTTTGAACTTCTTGCAGTGACTTTAAAGCCATGAGGAAGTTTGTCAACCGAGTCGCCATGGCTCATCCAGACATTGAGGTTTGCCGGGCATCCTTTGTACATAGCTGATTTCAGTGTTTTTACCTTTGTATGACCATATTCTCTAACTCTTGCCTTATGTATTTTACCTCCTGATTTTTTTGCTAAAAGCTGAAGTCCATAGCATACACCGAGAATAGGGACATTCAAATTCCGAATGAATAAATAATCTGATTCACTAATATCGGGTGAGTTTTTTTCAAGAACGCTTGCAGGTCCGCCTGAAAGGACTATACCTTTGAGTGAATAAACATTTTTACTTAGTAAGTATTTTTCAACGTCTATGCTGAACGGCTGGATTTCACAGTAAACGTTCAGTTCACGAAGCCTTCGCGCAATGAGCTGCGTGTACTGTGAACCAAAATCAAGAATGAGTATTATATCAGTTTTCATTTAACTTTTATTCTTTGAAAATTTATTTATAGCAAGTTTTAACGCTCCGTTAACCGCATTTACGGGATTTTCGAGAATAAGAAATTCCTTTTGGAAATTTGTTATTATCAAATTTCTAAGTGTATCAGAGAAGTAATTTTTATTTTCTATGAGACTGCCTGCAAAGGCAATATTAAGCTTAGCATCAGAGCTGTGCTTCTTCTCGAATGCATCAAAGAGTTCGAGAAGATTTTCTATCTCTGCTTCAACAACGTGCCTGCACAAAAGGTCTCCTTTTTCAGCTTGCTCTACGATGAAAGGGGAGAGGGAAGCAATGTCAAACTTTTTATGATAGACTGTATCTATTATGTTTCTTCTGTTTATTTGGAATTTTTCTTCGAGAAGTTTTTCGATATCTGCTTGCTCATCGTACCTGTCAAAATATTTAACGAGTTTTTTAAGGAAGTTAAGTGCAAGGAAATAACTGCTGCCGTCGTCGCCGAGAATTTTTCCCCAGCCTCCAAGTCTTATAATTTCACCGTCAATTCTTCCGAATAAGACCGAGCCGGTACCGCAGATAAGAACTAAACCGTCCTTATCTCCGTGTGCATCCTCGAATGCGATTATAGTATCTGACTCAATAATTATATTGTCGAATTTAAGTATTTCTTTGAGAGAATCAGTTATCTCATCTTTATTTGCGGCTGACCTTGCCCCTGCAACACCGGCGCATATACCAAGGCAATCAGTTATGTTTTGATTAAACTGATTCAAGAAAAGATTAATATTATTGGCAGTATGCAATGAAAAATCAAGGCAGCCCGCTGTAGAATAATGAATTGCAGGAAAAACAACGGAATGTATTACTTTAAAATCAGAGCCGCAAGCAGAGATTCTGCAATTAGTACCTCCTGAATCAATGCCAATAAAAAAACCGTTATAATTCATAAATAAATGTATGAAAAATCCGAAAAACTTGAAACTGAAATAAGAAAAATTATGCGGTGTATTAAGAAAATTCACTTGCTTTAATTATATAATGAAATTATCTTTATACAAATAAATATATGATTAATAAGGTTACTAAAATACTATTCTTTGTTTTGGTTACAGTCGGTATTGCATACGCGGGTTTGACATTTGAGTATTTCACGGGAAAAACAAATTCTGACGGTATAATGCTTGAATGGAAAACCGGAGACGAAAATGGAACAGTTAAGTTTGAAATAGAGCGCAGTGCTTCCACACCTAACAGTTTTATTTATGTCAAAACATTAAGTGCAACCGGCAGTAATTCATACTATTCGTATCAGGATAACGGAGTTGATGTTAACAAATCCACGTCATCCGTTTATTATTACAGACTTAAATGCATAAACGGCAATGGGAGTTATACCTATACGAACACAATAACTGTGGTGCATACTGTTTCCGGCATAAAAAATACCTGGGGTAGCATAAAAGCTATATTCAGATAAGAATTTTTTAAATATTAATTTTTAAAAAAGGAGAGGGAATGGCAGAATCTACAAGAAATCTTAATATTACACCTGAAGAAATCGAATCAGGAAAAACAATGGCGTTTGTCGCTTATTTGATTTTCTTTATTCCACTTTTGATGGATGAATACAAGAAGAACAAATTTGTGATGTATCACACAGAACAATCGATAGTATTATTGATAGTAAACATACTCGTCAATATAATCGGTGTCGTAACATGCGGATTCGGATATATACTGTATATAGCCGTAATCGTGTTTTACATAATGGGAATAATAAATGCATTCGGCGGAAAAGTAGTACCGCTGCCATTAATAGGACAATACGGAGAGAAGTTCAATTTAGTTAAATAATTGAGCATAGACCGGCTTTTAGAAAATAAGAAATTTCAAGGAACTGCGGTTATAACAGCCGCAGTTTTTTTTATTATCGTTTTATTCTTCTGGGACCCGGCAGTTTTAAATTACTATCCGCCTTGTTTGTTTCAGTCTGTTACGGGGTTGCTTTGCCCGGGCTGCGGCGGAATGAGAGGTACGCATGAGATACTGCACTTTAATTTTAACGAAGCTTATGTTTTAAATCCTCTTGTTTATGTTTCCACACCGCTTATCTTTTATTCTATTGTTTATTTTATTGAACTGGTAGTTTTTAATAAACAACTGCCTAAAGTACCTGTAAACTCAAGAACTATAACAATTGCGGCAATCGTTGTACTGCTATTCTGGATATTCAGAAATTTGTAATGGGGGTGATTAAATAATCATTCTATCAAGATCTTGCAATATCTTATTAAATATTAAAAAAACCCGCAGGTATCTGCGGGTTTTGATAAAGTAAACTAAAATGTTGGGTATGTCTTTATTTGATTAGCACCATACGTTTAACGCTTACAAAATTACCGCTTTTGATTCTGTAGAAATATACACCGCTGCTTAAATGCGAGCCGTTGAAATCAACGGTGTAATATCCTGCCTGCTTTACTTCGTTTACAAGTGTCTTAATTTCTCTGCCCGTGATGTCATAGATTTTCAGAGATACGAATCCCTGCTTCGGCAACGCAAAGTTTATCTTTGTGTTTGGATTAAAGGGGTTCGGATAGTTCTGAGAAATACTATACTCGTCAGGGACTATATTGCTGAATGTTGCAGATTCCTTGTTTTCTTCTGTTTTTGTGAGCAGAATATCTTCAATTTGCTTCCTGTCTTTTTCTTCTCTCGTTAAAGATTTTGAAGTACGCATTATGGAAACAGCTTTCATCTTTGCATCATCGTATTTCGATTTCATTCTTGCTATTTCCTGTTTTGCGGTTTCATTGCTGTTAGTTCTTGAAGCTGCATCTTTCTCAATCTTTGAGAATTTTTCTGCTTTTGTTCTATCAAATGATTTCTTTACCATTTTCTTCACAGGGTCGTCGTTAATCTTTCTGTCTATTCTCTTTTTCAATTTCTTATAGTACTCTTCCTGTGTCATGTTTTCTTCTTTACTTGAAATTCCGCCCGAGCCGTTCATCAGGTCTTCTATTTCAGCATAATCCCAGCTTGCGAGAAAACTTAAATATTCATCGGGATGGTAAAGAGCTATGAATTCATACCCCGACATTGCTTCGTAATACTCAGAAATTGACGCCAGACACATAACTGTAATATTGTAAGCGATTAAATTGAATTCATCGCTGTACAGACCTGATTCAATTCTTGAGTCAAGGAAGTATTTCAGATCGGAATACAAAATATCGTGTGTTGTTTGATTTGCTGAGGTATCAAGCTTATGGTAACATTCATACAGATCGTATAAACAGGCTTCAGTATATGAACTTTGAGGGTGAGCATTTATTAACGTCTTAAACGTTGAAACTGCTCCGTAATTATCGTCGTTTAATTTCTTTATAATTGCAGATGAGTATAAACCTTCATCCTCATCCGGCTGATACCCTGAGTTATCATTAGTTCTGTACAATGTGTCATAGAATCCGTTACCAAGGTCATCAATTAGCCATATTGTTCCTGCATCAGATGTATTACAAGAAAAGTTTGAACCTTCGTAATATGGGATAACCACAGTAGTATCCGAATAATAGTCTCTTAATGATGTGCTCGGAATATTACTGCCATTAAAACAATTGTTTCTTACATAATACACACCTGAGGGTTCGTTTATTCGTCCCTGTAAATGAAAATTGTAATAACTTTTATAAAAAATGTTTTGACCCCAGTCCAGCAAGGCATTTCCATTGTTGTAATAGATATTTCCGTTAGAGGTACTGGTTAAAGTATTTTTTCCTCCTCTCCATACCCAACCACCGTCGGAGCTGGTTGAAATAGGAGCAAGATATGGATAAGAATCGTTAATCGTCACATTCATAATATACGATTCAAAAGTGTTTGAAAGTACGTCCGGATGAGCTTGAATCAGGTCAAGATTCTTTCCTGAGCTATTTGCAATAAAATTATATTTTATATTTCCGTATGTTTGTCTGTATGCAATGTTTGTGTTAGAAACACTACCATTGCAATAATTGTATTTGAAATTAATGTAAGGGTAAGAATTTGTGAATGAAATAAAAGCAGCGGATACAATTCCGTTTGAAATTACATTTCCCATGACATTTACTGCATAAGTTGGTGAAGCTGACTCTTCGTTGCCCTGGTTTATATAATACCGCATAAGAATCCCGACCCCTTTACCCGGCGTCATAGATATATAATTGTTAGATACGGTTATGTTATTTGCATTCTTTGCTTCGATAACGTAGTTACAGCTTGCGTCTGTATAGAATGTATCATTGCTGATATTCTTAAAAACTCCGAAATAGTTTGAATCGGTATTCTTCACGAATATTGAATTGCGTAGGTTTGTAAACGTACAATTTGTTATTGAAGTCTGCTCACCAGCATTTTCAAGAACTATTCCCCTACCGTGACTGCCCTGAGCTGAGGAAATATCGCTTCCGTCTGCTATAAGATATGCTCCGTTCTTGAATTCTATTTTTGCGTTCTCACCAAGCTGGACGATGGAGTTGGGTTTTAATTCAAGGTTTGTATTGCTTCCGTCAAATACTAAAGTGGTATTAGCAGCGAGTGATAAAGTTGCATATCCGTCTATCTGAACTTTGCCTCCATTATTAACCAAATGCGAAGTACCACTGTATATTAATCTTGAATATTCGTAAATTCTTTGCATCGAATTTGCTGACCAAACAGAATTGCAGCCTTCATCTATTATTACACCTCCAAAACAAGCATTAAGCTTTGCAGAGTCTTCTTTAATTATTGTACTTCCTTGTTTCATAAAAAGTGTGTCACCACCAGAATTATAATCGAAACCATTAATATACAATTTCTTATTCTTATTTAATATAATAGTATCTGAATTCTCTGCTGTTATTTTCATACCAAGTGTCCATCCTGATGGATCATTCGTAAAATAGTAATATGCCGGCGTAGTAAAAATGTTACCCTTTTGCAAAGAATCATAATCCGGAATATTTGGTGGGTCATTGTAATAATCATAAGGTCCGTTTGTTTCCACAGTATTATAACCGAACCTGTCCTGTTCACCAAAGTTATGATAAACAGTATCAAAAGTTATTTTTGTTCCTATTTTAATATTATATAATTTATTGGTATCATTAACTAAATATGGATTCATTGGGAAAGGTGTTGTTTTTACGTAAAAATCCTTCGCAAGCGGAGCTTGTTCCCTCCAATAAGCATACCAGTAATTTATTTCTCTGTTTGTCTGTCCTAAAAAAACAGTATCGATGTATCTGTAACTGGATGAATCACCATTATCAATAATAACGTATGCAGATTTATCGGTCTCATAATATTGCATTGTCCAATCTGAATGATAAGGTCTTCCATTTAATACATTGTCCATTCCAGCTTTGCTATCAAGCGTATTAAAAATAAAACTGATATTTTTAGAAGTGTTATTAAAATTTTGGAACTCAATTAAGTATTTGCCAAATCCATACACACCTTTTCCAGTTGAAACAACCTCACTAAAACAAGATGCTAAACGTAAATCACTGCTATCAGTAGATTGATATAAAATTGATTTATTATATATTTCATATCCAACGAACCTTCTGTGAATTGGTCCATTAAATATTAGAAATCTTCGATTACTATCGTTAGGGTTTACAGATTGTCTGTTTAATCCTTCAAATGGAACCGTCAAAAGCTTCATATTTGTTTTACCTGGTACAGTTCTAATTAAAGTTAAATCCCATTCAGCAATTGCTGAACATAAACATGTTAAAAATACGATTATTGTTAAGATTACTTTTATCATTTTTATATAAGTTTATAATTCGTAAAATAAAACGGCGAAGGAAGGGCATAGCCCAGCGACTAATTGATGTGGTAATCATTTAAGCGAATTTCTTCGCCGCTTTTTAAATTTAAATTTTGTAACCCTGTTTAGTAAACTTGCTAACTAAGGTCCTCTTATAAGTCCTTTAATGTTATTCATTTCATTAATATTACTCTTTTTACAATCGACGTATTATTAAAGTTAAACTTCAGGAAATATACCCCGCTTGAATACTTGTCAAATGATAACCTCAAGTTGTATATTCCTTCGTTCTTATTTTCACTCAGTACAGTAGCAATATTTCTTCCTAAAACATCATACAAGAAAACACTGATATTGCCGTTTGCAGGAATTTCATATTTTATATTTGTTTCATTGTTAAATGGGTTAGGGTAATTTTGATTAACAATAAAACTTTTTGGAACATTATTAAAGTTATTTCCTATATTCACTACACCATTCGGGTTATAAACATATAAAGCATTTCCACAAAACCAAACATTATTGTATTTATCCTCTTTAAATTCGCCAAATGAATTTGGGCTCGGAACAGGTGGATTACAGTTTAATAATATTGTATCATTGAATTTAAAAAGACCATTTTGAGTTCCAAACCATTTTACGTTCCTGCTATCGTTATAAACATTATATACAGTACCACCAAATATACCAGGCCATGTATTATTATAATATGTCCAAATATTATTTATTGAATTGAATTTTGCAGCATATGCCGTATGAAAACCCATCCATTTATCCCCATACTGATCTACCGATATACATCTTACCATATTGGATGGTATTCCAGAATTTGAATAATTGTAATTAATGAAATTTGTATCGTTATATTTAATTATTCCATCGTATCCAGTAGCCAACCATTTTAAATTATTTTCCAATGCAATTCCAGATATTCCGTTTGTTTGAATCCCAGAATTATTTGTTTTGTAATACGTCCAATTTGTATCATTATATTTAATTAAACCATTTCCTATAGATGCCATCCATTTTACATTATTATTATCCACCACCATCTCAAAAACAGACAAAAGTGTTACGGTATCATATTTTACCCAGTTAACTCCATCATACCTTCCAATACCTTTATTTGTTGCAATCCAGATAATATTTCTTTTATCGATTGCAATAGTCCTTACAAGATTACTTGGAATATTGGAATTTAATGTGTCAAAGTGAGACCAGGTATTTCCTGTTAGTTTTGCAAGGCCCCCAAATCCCGTTGCCACCCATTTATTATTTAATGAGTCAAACGCAATGTCATTAACTGCGTTAACCTGATTATATGATACCCACTGCGGCTGGGCTTCAAGAACAATAGCGAACAATATTATTATTGTTGTGAATATTCTTTTCATGTTCAGTGATTATTTATTTTTTCTATTTTAATAAAACAATTTTATTTGACCTTATTTCATTTTCTGTTTTTAAATGAACAAAATAAACTCCACTTGTTAAATTATCTGCGTTAAAACTAAATGTGTAAGTCCCTTTTCTGTAATTGCCTTTTGATATTTTTTCTACTAACCTGCCATTAATATCATATATATTTAAACTCATATGCGAGCTTTCAGGGATTGTAACTTCAATTTTTGTTCTTGAATTAAACGGATTAGGATAATTTCTGATTATTAAATAATTTTCAGGTACAATGTCCGTATTATTCTCTATTCCTACCACACCAGTTGGATTATAAACATATAATCCGATTCCTCCGCAAAGCCACATATTTCCGTATTTGTCTTTTGCGAAATTACTAACATTTCCAGTTAATGAATAAGGAAACACTTGCCATGTTGTATCGTTAAAGATAGCAAAACCATTCATCGTTCCTATCCATTTTACATTATTATTATCTATATAAACTACCTTTACATAATTACTTGGAATGCTTGAATTATATGTGTTATAAAGTGTCCATTGATTTTGGATGTAATTAAATTTTGCAGCACCTTCATTATATGTTGCAAACCAGATATTGTTATTCAAATCTCTATTTATTTTATAAATAAAATTGCTTGGCAATCCCGAATTGTAAACATTATATGTTGTCCAGGTTTGCCCGTTATACCTACCAGCACCTGCCTCTACTGTCCCTACCCAAACAATATTACCTTCACAAAAAACCTGATACACTCCATTGCTTGGTATCCCTGAATTTCCTGTATGATAACGCGTCCAGATTGTATCATTGTACTTCAATAGTCCTGAAGCATAACAAACCCATTTATTGTTTATACTATCAATACTGATGCAGGTACTACTATGAACTCCATATCCTGTACTCTCATCATTATAAACAGTCCAGTTTATCCCATCGTATTTTACATATCCTATATCCAAAATCCTGATCCATAAATTGTTTTTCATATCCTTCACTACAGATGTACACCAATTTGAAGGCATTCCGGAATTTGTTGTATCATAAACCGTCCAGGTATTGCCTTTCAGCCTTACAAAACCGTTACCGGTTGTAATCCATTTAACATTATTGCTGTCTATAAGAACAGTACCAACTGAATTACTTGGCAGCCCTGAGTTACTCATTGTGTATTGTACCCACTGCGGCTGTGCTTCAAGACCCAAAGCCAACATTAATATTATTATTGTTGTGAATATTCTTTTCATGTTTCTTTATTCTTATGATTAATTTTAAGTATTCATTTCATTAGCAGATCTACTGATAGAAGTAATAAGTGTAAACATATAAATGTAATTTTCTTAATCATAATTTATTAAGTTTTTAAATAGATTTATTTCTGCAATACTATAGGAATTTGAGAATTTAATTTTTATCGAAATATTAGTTTCATAATTTACAAGAGATATATTGTAAGGTGTGATTGATAAAGAATGACAATAACAGGATCTATAAAGGCGAAGAAATATTTCCATTCCCGCAGAAAAACAAATATTATAAACAGATTTTTTCATAATCGAATTTGTTTAACCCCCTCGAATTATTTTTTTTTATTAGGGGGGGGGGGGTAAATATTATTTTATTACTTGAGCAATATAGTTAGTATCGGTTTAATTGTCAATGTATCATCCAAAACGATTGCAGCGGTTGCGGTTCTGCTATTCTGGATATTCAGGAATTTGTGAAGAAGTGATTAAATAATCATTTTTTCGAATTTGTGGAATTTTTTAATAAATATTTTAAAAAACCCGCAGGTATCTGCGGGTTTTGTTAAAGTAAACTAAAATGTTGGGTATGTCTTTATTTGATTAGCACCATACGTTTTACGCTTGTAAAATTACCGCTTCGGATTCTGTAGAAATAAACTCCGCTGCTTAAATGCGAGCCGTTGAAATCAACCGTGTAATATCCTTCCTGCTTTACTTCATTCACGAGTGTTTGTATCTCTCTGCCTGTGATGTCATAGATTTTTAAGGATACAAATCCCGGTTTTGGCAATGCATAATTTATTTTTGTGTTCGGGTTAAACGGATTCGGATAATTTTGGGATAACTCGTATTTTTTGACGGTATTGTTATTAACAAGGTTTCCCATGTTATCTCCTCTTATAAGGTCTTCCGAAGAAAACGAAACGAAATCAGAATAAACCGATGCCCAATTAGTGCTGTCAATCGCTACTATCTTATATCGGATACTGTTCATTAAATTATTTCCCTCCATACAAGAATTCCATGCATCCAAGTCCATATAAGTGGGCTGCTCATCTTTATTTATCAGTAAATCTGCAACCTCCCAGTAATCTTCCGGAACAGTTCCGTATTGATTATAACCTCTAAATACTTTGTATCTCTTTTCTTCAAGTTTTTCTCCCTGAATCATATCGGGCTCCATATTATGGTTCCAGGTAAGTACGGGATATACTCTATCATTATCGCATTCGGAAACAGAAACATTTAAACCCATTGGGCGTGAAGGTGGTGTTAATTGAAGTATATCTTCCTCTGTCATATCATTTTCACCAACTTTATATATATCAATATTGTAACTCTTATCATTTTCTTGTCCTCTTAATATAATAAAGATATCAGATTTTTGATTATTTGGATTAGTAGTCCATGTATTTGTATTAGGCGATGAATAAGGTGAGAAAACCTCGTTATATTCCATTCTCCATGGATCAAATCTATCTCCATTCAACTGGTCAAAAGCGTAATAATCCTCATCGGTAGTGTACCATCTCTCAGTCCCTAATTGACAGGGATCTTGCGGAGCATGTCCTTTCCAAGCCCACATATAGTATCCACAACTTTTATCAGCTCCAACTCCTCCCGGATTATACATTCCCAGGTCATTATCATAAACCACTTGATTACGTTTATAAACATCCCACATACCGTTATTAAAACAATGACCGGCATCATAAGCATACATACGAACCTGTGTGTCATAATTGAAAGACCATAATCCGTCTGCACATTCTAAATCCTGAACATGTTCATTCAAATAAGGTAATGATATTTCTTTATTAACGTGATGAATATAAATACCGCTTCCGAGTTCATTAAAAACATCAAAACTATTTATTCGCGCAGTGTCTCCCATCATCTGTTTGTCCCATTTCGAATAATTCCCTCTGTTGGTTATTAAGAAATACTCTCCGGTTGCTATTGGGACTTTTAAAATGTAGCCCGAAGAAGTGTCTCTTGCCGAATAATCCTTTAAATTATAAGGTAAGGTGTAGAAATTACCGAATGTTACTGTTGTCGGTGACATATAACCCAGTAATATCATTTCATATGGACTTAAAAATCCGTCTGCTCCTGGTCCTGCAACAACTTTCCCATAAGTAATATGACCATCTGCATATAGAAAATGGCCATGTTCATGCATCGCTACACTCAAATTCATATTTTTGTTAGGTGTGAAATCTAGAGTTAATCCCGAGCCCTCTGTCGAAAAGCCGTATTTTATGGAAACACCATTGAAAGGATCAACAGGAATAACAGTATTATCATATCTATTTGAAGTCAGATGGGCATAACCTGCAGTATTAGGCATCGGTCCTCTACCTCGCATTTTATGAATTTTATAAATCATATCTACATATCCATCAGGTTCCCATTTGAATTTTCGAACACCATTTGTATCCACAGGTTTCCATAAATCATAAGGTGTCCAATTTACAAGCCCCTGATTTTCTATTAAATCATCCCAAATCGCTTGATTCATTATTGCTTCAGTAGAATAATTGGATGCATTTCCTAACTGAACATAATATGCTTTTCCAAGAACATGCATTTTTCCCCTGCTTGCTTCTAACCAATAATCGCTCAATGGTTCCGTTGTTTCACTATATGCATTCCACCATTCAGTGTTGTAATCTTTAGTTTCAGAAATAAAGTTGTTAAGATAATCAGGTGCTCCATTTGCAGGCCACTGCGGTCGATCGGGATCATCAGCAAATTGAACAAATACAACTAAAACCGGGAAGTATGCCGATGATGGCGGTTCCGGAGTTAGACCACTCAAATCAGTTCTAATAGGTTTATTCAATCCCCAAAAATCATTTAGACTTACATAGGGACTATATTGACCTATACCGGTAAATCCACATTCAAATCCGGATTGTGCAAATATGTTTTGTGATAAGGAGAATAAAATTGTAATCAAAATCACAATTATGTATATTAATTTTAAATGTTTCATGTTATTTTGTTTAATAAGTTTTATAAATAGAGAGAGTTATACCGTTCGGTAAGAATTTATGAATCCCCGGGCAAGGTGTGTTTCATAATTTCCAACTCTCTCTCTTATTTTAGTAAATGCCCTTTTTGCTTTAAGGTGCTCTTATCATTTTGAATTCTAATCTATGGTATATAAACTAATTTTTTAGTATCAATCAATCTGTTATTAGAGTATAATGAATAAAAATAAATACTGCCTGAACTTTTTTGTTTTATATTTCCTATGTTGAATTTAACTTTATGAATGCCTTCCGGCATATATTCATCAACCAACCTTTTTATTTCCCTGCCTAAAACGTCATATACTATCAATTTTGTCATCCCATCTTTGCTCAATTCAAAATTAATTATTGTTTCCGAATTAAACGGGTTCGGGAAATTTTGGTATAATTTAAAATCTTTCGGAACATTTGAATATGAATTGTTATTGTTTACGAGTGTCTGACCACCATTTGTCGTATGCATAATTTTTCCTATTCCTCCAACACCCCATACCACAGAATCATTGTAACTATAAATATCTCCCCAAAACCAGGTGCCGGCACCTGTATTTTCCCGTGACCAGTTTTTACCTCCACTAGTTGTTTTAAAGAGTCTGTTATATTCTCCTGCTGTCCAGCCAATTAAAGAGTCTGAAAAGCTGCTACAATATATAGTTCCTGTTGGTGAAATATACGGGATATTACTAATTGTATCCCAGGTATTTCCAAAATTCGGCGAATAAAATACCCTTCTATTATTGCCTATAAACCAGCAATTATCATTAATGATAGATATTTTATAAAAAGTTGAACCTGTAGTACCGAATGGAAAACTCATTAAATTCCAATTTTGGCCCCCATCTGTAGTTTTATATGAATCTACAACGCTACCGGCAACTAAACCAACATTATAATTTTTAAAATACACATCATAAAAAGCACCGCTTAAATATCCACCTGTAAAATTTCCTCCTCCGTTTATTGTCTTAAAAACAACCTGTGTTTGGCCTACTATGAATCCGTAATTAGAATCCACAAAAAAACAACTGGTATAGCTGTCTCCCCCCCCCCAGGGCCCATTTTCGATCTCTATCCAGTTTAATCCTCCGTTGGTTGTTTTAATAATTGTTTTAAACCAACCTACTACATAAGCTGTATTAGAATCAACTAAACTAATTTTAAACAATGGTTTTCCTACAGCAGGATTTGGAACATTAATCCAATCCTTACCTCCATTTATAGTTTTAATTATTACTCCACCATCACCCACAGCCCAACCTGTATATCTGTTAAGGAATTCTACATCCCGTAAATTTTGATTAGTACCTGAAACTTGCGGAAACCATTGAGCATTAACGCTGAATGATATGATCATAAATAATATTATAATTAGTTTTTTCATAATTCTAAATTTTAAGTTTTAGGTTTTAATACAATTAAATGATTTGTGCGGTAAGAAATTCTTTGAATAATATATTTTGCGGTTCTTAGATTTTTTGAATTAATAGTCTCATAATTTATTGGATAGTAATAAGAAAATGTGATTGATGAATAAATAGAATGATAGAAGTTGAATATAAAATTATGAAGAATAATTTCTTTACCTACAGAAAAACAAATATGATAACCTAATCTTTTCATATTTAACTTTGTTTAATCTCCTCTGAACTTTTTTTGTGGGGGGGGGGGGGGGGGATTTATATTTGAATTAAAATAATCATAATTTAATTATTTGTCAATGTAACATATAGTATTCATTAAGTCGCCGCATTGCGTTATAAATATTGTAAACGAAAAAGGTGCATTTTTAAGTACAATTCATATTTCAAATCCAACCGAAATTACTGTACTCACAAAGACAATAACGATTGCGGCGGTTGTTGTGCTGCTATTCTGGATATTCAGGAATTTGTGAAGAAGTGATTAAATTATCATCTTTTCGAAGTCTTCTTCGGAGATTATTTTCACACCAAGCTTTTTTGCTTTGTCGAGTTTGCTGCCTGCTTCTGCTCCGGCAAGTACGAAGTCAGTTTTCTTGCTGACAGAACCTGATGTTCTGCCGCCAAATTTCTCAATTATTTCGGATGCCTGACTGCGGGTGAATTTCAGGAGTGTGCCAGTTAATACAAAAACTTTACCAATGAACTCTTCTTTTAACTCAGAACTTGCGGATATATCAGATTCGAACTTAAGACCGGCTTTCCTTAACTTATTCAATAACAAGAGGTTCTTTTTATCTTTGAAGAAATCAACAACGCTTTGAGCAATTGATGGACCTATTTCATAAATATCATCAATCTCTTTAACTGATGCTTTTGAAAGTTTATCAATCGAATTAAAATGTTTTGCAAGCAGCTTAGCGGTTCTTTCTCCAACCTGCTTTATTCCCAAAGCAAATAAAACTTTTTCAAAAGGTTTTTCTTTTGATTTTTCGATAGCCGCAAGAATGTTGTCAACGCTCTTTGCACCGAACCTTTCAATTGACAATATTTCATCTTTCTTATTCTTCAGTATGTATATATCTGAGAAATCATTTATCAGACCTTTATCAAGAAAGATAGAAATAATACTTGTACCGAGACCTTCAATGTCCATTGCATCCCTGTGAACAAAGTGCTCTATTCGTCCCTGAATCTGCGCAGGACATAAATAGTTCGGACAATAAACATAAACTTCTTCTTCTGATTTAATTAGTTTTGCACTGCATACCGGGCATTTATCAGGAACGGGATACTTCTTTGAATCCTTCTCTCTTTTTTCTAAAATGACTTCTGTAACTTTCGGGATTACGTCGCCGCCTTTTTCTATTTTCACGAAATCTTTTTCCCTGATATCCTTGCGTTCAAGTTCATCAAAATTGTGCAATGTAGCTCTTGAGATTGTGGAGCCTGCAAGGAGAACCGGCTCGAGTTCTGCAACCGGAGTTATAGTGCCTGTTCTGCCGACCTGAAGAGTAATGCTTTTTATTCTTGTTATTTTCTCTTTTGCTTTGAACTTGTAAGCTATTGCCCATCGGGGAGATTTAGCAACATTGCCGAGTATATCCTGTTCATGTATGCTGTTGACTTTTACCACTACTCCGTCAATTTCGTACGGAAGGTTATCGCGGAGTTCATCTATCTTTTCACAGTACTTCTTTACCTCATCGATTGATTTTACTTTCTTTGCGTAAGAATTAACAGGAAACCTTAACTGTTTAAGCAGTTCAAGATTTTTAAAGTGTTCTTCATGTTTTATATCATCAGAATACAAATAATAGGAGAATAGATTTAAAGGACGTTTAGCCACGGATCTGCTGTCTTTGAGTTTTAACGTGCCCGCGGCTGTGTTTCTTGGATTGGCAAAAAGCTTTTCTCCTTTTAATTCCTGATCTTCGTTTATTTTCAGAAAATCTTCTTTTTTAATAAAAATCTCTCCGCGGACTTCAAAGTTTTTCAGTAACTTATGGTCAACTTTCAGCGGAATGGATTTAATAGTTTTCAGGTTAGCAGTTACGTCGTCTCCCTTCGTGCCGTCACCGCGAGTTGCCCCTCTTACAAAATAACCGTTTTCATAAACCAGAGAAACAGCAAGCCCGTCTATCTTTAATTCGCACACGTATTCAATACTATCCTTTCCGATTGCATTTTTAACCCGCGTATCAAAATCAATCAATTCATCGAAGTTGTAAGAATTGGAAAGCGAGAGCATCGGGATTTTATGTTCAACAACATTGAACTTTTTCGTGGGCTCACCAGAAACACGCTGAGCAGGGGAGTCTTTAGTCTGTAGTAAGGGATATTCTTTTTCAAGTTCTTCAAGCTCCTTCATAAGCCTGTCATATTCAAAGTCGCTTATATCAGGCTCAGCAAGAACGTAATACTTATAGTCAGCGTCATTAATTAATTTTTTCAGCTCATCAATGCGGTCAACAATATGCTTATCCATTATCCTGTAATGAGTTACATATTATTCGTTTAGAAGAGTCTTTCTTGATAGCTTGAGATTTTTTACAGACACATCCTCGAAAATAAGTTTTTTATCGTTAAGATAAGCATCAAAGTTATCAGTATTTTTTGATGTTATATAAAACTGTTTTTTTGCTTTAAATTCACCTTTGCTATTCTCTGAAACCTCCTCAAGTTCGCCACCTCCGGTAACAAGTGTATCGATATAAATTAAAATCTTTCCTTTTTTAAGTCCTACTATCTTCAACCTTAGGAATTCAGACTCCAGATTTTTAAGAGAGTCTGCAATAGCGGCTTTTCTTAAGGAGTCCTGAACTTTGTTGATAGAATCTTGAATTTCTTCTTCAGTTTTCTTTCCAAGAATTTTCTTTTCATTTTCCTGAACAACCTCATCGAAATTCTGTTTGACAATATCAACATTCTGATTTTGTTTTTTCAGAAAGACAACATCGATAAGTAAATAAATACCGGCAAGCAGAGCGATAATCATTAAAGCGATACCGAGATTCTTTAACAAGTGAATCGGTACTTTGAATCCTTTTATTTCAGTGTATGTACCGTTAAACTCAGTATCTTCGGGTTCAAGCTTTACCCGCTTTGATTTTGAAAATGGTTTTCTTTCGGGTATTTCATTTTTCTGTTCCGGCAATTCCGCAGGTTTATTCGGAAGATCTTTGTTTAACTGCTTTTCGTGTTTAGAAGGGAAACTGAAAATATCTTCCTCCGATTCCTTTGGTGTTTCCTCAACTGTCGGATTTTTAATCTCTGGCGGCAGTTCAGGTTCTTCCATGTAGGCAGTATTTTCCTCAATTTTCTTTATTGCTACTTCTTTTTCTTCAACATCCTTTAACATAGAAGAAAATTTCCCTTGTTTTGCCATACTGTAATTGAAGAGAAGTTCGTTGCTATCAACGGAAATAGCTTTAGCATACTGTTTAAGGAAAGCACGGACGTGTATTTCTGAAAAAAAGGAAAAGTCTCCGCTTTCCATTTTTTCAAGAATAGACTTGTGTATCTTCGTCTTAACAGATATATCGGCTATAGTAATTTTCTTGGATTCTCTTAGTTTTTTGAGATCCTGTCCAAATTTTTCTAACATTCTATTATTATATTCTGCAAGTTAAAGTATTTACAGATTAAATTAAAGTAATGTATTTTTCCGAAATGAAAATTTTATGTGAAAATATTTAAAAAGGCTGTATAAACTCCGTTATATGTTGAACCTTACCCCTAAATTTGCTGAGAATACTCTTTTCGTCCCGTCGGAATCTTCTTCTCTTTTGAGAACAGGAACAGCAATATTCAAATCCAGCATAAGATCGGTTGAAATATTATATGCAGCTCCGCCAATTAAGTTAATCTGAAGAAAATCACTTTTATCAATAGTTGTTGTAACGCTTGTTGCTGTATAAAAGTCTGAATCCGTTATTTCGGATTTGCTGAGTCTCTTAATTCCGAGCACATCAAAGCTTAGAGCAAATTTTTCAATGTTATGTTTAATACCGCCCTTTAACATCAGGTCAGCACCCCGCTTAAACTTAGAATCTCCATCTTCATAATTAGTTAAAGGGATCTGCAACCCGCCGGAAAAATTAAAGAGGGAAATACTATAAACACCACCAAGTATTAAATCATTCGTTCCCTGCGCGTTAGTATATGTAAATTCATATTTATTTATTGAAGAAGTGTTAATCTTAAAACCTCCCTGCAGCAGCAAGCTCTGCTTCTTACCGGTCTGAATAGAATAATTGCCGATAACAAAAGCATCCCCGACACCGCCGTTCGAGAATGTGTTTGATGTTTTATGCATCTGTGCGTAAAATGGTACTACTACTCCCAGAGAAAATTCTTTTGTAATAACAATATCGCTGCCAAGTTTTAATGCATGATAAGTTATGTCTTCGGGGGTTCCGCTGAATCCGAGTGAATATTGCAGCGATAACGATGATTTGTTATAGCTTTTTTCATCTGTATTATGCCTCTCGCCTATAATGCACACACCGGCATCGGAACATTGTGAATAGACATTATTAATAAATACTGATAGAGTTATTAACGTAAGAGCTGTTATTATTTTCATAAATGTATAAATTTTTATTAATTACAACATAGATTAATTTTTAATAAAATACAAAACAAAAAACCCGATTTGCACCGGGTTCTTTGACGGACGATGTATGAATAAATTACTTACTTTCTGCTTGATGTTTTGGAATTGTTATTACCTCTGTCGTGGGAGCCTTCATTACTCCTTCCGCTGTTGTTGCTTTCTCTGTTCCTTGAGCTGTTCTCCCTGTTAGGACTGCTTTCTCTAATATTTTCTTTTCTGCCCTCATATTTAGGAGGTTTTGTTTCTGTTCTCACTTTTTGCTCAGGTGCTTTTTCTTTTGACCCTTCATATTTTGGCTGTTTGTTCCTGCTCGTATTCTCATCTTTGATTTTAGGAGCGGTTTCTCTGCTTGTTTCTTTCTTCACATCAGGGCTCTTACTTGTTTCTTTCTTCACATTAGGGCTCTTACTTGTTTCATTAACTTTAACATCTTTAGTCTTCTGTCCGTTATTGTTTGATGTTTCTTTAGAGCCGGTATAAACAGTCTTTTTTTCAACGTCGTTTCTGTAAATGCTGACAGTTGTTTCATCTACTTTTGTAATATCCTTTTTATCGGATATAGATACTTTCTTCGGGTCGATTTTCTGACCTGTATTTTTTTCGATGACATTAACTTTCGGTCCGACGTTGATTATATTAGTACCGTCATATTTAACAACAGCAATCTTTTTAGAACCTTCAAGTATCTTTGAATTTTCTTTTGAATCAACGGTTACTTCCTTGTTAATCTTTGTCGTAAAATCTTTTCTTTTAACAATTACCCAGTGATGCGGATTTCCGTGAGCATAGTATCTGTGGTGGTGATGATGATGATGTCTTCTTGGATATATAGGATACCAGCCTATATAATTAGAATTATAGCACCATTGCACCCAGCTTGGAGCCCAGTACCTGCCGGGTAACCAGACCCATCCGTAATAATAATCATAAACCCATCTGCCGTAGTGATATGTAGCCCAGCCCCAAATATAATCTGTAATCCACATCCAGCCAGTATAAGTATAAACCCATCTGCCGTAGCTGTATGGTGTCCAATCGGGACTCATTCCATTAGGTTTCCAGACGTTAATAATTCGTATGTTAGTTACGTTACTTTCTTTTGGATCATCCGGATCATTCAGAGAAGTGTCAGTAATGGTAACCCATTCGCCGTCTTTGTTCAAATCCTTATACATTTCCTTGTAGTTTGTATTTTCATCGAACAAATCCTCTTCGTCGTCTACAGTATCGATAACGGTTGTTACTTTCCCGGGTTCATTCTGTGAATAAGCAGGACTCGTGAACAGGTATGCTGATATTAATAAAATCAACGCTGCCAGCCCTGATTTCATCAATATTCTTAGTCTTGTATCGTCCATTTTATACTCCTTTACTTTATTAGTTAGACAAGCTACTGCTTTATAGGTTTAACTTTAAATTATATACTAAAAGCAAAGGATTTTGTTTCCTTATTTATGCTATTTAACTTTAGCGACCTAGCTTTTTGTATTCAGAAACGAGATAATGATTGAAATAAATCAAAATCATAACAGCTCCTCCCGCATGAAGCGGAAAGGAGCTGTAAATTCATTAGTTTACGAATTGCTGGGCGTAATATTTTGCAGTAAGTTTTTCGCCAGTAGCCTTTTCAATCATATCATTCCAGTAGTATCTTGCACCCGGCATGAAGACTTTTTCCTGCAGATATTTTCCGACTTCCGGCTTGTTTACAAAGCTCTGGTTTTTGAAATCATCTGCTTTCAGAATATTCTTTCCGATGTAGTAATACAGCTGTGAGGCAAGAAGTTCGCCGAGATGATAGTTATGGTAATAACAAGGGAAAGCAGCTATATGAATCTTAGAAGCCCAATCGGGTTCATTTCTGCCCTCGGGTCTTTTTAACAGCTGATACTTTTCAACAAGGTCCCACCAGAGTTTGTTCAGGTCTTGATCGGGATTTTCATACATCGATTTTTCAAATCTGTACATAACCTGCGACCAACGCGAAAAAACAAGCTGCTGAAGTCTTAATGATTTAAAAGCATCATCGGAAATCTTTTGAGCTTCTTCTTCCGTTACAAGTTTCATGTCTTTCATCCAAGTACCGTTTGATGAAAACCTTCCGAAAATCATAGCAATGGCTTCTGTCGTGAATGTATGAGCTGCATCTCTCAGTACAAAGGGCAGATTTTTATTGTCGATATACTTGTCATAAGCTGAGTGACCGAATTCATGAAGCATTGTGTTCATCCATTTTTCGGTTGGTTTAATGTTACAGAGCACTCTTACATCACCCATGTTGTCAATATCCGTGCAATAAGCGTGCTGGTTTTTCCCGGGTTTTTCGTACAGGTCGGAATTTTTAATAACATCATCGATTGGAATTCCGAGTCCTTTGTAATACTCTGCAGTAAGCTGTTCAAGGTTTTTGTCTTTGTAATATGTATCAAGGTCAACTTTGTAAATCTTCGGTGCTTCCTGAAAAAATCTGTTCTGGTAGTGCCATGGCATCAAATCTTCTTTCTTTATTTTATACCTTTCGGCAAAATAAGAATCTATTTCATCTTTTTGTTTCTTGAAAGCATCTTTTGTAAGTACGTCGAGCTCATCGAACAGTTTAAGAATTTCCGCCGGGTCTTGTTCCGAAAGCTTTAGCCTCATTTCGTGATAGTTAAGGTAACCAAGGTCTTTTGCAACTTCATTTCTCATCTTTACGAGTTTCTTAACATCTTCAGCAACGACTGGACCAATCTTTTTATGTGCAATCCATGCTGCTTCAAGTTCTTTCGAATCTTTTGAGGTTACAAGTATTTCTTCAATCTCGTTATCGGAAAGCTTTTTACCGTTCATATCGGCTCTAAAGTTACCGTATTTAACCTCAATCTGGCTTTGTGCATTGTTGATAGCATTCAGCTTTGCGGTATCAGCCTGATTACCGAGAAATGAAAGATAAAGTACGTCCAGTTCCCGTTTTTTTATCGAGTCTGTAATGCCTTTTGAACTATGAATCTTTTTCAGAGTGTTAAAGTCAGCTTTATTTGAAAATATTGCCGTCAGTTTGTTCTGGTATTCGGCAACTTTTTTAAAATCCTCCTCTTTGCCTGAAATGGATGCATTCCAGTAAGCAAGGTTATTTTCTTTGTAAAGAGGAACATATTTAGCTTCAAAATTGTTTAAAAAATCACCAAATTGTTTTACCATTTCGGGGTCCGATTTAAGTGTTTCTTGCGTTTTCTTCTGCTCGCACCCAAAAAATACGGCAGAAATAAAAATCATTAATAAAAATAGGTTTAATTTTTTCATAAGAAAATAATTTAATGTGTAAAAATTGTTATATAAAAATAGTCTTTTTGCTTTACATATTATACGCATTAAGCAAAATAAAGTTAAGAACAATCGCCGGCAAAAGAATATTAACAAAACATGATTTTAGGGGAAATCCGGTGCGAAAAATATATTAAAATGAATCTTTTATTTTATGTATTTTGATGTTAAATTGTGATAAACTAAGTCATTTTTTCTTAATTTAAATAATCTGTTTATGTCAGAACATTTCTCTACCGGAGTAAAAGGTTTACCGGAAAATGCATACAGGGAATTGAAAGAGGGTGAGCTTTACGTACCTCTTATGTCTCCCAAAAGCATAGTACCCGAAGTAAACATTTGGTCCGTTTTCTGGGGATTGCTTATGGCGATCATATTCTCAGCAGCAGCTGCATATCTTGGATTAAAGATTGGTCAGGTCTTTGAAGCTGCTATACCTATTGCTATTATTGCTGTTGGGTTAGCATTCATAACCAAGAGGAAGAACGCTCTTGGAGAAAATGTTATTATTCAGTCAATTGGAGCAAGTTCAGGGGTTATTGTAGCGGGTGCAATATTTACAATTCCCGCACTTTATATTCTTGGTCTTGAAGTTCAGTTCTATCAAGTATTTTTATCTTCACTTCTCGGTGGATTTCTTGGAATTCTATTTCTTATTCCATTCAGAAAATATTTTGTTTCGGATATGCACGGGAAGTATCCATTTCCTGAAGCGACTGCAACTACAGAAGTACTCGTATCGGGAGAAAAAGGCGGAAGTCAGGCAAAGCTCCTGCTTGTCAGCGGTTTGATAGGCGGTATATACGATTTTATTATAGCAACTTTCGGCTGGTGGAGTGAAGTTTTCACGACGAGAGTGTTTGCGTTCGGAAGCGAATTGGCAGAAAAATCAAAGCTGATTTTTAAGATTAATGTTGGTTCGGCTGTACTCGGACTCGGGTATATTGTCGGTTTAAAATATGCAGCGATTATCTGTGCGGGTTCATTTATCGGATGGTACATGATAATTCCTATAATCAATTATTTCGCTCCGGGAATAACCGTTCCGCTTGGAGCGAATATTACAAAACTTGTCGGGGCGATGTCCCCTGAAGATATATTCAGAGCATACGTTAGACCTATTGGTATAGGCGGAATTGCAATGGCTGGAGTAATTGGTATAATCAGGTCGTCAAAGATAATCAAATCTGCATTCGGTCTTGCAGTAAAAGAAATTTTCGGAAAACATGAAGGAAAGCATGAGATACTGAGAACACAGAAAGATCTGCCAATGGGAATTATAGTTGCTGGTGTTCTTCTTGTTGCAGTCATAGTCTTTGTTTTCTTTATGTTTGGAGTCGTTGATAATATCGGATACGCATTTCTCGGACTTGCAATTGTTATGGTAATAGCATTCTTGTTTACAACTGTTGCCGCTAATGCTATAGCAATCGTCGGAACAAACCCTGTTTCGGGTATGACGCTAATGACGCTTATTATTTCTTCTGTCATTATGGTGTCAGTCGGTTTAACGGGTAATGTCGGTATTGTAGCCTCAATGATAATTGGGGGTGTTGTCTGTACTGCTCTTTCAATGGCAGGCGGATTTATAACAGATCTAAAAATTGGTTACTGGCTCGGTTCTTCTCCTTACAAGCAGGAATCATGGAAGTTTCTCGGTACAGTACTATCAGCTGCCACAGTCGGAGGTGTTATAATTATTTTAAACCAGACATACGGGTTTAAAGGAGATAATGCACTGGTAGCTCCGCAGGCTAATGCAATGGCGGCTGTAATAGAGCCAATGATGTCCGGTAAGCCTGCTCCGTGGATGCTCTACGCTGCAGGTGCTTTCATGTCATTGATTCTAACAATGATCGGAGTTCCCGCACTCGCTTTTGCACTCGGGATGTTTATTCCTCTTGAACTTAATACACCGATATTACTCGGCGGTATTATAGCAAACTTTGTTTCTAAGAGAAGCAAAGACGAGAAGTTGAACAATGCAAGACGCGAAAGAGGAACACTGATTGCATCAGGCTTTATTGCAGGAGGTGCATTAATGGGTGTAATAAGTGCAGTTCTAAAGTTCAGCGGAATCAACTACGTGAATGAAGCATGGTTTGAATCACATTCGGCTGAAGTACTTGCACTTGCAATGCTTGTAATACTTTGTGTATATTTTATTTGGGATTCTTTAAGGGGGAAGCCGGACGCAGATTAAAAATCTTTTATTATTTTTAATACAATCGTCATGGCAGAATTGTTGTACAAAGATTTGACTGAAAAGATTATCAAATCTTTTCTTGAGGTTTATAATTTGCTCGGTTATGGGTACTCAAGAGATGTGTACCTCGAAGCACTGTACGTCGAGATGAGAAACCATGGACTTGTTTTTGAGCGTGAAGTTCTTAAAGACGTATTTTACAAAAGCAATAAAGTAGGACAGTACAAATTTGATTTCGTAAATGAGGATAAAGTTCTGGTAAGAGTTGAGACTGTCGAGAGAGTTAATGCAGCAAATGAATTCATACTCGTTAATCAGTTAAAAGCTACTAATTATGAAATCGGTTTGCTCTTAAACTTCGGTAAAAGGCCGGAAGTAAAAAGGAAGATTTTTCAAAACGCAAGAAAAGTATTTAAAAAGGAGTTATAAATAATGAAGCAGGAAATTAAGGAAAGGTTTTTCAGGTACATAAAGATAGACACTCAGTCTGATGAGAGTTCTGAAACCTTTCCAAGCACAAAAAAACAATTTGATTTGTTGAATCTACTGAATAAAGAGCTGCAGGAATTCGGGCTTAAGTCGGAGATTGACGAGCACGGTTACGTTATGGCAACTCTTCCATCAAATATAAAGAAGAAAGTTCCCGTCATAGGTTTTGTTGCGCACGTCGATACGAGTCCGGATATGTCAGGAGAGAACGTTAATCCGCTTGTCTGGGAAAATTACGACGGAGGGGATATTACCATCAATAAGGAATTGAAACTTGTTCTTTCTACGGAACTCTTCCCTGATTTAAAAGAGTATAAAGGCGATACAATTATTACGACTGACGGTACAACATTGCTCGGAGCAGATGATAAAGCCGGGATAACAGAAATTATGACTGCTGTCAAGTATCTTATTGACCATCCTGAGATAAAACATGGAGAAATTAAAATCGGCTTCACTCCCGACGAGGAAATCGGAAGAGGAGTTGATTTTTTCGACGTTAAAAAATTCGGTGCTGAGTTTGCCTATACTATGGATGGAAGCCATGTCGGAGAACTTGAATTTGAAAACTTTAACGCCGCTAAACTTACCGTTAACATTCAAGGCCGAAATGTACATCCAGGTTACGCAAAAGATAAAATGCTTAACTCTATGCTGATTGCGATGGAATACAATGCATTACTTCCTCCGAACATGCGTCCTGAATTCACAACCGGGTACGACGGATTCTATCACCTTATAAGTATGAACGGTACTGTTGAAAATACCACAATCACTTATATCGTTCGCGATCACGATAGAACTAAATTTGAGAGTAAAAAGGTGTTTGCTCAGCAGTGTGCTGATTTCCTTAATAAGAGGTATGGTAAAGATGTCGTAAAAGCTGAACTAAAAGACCAATACTTCAACATGAGGGAAAAAGTTGAACCTGTTTATCACATTGTAGAAGTAGCCAAACAAGCGATGATTGAACTTGGCATTGAACCAAAGATTATGCCGATTCGCGGCGGCACAGACGGCTCAAGACTTTCCTACATGGGTCTTCCTTGTCCGAATGTCTTCGCTGGTGGTATAAACTTCCACGGCAAGTTTGAATATGTTCCGCTTGAGTCCATGGAAAAAGCAACAAACGTTGTTATTAAAATAGCAGAACTCTACGCCAAAAAGGACTGGTAAAATTTCTTACTTTTATAATATTACTGCCGTACATAGAAATGTGTACGGCATTTTGTTTCTTGAAAATAAATACTTAATAAATATTCAAATACCTCTTGATAAAAAACTTTAGAATAATTATATTATATAGTGCTTAAAATAAGCCGATATTAATGATTTATCTTTAATATTGAAAAGATTTAATCATTGTAATATCATATATTTAACCTTCTTGAATACACCCTCAATCCAACCTGAATACACCCTGAATCCAATTGTGAGAGTCTTCCTGCCCGCTTGTAGTACTCTTGCGGCCCGCTCAGTTCATGCAAATTTCACAAATAGCAATAAAACATAGTCATTTCGCTATTGTCTACTCGTTTCTGTATTAATTTTCATCATATGGCAAGAAATTTACAGTTATTTAAAATTTTTAAATAGAAAAACAAAGCAGGTGCCGAATTTTTCGACACCTGCTTCAATAGGAAACACTAAATAGAAACTTAGCGTATCAATATGCTTGCTATAAGTATAGCAAACAGTGAAAGCGAAAACACAAATGCGTATAATACGCCTCTCGTGTCTTTGCTTTTGAAGTAGCAACTTCCGTGATACCTGCAATTAGAGCAAAGTTTCACATCGCTCTCAGTACATTCTACCACAAGGGGTTCAACTTCTGAATGGATTACTTTAATCATAACCCTGCAACTTAATAGTTCGTAAAAAACAATTAAAAAAGAAAAGAACTAATAGATTTAAAACTGAATAACTTTAGACCCGGATTTCTAGGGAAATAATTTAGTTCTAAACTAATAAGTTTCATACAAAGGCTATGATAATTTAAAAAATATCCGCATCCTTTGTACTCCTATAATGACCCTTGTTTATAGTTAATGTAAAATATACATAATAAATCTAAATAAACATCCAATAATTTCTGAACTAAATTAATTTTTTTTCAAAAATGGTACTATATTGGAACTTAAATAATTAGAAATTTCTTAAAACGACACTTCCCGTCTTTTCATCAAAAGTCATAAATGCTCCGTAATGTGCTGGAATCATGTTGCAGCCATTCATATTAGTTATATTCCTTTCAAATTAAATTTATCTTTATTAAGATAATTATTTAATTTGTAGATTAGCAGTGTTCTGCTCAATGGCTTTGAAATATAATCAGTACATCCTGCTACTAAAGCATTTCTCCTGTCTTCGATCATTGCATAAGCAGTCTGCGCTATAATTGGTATGTCCTTGTTAAATTTTCTTATCTCCTTTGTGGCATCAATCCCGTTCATTATTGGCATTTTAATATCCATCAATATCAATGAAATATCATTCCGTCCTTTTGCTTTGTTAACAGCCTCCTCGCCGTTCGCTGCTCTCATTATTATCAATCCTTCCTTACTCAGTATCTTCTCGATGTATTCATAACTTACATCATCATCTTCCGCTATCAATATTTTGTCGCTTTTTTGGAAAGCATATTTAATCGGCTCGCTCGGCTCTGATATTGTTATCGTTTGCGAAACAGGATTGTAAGGTAATGAAAAATAAAATATGCTTCCTTCATGTAACTTTGATTCAACCCATATTTTACCGTTCAACAATTCAATGTATGCTTTAACTATCGATAATCCCAAACCCGACCCCTCATATGAACGTGTGTATGGCGATAAATCACCCTGTACAAACCTCCCGAATATTGCATCGACTTTTTCTGCTGGTATACCGAATCCCGTATCACGAACAAAAAATATTAGACTGTTCTCCTTAACGTAATTTCCAAATTCTATAAATCCTTTACTCGTAAACTTAATTGCATTCTTTATTAAATTTGTCAGTATCCCGTCTATTTTATGCTTATCCGATATTATTATCGATTCTTCCTTCTGAATCTGCTCCGTAATTCTTAATTCTATTCCCTTATCATTCGCCTGTTGTTTAAAAAACTGGTAATGATATTCCATTATTTCAGATATATTCACATCACTAAAACTAAGCTGGAGTTGCCCCGCTTCAATTTTTGATATTTCTATTATATCATTTATCGTGTTCAGCAGGCGTTCTCCGCTTTGATTTACTATCTTTATATATTCGCTCTTGCTATCCTCGCTCAAACTCGGCTCTTTCAGCAAGTCCAGAAATCCTAATATACCGTTCATTGGTGTTCTTATCTCGTGACTCATGTTAGCAAGAAATGCCGATTTCAACTTGTCGCTCTCTTCTGCTTTTTGTTTTGCACTTTTCAGATTCTCAATTAGTTTAAGTCTTTCTGATATCTTCCATACATTGTCCATCAGCAATTTTAACTGACGTTCGTCCGGTGAATCATAATCTGTCTCTTTGTTAGCAACACCCGCTACCGCTACTATTTCATTGTCAACAATTACTGGTATAGTCAAGAATTTCTTCAACTTCACATGACCCTCAGGCGTACCCTGTTTTAATTCATTTTCCGCCTCATAATCATTTAAAATAATCGAACGTCTCTGCCGAACTGCCTCTCCCCAGCAGCCTGTGCTGTCTAGGTCATATATTGTTCCCTGATTTTCTACATTGCATTCACTCATCACATCTTTTGACCACGTGTTCAACGTGAATTGTCTCGTTGTTCCATTGTAGAAATAAATATATCCAATTTTACTGCGTGTCAATTGAATTGCCTCTTCAAGCGCAAAGTCAAGCAGCTCTTGATTGGAACTCGTCTGAAATTGTGAAATCTTTAGCAGGCTCTCAAGTCGCTCATTGTTTAAAATTATCTCCTCCGTTTGATTCCGTAGTATTATTTCATTCGCTTCTGAAAGTTCTTTTGCATTTAATATCTCTTCTTCAATCTTCTTCTGTTCAGTTACATTCGTAAAATTAATTACCAAAAGTACTTCTTCATTTTCTCTCCTTATCGCTGATATCCTGTTATTCCAGTATTCATATATACCCGCTGGATTTTTCATCCTTGGCTCGTATGTTTGAGGTAGTCCTGTCTCCAATGCTCTTTTAATTGCTTCATCACAATCTCTCTTATCTTCAGGCGTTAGAATATCTTTTATGTTTGTGCCCAGTATTTCTTCTTTCTTATTTCCAGGAGTTACTCTGTTTATATCAAGAAATACTCCGTTAATATCAGTTAATGCTACAATATCAGGTGAGTTCTCAAACAATATTCTGAATTGCTTTTCTGTCTCCTCAACTTTCTCCTTCTCCTTTATAAGTTCTATTTCCGCATTCTTTCTTGCGGTTATATCAGAGATTATTGTGACAAATTGGTTCTTTAACGGGCTGAATGCCTTCACTTCATAATGTTTGTCGAGTTCTTCTGCATAATCCTCAAAATATATTGGCTCTTCTGTTAATGCAACTTTACCGTACCTTTCTATCCATTTCTTTTCTAAATTAGGCAATACTTCGAGAACCGTCTTTCCAACTATATCTTTCGAATTTAATCCCGTCATCTTTTCATACATTGGATTCACTGCAAGAAATCTATAATTAATCGGTCTGCCTTCTTCATCGCAGATTATTTCATGTAATGCAAATCCATCAAGCATTTCTTCAAATAATTTCTTGTATTCCTGCTCTGTTTTGCGGCTGCTTGTTATGTCTCTGGCTACTTCAAACATTATTCCTTCCTCTGGATATGGATGTGAATTCCATGAGAGTATTCTATAACTGCCGTCTTTGCATCGGTATCTGTTCTCAAATTCATAAATTCCTTTTCCCTCAATTATTTCCGCCTTAATTTTATTCATTAAATCTACATCATCCGGATGAACGAATTCATTCCATGGTTTCGATAATAGTTCCTCCGCACTCCAGCCGAGTGTACTCGTCCATGCAGGATTTAGTACTTTTAAATATCCGTCATAACCCGTGATACATAACATTTCAATCGAGTGTGTGAATATCTTGTCGCTCGTCTTAAGTTTTTCTTCAGCTTTTTTACGTTCTGATATATCGATGATTACTGCAACGTAATATCCTTCATTCCCTGACTCCATAAACTGCAGGTGAACTTCTATATCGTAAATAGAACCGTCTTTTCGTCTATGAAATGTCTCAAATACAAACTGCTCTTTTTTACCCGTTTTCAACAGAGATACTACATCTATAAAATGTCTGTAATTATCTCCTGTATTCTTTGTTGAGGGGTCTATAAAATTAAGAAATTGTATTAAACTGTCTTCAGGCACAAGGTCTAATGGAGTCATATCATAAAGCTCCTCAAGAGTATACCCTAAGTTATTAATAGCTGCTTTGTTCACATACTTGAATTTCAGGTTTTCTGAATCAAGTAGAAATATCTCGTTTAGTGAGCTTTCAAATATCTGTGCAAGTTTTTTGTTCTCTTCTTCTACCTTTTTTCGTTCATTTATATCAATGTGCGTCCCTAACATTCTTAAAGGCTTTCCAAAACTATCATATTCAGTGATTTTTCCCGTCGAAAGTATCCATTTCCATTCTCCCGATTTTGTTAGATCTCTGAATTCTACACTGTATTCAGTACTGAGTCCGTTAAGATAATCTTCATACAACTTAATGACCCTTTCCTTATCATCAGGATGTAACCTGGAGTTCCAAGCTTCGTGAGACTCCGAAAATTCTTCTGGTTCAAAACCTATCATTCTTGCATATTCAGGTGTAATAATTGCCTTGCCAGACTTAATGTCTAAATCATATATACCCTGCTTTGATACAGCTAAAGCAAGCTTTAATCTTTCCTCATTTTCCCTAATTTGATTTTCTGCTTTTTTTCTTTCTGTAATATCAGTATATGATGCTTGTAAACAAACACCCTCACCTTCATTATTTACTACCCGGCTTGTCAATACCTCTACATCAAAAACGCTGCCGTCCTTTTTTATTCCTTTAAACTCCCCATTCCAGAAACCTGTATCCTGCACTATTTTCAATAAGTCCTTTGCTTCATTTTTAAATTTCCAGAATTCTACTCCGTTTTTACCCAGTACTTCAGATTCCGAGCTGTATCCCCACATCTTTAAAAAAGCAGGATTTACATAGTTCAGGTAACCGTTCATATCTGAGGTTACGAAAGCATTAGTCGATGATTCTATTGCCCAGTCCTTTACCCATAATTCATCTTCAGCTCTTTTCTTCTCGGTTATGTCTTTCAATGAACCATACAAAATACTTTCTTTATTCGATTTCAAACTTTTAACGCATTCTGCATGAGATTCTACCCATTTGATATTCCCGTCTTTATGTTTTATTCTTAATTTACAAACAGACTGCATACCGGTCTTCAAGCCTGTCACATTTTTGTTAAATAACTCATTGTCTTCATCTGCAACAATAAATTCCCAGAATTTCTTTGACATTATTTCATTGATTGAATATCCGCAAATTTTTTCCGAAGCACCTGCCATCCAGTTGATACTGTAAACACCGTTTTTATCAGCAGTGCACGAATAAACAATATCCGTAATAATTGAAGTAACTCTTCTGAATCTTTCTTCACTAAGCAAAATTGATTCACGCATTTTATTTTCTTCCGTAACATCCCTAAATACAATAACTGCACCAACTATATCACCTTTTCTATCCTTTATCGGTGCTGCTGAATTTGTTATTAAAAATTCTTCACCTTTTACTGTGATAAGTTTTATACCGTATGAAAGGCATAAAGCATCCCCTGTGATTAATGCCTTTTTAATGAGGTCTTCAGATTTTTTCCCGGTTTTACTGTCAATAGTAACAAAAAATTTATTAAGAACTTTATTTTCCGCATCGGCAAACTTTATTCCAAGCATGTTTTCAGCCCTCGGGTTCATGCCCGTTATTCGTCCTTTAATGTCAGTTGCAATTACTGCCTCTGCGATTGAGTTTAAAGTGATACGTAGATTTTCATTTATGTCGTGTGCCTTTTGCTCTGCTTTTTTGTAAGAAGTAATATCTCGTAAAAAAGCCATTCCACCATCCAAACCATTATATCTGAAAGGAACTCCGGATACTTCAACGTTAATGTACGTGCCGTCAATCTTCTTATGGACTTGCTCTACTAAGAGTACTTTTTCCTTTTTCTTGTTTAATTTCTTAATTCGTGATTCAATTATTTCGTGATAATCCTTGTGAATTCTTTCTTTTACAGGTTTACCCACTAGTTCGCTCGGGCTTTTTGCTCCGTATAATTTAAGACACTTTTTATTTACATAAGCAAATTTTGAATCTGTTTGTATGAAGACAGCTTGTGGAATATTTTCTAAAACAAGATTTATCATGTCCCCGACATTAAGAACGTTCTCCTTGCTCTTTTTTTCTTTATCAATTTCAGTATAATATGATATGAAGTAATCTTTTTTAACGTTGAAAGATGATATTTTATACCATTCATTAGTGTGAATTGAAAAATATTCAAACTCATGCTTTCCATTCTTTGCAGACATTATCCTGCAGAATGAGATTAAATTAAAATTTTCATTCGATTCAAATGAAAATATTTCTGTAAATTTTTTTCCAATAACATCCTTTGCTTTTTTACCCGACATTTTCTCGAAGGCAGGGTTTATTTCTATGTATTGATAATCTATCGGTATGCCTTTTTTGTCTTTTATTATTTTATGGTATGCATACCCGAACGGAGCATGCATTAAAATTGACTGGGGAATACTTGTATTCATAATTAAAATATTTTATTATGATTGAAACACTCTAATTATATTAATTTATACATTCAGATGTAACTTTTCTATACTTTAAATAGTGCATTCTCAATTTAATTTTTTTCTATTAAATTCGAGTAAGAGGTATTTATACGTGTATCCGGTTCCAATAATTGAAACCAGGGAAATAGTTACAATGAAATTAATATCAGTGTATCGATTCTTACCTCAGTGACATTACAAGCAAATACCACAAAAATAAAGTAATAAACGATACCGGTATTCCCAGTCCAACCATTAAGTTCGCAAGCTTCGGGTTCAAATCATAAGTGACTGCCATCACAGAACCCATAACCATCGGCGGCATTGCTGATTCAACGAGACTAACATCTATTTCCATTCCCCTTTGATTCATAATAATAAAGTAAATCAAAAAAATTAAGGAAGGTGCGAGTATTAGTTTGAATAAAAGTCCAACAAAAAGCTCCCTGTATGGTAAATGTCTCAGTGATACTTTCAACTGCAATCCAACAGATATTATTGCGAGAATGACTATTAATCCGCCTAGTTTTTCAAGAATAAAAGAGGTCGTTTCAGTATGAACAAAGCCAACCATTTTTAAGAACATAGCTAAAATTGTCGCAATAAACGAAGGGTAAGTAAGTATATCTTTAATCATCTTTTTTGTGCTGAAATCCCTTGATGAGTAAAAAGAAGACACTATAACTCCGAATGTTGCGAGAATGACAAAACTTCCAACCTGATCAATTATTACACCGGTCTTAAGACTTTCATTTCCGAACATTGTCACTAAAACAGGGAATCCAACAAATGACGAATTGCATAGTCCTGCAGTCATAATAAGTGAACCGGTTGTCTGTTTGTCCCACTTGAATACTTTTGCAAGCAATACAAAGAAACACAGTGCAAACCCAAAAACTATATACATCGAAGCCGCGGGATATATAATCTGTGACGTGACTTCAACCTGCGGTATGTAGAGTAGAGCTAAAGCAGGCAGTGATATATTAATTACGATAAAGTTCAGTACTTTATGAGCGTCATTGGGAAATGATTTAATCTTTCGAAGTAGCACTCCGGCAAGTAAACAAATGAAAATTAATATTATATTTCCCATAGCTCAAATTAGCTATCGTCAATCATAAATAAAATGAATATGATTCCTGTTGAATGAAATTTTTTGTCTGACTTTTACGTTTAAGCATATAACAATTAAACAAAGGAGATAAATCAATTTATGAAAATATCAGAAATTTTAGTAACAGTATTATTAACCATTTTAATCTCGCTTAATTCTTATGCAAAAGATCCGGGAGAAAAAGTTGAGGATTTTACAATCGTAAATTATGACGGTACACAGTACAATTTGAATACAGCTCTTCAAAGCGGGTATGTAGTTATAATGTTCTGGTCAACAGAGTGCCCTTACGTGCAGCCTTTTAACGACAGAATAAATAATTACGTTAATGCATATAATGGAAAAGGAATAACGTTCTGGGCAATAAACTCAAACACTACGGAAAGCGTTGAAAGGGTAAAACAGCATCACGAAGAGAATAAATATGTGTTCCCGATGCTAAAAGACGAAAATAGCGTTGTTGCTGACCTGTTTGAAGCAACTCGGACACCAGAAGTATTCGTTCTGGGGAAAGATAGAACAATACTTTATCACGGCAGAATTGACGATAATAGCAATGCTGAAAAAGTGTCCTCAAACGACTTAAACAACGCTCTTAATGAACTGACAGCGGGTAAAGAAGTTACTGTCAAATTAACTAAATCATTCGGTTGTACAATTAAAAGGAAAGATATGTAGTCATGAAAAGAATTATTTTAGCTTTAATAATATCCTTCACTTTTGTAAACGTTTATTCTCAGACAGTAAATCCGCTCAAATCAGTTGAAGACCTAAAAGAAATTCAAAACTCGGTCAAAGGAAAAGTTGTACTGTATAACTTCTGGGCTACATGGTGTAAGCCTTGTGTTACGGAATTTCCCGAACTGATAAAACTTTATAACAACTATAAGGATAAAGATTTTGCTTTGGTGTTTATTTCCATCGATGCGGTAGAGGAATTAAGGACTAAGGTAATCCCGTTTCTCGAAAAGCAGGGTGTTGATTTTGATACTTACTATAATGATTTCAAAAATCCTGAAGATCTTATTGATTTTTATGATAAACAATGGGAAGGAGCTATTCCATCAACTTATATATACGATAAAGACGGCGTCCTCAGCACTAAACTTATCGGAGGCAGAAATTATGAGTTCTTTGAGAACGAAATTAAGAAATTAATAAATTAGATCCATAGTTTTTAGTAAAAGAAAGGTACGAATGATTTAATTCGTACCTTTCATATTATATACCATGTTAATTAAACCCTGTAGTTATCGGCTCTCCAGTGCTTGATTGACTTCTTTATGTCTTCTTCTGCGGTTCCCTTTTCTGCAGCACTCTTTGCCAACTCAACAAACTCTTCATCAGACGCAAACCTTAATCCAATAATTTGTCTGATAGTTAGTCTGCTGTCAATAGGCTTTCCGGTAAGAATATAATGTCTGAAATTTTCCTCGGCTCTTATCGCTCTGTCCTGTGCTTTCAGAGAAAAACTTCTTGCAAAGAAGAAAACGAACAACAAAGATAATGATATAATCAGGAAAAATAACCAGAGTTTCATTGACGCTCCCTGACTGGCTGCACTGATTGTATAGTATACCGAAGATACTATCATTAAGATTATCATTGGGAACGTAACAACGTGAAACAATGCAACAAATCTTCTGTGATTGGAATAATTTTGTTCTTTCATCTGTCAAAAATTTAAATTTTTGGAATATGATTTTATTAGCTCAAAAGCGTCGTTAACATTCCTTTCGTCAACGTTTGTCTGAGCTATGACAAGCCTAAGTGAAAACTTACCCAGAAGTTTCGTATGTGAAAGATAAATTTTACCCGTTTTGTTCAGTTCGTGCATAAGTTTTTCGTTTATAAAATTGAGAGTCTCCTCGTCTTTTACATTTTCCGGCTTATACCTGAAACATACGACATTTGCAATCATTGGAGCAAGAATCTCGAAATCAGGTTCTTGCTTCATTTTGTTATGGAAATCTTTTGCTAATGAAATTTGATATCTTACCTTTTCTTGAAGTCCCTTGATACCGAACGAACGAATTACAAACCAAAGTTTTAACGCCCTGAATCTTCTTCCGAGGGGAATTCCCCAGTCACAGTAATTATTCGCAACATTATCAGAACGAGTTTTCAAATATTCAGGAATAATTTCAAAAGTATTTAATAGAGCATTCTTATCCTTTATGAAGTAAGCAGAGCAGTCAAAATTTGTAAACATCCATTTATGAGGATTAAAAACAAATGTATCCACTTCTTCAATCCCTTCTAACATCCATCTGTACTCCGGAAGTATAAGCGCTGTCCCCAAATATGCTGCATCCACGTGAAGCCAGAACTTATACTCCTTTTTTAGCCGCGATATCGCTTTTAGAGGGTCAACTGCGGTGCTTCCGGTTGTCCCTATGGCAGCCACTACACATAATGGATGAAAACCATTTTCAACATCACTTTTAATAGCATTTTCAAGCTTTTCAGGTATCATAGCGAAGTTTTTATCAACTTCAATTTTTATTAGATTATCTCTTCCGATACCGGCAATTTTTACAGCTTTTTCAATAGAAGAATGGGTTTCAGTAGAACAATAAACTCTATATCTTTCCTGTCCTGAAAAACCTTTTTTATTAATACTGAATTCTGAATGAAACTCTCTTGCTGTTAATATCGATGCAAGTGTGGATGTTGAAGCGGTATCCTGTATTACACCAATAAAGTTCTGAGGAAGACCCGTCATGTCTCTCATCCAGTTCATTACTTTTTCCTCAAGTTCAGCGGCGGATGGTGATGTTTCCCATTTCATGCATTGTGCAGCAAGAGCTGAAATTAACATCTCTGCGAGTAATGAAGGATAGCTTGAGTTAGCAGGAAAATATGCAAAAAAGTTAGGGCTTTGCCAGTGTGTAATTCCCGGCATGATTATTTTATTGAAGTCGTCAAATATATCATTAAATTCCTCGGGTTCTTCTGGAGCTTTTGATGGAAGTTTATCGAATATCTCATGAAATTTAACGTTTGACTTTACCGGATACTTTTCTATCTCTTTCAAATACTTATTAATCCAATCCAGTATTTCCTCTGATGCTTTTTTAAATTCGTTGTCTGTCATTATTTTATGTGCAATAATTTTATTAGCTTGCTCTTTCCGTTCGATGTTAATTTTAGAAAGTAAATACCGCTTGAAAGGTTATTCGGTTTGTATATAAATATATTCGGACCTTCGTTAAAAATCTTTCCTTTGATATCATCAACTTCTCTGCCGTTAATATCATATACTTTAAATTCTGCAAACCCTGTTTTGCTTAAATTGAACTTGATCACTGTTGAAGCATTAAATGGATTCGGGTAATTCTGATACAATTGAATACTGCTTGCAATTTCATTAAGATTGCGGATTCCTACCGTTTCATAATTACTTACTCTTGCGATTGTTTCAACCTCTGCAATACTACTAAAATTCATTCCATTTATTAATCCGGAATAGTTTTTTATTATTATCTTAAGTTTGTTAATCGTCTGCCATGGCGATATAAAAATAGATTTGCCGTTAATATCAAGTGCCCCTGTATTTAATATATGCTGTACCACCTGCTCGTTGTAGTATAAAAATATTTCGCAATCGGTAACTTGAATGTTAGTCTGATTTGCAGTATTTGGCAGTACATTGTATAATTTAATCTCCCTTACGTCTATAGGTATTTCCCATCTTAGTTCAATATTTTCATTAGTCCCGCCGTTTGATATCCAGTTTACGGAAAGGTCTTTATTCCTTGCTCGTCTGTCAATAACATTTCTTGAATCTGAATAACTATAAGTACTGCTGGCATAAGTGCTTGCTGAAGTCGAAAGATTTGTAAACTGTGATTCTGTAATATTCACAGGCACTTTTATAAGAGTGTGTCCGGCGTGGCAGCCGACACATTTTGTTCCTGAACCATTGTTTGCAAAATTAAATCCTGTAACATGTGCAAATTTGCTCTTACCTGCTTTTAGTACATTACCATTTGAATCAACGACCTGTTCAAATGATTGTAAATTAGCCGCAATATCCCCCTCAGCGATCTTACCGTCATAATCTACTTTTACTGTTCTAACTAAAACAGGATCATCAAGTCCAAAAGGATTCTGTCTTTGATGGTTTACAAAGAATCTTATCCTTGCATTCTTTGTTATTCTCGGTGCATCATCAATAGGAGCATCAACTGGACCATTTGCATAAATATTCATGCAGTCAAACCTGAATAAGCCCCCTTGATAAAAAGTTGAGGGATCGCTTGTAGGGGGTAGTTTATTCAAATCATAGTCATGAAGATAATCTGCAATCGGAGGCTTTTTCTTTGGTAATAACACTTCTGCGTTCAGTTCCAAAGTTACCGGAAGATCAACGATTGGCATAACATTCAATCCATCCTTTGTGCACGTATATACACCGTAATCCTGCTGGATAACAGTTGAAGCGTAAGAGAACATTACTCGTTCGTTACTAATAGGAACTGGGTCAACCGCATAAGGCGGTAGCATAGTTCCATATGAAGGCGGATTCTGTACATAAAACTGTGTGGATGTATCAACGCCTGCGATGTGATTGAATTCATTTAGTCCTTTTGCAAAATAACGGATACCCGAACTTCCTCCCGTGCAATACATAGACATATCCGGTACATAACAGGCATACATATTTCCGGAAGAGTCAATTCTTGGTCTGTATCCGAAAAGGGATTTCCTGTTCCGGGGATCACCTGCATAAAGACTAATCATATCAGCGTCTGGATTAATCATAGCTGTTTGCCAGATGTTTGCATTATCATTCGTCAATGCAAGAGATGTATCCCTTGTAATACCATTAGGTGCAGTGTTTGATGGCAGGTCGATGTTTAACCACCATCGAGAGTATACAATTCTTCCGGTTATAGGATCAACAGTTGGTTTTTCTGCACCGTTTCTCTCCGTTGTAATTCTGAACATATTAAATCCCGTAGAATCCACTATGTAAAGGTTTGTTGTTAGTACTGCACCAAATTGAGAAATACATGGAAACCTTGTCGATGAAAAAACAATCTTCCCGTCCGGCATATAAACCGGATCAATATCATCGTACTTTTTAAATTTGAATGCCGCCTGTCCGAACTGTGATAAATTAATAAATCTGTCTGTGTATGTTAACTTTCTGAATCCTGTTCCGTCTTTCTTTATTTCATATATTCGCCATGAACTGTCCTTGTGCTCTATACCTGCAAATATAATTCTGATTCCATCCCAATTTACACACGGTTGTTGTACATCTACTAACGAAATCCCGTTGAATGACATCGTGCTGTCGATTAATGTGATAATGCTACCCGTCTCATTTTTAATCATTAACCTTCCGCCTACAACAGAAAACCTTGAATGCGATCCCATACCCGGGATTAATCCTGCCTGTGGATACAGTATGTTCCCGTTTAGTTTATGATTTCTTGAAACAAATACTACCGGAAATTCAATTGATTTTGAGTACAAATCGATTGATGTTAGAATAATTAATAAAGTAATTAGTATTTGCTTTTTCATCACTGCAATATAGGAACTAATAATTGAACATTCACGTTTTAAATTTAACTTACTTAATACATTTTTTCAATAACTTAAATAAGAATGAAAACAACAGTACTTCTCTTTATTGCTCTGATTTCTGCTTTTTTGTTTGTCCCTCAACTCTTTTCACAGGGATTAAACTCTATTACAACTTCCGACACACAGAATGTTATGGCTGTGGGTAATAATGGTAAAATACTCAAGTCCTCAACCGGGGGTAACGGGTGGAGTTTATTTGTAGTAAATAATACAACTAATTACAAATCTGTTTCTGCTGCCGGGAATTATTACTTTCTGTCGGCGAGCAATGGTAAGGTTTATAAAACCTCAGTAAATGTTTTAAACCTTACAGAACAAAATACAGGAGTTGGAGCGCCACTGAATTCCGTTACATTCCTGGATTCTTTGAATGGATTTGCATGCGGTGCAAATGGTACTGTTATTAAAACTACTAATGGTGGTACGAACTGGACAATCAATAATAACGGCATTGGTTCAGTGAGTTTAAATTCGGTTTCGTTCAAAGATTTAAATAATGGAGTTATCGTCGGTGATAGCGGAAAAGTATTTCTTACTTCCAACGGCGGACTTAACTGGACTTTGCAACCCTCATTAACCAACAGAAATCTGCTTCAGGTAAAATATTATTATCAAGGAATTGTAATCGTGGGTGAATATGGAGTAATAATAAAGAAGGATAATATTAACAGTTTTTATTATTTGAACTCGAAGACAAATTCCGACATAAGAGGTATTTCAGGTACTTTCTATAATAATCACATTTGCGGTGGAGGCGGATTTATTCGTAATAATAAAAACGGATCATCAGGATATCTTAATTTCGAAGTCAATCCTATGATGGCAAATCTCGTTGATGTTGTTTTTGCCGATTCGCTCATAGGTTATGCTGTTAGCAGTCTGAACGATGCAGTTATTAAAACAATAAACGGTGGTACTAAATGGGATCTTCCCGCGGGTACAAGCGTTAATATTAACTGGGTCTCAAAACTTTCCGCCTCAAGCGGAATTGGAAACAATCTTTGTCAGCATCCTTTTGACAGGAACGCAATGTATGTAATGTACGGCAGTACCGTGTATATAAGCAGAAACAGGGGAGAGACATGGAGCTCTATAGCAACGACAGCCCTCGGGACTCGTGCACATTCCTTCTACGTTAGTCCTCTCGACACAAACGTATGGGTTGCCGCTATTGAAAGCTCACCCGACAAAGTTATTAAATCAACAAACTACGGTGTAACTTGGACCACTATCATTTCTAAAAATTTTAGTAATTATGGACAACCTCTTGAAATGGATCAAAATAATCCCTCAGTGTTTTATTTTGCTCCCGACGGAGGCGGCCTCTATAAATCTCTCGATACCGGTTCAACCTTCACAGAAATTTCTGGTAACTATCCATTCAGAAGTCCCTGTGACTTGATTGTCATGTACGATAGTTCAAATATCGTCTTTGTCGCCGACGGTGTTACAGGTTCAGGAGTTGCAAAGATATTTAAGTCAACTAACGGAGGTGTTAATTGGCTGGATGTTCATTCAAATGCAAGTTCAAGTGAAATACCTTCTATGTCAAATGTTGTTTTCGATAGGAGTGTCATTTATGCTACTAACTGGCCAAGCGGTGCAATCTACAGAACAACGAACTATGGAGATAACTGGTCGCTGCTCAGGACGAATTCCGGTTCGGGCTGGGCTTCTGATATGTGCAGGGAAGACCCGACTCTTGTATTGACGGGCTCTTACGGCTCTTCTTCATGGCTTTCCACAGACGGCGGTGCAAATTTCTCAACCTTTGCAGCATCAGGTGGTGCGGGTGCGGGAATGATTGTTCCGGAAAGAGGGTATCAGCTTAATATGATGACAGGTGCTCTTTTGAAGATGAACTTCGTGTATTCTGTTTTGACAGAAATTGAAGAGAATAATGTTACAACTTTAGTACCCAAAATATTCAAGCTGTACCAGAATTATCCTAATCCATTTAACCCGGTAACTAAAATTAAATTTGATTTACCGAAAAGTAACAATGTCAAAATAGTTCTTTATGATAATATAGGAAGAGAATTGAAGACCATATTAAACGAATACAGAAATGCCGGAACTTATGAAATAAGTTTTGACGGAAGTAAATTAAGTACGGGAGTATATTATTACCGGCTGACATCAGGCAGTATTGCCGAAACCAAAAAAATGATTTTAACTAAATAACAAATAACATAATGCTAAAGAAATTTCTAATTTTTTCATTCGTTGTAATTCTCGGAATTGCTTTATACACAAACATTAAAGCATTTTCAACGGGCATTGTCGGATTAACTAAGAGAGCCGGTAATACAGTAGGTTGCACCTGTCATGGTTTCAATCCTACAGCTTCAGTTAATGTTTCTTTTCAGGGTCCGGATTCAGTTGCATACGGTGACACTGCTACTTTCACTGTTAGTATAACCGGTGGTCCATTAACTAAAGGAGGAATTGACATCTCATCGGGGAATGGAAAAGTGATTCTTAGCCAGTCGGATAATACTTTGCAGAGCCTTGAAGGTTCTCCCGGCGTGTTTGAACTCACACATGTAACTCCAAAAGCTCCTGTTTCCGGGTCTGTTACATGGACTTTCAGATACATTGCTCCACTTGCAGGGTCAAAAGATACCTTGTTTTCAACTGGCAATTCTGTTGACTTTACAGGAGGTACTAATAACGACTCATGGAATTTTGGACAAAATAAAGTTATAGTTCTTAAAGCACCTACCGGTATTGCGGGTACTAATGAATTTATTGATAATTTTCGCTTAAACCAGAATTATCCAAATCCTTTTAATCCTGTTACAAAGATTAATTATTCAATCGCTAAAAGCGGAAACGTTACCCTGTCTGTCTTTGATAGTAAAGGTAATCTCGTAAAGAATTTGGTTAATGAAAGAAAACAAGCAGGCGAATATAATGTTGAATTTAATGGAATTGGTTTAAGCAGCGGTGTCTATTTTTACACTATTAATATCAACGGATTAAGCGAAACAAGAAAAATGATGCTGGTTAAATAATTCAATTCAATATCTTTTAATAAAAGGCAGTCTCTACGGCTGCCTTTGTGTTTCTGTTAAAGTATATATACAAACCTTAAATTTACTACTTGAGTAATACAATCCTGTATACAGATGTATAATCATTATCTCCGTTAATATACAACATGCAATAATATATTCCGCTTGCGTAGTTTTTACCGTTAAAATATGATGTGTAATTCCCTGCAGGTCTTAAATCATTACTAATAAGAGTTTTTACCTCCCTTCCTAAAACATCATAAACTTTCAAAGTAATATATCCGTTAATCGGCAGATTGAAGTTAATTCTTGTTGCTGCATTGAAAGGATTCGGGTAAGCAGCAAGATTTACAAGATCTTTTTTCTTGGGCTGCTGACCACCGCTGAAAATAGAGGTATCAATGTATAAACTTTTCCGAACTCCCATACCTGTCTGATCGTTGCTTTCAAAATATGAATACCAAAGAGTAAGGTTGTTTTTATCCTCAAAAATTCCCGTGGAACGGTAAATTTGTGCATGTCCATATTGTTCTTTCTTCATCAACGGTTCAGGCGCTAAATCCCATTTTATAAGGTCTTTGCTTCTTGCAATGTATAAATCGTTGTTCTTGGAACTTGCGACATCGTACTTTCCTGCAATAAGCATGTAATACATACCGTCAAAATTATTTCTTAATACATTTATATGCCAGGGCTGGAAACTCTTGCTGGTATTGAATATTACACGCTGTTTTATCTGCTGATCCCAGCCATTCATGAGTTCAATGTTGTTTAAATAACTGACCTCAAACTTACTGTCCGGCGTTTTATCTACAAAAAAAATATAGTACTTGTTTGCTTTTATAAGGGATGGTGCAAACGTCATTCGTTGATAGCTTGTTTGTTTTAGTATGGTTACAGAATCAGGATTAGTGAAATTGCTGTCGTACATTACCATTTTTACGTTTTGGTAAAACTTTTCCTGTTTTTGAGAAAATGTCTCATTGTACACCATATAATATTTCCCATTATCATACAAAACATCAGGATCATTATTGTATGCATTTCTGTAATTTGGAGGTACAGCCGGCATGTTAATTAGGGGTTTTTTCGTTCCAGGAATCTCTGTAAAGTTAAATCCGTCTATGCTTTCTAGGACTGATGGATTTTCAAAATCATCATCGCTGAACGGAAATGGTGTCATTACCATTTTGTACTTACCATCATGTCCTATTATAACGTCCGGATGTATCGCTTGATTCGTTCCCTCGTAGGTTTTTATTACTAAGTCTCTGTTGTTATCGGTGTCATAAAATAAAATCAAATCATTGCTTATTCCTGTTTTGATCGGAAGTATTATCTTCCATGAATTCCTCCAGGATGAATCCACATCACCTGGTATTAAATTGTCGTTTCCTGTTTTGTAAAATCTGCAGTCTCCTGTTTCCCGAAAGTAAAACAAAAGGTTGCCGTATTCTCTTCCGTTTCCGAAATCACCCGTTTCAATGTATGTGATATTCTTTGGGAATTCAGTGTTTATTGGTATTTCAGTAAAATATGGTACAGATGAATTGTAACGGAAAAGTGATACCCGGCCGCCCTGGTTTTTATTAAAGGGGTCGTAAGTTATTAAGCCTTTTGTTCCGTTTTCAAATGTAATTCTTTTTACGGTTTCCCATGTTTGTCTTTTCATAAATACAGAACCCCATAATGAATCTATTTTGTAATTTCCGGAATTTTCCTTCGTGATTTTGTATAGATTAGCAATGCTATCCTTTGCATCATAGAAAAGAAATTCATTCTTCGTTTCACGGTAAGAGTCCATCAATACTATTTCTGTCCATGTTTTTCTGATTGAAGTAATTTTGCTTTTTACTATCAGCTCCATATATTTCCCCAGATTACAGATTTCTACAATTCCATTATACTGATCATATAATAAAAGTTCATCCTTGTCGTCAGCGTCAAAATCATGTGCAATTATTCTGTACCATGACCGGCTCAAATCGTAGTAACTTCTGGATATTGATAACTCGGAGTCTAAAAGTAATGCTGTTCCATTTGCTCTGTCATAAAAGAAAAGAAAGAATGTATTGTTATAACGAATCTGTGTAACTGAACTTACTGTTTCCATGAACTCATAACCGAAGTAAACTAATTCGTCAAGGTTGTTCTCACTTGTTGTGTATATTTCAAACGAGCCGTCAAGGTTGTTGACCTGTGCGTATGTATTACTGAATAGCACGAATATTAAAGGAATTGCTAAGAGGTAAATTCTCTGCATATATAATGCTGTTTAATACTTAAAATATAGTAATGAATTTATTACAATGAAACAGCAAATTATTAACCCTGAATTAAAGGCTTTGTTTATCAGCTAAACACCGATTTGAAAAATCCTTTTTCACTATTGGCTTCTGGAATGAAGTTTTCGCTTTTGTTTAATTCTTTCAATAATGTCTTTTCTTTTGAAGATATTTTCTTGGGAATAAATACGTGTATCTTTACAAGCTGGTCGCCTCTGCCCCCGCTGTTTAAATGCCTTATTCCTTTATCTCTCATTCTTAAAATATTACCGGATTGAGTTCCAGGTTCTATTTTAAGTTTCGCTTTGCCATTCAATGTCGGGACAACTACATCTGCCCCGAGTATTGCATCGCTTATACTGATTTTTAGATTGTATATGATATCGTCATTATCGCGTATAAAATATTCATGTTTTGACTCTTCTATGAAAATCAGCAAATCGCCTGCATGTCCGCCTCTCGAACCCGCATTTCCTTTGCCTCGCATTGATATATACTGTCCATCTGAAACACCAGCAGGTATTTTGATTGTTTCTGTCTCCTCGTCCTTTACCCTGCCGTCACCATTGCATTCGGTACATTTATCTCTTACAATCTTACCCTCGCCGTGACAATTATGGCATTCAGAAACATTCACAAACTGTCCGAATATCGAACGCGATACCTGTTTAATTTCTCCCGCACCATTGCATACCGAACATGTAACATAACCGCTGCTCGATTTTGCTCCGGTACCGTTGCATGTCTTGCATGTCTTAAGTTTTTTAATCTTAATTACTTTTTCCGTTCCGTCAGCAATCTCTTCGTAAGTCATTTTTATCGTTATCTTCATGTCCGACCCGGGAATTCCCTGTGAACGTCTTCTTCCTCTTGACGAACCGCCCCCGAAGAACTCATCAAATATACTGCCGCCGCCAAAACCTCCGAAGATATCACCGAAATGTGAAAATATGTCGCTAACATTGTCAAAGCCCGAGAATCCTGTCGAATTAACTCCCTGATGTCCGAATTGATCATATCTCTGACGTTTCTGTTGGTCTGAAAGTACTTCGTATGCTTCAGCGCATTCCTTGAATTTTTCCTCTGCTTCTTTATTGCCCGGGTTCCTGTCAGGGTGGTATTTCATCGCAAGCTTTCTGTAGGCAGATTTTATCTCGTCGTTAGATGAATTTTTTTGTACACCAAGTATCTCGTAGTAATCCCTTTTTGTCATGTCTTATTCCTTCTCGGCAGATACTATTACTTTCGCAAATCTGATTACCTTGTCTTTTAATTTATAACCCTTTTCAACCACTTCCGTTACAGTGTGTGGCGGAACTTCATCATTTTGTACCTGTAGAAATGCGTCGCATGTGTCAACATCAAATTCTTTTCCTAGTATATTAATTTCTTCAAGACCTTCGTTCTTTAATGTTGTCTTGAATTTATCTGCTATTAGCTGCATTCCTTGTTTTAAAGTACCAAAATCTTTCGTCTCTTCTTTTTCTATCGATTCTATTGCACGGTTTATGTCATCGTAAACAGGAAGCAGTGATTTTATTAAATTCTCAGATGCGTATTTAATGTAATTTGAAATTTCGTTGTCAGAACGCTTTTTGTAATTTTCAAACTCAGCAGCTTTGCGTATGAAAGCATCCTTGTAATATTCTGCTTCAGCTTTAAATTTTTCTACCTCTGTCAGTTGAATATCTTCTGCTTTATCCATTGTTGCTTCTGCATTTTCTTCATGTTTAGTCTTCTCGTTTTGCTTCTTTTCCTCTGTGTTTGTTTTGTGTTTATCGCTTTTCTTCATTTTATCTTAAAACTCCTGTCTATTGGTTTAATTCTGATATTAATTTTGATGTATATTCTACTAATGAAATCATTTTTGCATAGTTTAATCTCTTCGGTCCTATTATTCCAATCTTTCCGTTTACACCCCCTATTGAATAATCAGTGCAAACAACCGAGTAATCTTTAAGTTTCTTCTCATCATTTTCTGACCCGATTTTTATGCTGACTTCATCCTTATTTTTCCCTGGATTCTGAAATATGTGTATTACTAAATTTTTGTTCTCCGTTAAGGTTATAATGTTTTTAAAATTATCGTGGTCTTCAAATTCCGGCTGTCTTATTATTTCTCCGGTTCCGGAAATGTGGACCTTACTCCCTTTTTCTTCTGCACTGTTTATTTTACCGATTGAATCAAAAAACAACTGAAGTAGCTCAGGTTCTTCATTCTTATAATCGCTTATCCTTTCAGCAAATGTTTCCTTTATTTGCAGTAATGTTAAACCGGTTAGGCGTTCATTTAAAATCTGTGTTATCTTTTCTATCTTTTGGAAATGAATTTCGTTATCAATTTCCATTATAAGGGTTTTTACATAACCCGATTTTATCGTAATCACTAATAATAGTTTGTAAGCCGATATTGAAAATACTTCAAGCTTTTCGAATACACCCGAACTTAAAAATGGCTGAGTTACAACCGCAAGCTGATGAGATATCATGCTTAAAAGCTTTGATGTCGCTGAAAGCAGGTCGTCCGAATCATATATGTTGTTCTTGCTTTCCTCTATGTTGTTCTTTATTAGGTCGATTTCATTCTTGTTCAGATTTTCTCTGCTCATTAACTCGTCAACGTAATATCTGTAACCTTTGTCTGTTGGCTTTCTTCCTGCTGAAGTATGAGGTGTCTCAAGTAGATTCATGTCCTCAAGATCGCTCATAACGTTGCGTATCGTTGCAGATGAAAGATTCAATCCTGTTTGCTTCGAAATTAATCTTGACCCGACAGGTAAACCGTATTTTATAAAATTGGCAACAATATACCTTAGGACTTCTTTTTCTCTATTTGAAAGTTTTTCGACCATTTATTTTAGCTCAACATTCAAAATAACAACTTTAAAAATTTAATAAAATTCATATTTTCATTCAATTTATATATTACAAATTACACCAAATATTTGTTCCATTATTTGTCGGTTAAGAAATAAATGATTTTTAGAATAGAAAGCAATATTTTTATGCTCTATAAATTATTGTAAAAACATAATCTTACACGGAAAATCATTTTAACGGAAAAGCTTTGCTTTTATAATCCTGAAAAATCCCGTAACTTTCAATCCTATAAACAATATGCTGTATAATAACGGATTGTAATTATGTTTCTTAAAATATCTTAAGCAATCGTTGTTCCATATTTTTATCATTCCTGACCTGTCCTTGTAGATGCTTATACCTTCCATGTGCTTGACTTTTGCATCTGGAAAAAATACGAGTTTATATCCTGCATCAGATATTCTCTTGCAAAAATCCACATCATTATAAAACATTATAAACCTTTCGTCCAATCCGCCTACAGATTCAAGAACCTTTCTTTTTAAAAGAAGAGCCGCTCCCATAGGTTGATCTACCTCTCTCATTGTGTTGTGGTCAAAATATCTCATTTTCCACCTTGAGAAAAATTCACTCTTTGGAAACAGTGTCGCAAGCATTAGCATCTCTGAAAACATGTCCCAGTATGTTGGAAATGTTCTGCATGAAAACTGTATATCTCTGTGATATGATAAAAGCTGCGGTGCCACTACACCTACGGTTTCATTATCATCCAGATATTTCATCATATCTGCAACTGCACTGTCGAGTATTTCTGTGTCAGGATTTAATATGAAAATGTAATCTCCCGTTGATGCGTGTATCGCCTGATTGCATGCTTTTGTAAATCCTAGGTTAGAATCGTTCTTGATGAAAACTATTTTCTGGTCTGTAACCCTAAGAAAGTTTTCTATCGTTTTTACTGTATTGTCTGACGATGCATTATCTACTATGACCGTTTCTAAATTAAGTCCGGGCACTTTTGAAGTTGCATGAAACAGCATATTTAGGCATTCTGCAATCTCATCTTCACTGTTCCATGTTACGAGTGCAATTGTAAGTGATGACATCTTAATATTTTACCAGCCTTGTATCTTTTTTAAATTCTTTGTCATTTCTTTCCGGGTAATCAAGCATGTAGTGAAGTCCCCTTGATTCTTTTCTCTTAATCGCAGATTCAATTATCATGTATGCAACTAAAACAAGGTTCCTTAATTCAAGTATTTCAACAGTTACTTTTGTTCGTCTGTAATAATCCTTTATTTCATTCCTCAACATTTTTATTCTTCTGAATGCACGTTGTAGTCTCACTGTGTTTCGCACAATCCCGACATAATCGTTCATTAATTCTTTTATTTCTCTCTTGTCATGAGATATTAAAACCCATTCATCTGCATTTATCGTTCCCTTTTCATTCCAGTCTAATATTTCTTTATGTAACTTTCTGATTCCGTTTCCATTCTTGCTCTTTGAATAAATCGCGTTAATATTTTTCTTAATAAACTTATATATCGCATCTGAAAATACAACCGCTTCAAGCAGCGAATTTGAGGCAAGTCTGTTCGCTCCGTGTACTCCTGTCATCGTCACTTCTCCGCAGGCAAATAGATTTTTTAATGAAGTCCTCCCGTTAAGGTCTGTTGTTATTCCTCCGCATGCGTAGTGAGCCGCAGGGACTACAGGTATCATTTCCTTCGTGATGTCTATTCCTTTAGTGAGACACGTCTTGTATATATTCGGAAAATGTTGCTTGACTTTTTCCGCTCCTATCGGCTTTGTGTCAAGATATACAAACTTGTCTCCGCTCTTTTTCATTTCGTTATCAATTGCCCTAGCTACAATATCACGCGGTGCGAGCGATTTCCGCTTGTCATATTTGTGCATGAACTCCTTTCCGTCCCTTGTTCTTAAAACCGCACCCGCTCCCCTCACAGCTTCGGATATAAGAAACACCTGCGTGTCATCATCTATTTCCTTCTCATACAGAGATGTAGGATGAAACTGTACAAACTCCATATTCTCAACGACACATCCCGCTCTGTATCCCATCGCAAAACCGTCGCCTGTTGCTATTGCAGGATTTGTCGTGTGTAAATATACTTGACCTAATCCACCCGTTGCCAGTATTGTATTTCTTGACACAATCTTTTCGACTTTCTTTCGTTTGATGTTGTATGCGTAAACCCCGTAACATGCATTCTTTTCTCTGTTTTTTCTGGTGTGTCTGTATCTTTTGCCTAATTCTTCTTTGTTCTTTTTCAGGTTCCTTTTCGTGAGCAGGTCAATCGCAAAGTGGTATTCAAGTACTTCGATATTTTTATTTATCGAAACCTCGTGAAGTAAAGCCCTCTCAATTTCTTTCCCTGTCAGGTCTCTTGCGTGTACTATCCTGCTTTTTGTATGTCCGCCCTCTTTGCCGAGCAAAAGCCTCCCGTTCTCCTGTGTAAATTTAACTCCTAAATCAAGCAGTTCGTATATTCTTGTAGGACCCTCTTTAACAATCTTTTCTACCGCATCAAGATGGCAAAGGTCTCCTCCGCATGACATAGTATCCTGTATGTGAAGTTCAAAGTTATCATCATCCGCAAGTACTGAGGCTATTCCTCCCTGAGCGTAATTTGTATTAGATTCGGCTTTTCTCTTCTTCGTTACAATCAGCACTTTCCCTAAAGTGCTCAGCTTCAAAGCAAGAGATAGTCCTCCAATACCGCTTCCTACAATTAAAAAATCAGTTATCATATATTTTAAAAATACATCTTAATTAACGTATTTGAAATGTAAAATGTCTTAATTCCTTATATGTCAATAAAAAAGGCTTCCGGTATGAAAGCCTCTTTTGTTTAAATATATTTGTAAATTTATTTTGTGCCTAATTTTACAACAACAGATATTTCTTCTGTTCCTCTTTTTACAACTACATTTACATCCTGTCCGGGTTTATATTCACCTAAAGCCGCTGTGTAATCATACAAATTACTAATTTCCCTGTCACCGAATTTTATCATTATATCTCCTGCAAGTATTCCCGCTTTCTCCGCAGGACTTCCTGACTGAACACCCGATATCTTGTAACCCGCATCAGAATAACTGAAATCAGGAACCGTTCCTACATATACTCTTACAGACTTTCTTTCACCCTTGTTTTCTTCCTTTACAGCTACCTTGGTAAATTCAGGTTTCACGTCTCTCGTACTCAGGTCATATGCCATATCATAAACCATGTTCAGTACCTTTTGCTGCCCTTCTGTATTTATCTTATCAGGTGTATCTGTCGGTTTGTGATAATCAGTATGTAAGTCGGTAAAAAACATCAGTACGGGTATATCCTTTGCATAAAAAGACGAATGATCTGAAGGTCCGAAACCCTCAGGATTCATCGACGTTTTAAAATTATATTTCTTGTTTAGCTCTTCAATCATAGGTGTCCAGTATGTGGATGTACCGGTTCCGTTTATTATTAATTTATCATCTTTAAGCCTCCCTATCATGTCCATGTTCAACATTGCAACTATATTATAATTCTTGAATTCATCCGATTTTGCAAAATATGAAGACCCGATTAATCCTTCCTCCTCAGCTGTAAAACAAATGAATAAAACACTTCTTTTTAGCTTGTTATTTTCTGAGGATAGCTTTTGGGCAATCTCAAGTACTCCCGAAGTTCCTGATGCATTGTCATCAGCACCTACATGCGGCAATTTGTCCTTTCCTCTGTACATCGAATTCTGTCCGCCGTATCCTAAATGATCGAAGTGACCACCAATTACGATTACTTCATTTTTCAAAACAGGATCGTTGCCCTCCAGAAGTCCCACTACATTTCCCGTCTTGGCTATATTTTTTTCAAGGTCAACTTCGTATTCAACCGATACTCCCATAATCTCAAATGAATTTGGTTTAATACCGTTGTTTATTTCTTCCTGAATCTTGCTTAAGTCATATCCCCTTTGTTTTAAGAATGATTCTATTATGTCTCTCTTAGTATTAATAATCGGTATGCCTGCATTCTGTGAAACCATGTCAAACCCTACGTCCATCAGTATATCAGCATTGCTTGAAGTGGAATTTATTGGCGGTGTTATTATGATTACACCCGCGGGTTTTAAATCTTTAAACGAGGCAATCTTCGTTCTTAATTCTTCAAACTTTGCGAGCTTGTCATTATTCGGATTCATCGTAGTAGGAGAGTATCTCATAACTATAATTACTTTTCCCTCTACGTCAATTTTATTTCCGTTTGCGTCTTTAAAATCACTGTAGTCGAGCATCGGAGCGTTTATTCCGTATCCCGCAAAAACCAGACCCCCTTTTACTTTTCCGTTTGATGATAATCCTAACGGAGTAAAATCTGATTCGCTAATGCTTACCTGTTTTCCGTTATCAAAAAACTTTACAGTATTAGCTTTGCCCTTTTTAACTCCATTGTTCATATCAAATCTTTGTATGAAAGCACTGTCGCCCTTTGGTATTAATCCGTACTTCTCAAATTCTCTGCTTATATACTCCCTCGCAAGTATGTCACCCTGCGTCCCTGGATATCTGCCCTCAAGTTCTTCCGATGCAAGATAGTTTATGTGCTCGTATATCTCTTCTTTTGTTATTTCATTGCTTCTTACATTCTCAATCGCATTCTGGGAATATACAGCCCCGGAAATGAATGTTAGAAGTAATATTAATAAATTTTTAATCTTCATTATTTATTTGTTTTTATTAACTGTTTGGTGTGTTCCCGCTCATAACACTATGCGGTATGCTGAAAATTATTAGTGTTACAAGCGATGCAATAAGTATCCATTTCCTTGGATTCTTACCCCTGTAAACTTGTATAGTTGTTGCTATCCAGATAATCCATGCGATGAGTGTCTTATTATCGGTTAAGTCTATTCCAAATGGTATTCCTGTCCATAACTCTCCAAAAGCAAACTTCTGAACCACCGGTCCAAGTATCATCCCGCCGATTGTTATGAGGCCTAATGACCATAATGCGAATTTTTTGAAGTTTGGTTCTTTGTTGAAAAACTCAAATCCGGCTCTTGTCGATACCAGCATCGCTGTAAATATTAGTATAATATGTATAATCAGAACAATCATCGGAACGTCGCCTTTGTACCTCAATACTACCGGATTACTCGGTATTTCTGTCTTCTGATCGTCCTTTAATACTAATACTTTATATTCAAATTTTTGTGCAGGAGTTTTATAAACTTTGTCCTTTTCTGCTGGAAATTCACCCGTTAATGTTCCGTTTTCATACTTCATTTCAACGAGTGTTTTATCGTCTTTTGTATCGTATCTTCTGTACTCTATATATCCTTTAATTCCCGTATCAATATTCTCAAGCTTTACCTTAACAAGTTTTGATGTGTCACAACTTCTGTCAAACTTATACTTAATCTCCTTTCCTTGAAATGATGCAGCTCCGCTTTCGGGATATGTAGGTCCTGTCAGGCGTTGGTAATATGCTGACCCTGCTGTTATTGCGAATGCTAAGATCCAGTAAAATACAATTCTGAATGACCAGTGACTCTTATTTTCGATTTTTGTGGGTGTATTTTCGTCCATTTAACTTTCTCCGGTTTTAAACAACTGATAAACATAATAAATGCAGTTATTTAATTCTATCCTTATCAACATCATTTTTACCTGTAAAATTCAGTGATTTCCGTACTGATAAAATATAATTAATTGTTTTATCCGTAAATAAATTCTTACCTAATTCCGAAATTCTCGAACTTTATCCCGTCAATTTTGTTTACTAATTTCAAATTAATATAAAATATGATTGATACCCACTATCTTTGGATTGGTTTTAATTTATTCGTTTTAATTATGCTCGCTCTCGACCTTGGTGTGTTTCATCGTAAATCACACGAAGTAAACATTAAAGAAGCCCTTATTTGGAGCTTCGTTTGGATTTCTCTTGCTTTGATTTTCAATTACGGAGTTTATGAATACATGGGTAAAGTAAAAGCACTCGAATTTTTTACGGGTTATGTTCTTGAAAAATCTCTTAGTGTCGATAATATTTTTGTTTTTATTCTCGTTTTCTCTTTCTTCAAAGTACCGCCTAAATATCAGCATAAGATTCTTTTCTGGGGTATCCTTGGAGCTCTCATTATGAGGGTTATACTCATTTTCTCAGGGGTTGCTTTGCTTGCAAAATTTCATTGGCTCGTTTATTTGTTTGGGGCTTTCCTTATTTTTACTGGCGTTAAAATGTTGTTCCAGAAAGATACTCATATCGAACCCGATAAAAACATTCTTGTCCGTTTGTTTAAGAAATTATATCCGGTAACCAATGATTATCACGGCGATAAGTTCTTCGTTAAAATTGATGCTAAGAAATATGCTACACCTATGTTTGTCGTTCTTCTCGTGATTGAGTTTACCGACCTTGTTTTTGCTGTAGATTCTATTCCCGCAATCCTTGCTATCACAAACGATACATTTATTGTTTATACTTCCAACGTATTCGCTATTCTCGGTTTGCGTTCCCTCTATTTCGCTCTGGCAGGTGTGATGAAATATTTCCGTTTTCTGAAAATCGGTTTATCAGTAATTCTTGTTTTTGTCGGTATAAAAATGATGATTGTAGATTTTTACAAATTTCCTATTTCTTTATCGCTCGGTATTATTATCGCAATTCTTGCAATCTCGGTTCTTGCATCACTAATTATTAAACAAAAACCGAAGCCCGAATCTGTGTAGACCTGTTAAATTGCTTTCCTTCCTAAGCTCTGCTTAGGAAGGTATGACTACATTGAAATTACTATTTGTGTCGACATCTTACTATTTAATGCTTGTTTTGTATTCTCTTTGCTTCCGATACCTCCTTTCAGACTCTTTTGTATAATTTCTTGTTCTTAAAATAAATTAGTTTTTCTTTGATAATTCGATTGAAAATTGTGTGAAATAAACAAACATTTTCAATAGAAAAAGAACCGATGATTTTTTATGCTCTCTTTGCGAGCTTTGCATACTTTGAGTACTTTGCGTTCCTTTCGGTAAAAATTTTTGATCATAATATCTCATTCTTTGTTTGCAGAACTTGTTACTCTGTTTACTCTGTGATAGTATCTTTTCATTTGTTTGGTCTTTCCGCATCGTGTGCTCTCCGTAAAATAATAATAAACATTTTCAACTTTAAAATTAATCCTGCGTTTCCTAATTTACGCATAAATTAATCTTGTTCTATGCGGGTTTTAATAACAGGTGGTAGCGGTCTGTTCGGTCAGTACCTAAACGAGAAAATATCAGAAGAAAATGAAATATTAACTCTTTACAATGACAATAAAGGAAACTGTAGAAATTTTAATTCCCTGAATGCAGATATACGCGACTGGGCTAAGATGTCTTCTTACTTCAATAATTTCAAACCCGAGGCAGTTATACATACCGCTTGCTATTCTCGTCCCGAACAGTGTGCTAAGTTATCAAGAGATGACGTTTATCTTCTCAATGTTGAAGCAACAGAACTTATCGCTCAGCTTTGTAATGATTTCAACGCTAAGCTCATCTATACTTCAACCGACCTTGTTTATGAAAGCGTTAAAGGCGGTATGCTCAGCGAAGAAAGTAATCTTAACCCGCTTACTTTGTACGCTGAATCTAAGCTCATGGGGGAGTTGTCCGTTCAGAAATATTCTGATAACTATATTATTCTTCGCACCGCATTGCTCATTGGTTTCGGTAAAAATCATTCACGTAATAACTTTCATCTTACCTACGAAAAACTTAAAGAGAATGTCAAAGTCAACCTTTTCCGTGATCAGTACAGGACTCCACTGTCGCTTTTCGATTCCGCTGACATGATAAACGATTTACTGAAAATGAACATTCGTAATGAAGTTCTGAACTTCGGAGGAGCTGATAGAGTCTCCCGTGTAGACATCGGTAAAGCACTATGCGAATATTTTAATTTCGATGCTTCTCTAATTAATGAGATCTCCTGCAAATCAGTAGAAGGACTGCCGCAGGTTCCTGATGTTTCATTGAATATAGATAAATTGAGACGTTTCGGTTTCAGCCAGAAAAACTTCTCCGATGTTATAAAGCAAATTTGCGATAGGGGAATTGGATAATTTTGCAGAACAAAGAAAATCAACTGCTTATAGGTCGGAAAGTTCTCATAGTTCAGAAACATCACCAGTGCTCAGGTGAATTCACTGAAGGCATTGTTTCAAAAATTCTTACTAAAAGTAAATCACATCCCCATGGTATAAAAGTCCGTCTCGAATCTAATGAAATTGGCAGAATCAAAAAAATCTTCTAAATTATTTCGCGTTGACAAGAGTCAACGTATAAAATTATTCCGAAAACTCAGGGGCTGCATCACCGCAAATATCTGATGTAATTATTTGCTTTCCTGAATCCGTGTAATTCCATCACATTATCAAAAATACGTGTTCTATATTGTCCATCAATCAAACCCAGCATTTCTTACTTCTTTAATTCTATAAATATGAATGGATTTCTTAAATTCCGTATTTTAACCTTAAATTATTGTATTTCATAATAAACCAAATTATTATAGATTTAACAAATTTGTTCCCCCAAATAATTATAACTATAAATGAAAAAACTCATTTACATCTTCTTGGTTGCTTTCAGTGTAACTCTTTTCTCATGCACGGAAGATGAAAACAGCAATCCCGTCAATCCGCAGTCTGTGGTTCTTACGGATGAATTAAAGTCTAAACTCAGTTTTGCTGCTGACAGTGTTTTTATGCGTATCAGTACCCCGGGTATGATGGCGATTTTTTCAGCGGAAGGCGAAGTTGATTTAGTCTTGAAAAGAGGCGTAAGTAATCTTCTTACAGGCGAACTAATGAATGAAGACTATTATTTCCGTATCGCAAGCAATTCAAAACCGTTTACCGGTCTCGCTGTTCTTATGCTTGTCGATGAAGGAAAAATTAATCTCGATAGTTCAATCACTTACTATCTCCCGCAATATAACATTCCTAACGGTAATCTGATTACTATCCGCATGCTTGGAAGGATGAAAAGCGGATTATTTAATTATTCCGACGATGGACCTTTCTGGGCTGATTTTGCAGCAAGCGGTTTCACTAAATCTTATACACCCGATTCTCTCCTTGCTATCGCCTTCAGGCATCCTGTTAATTTTCCACCCGATGCAGATTATGAGTATTGTAATACTAACACTGTCCTTCTCGGTCTTCTTATGGAAAAAGTTACTGGTATGAAAGCCGATGAAGTTATCTTCAGCAAAATTATACGGCGGATTGGTTTGCTGAATACTTTCTGGCCCAATACCATATTCCTTCCATCTCCTTATATTCATGGATATTCTGCTGCATTTGGTCCCCTGACCGAAGCAACAAACTGGAATCCTTCTTGGGGATACACAGCAGGCGCTATAATTTCAAAATTCTCTGACATGAAAATATGGTCTAAGATTGTCGCTGATGGTTCATTCCTTTCTGAACAAATGAAAGCTGAGCGTTTTAATTGGGTCAATGATCATTACGGTTTTCAGGTTATGAAAGCAGGAAATTGGATTGGACATCCGGGAAACATGTACGGCTATAACTCGCACTTTCTATACCATACGCAGAAAAAAATATCCATGCTGATTCTTACAAACCGCGAAGATAATACTCCTGTGGAATATTTTTCTGACGCTTTCAGACAAATAATAGGTAATTAATTTCAATTGAGTCTTTCTGTATATAAAGAACCCCGGCATAACCGGGGTTCTTAGTATAAATTTTAATTATCGAATCTTTATTTAACAAGGAACATCTTCTTTACTTCTGAGAAGTTTCCTGCTTCAAGTTTGTACAGATATACACCCGATGTCAGTTTGCTTGCATCAAATACATAGTTGTAACTTCCTGCTGCTAATTGAGTGTTGACGAGTAATCCTACTTCTCTTCCGAGTAAATCATACACCGTTAACTTTACTAATCCTGCCTGAGGAATCTGGAACTTTATTGTCGTTGTTGGATTAAACGGATTAGGATAGTTCTGTGATAATGCATAATTCGTCGGTATGGCTCCCGTTGGGTCGCTGATTGAAATTGAACCGAATGTTACCTTTGCTCTTAAGCTCCAGTATTCTTCGTTTGATTCCGGCATACCTGACGTTACTCCGTTTACGTACGAGCCTGGAACGTGACCTCTTAATGTAACCATGTTTACATAGTAGTCTGTTCCGGAATTGTCATTCCATTTTGATACGCTGACGTATCTCCAGTCTTTAATTGGATCTGCCGGATTTAACTTGCCAAGTACAGGCCATGTTAAACCGCCGTCTTGCGATGCTGATAGCCATATGTCACAGAATACTGTTGTGTCAACTCCGCCGCCAAAATCCGATGGTACCATGAATGCCACAAATAATGCATTTCCGTCTGCTGATACACCTATGTTTGGACGTCCTAATGATGATAATACGTCGTTAATTCCAACATAAGGATGGTATCCTACTCTGTTCGTATCTGCAATTATTATACTTCTGTTCGGGTCTGATCCGGGTAATGTATTCGACCAGAATCTTATCTTTGCTGGTGCTCCGGGGAAGAATGTTCCGGCTTGTGTTTGTTTTACAGTCTCGAATGCAACCGCTGGTGCATTTCCCTTGTAAACTATACTGACACCTCTTATGCACCCTAAACTGTCCGTCGTGAAATCTGCATCATATATTTTTAATGGGGCACTGAAAGATGTACCGTTATCCGTTGATTCTATAAACCAGACATCTCCGTAATCATTCACCTGCATACTATCATTATTCTTGAATGCCATTCCGATTCTTCCGTCAGCTCCTCTTGCTAACGAATATGTTTCAGCTGCGTCTGAAGGTATTGTTGTCCAGCCAATCCAGGTCCCAGGTGTTGCGTTAACGTCTGTGCATGTGTTCCATCTCGTTGAATCCATTCCACTGATTGAACCAACAAATACGAATTTGTTTGTTAATGTTAAATCAGTTGTCGATACTGCTCTCGGCCAAATGTATCCTCTGTTTCCTGGGGCGTTTAACTCTGTAAAACCGCCCAGTCCTGAGCCTAAATCTTTATATGCTTTACCTACGTCTGAATGGTTAACCACTAATGCAGAACCATCTGCGAAACCGTCAATCGCCGGAAATCCGCTCCTGACACTTGGTACGTCTGTTATAAACGTCCATGTTGCACCTCTGTCAGTCGAGTAATAATATTTGCTGCGTCTGCCCGCAAAACCTGGCTGCGGGTCACCCATTGGACTGTGAACAAATACCGCGTGCACTAAATCCGGATTTGCTGGATCCTGCCAGATTTGTACAGGTGAACCGTTCGAACATAAATCATACAGCGTTCTTGCTCCAATATCTACAAGCGTTACTGTTATGTCATTTGTAGATTTGTTCGGTGATGATTTAAATTTCTTTAAGAAATCTTTTACTGAAGGTAATCCGTATGTATTCGGCATTCCGTCAACTCTTACACCTACTACGGCATCACCAATTCTTTCAACTTTGAACTGTGTGTTCAGGAAATTTAATTCTGCCTGACTAAATTGTGCGCTTACTGTGTTAAAAGCAAACAATGCAGCCATTCCTAATGTCAGAACAAATAATACTTTCTTCATCATAGCTTTTTAATTTGGTTTATAAAAAATTATTTAAAATGTTAAAATTTTGATGTTAAAATTTCAATTTAAAAAATCAATTTTAACCGAGACTTAGTTTTAAATATATTTATTTATGTCTTAAAAAACAATCTCTAAACAACTTTGATTTCCCTTATTCAAAGGGTTATAATAAAAAATTCTAATTATCAATAAATTTCTTTAATATATTTAATCTTTATTCGAAATCCTTTGTACTTTCTACCTTTACTCTCAGAAAGCAATTTGTAACTATTGTTTATAAATATACGTTAAAAATCTGCTAAAGATACATTATAACTGCTTCTGTCTAAACATTTATATTAAACTATATAATGAACTATAAAATAAACTCCAATTCTCATTTGATATTCTGATAAATTAAGACCGACAACCAACAACTGACAACTAATCACCCCCACCTACTTATAATCACAACATTTTTTGTATTTGTGCCACGTTTATTTAGTGCAAAAATTTTTACCCCTTCGATTTTATTAATTTCTCTCGGTTAAACCATGTCATGCAAAAATTTTTGCACTTTTTTCCCTGTCCAAATTATTACTTTTATTGTGATATATAATAGATGGGCGTGTATAGATTTGCTCTGCAGTTTTATGATTTGCTGAAATAGTATTAGAAATTTGACTGTTTTCAGCCACGTTCTAGTGTATTTCTCGATTACTTTGGGTTTTGCTCGGGTGTTACTCGGGTGTTGCTCGGGTCATGCTTGGGTCTTAATTAGACTTTAATTGGCTTTTAATTGGTCTTGAATTTGTCTCCTGTTAATTTGACCATTCCTGCTAATTAATACTGACTTTATCCTCAGTTAATCACTAAATTTTGCGTTTTGAAGGTTATTACCCATCGAGCCTTCATTGAGCCTACTTCGAGCCTTCATCGAGAACCAATCGAGAAACCATCGAGAAACAATCGAGAAACCATCGAGAAACAATCGAGAAACCGTCGAGAAACAATCGAAAACACTTTTACCCGATCTTGAATCTTATACCCTAAATCCTTTTTCCAAGTTTTCTTCTAAACTGTGTTTTATTTTAATCTTTATTTTTATAACTTAAATATTGTTTAAACCAATGGTATGAATATTTTTATGTTTAAAAGCTTAATTTTTGTGATGCTCTTGATGGTATCGTTTGCATTTATTTCATGCGAAAAGAAAAATGATAATGTTATTGACCCGTCGTATGATTCACCCGTTATTATTAACGTTTCAAAATCAACCGATACTGTCTCAACAACTTCAGCATCTCCGAATATTTCTTTTGATTTAACTGTTGTTGCGAATGAAAATAACGGCAGCCCGATAGCGTCAGTCAATTGTGTACTCGTTGACCCGCTTGGCTCTTCACTCGGTTCTTTTGCTCTTAATTTTGTTCAGGAAGTCTCGAACGGTAAGCAGTATTCGAAAAATGTAAGTGCCTCCGGTATCTCATGCCTGATAGTCGGAAACTATACCATTCAGGTTGTTGCTAAAAATGAAGCAGGGCTTCTTAGCAGTCAGGTTAATCTTCCATTGTACGTTAGAAATTCTGCTAACACTCCTCCTTCTATAAGTAATTTAGCTATTCCTGACAGTGTCGTACGTCCCGTTTCTGGTTATTTTGATATAACATTATACGCGCAGGCAATTGACCCCGACGGTAACTGTGACATCAAAGAAGTCTATTTTTTTGCTTACAGACCTTCAGGATTCATTATACCCGGCGGCTCAATACCAATGACGTTAAATCCATCAGGCAGCTGGAGCCTGACTAATCCTGTTACACCAGCTGTTCCCGATTCACTCTACGGTTATTATAAATACCAGTTCTTTGCAAAAGACCGCTCCGATGCTGTTAGTACAGGTGTCTGGGATAGTATTAAATTTGTTAGACCTTAATTTAAAAAAAGAATAATTTTATATGTTGAATAGAATTTTGTTGTTGTTTCTTTTGGCGTTTAGTCTGAACCTTTACGGTCAGTCTATACCCGAAAGTTTTATGCTCGGTAACTTTAATAAGTCATACGTAAAACAGGATTTGGATAATATCCAGAGCACCGTAGTTACTCCGCATAACAGAATTTGCCCGATTAGTAACTTCATTACCGATGTTTACAAAAACGGCGATACTGTATGGTTCGCTACAGGCAGCGGTATTATGCGTACTCGCGATAAGTTTAATTCATTCGATTACTATGTAGGTCTTCAGCCTTTCGGTGATGATGATATCGCAGGTTTTGCTCTTAAAGATAATGTCATTGCTGTCGGTACGGCTGTTAGCGAGCAAATTAGCGGTGAAAGCGTACCCACCGGTACGGGTATAAAAGTTTCTACTGACTACGGGTACTCGTGGACTGGTTTCTCTCAACCCGTTGACGGTCTGTATGATACTGCTATCGTTTATGGTTCTAACACATTGTATTCTTTGCCCGTCGTCGTTAGACAACAGAATCTCTCTTATGATATTACCATCACAAAAACAAAAAACGATTTAAATAACTATACCATCTGGATTACTTCTTTTGCAGGAGGTCTTCGAAAATCAACCGATTACGGTGCTACTTGGACACGCGTACTCCTGCCGCCGGATAACCTCGATAGTATATATACCGGAGGTACATATACTTTTGCTTTAAACCCTCGCGATAATCTGAATCATCGTGCCTTTTCGGTTAAATCAGTAAACGATTCTACTATTGTTGTCGGTACTGCGAACGGAATTAATATATCTTCCGACTGGGGTATTAGCTGGAGAAAATATACTAATCAAAATTCAGGCAGCGGTACAAACAGAGTCGCAGGTAATTTTGTAGTAAGTCTTCATGTCCAAAGATATGGCTCTCAGGAAATAATCTGGGCTGCAACACGAAGAGCCGAAGATAACAACGAAGTTAATGCCCTGAGTTTTACTGCAAGCAGGGGTCAGGTCTGGTCTTACACTCTAAACGGTTTTTCGCCGAATGGAATATTTTCCAAAGATTCGACCGTTTATGGTCTTACAGACGCTGGTCTGTGGCGTGCAAGGTTTGGTGTCTTCGATTGGTCTAAACCTTCCTTGATTGCCGACCCCATCACAAAAGATGTTTGTAAAGCAACAAATTTCTATGCCGGAAATCATGTCGGAGATACTTTATATATCGGAGGAACGGACGGCTTGCTCAGAACTCGTGAAACCGGGATCGCATGGGCTTCCCCATGGAAAATATTCCGCGCAAGTGCATGTATAAACTCTGGCTCAGATATAAAGACTTATGCCGCTCCGAATCCTTTCTCTCCGGCGACTGAGGTTACAAGAATTTTCTACCTTACAGGTAAAACAAGCTCAAAAGTTACTATCAAAATATTTGATTTCGGTATGAATCCGGTGCGGACTGTCATTCAGAACGCCCCGCGTACCGGTACTAATGAACAGTTCGCTATCTGGGACGGAAAAAATAACGATGGATATGTTATCGCTAACGGAGTCTATTTCTACAGAGTTGAAATTGACGACGATACTCCGCTCTGGGGCAAAATTATTTTGATGCAATAAAATTTTATGATTATGAGAAAATACTTATATATAATAATACTCTTGATATTTGCAGGTACTGCTAATGCTCAGCTTGGCAGTTATGCAGGAGCATTTGCAAGACTCGGTTTTGGTGCTCGCGGCCTTTCGATGGGTAACGCTCTCGTTTCCGACGCTTTCGGCGATGTCTTCGGTTATTACAATCCATCCCTGAGCGTTTTTCAGCAGCAGGGAATAGTAAATGTCGGTTATACTTTTATGTCCGTTGACAGAAAACTTAATTTTGTCTCTTTTGCTAAACAGTTTAAACTCTCAAACGGTAAGCAGACAGCCGGTATCAGCCTGTCATGGATAAATGCTGGCGTATCCGATATAGATGGCCGGGATAATGACGGACGTTCTCTCGGTATGCTTTCTACTTACGAGAATCAACTCCTTCTTGGAATGGGATTCATGCTCTCGCCGCAGCTATCAGTGGGTATGGGTTTTAAAATGTATCTTTCAAAACTTTATGAAGATGTTACAAATTCAAGGGTCGGTATAGACCTCGGTGCAACGTACCTTGCGGCAAAGGATTTAAGCATCGGACTTGCTGTTCGCGACCTCGGTGTTAAATACAAATGGGAAACTTCGGAAGTTTACGGCTCTGTTAATGGTACCGTAACTGAAAATCCGTTCCCCACAATCGTTGATGCAGGTGCTACTTACAGCCTGCCCAAAAATCTGGGGGTAGTTTCTCTTGGTGTGGGCACTTACATAAACCCAAAGTTCGAAGTTAAAGATACCCTCGGTCTTGTTACAAAAAGCGATCAGAAAATGAATTTCACAATAAGACTTGGCGGTGAAATTAATTTAAACGATTACGTAAAAGTCAGAGCGGGTATTGATAGAATGGATTTAAACACTGACGATTTCTGGGGAAATATTAAACCGGGTGCTGGCATTTCTTTATCAAAGTCTTTTTCTGAAAGTATAATACTCGGTGTTGATTACAGCTTTCAGTACGAACCATATACTCACAAACCTATGCAGAATATTGGAATTGCATTTAAGTTCAAATAATCATTTTATATTTTAAAAGATGAAGAAATTAATTTTATTAATAATAGTTCTTGTTTATACGGCTCCTGTCTTTTCTCAGAATGATGGAGCTGCAAATACTGGTCTGGCTTACTTGAAACTCGGTATCGGCGCAAGGTCTATCGCTATGGGCGAAGCCTTTAGCTCACTTTCTGACGATGGTACTGCATTTATATACAATCCCGCGCGTATGAATGCCAACGAAAACGGTAATGTAACCGCAATGTTTAATAAAACAATGCTCGATATGACTACAAACTATGTCGGTGCTAAGTTCAGAATTAAAAAATTCGGTGTAGGTATCGGTCTGCTTAAAACAACTATCAGCGATATAGAGGTGCGTAATACCCCCGGGGCACCCCTCGAAAAATTCAATGCTGATAACTTCTCAGGCGGTATTAGTTTAAGTTATGAGGTTTATAAAAATCTTGCCGTGGGTATAACAGGAAAACTATTGTACGAAAAGATTTATATTGACGAAGCTTCTGGTTTCGGTATGGATTTCGGTGCGAACTATATGTATAATAATTTCTCTTTTGCAGCTGTCTTGTCTAACGTAGGCTCTATGAATGCTCTTAAAAATTCAGAAACAAAAATGCCGACCTCGCTCAGGTTCGGTGCAAGTTATAATTATAAAAAGGATAACCTCAGTTTAACAGGCGCTGTTGACGGTTACAAGGTACTTGACGGCGGTAATTTCCATGGTCATTTCGGTGCCGAAGGCGGCTACAAGGATTTCGTATTCCTTAGGGTAGGTTATATGTCCGGATACGATAACAAAGGCTTCACAGCAGGCGTTGGATTTAAATATAAATCTTTATATCTCGATTATGCCTTCCAGCCGTATTCAACAGGATTCGGATCTGGAAACTCCCTCTCTCTGGGATATAATTTTTAACCATAAACATTGTGTTGTGTCTTTCGTGAAGAATAAGACTAAATGACGAGTATCTTAAAATATTTTGACGAGGAAAAGAATATGAAATATGTATATCTTTTCCTCGTCATTTTTCTGGTGCTTATTAAACTTCATTCCATTGTTACAACTGATATCCAGCCATGGGATGAAGGTATGTACGCTACACGCGTGCTTTCTGTTCAGGAATCAGGCGATATAATCGATCAGAGTCAGCATTCTGTCGGAAAATTCTATTCTGGTTCGCATCCTCCGCTGTTAATCTGGATTGGATATGCGGTTACTTCAGTTTTTGGAATGAATAACATTGTTCTCAAAGGTCTCATCTTTATTTTTGGTCTTGCGTCTCTTTGGCTTATCATGTTAATTGGAAATAATGTCTATTCTCCCCGTGCTGGCATTATTGCCGCTGTCATTTTTTGCAGTAATCTTATATTTAATATATTTTCAAAACGCTTTCAGTTTGATATTCCTTATACATTCCTGATTCTCCTGTCATTCTGGTTCTTTCTGAAATTTCTTGATACGGGCGAAAATAAATATAACTATTATAGCGGCATCGTTTTTGGTCTCTGCCTCATGATTAAAATTCTTGTAGGCTTCTTTATTCCTATGGCAGTCTTTTTGTGGTTTATTCTGTCAAAAGATAAAATGAAGTATTCCATAAAACATTTGATTATCTTAACCGCCATCGGTATTATTATCGCTGCCCCTTGGCATGCCTACATGTTCGTAAAGTACGGCTGGGAGTTCTTTAACTATTTCTTCTTCTATCACATTTATGAGCGTGCCCTGTTTGGAGTTGAGCATAACACAAAGGGCTCTGGTTATATTTATCATATCAGCTATTTGCTGACAATCCTGCCGTTCGGTGCTGTCATCCTTTTTGGTGCATTCAGAAAACTTAAAACTTTTCGCGGACTCCCCGGAAAAGAATTGTTTATTCTCGTATGGTTTCTTATTGGATTTATTATAATTACACTTTTTAAAACAAAACTCGAAGTTTATATTCTGCTTATTCTTACCCCAGGTGTCTTTATCGCTGGTAACTATCTTGAGGTCTTGGACTCTCTCGGCTTAAAAGAAAAAATTATTCTGCTTATTGTAACTGCTTTTAATATATTCTGGGCTGTGCTGAATTATTTCAGGATTGAACTTTCATTCCCTCTTAATTCAAACACACTGCCCTTGGTTGCTTCATTGTCAGTAGGTTGGTTTGTCCTTTCGGCTGTAATAATATTTTTCTACGTTAAAAGAAGTTATTCTCTTTCGCGTATGTTCTATACATTCATCCTCGTGTTCCTTTTCTTCATAAATATTCTATACGCGGTGAAGATACCGTTCTGGGAAAATTCATTCAGGATTACGGAAGTGAAGTCCGAGATTGAAAAAAGTGGATTTAATAAGCTCATATACGTTGCCTCGAACTATAGGCATAATCCGCAGTTCAGTTTCTATTTTAACGGTCTTGATTTGGGCTGGACTAATACAAAATATGATTTTATTTTTCTTGATTCAAAGAATGGTCTTGATAGTATAAAGTCTGTAATTAAAGGAATAGGGAATAACGTAAATATTATCGTTGAAAAAGATTATATTAACAGAAGCAATTATTTTGACTCAAAGAAGATAATTGATGATAGCTATAAGTTAATCATGAAAACTTCTGGTTATGAACTTTACAGGAAATAACATTGGAAATTATTAGAGTAAATATTAACAGCTCTGCCGAATGGAGAGATTTTCTTTCCTCAAACTATAATATGTTCTTTGATGGAAAGTTCCTTGAGTATAATGATAAGTTTAATAAGGGTATTAAATGGCATCACTTGGCTTTTAAAGATAAGTATAAGACTATTGCTATTCTCAACGGAAATGAGAGAATTGAGAAGGATGAAAAAGTTTATGTCTCATGCGACGGAGTGAGCTTTGGCGGGTTTATGTGGACGGATAAAATTAAGATTAATGATATGAATAATGTTATTAATCTTTTCAAAAATTATCTTATTGAAAATGGATTTACAAAATGTATAATCAGGAATCCTCCTTTCCTCTATCGTTTACACACGAACGAGGAATATGAATACGTTCTGCTTTCCGAAGGGTTTTCCATAAACAAATATGCTATCACAAATATAATAGACCTCAGCTCGTTTGAGTTCGAGAAGTTAAAAAACTCTAAAAAACGGTCTATTCAAAAGTCAGCCGAAATTATTGAAATCGACCTTATTGAAGATGTCGTTTCTGAAAAAAGCCTCGGTGACTTTTATAACATTCTTCATTCAAACAGGGAATTGAAAAATGTCGTACCGACTCATTCACTCGAAGAACTTGTCTTTCTTAAGAATAATCTCCCCGACAAAATAAAACTGTTCACGGCAAAAATTGAAAATGAAATCGTAGGAATTTGTACTCTCTTCCTCATTAAAAAAGACGTGGTCTTAAACTTCTACCTTGCTGCCGATGAAGAGCATAAAAGGAACAGGGTATCCGATTATCTTCTTTATTTTTCTATCGAGTGGTCAAAGGAAAAGAATTTTAGAATTTATGATATTGGTACTTCAAGCGTTGATGACAGGCTTCTTCAGGGTTTGTTTGATTTTAAAAAGAAATTCAGGGCAGATGGTTTCCTAAGAAAAAGTTATACTTTAAAATTATAAACTTATTTATATGATAATTAAGAATAAAAGGATTTTATTAACAGGAGGCGGTGGATTCATTGGCAGTAAACTTGCCGAAATGCTGAGTAATAACAATGAATTGCTTATTTATGATTTGTTAATCCGTGATTCGTTGAAGTATAAAAACATTAACAAGAAAAATGTTAAACTTGTAAAAGGTGATATCTGCAGCTTAAATTTTTTAAAGAAAGCTGCCGAAGACTTTAAACCTCAAATTGCTGTACATCTTGCCGCTGTTGCTGGTGTCGATACTGTTATTCATAATCCCATCAAAACCATGGAAGTCAACGTCCTCGGTACTTTTAACTTTGTTAGGGCAATTGAAAAGTATAGCAGTAAACTCGAACGTGTGCTTAATTTTTCTACGAGTGAAGTTCTCGGCGCATATTCATACAAGTCTCCCGAAAAATCAAACACTAATGTCGCTCCCGTTGGCGAAGGACGCTGGACATACTCTATCAGTAAAGTTTCCGGTGAGCACCTTATCTACAGTTACTACAAGACAAGAGGCTATCCCGCATTGTCTATCCGTCCTTTCAATATTTACGGACCCGGACAGATAGGGGAGGGGGCAATTCAGATTTTCATAAAAAATGCAGTTCTTAACAAGAATATCGAGATTCATGGCGACGGCGACCAGATTCGTTCTTGGTGCTATATCGACGATATGATTGACGGTATCATGCTTGCATTAACAAAGAAGAATGCTGTTGGTGAGATATTTAATATAGGCAATCCTAAAGGTACCGTTACCATCACATCTCTTGCTGAAAAGATAATCCAGCTTTGCGATACAAAGTCAAAAATAAAATATGTTCCGAAAAACTATGTTGATGTCGAACTGCGTATCCCTACTATCGATAAAGCTGAACACCTTCTCGGGTATAAACCCAAAATTGACCTTAATGAAGGTATTGTTAGAACTTTTAAATGGTATAAAAAATACTTTAGCAAATGAAATTCTTTTATCTGGCTTTTGGGGGTATGAGTCTCAGAACTCTGATAGATCTTATCAGTATGAATGAGATACCGGAATTTGTAGTCACTCATAAATCGTATTTATATGATGACTATAAAGAAAAGTTTTATGACAAGCTGGAAGAGATTTGCAAAACCAATTCTGTTAAACTTGTTAATACAGATAAAATCTACGAACTAAAGGATGATATTTCCAAAGTCGAACTCGGGGTTTCAGTCGGTTTTATGGAGATTATTAAAAAGGATATTTATAGTGCACCTAAGTTCGGAATCCTTAACCTGCATTGCGGTAAATTGCCTGAATATAGGGGGAGAGCACCTATTTCAAGAACTATTATGGATGGAAATGATTCTCAGTTTATTACCCTGCACAAAATTGATTCGGGTGTCGACTCTGGTCCTATTCTTCTTGAAAAGGAAATCATCATTGAAGAAGATGATGACGTTAATTCTGTGTATTACAAGTGCTCTATCCACAGCGCTCTGTTGGTAAGAGAAGGTGTTGAACTTCTTAGAATGGGTAAAACAGAATTGTTCAAACCTCAGGATTCATCAAAAAAATATTCTCCTTGGCAGAAGTTGTCCGATGAGGAAAGAAAGATTAACTGGTCTCTTAGCAATAAAAAGATATTCAACCAAATTAGAGCAATGTCTTCGCCCTATCCGTGCGCCTTTTCAATGCTTAATAATATTCCTTATCTCTTCAATAAGGCAAAACCGGTCTTCTCAAATAAGAATAATGAAATGCATGGATGTATTGTTGATGCTAACAGTGATTTTATCGTCGTGAATACCGGTAACGGTTTGTTGATGGTTTATGATATTAGAAACAACGTTAATGAAAAAGTGGATTTTGCAAATTCTTTTAAAAAGGGAGATGTGTTTAAATGAAAATTATTGACGGACACGTACATATAGGTAGATGGAGTGATGTTTTTCTGAATTATGAATCTACTGTCGAACAAGCGGCGATTGTAATGAAAGAGTCCGGCATATCATCAGCTGTTGCTATGCCCTGCGATACTTTCGAAAACGAAAAACTTTTAAATGATATTCTGAATCAAAAGGGATTTACTTTCCATTTTGCCTGTTGGATAAATCCTGATGATAAAAACCTCGATACATTTATTGATAAAAACAGCAGTTACATAAAATGTTTTAAAATCCATCCCTCATTCCAAAGAAAGAATGTTCTTGATAAGTCTTATCAGAAATACTTGGATGTTGCTGTTGATTTGAAGGTACCCGTTATCGTTCATTGCGGCAGATGGAAAGAAGTTGCAAGTTATGATTTTCCAATAACACTATCTAAACAAAGACCTGACTTGAATGTTATCCTTGCACATCTAGGCGGCGACCAGCCCGCTTTGTGTACAGGCTGCGCTAAAAGCGTTAAAGAAAGTGGTGCTGAAAACATTTATCTCGGAACAGAATCAGTTCGTGAGTTCTATTTCGTTAATCAGGTTGTTAAAACTGTCGGCGCCGATAAAGTAATATTCGGAAGTGATTATAACCTCGGACTGCCAAAAATGTATATTCCTATAGTTGAAAGTCTTGATATTTCTGATGAAGAAAAAGAATTGATTTTCTATGGTAATATCTCTCGGCTTTTAAATATTGGGTAAAAAAATATTACATATTGCTCCTCAAAACTTTGCTGGAATGCCTTTTGGATTCATGCAGATGCAGGCACAGGCAGGGCATACATCCCGTCTCGTTACAATGTATCAAAATACTCTGAACTTCGAAGAAGATATTTCGCTCAACTTCAGGCTTCCTGTTAATAAAGCCGCTAAACTATGGCGCGACTCTAAAATTGGAGGACTTAAACATTATAAACCGAAAAATTTTCTTGAAAGTACATACTTTAAACTAAGAGATTTTAAAAACCGCTCAAAGATTACAGCACTGATTGATAAACATAAACTTTATGACTACGATGTCTATCATTTCGACGGCGGTATGGATTTTTTTCGTGACCTGCGGTTTGCGAAAGAATTAAAAAGACGTAATAAAAAGATTGTGTGTTGTTATTTCGGCAGCGACCTTAGAAGCAGGGGAGTGTTTAAAGAACTTGATGATATGAGTGACCTTAACCTTACCGTTGAGTACGACCACCTTCATCTGCATCAGAATATTCATTATTTGTTCTTCCCCTATGATGTTAATAAAGTTGAATACAAATTCTCTGAATTGAATAAACTCAGAATTATTCATTCTCCTACAAACAGACTTTTCAAAGGAACAGATAAAATTATAAAAGTAATAGATGAAATTAAGAAGACTAATAACTTTGAATTTATACTTGCTGAAAATATAAGTCGTGAAAAACTACTTGAAATGAAGAAAACCTGTAATCTCTCTATTGATCAGGTCGGTGGGGAACTCGGCGGTTCTGGGTATGGAAAGAATTCCGTCGAAAATCTGGCTATGGGTATTCCTACTATAACTGAATTTTCCAATGAGTATCTTGATTTCCTTCCCGAAAATCCTTTTATATCTTGTGCTATAAATAATTTGAAAAGTACAATTTTATATTATATCGAAAATGTTACTGCACTGAAAGAAGTTTCACTCAATGGAAGACAATGGGTTGAAAAATATCATTCTTATGAATCTGTTAACGCAAAGCTCGAGCAGCTTTACAGGGAGAATAATATTTGAGCGGGAAAAACATAAAGGAATTGTTCTCTCAAACAACAATTTATGGGATTGGGCTTCTTGCTAATAAAGCAATATCTTTCGTTCTTCTTCCATTATACACTTTTTATTTTTCACCCTCAGAACTCGGTGCTTACAATATCGTTCAGTCTTTGTGGATGTTCATAATTCTTTTCTATCTCTTCGGTCAGGAAACATCTTTTATCAAACTATTTATCGACGGCAAAAATGAAATCGAAAAGAAAAGTATTTATTCCACTACTTTAATAATGTTGACTGCCTCATCATTGTTGTTTTCGTTAGTTCTTTATCTGCTCTCCGGAAGTATAACGTCCCTGCTCGAATTCGAAGATCCTGTGAAAGGATTGATGTATATCAAGATTCTTTCATTAATACTATTTACGGATGCATTATTTAGGTTCCCTTTGCTGCTTCTTCGTGCTGAGCTTAAAGCCGCTCAATACTTATTCCTGACGCTTCTTTCTCTTGCAGTAAACGTTACATTCAACTTCATTTTTATTATTAGTTATGGCTTAGGTGTTGAAGCTATATTCTACAGTTACATCATATCCGTTGTCGTTACTTTTATAGCAGGGTTACTCGTTACACGAAAATATTTGTCATTATACTTTTCTGCCGTGCTTGCTAAAAAGCTCGTAAGTTACGGAGTGAAGTTTATATTCGTAGGTGTCTTCATTCTTTTAATAGATGTCTCCGACAGGTTCTTTCTTAAATATATTTTCAACGAAGAAGTTGTCGGTATATACAGTGCTAATTACCGCCTCGCTTCTGTAATGTCCCTGCTTATAGCAGCTTTCAGGTTCTCATGGACGCCGTATTTTCTTAATCTTGAAAAGAATCCCGAAAATAAAAAGATTGTTTCTCAGATTTTTACGTATATCGTCTTTATCGGACTTTTCCTTTTTCTTTTCTTCTCTCTTTTTACAGAACCAATCGTGAAAATATCATTCGGTAAGTTCTCACTTCTCGATATCCGCTACCAGTCGGGACTTATTATCATTCCTTATGTTCTAATGGCGTATGTATTCTCAGGATTGTATTCGGCACTCAGCGTAGCTCCTTTCTATGCTGATAAAACCAAAGAACTCCTGTATGTTTCTGGTTTGGGATTTGTTATTAACATCACACTTAATTACATACTGATAATTCATTTCGGTATTTTAGGTGCTTCTCTGTCAACACTGTTTACATATTTTGTCATGATGGTTGCTCTCTACTACCGCGCTCAGAAGATATATAGAATTGAATATGAATTAAAAAAGATTTTTCTTCTTTTCTTATTTTCAATTATTCTTTTTGCTTTTTCTCAATTAATCAAAGGTCTGTTATCAAACTCGGTTTTCATAATAATTTCAGTTTTGCTGTTAATTATTTTTCTTATTTTATCAAAGATATTCAAAGCGTTCGATATAAGTGTTGTAAAATCAATACTTATAAAGAACACCTAAAGTATAACTTTAGTAATTTTTCTCTTGACATTTAATAATAACATACTTATGTTTGTATTAGATGGATGAGATAAAATAAGAATTACCCTTTCTTATTAAAACAAATCCGGTTGCCTTAAAAACAACCGGATTTTTTTATCACTAAATTCTCACTATTTCTATGTGATATTTTGTCACAAATCATATTTTTCTGATTAGTCTCTAATTGGCTTTTAATTGGTCTCTAATTGGCTTTAAAATTTTCAGCATTTTCTTGTGACAAATCAGACATTCTTTGCTTCTCTTTATTCCACCTCTATTTGCTTAGATGCATATTTGTCACAAAATTGACAAAATTGCATCCACTTAATGATGATTTTGTCAAATTACTGACTTTTTTGTCATACCAAAAAATAAAACAACATATTTTCGAATCATATTACTTTGGCACGGCATTTGTAATATATAGGGTAAATTATAAAATTTAACCAAAATTAAATATAGGAGATAATTAAAATGAACTTAATCAAATTTAAAAGAGAAAATGATTTATTTGACAATGCTTTCAAATCAATCTTTGATTCACCGTTCTTTAAGTCTGAAATAAATGATGCTACAAGTTTCAGACCGAGAACCAGAATTACTGAGGATAAAGATAATTTCCATATCAATCTTGAAATGCCCGGTATTCCGAAGGAAAACGTAAAGATTGAAGTTGAAAACAATCTGTTATCGGTTAAAGGTGAAAAGAAAGTCGAAAATAAGAGTGAAGAGACGAACCTTGTGATGAATGAAATAGTTTATGGTGAGTTTTGCAGAACCTTCAATATATCAAAAGATATTAAGGTTGATGATATTCAGGCAGAATTTAAAGACGGTTTGCTTATCGTTACTTTGCCAAAAGTTGAAGAAGCAAAACCCGTTGTTAAAGAAATAAAAGTGAAGTAATTTAAAATTAAGACGTCTAATTAACAAGAAACTACCTGTTCTAATCGGCAGGTAGTTTTCTTACAAAAAGAAAGGATTTGTAAAATGGGAAAAATTATTGGAATCGACTTAGGCACTACTAACTCTTGCGTTGCTGTGATGGAAGGTAATGACCCGGTCGTCATACCTAATGCTGAAGGTATGAGAACTACTCCGTCTGTAGTTGCCTTTTCAAAGACGGGAGAAAGACTGGTTGGGGATGCGGCAAAGCGTCAGGCTGTTACGAATCCTTCAAATACAATCTTCTCTATTAAAAGATTTATGGGAAGAAGGTATGATGAGGTTTCTTCTGAAATCAGCGAAGTGCCTTATAAAGTCATTAGAGGCGATAATGATGTCGCGCGTGTTGAAGTTGAAGATAAATCTACTAATCAGATGAGAGTTTATTCTCCGCCTGAAATTTCTGCTATGGTTCTTCAGAAAATGAAGAAAACTGCAGAGGATTATCTCGGTCAACCCGTGACTGAAGCAGTCATCACCGTTCCCGCTTACTTCAACGATGCTCAAAGACAGGCAACTAAAGATGCAGGGAAGATTGCTGGTCTCGACGTAAAGAGAATCATTAATGAGCCGACCGCAGCCGCTCTTGCTTACGGTCTCGATAAAAGCAAGAAGAATCATAAAGTTGCTGTGTATGACCTTGGTGGAGGTACTTTTGATATTTCTATTCTCGAACTCGGTGACGGTGTATTTGAAGTTAAGTCAACAAACGGTGACGGACATCTTGGCGGTGACGACTTCGACCAGAGACTTATGGATTATCTTGCCGATGAGTTTCAGAAGAAAGAAGGTATTGATTTAAGAAAAGACCCGATGGCTTTGCAAAGACTTAAAGAAGCAGCTGAAAGCGCCAAGAAGCAGCTTTCTTCAACTCCGCAGACTGAAGTGAATCTTCCGTATATAACTGCAACTGCCGATGGTCCGAAGTTTCTTGTTGAAACTATCACTCGTGCAAAGTTTGAATCACTTGTAAGCGACCTCGTTGAAAGAACTGTCGGTCCTTGCCAGAAGGCAATTCAGGATTCAGGACTCAGCATTAGCGATTTGGATGAAGTCATTCTTGTCGGTGGTTCAACACGTATTCCTGCCGTTCAGGAAACAGTCAAGCGTGTCTTCGGAAGAGAGCCGCACAAAGGCGTAAATCCCGATGAAGTTGTAGCAATCGGTGCCGCAATTCAGGGCGGTGTTCTTGCGGGTGATGTTCACGATGTTCTCCTGCTCGACGTAACTCCGCTTTCACTCGGTATTGAAACTCTTGGGGGTGTTATGACAAAACTTATTGAAGCGAATACTACAATTCCTTCAAAGAAGTCACAGGTCTTCTCGACAGCAGCCGACAATCAGCCGTCTGTTGAAATTCACGTCCTTCAGGGCGAACGTCCGATGGCAGCCGATAACAGAACACTCGGAAGGTTTCATCTTGATGGAATTCCTCCTTCACCTCGCGGTATTCCGCAGATTGAAGTCACGTTTGATATTGATGCCAACGGTATTCTCAATGTCGCCGCAAAAGACCTCGGCACTGGCAAGTCGCAGGATATCAAGATTACTCATTCATCCGGCTTGACCGATAAGGAAATTGAAAAAATGAAGAAAGATGCAAAGGAACACGAAGCAGAAGATAAGCAGAAGAAAGAAGAAATTGATTTGAAGAATCAGGCAGACGCTATGGTATTTCAGGGCGAAAAGCAGCTCAAAGAATTCGAGGGTAAGCTCGATCAGGAAACACGCTCAAAGATTCAGGCAGCTATTGATAGACTGAAAGAAGCAGTGAAAACAAATAACGTTTCAGAAATGAAATCTGCAATGGAGCAGTATAACACAGTCTGGAACGAAGCTTCTTCAAAGATGTACTCACAGGCAAAATCGCAGCCCGGTGCTGAGCAGGGACCAAATCCCGGTGCAGGTCAGCAGGCAAGTGGCGAGCCGAAAAAAGATGATGGCAACGTAGAAAACGCCGACTTCGAAGTCGTTGACGATAAGAAGTAAAAAACGGAACTGGTACGGTTTAAACCTTACCTTTATTCAAATATATTCAAGGGGGCTGATTAAATTCAGCCCCCTTTTTTCATTCAGTGAAGTTTTATGTGCTAAAGCTATGAAATAAAATCAGACGGCAGCGAGTCGCTGCCCGATTCTCAGTGGCAAAGCAAAACATTTTCAAAATCAACGGGCTTTATCTCCATTCCTCTCCTTTCTCTCCTTCCCATCCGCTTGGGAAGAAGTAACGAATATGCTTTTAATGTTGCCGCCACAAGCCCCTAAGCAAGCGAAATCAATCTTTACAACTTCACCTATCTAATAGAAAAATTTGTGCAATAGCCATATTTTCCTTTCATTTTTACTCGAATACCCTCCTTTGCGTCGGGGTGGGTATTTGGGTTTAAATGTGTATAATATTTACATTTCAATATGTAATTTTAGCAAAATAAACTATATTTCATGGAATATAAATATGACGTAGCATTTTCATTGGAGAAAGATGACAAAGAAATTGCTAGACAAATAAATGATTTAATAAAGAATAAGTTTTCTACATTTGTCTATTTTGAAAATAAAGAATCAATAGCTTCGGAAGATGGTCTTAATTTGTTCTATAATGTTTTTAACAATCAATCAAAAATTGTTGTTGTCTTATTTTCTGAAAAATGGGGGAAAACAGATTGGACAACAAAGGAGGAAATTGCTATAAGAGATAGAATAGTAAAAACCGATTGGGATTTTATAATTTTAGTTAAATTAGACAAAAAGATTATAATCCCTGACTGGTACCCCACTTCTCATATCTGGGTGGATTATACAGACTTTGGAAATGAAGGAATTGCAAAGGTAATTGAAAATAAAGTTAAAGAATTAGGCGGTAAAGTAAAAAACGAAAGTTTTGTAGAAAAAGCAAAGAGAATTGCCTATGAAAGAGAAAATTTAACTAAAATTAGAAGAACTCTTGAAACCGAAAATGATGGAATACATAGAGCAAATGATGAGTTAAGAAGTTTATTCAACATATGTAGAGAAAGAATAAATTATTTGACAGAAAATGCAAAGAGTTTGTATTTTACAATTAAAAAGGATGAATATGATTATATGCAAATTAAAGCTCATCCCTACATATTAAATATTCATTGGTGGACAAAGTTCAGTAATTCATTATATGGAGCTCATTTAGATATTTCGATAAAGAAGAAAGTTAGAAAAGGATTTATGTTTGAAGAACATTATGAAGACTTAGATTTTGTTTCCTATGTTTTTAATATTAATCCATCATGGGAAAATGGATGGAGTATCGATAATTATAATGGTCTATTTTTTACTTCTGAGAAACTAATAGATCATTGGTTTGAAATCATATTGGAAAAATTAAAATAGTGTTTTATTATGGTGAAATATAAGAGACAACATTTCATCCCTAAATTTTATTTAGATAATTTTGCAATTAATAATAAAATATGGGTATTTGATAGAATAAAGAAAGAATATAGAATACAATCAATTAAAGATACTGCTGTAATTAAAGACTATTATTCATTAAAGAATGATAGTAAGAATATTTATCAGATTGAAGAATTTTTAAGCAAAGTTGAAAGTATTACAAAACTTGTAATTGATAAATTAATTAACGGAAGCACTATTGATGATTCTGAAAAAGTTAGCCTTTCTGTTTTTTTAGCATTATTGTTTACAAGAACACCAGAGTATGAAAAACAAACTAACGAGCTTACAAGTAAAGCATTTAAAAAATTCAACGAAGTTCTGTTCCCAAATATTGAGTCAGTAAAAGCTAGAATTGCACATATAGAAAAGAAAGGAAATAAATCTTTAAATATATCCGCCGAAGAATTTTTTAATTCCATCAAAGATCAACAAGTTACCGCTAAATATGATAGGACAAATATGATATATATGATGATACATCATGCTACTGGATTTTGTTACTACTTTCATAAAAAGGAATGGTTCATCTCAAAATCATTAGAAACTTCAGAATTTATAACCAGTGATAACCCCATAATTAAAATACCAACAAGTGATCAATTACGTGACAAAGTTAGAGGTTATGGAATTGATACCCCTGGTGTTAAAAAAGTATTTCCCTTAAATTATTGTACATCGTTATGTATAGCAGATGATGGAAGTTGCATAGGGTTTGGTAATTTAGATAGTGGAAATATTGAAACAATAAATAAATTCATCGCAATAAACTCGGATCGCTACATTTTTGGTAGAAGCAAGGAAATGTTGCATAAAATTGTAGGATTAACTAGAATTGATGAATGGGTTAAAGAAGAACGAGTGAAAGTCACTTGAGTACAATAATTTTTTCAATTCTCTTTCCTAACTGGTGCTTCATAAGAAATAAATGTGTTATAGAAATCAAATATTAAAAAAATACATTCGAGAATACCCTCCTTTGGGTCGGGGAGAGTATTCGGGTTATAAAAAGAATATTTGTTTACATTTGTAATTAATATATTGGGAAAGAAAGAATAGATTAATTTAATATTGTAATATTTAAATGAATACAAATGAAATTATTTTAGCATTAATAAGTAGTGCTGCTATTGGAGCCATATTAGGAAAATTGCTTGATGCATATCTTATCACTCGTAAAAATGATGAATATGAAAGAAAAAAATGGTTGCGACAAACAAAATTTGAGTCCTTCGCAAAAATTTCAGAAGAGATTCTATCTCTTGGTTTTAATAGTAATGTACACGAGAACCTATGGAAATTTAAGGCATTATCAGTGCAAACGATATTACTTATAAAAGATAAACAACTTAAAAAGGACATTGAAGAAATAATAGAAGAGTTAATTAAGATAGCTGATGATACTTCCTCAATTGTAAAAGTTATTCAACCTGATTACCTTGAGATTGAACTTCCTGATGGTACGAAAGGAACTAAAAAGAATTTAGAAGTTGGATATGCGATAGATATCATTGAAAAAAAGGCATATGGTATAATAGAAAGATTAGGGAAAGATTTAAGAGATACATGAAGATAACGTCATTAATATTATCCTAGAATTCGGTTTTTGAAGAAAATCATTAAATATTTAATATAAATTGAACTTAATATTATGAAAGAACTTATTTACACATTAGTATTTTTATCACTTGTAAGTTCTGTAAATGCACAATGGCAGCCGGATGTGCGTCTGACAATATCAGGGGATTCTTACACATCTTATAATAATGCGTGGTGTATAGCATCAAGTGGTTCATTTGTTCATGTTGTTATGTCTAGCATGCGAAATAATACCAACCCGGAAATATACTATAAACGCTCAACAGACTCAGGTATAAGTTGGAGTGCAGATATACGGCTTTCGGATAATAATTCTGCGTTTTCTTCGTATCCTACTGTTGCAGTATCCGGATCATTTGTTCATGTTATATGGGTAGACGAGCGTGATGGGGGAAGAGAAATATACTATAAACTATCTACAAACGCAGGTTTAAGTTGGGGATCAGATACGCGTCTGACTAATAATCAGTATGGATCACTTTATCCATCTCTCGCAGTTTTCGGCTCGGTTGTGCATGTAGTATGGACACGCTTGAATGGATCGGGGAGGAAGGAGATATACTATAAACGTTCGTTAGAAGGAGGTTTAATTTGGGAAGAAGAAATAAATCTGACGAATAACCCAGATATTATGACAGGCGATGCTTCGATTGCAATATCAGGCTCAATTGTCCATGTTGTGTGGAATGACTATCGTGACGGGAACTTAGAAATATACTATAGAAGTTCAACAAACGCAGGCTCAACATGGGGAGCAGTTACACGTCTGACAAATGATCCTTCTACCTCATTATATCCTTGTATCTCAATATTTGGCTCTGTTGTGCATGTTGTTTGGCAGGACAATCGTGACGGGAATCTGGAGATATATTGTAAACGCTCAACCGATGGAGGTATAAGCTGGGGTGCAGATACACGTCTAACCAATAACACCGCAGGTTCAGTATATTCTTCAATTGCAGTATCGAGCTCTGTTGTGCATGTTGTTTGGCAGGACAATCGTGACGGGAATCTGGAGATATATTGTAAACGCTCAACCGATGGAGGTATAAGCTGGGGTGCAGATACACGTCTAACCAATAACACCGGAAGTTCAGAATATTCTTCAGTTGCAGTATCGGGCTCTGTTGTGCATGTTGTTTGGTCGGACGATCGTGACGGACACTACGAGATATTTTACAAACGCAACCCTACTGGGAATACTATCGGAATACAAAACATCAGTTCGGACATACCAGATAAGTTTTCATTATTGCAAAACCATCCAAACCCATTCAATCCAATGACAAAGATAAGATTTGACATTGCAAATGGATTCCCTGTAATAACATCAGGAAATGAAAAGGTGGTGTTGAAGGTTTATAACGTGATGGGCAGGGAAGTCCAAACACTTGTGGATGAAAGGTTGCAGCCCGGAACTTATGAAACATCGTTTGATGGCTCTGTACTTAACAGTGGTGTTTATTTTTATAAGTTGATTAGTTATGGTTATAGTGAAACAAAGAAGATGTTACTTATTAAATGACAAGGTGGCAAAGTAACAAATTGATAAAGTAACAAGGTGAGATTTGAAAGTATAACGAATAGGGAACAAGATGATGTTCCCTTTTTATTTTTAATCTGATTGTTAACCTACCTATTCATCAGCAGTTCATTCAAACTGCTGTACTTAGCAATATAATCTTCGTGGCTTCTTGAAATAACTTCCCACGCCTCTTCTCTTCCGTAAACATGAGTGATTTCGCAAATCCTTTTTTCCGCACCCGGTGCTTCTTTATATGTTAAAAAGTAATGCTTAATTCTGTTAACCAAAGATGTCGGCATATCGGATATATCATCCCACTGACCAAAAATATTATCTTTATGCATTACAGCTATTATCTTGTCATCGGCTTCGTTCCCGTCAATCATCCTCAAACCGCCTATAGGTACAGCGTTCAGAAGTATATCGTTGTGCGTGATGACTTTCTCTGTTATGACGCATATATCAAGCGGGTCGCCGTCTCCCTTTATTCCTTTGCGTCCTGTTTTTTCGCAGCAAAACTCCGCAACTCTTTCGTCGCAATATGTCTGCGGAATCAGTCCGTACGGTGTCGGACAGACGTTTGAATAAAGCTGAGGCCTGTCTATCGTTAAGTATCCGCTTTGTTTATCAAGCTCGTATTTCAATGTATCAGTCGGAACAATTTCAATGTATGCAGTCAAAATAGCAGGAGAGTGTTTACCGATAAAAACTCCATGCCAGGGGTGTGCCTTTAAGATTGGTCTTACTTCATTCCAGAATTTCTCAATGTTCTTTGTGTCCATAAATTCTTATTTTGAAATGTAATTTAAAGATTGCTTTATTATTTCTTCTGTCGTCAAGTTTGTATCCTGATTGCTCTTCAATACTTCTCTGATAATTTTTTCTGCATCGCTTCTCTGATACCCAAGATTCATAAGCGCATTCAATGCATCAAACCGTGACTGCTCGTTTGCTGACATGTCCTCAAGCCGCGTGCTCAGGTCAGGAAGGGCTTCATTCGTAATCTTAAATATTTTGTCCTTTAAAGCCAAAGAAATCATATCAATTTTCTTCGGACCTATTCCCGGTATCTTTACAGTTGCAAACGATGTTCTGTTGTTAATCAGTCCGATAATTTCTTCAAAGGTTGCATAATATAATATTGTGTTCGCTGTCCTGGCGCTTATTCCGCTTACTGAAATAAGTAGTTTAAAAATTTCTCTTTCCTTTTCATCAAAGAAACCGTAAAGAGTCAATGCATTCTCTTTGACGTCAAGATAAGTAATTAAAGAATATTCTTCATTTAATTCAGGTATGCTTTCAAGAACTTTCTTCGAAACAAACACGCTGTATCCAACACCGTTTACATCCAGTAATATTTCATTCCTGTGTTTATTCCTTAGCGTACCCTTTATATATGAAATCATGTTTGCCTCCTGTAAATCTTATCAGGATTCTTTTCAATAAAATCTTTCCAGTTAGTCTTCTTCCTGTTAGGTTTATAACTGGTTTTATTATCAGAATTGTAATGATGGCAAAGGGCTATCGCGAGAGCATCTGAAGTATCGTTAAGCATTCTGTTAACTTTCAGAGATAAAATATTCTTAATGTATGTTTCCACTGTTTGCTTTGTGGATGAGCCATTTCCCGTAACTGATTTCTTTACCTCTCTTGGTGAGTACTCAAAAACATCTACTCCCGAATTAAGCGAAGCTACCATTACTACACCACGTACCTGTCCGAGTTTCATAGTTGATTGAATATTCTTTCCGAAGAATGCAGTCTCAATTGCAAGTTGTTCCGGTTTATAAACTTTTATTTTTTTAAGACAGAAATCATATATTGATTTCAGTCTTATCGGCATCGGTGTCTTTGAACTCATTTTTATCGCATCATAATTTAAAACTTTGTAATACCCGTTCTTTATCTCAATTACTCCGACTCCGGTTATTACTGAGCCCGGGTCAATACCGATTATTCTCATTCTTAATGTAAATCAGCATTTGTAAAAAGATTCTGCACATCATCATGCTCTTCAAGTATTTCCAAAAACTTAATCACATCCGCTGATTTTGATTCATCCAGCGATACTAAATCTTTCGGGACATATTGCATGCCGGCGGATTCTATCTTGTATCCTTTCTCTTCTAATGCCTTCCGGACAGGTTCAAGATTTTCAATGGATGATATTACTTCAAACGTTTCCTCTTCCGTTTTTAAATCATCGGCACCAACATCAAGTATTATCTCCATTACATCATCTTCTGTATGTGTACTTTTTTCAATCATAACAACACCTTTCCTTTCAAACATCCAGGCTACCGAACCCGATTCTCCTAAATTACCGTTGTGCTTCGATATCAGGTGGCGGAGCTCTGCAACTGTTCTGTTTCTGTTGTCTGTAACACTTTGTATTATCACAGCTATTCCATGAGGAGCGTATGCTTCGTAGTTTATTTCTTCGTATCTTACACCTTCGAGCTCTCCTGTCCCTTTTTTGATGGCTCTTGTTATGTTATCCTGAGGCATGTTGTTTGACTTGGCACTTTGTATAGCAAGCCTCAGTCTGGGATTGCCCGCAGGATCACCCCCGCCGTCTCTTGCGGCTATAGTTATTTCCTTTATGATTTTTGTGAATACTCTTCCTCTTGCTGAATCTGTTGCAGCTTTTTTCCTTTTGATGGTGGCCCATTTAGAGTGTCCGGACATAGATTTTATTATATAAGATTAATTAATACTTTTTAATGAATTTTTATGTCTTTTATCACAAGCTTGGTATAGCCGTTCTTGAAATTCTTATCTATTGAATAACATATATCGCATACAGCATCTTTTGTTATTTTCCCTTCAAAATCCTTTGAATTATACTGAATAGCATTCCATACTTTATCTGATTTTTTGTTACTTATTTTGAATATGTGTGCATCTGTTTTTGTGTACCTTACTTCATCTACTATTGTTACATTTCTTGTGATGAAAACAGGCTGAGGATTTCCGGGACCAAACGGCTCAAAGAAAGATAGTATCTTTGTGAATGTTGGATTTATTTCCTCAAAACTTATTTCCATATCGACTTCTATTTCCGGTCGGAGTTTCTCTTTCACAAGTTCTTCTTTGGCTATTTCATTAACGCGTCTTCTCAATTCATCAATATTATTTACGTCTATCTCAAGTCCCGCGGCGTGACAGTGTCCGCCGTATTGTATCAGTAATGATTCGCATTTCTTAAGTGCTTCATAGACGTTGAATCCGTTAATGCTGCGGGCACTGCCTTTTGCTGAATCTTTTATCGTTGTGAGAACAATAGCAGGTCTATTGTATTTTTCAACCAGTCGTGCCGCCACAATGCTGATTACACCTGGATGCCAGTCGTTGTTGTGTAGTACAATGCAGTAATCATTTGCTTCCTTGAATTCATCTTCATATAACTCAAATGCGTTTTCCGTTATTATCTTGTCAATTTCTCTACGGTTTGCATTTTCATCATCAAGAATTGTCGCAAGCTCTGTCATAACAGATTCGTCTTCACTCGTCAGTAAATCAACTGCTCTGCTCGCTTCTCCTAATCTTCCTACTGCATTAATCCTTGGTGCAAGTGAAAAAACTATATTAGATGTATTTACCTTGCTTTCTTTAATGCCTATCTTTTCTATAAGAGCTTTAATTGAAAGCCTGGGTTTATTATTAATTATATTAAATCCCTCATTTACAAGTATGCGGTTTTCATCTATTATCGGAACAATATCAGATGACGTTGCAATGGCTACAAAATCAAGAAGTGAATAAGCAAACTTTTCATCCTTTTTTATCTTGCAGACTGATTGAATGAGTTTGAATGCTACACCTGTCCCGCAGAGATGCTTAAACGGATACATGCATCCTTGTTGTATTGGATCCATAATCGCAAATGCTTCCGGAAGCTGGTCCGGAGGCTGGTGATGATCGCATATTATTATCTGGATTCCCTTTTCATTCGCGTATTCCACTGTATTAGTTGCTGTTATTCCGCAGTCTATCGCAACTATAAGTTCTATACCTTGTGAATTCGCTTCATCTATTGCGTAATTCGATAAGCCGTATTCCTGATTAATTCTGTTCGGGATAAATACAGATACCTCAACATTATTGTGTTTTAAGAAAAGTGAAAACATTGAAGCGCCTATGATTCCATCAACATCATAATCGCCTAAGACCATTACTTTTTCTTTTGATTCAATACATTGAAGTATTCTTTGTGTAGCTTTATCACAACCCTTCATCAATGAAGGATCGTAGAGCTTGTCTAATGTAGGTTTAAAAAATTTAAAGACTTTTGAATAATCCGTAACTCCCCGCATGTAAAGAAGTTTCGCGATTGATTCCGGAATCTTTATTTTTCCGTTAAGATTACGAACCTCATTAATAAACGTATCAAATCGGGCGTATCCTTTTCCCCCGTCTTCCGGGTGAAGTCGTTTTAATTTCCAAATTTTTTCCAATTTTGCTCATATTTATTTTTCTTTTTGTGCTCAAAGGGGGACTCGAACCCCCACCTAAATACTTAGACTGCACCCTGAATGCAGCGCGTCTACCAATTCCGCCATTTGAGCTTACTTGTGAAGTATTTTGTGTTTAACTGTAATTTACATAAACACACTTACAAATTCAATTTTGAAATTTATCACTATAATAATACCGATACCCGGTCATCAAATTTATGAGTTTTATGATTTTTTGAGTACGGGATCATTTTTTTATTGTCTTTTCCCTGTCCATTATTTGAAACAAAACATGTCCACTTTTTTAGAATTTTGACTTGACAATTGTAGTTATTAAAAATATATTTGTACTGTTAATTAACTTATTTTAAAAACGCCTTAAAATATCGGAGGTATTAAATGGCAAGAATTAAAAACATGTTCTTTGTTCTTCTTACCGTTGCATTTCTATCTGGGCTTATTGCCGGATGCGGTGGTGTAAGTGAAGAGCAATTAAAACAATTAAACGACTTGAAAGCTGAAGTTGAATCTCTTCAGAGTCAAGTAAATGCAAAAGAAGGTGAAAGATCTTCATTGCTAAAGCAAATAGCTGACAAAGATGCTAAGATCAAAGATTTCCAGAAACAGACTGATCAAGCAAAAGCTAACTGTAAGTAATCTTTGATTCAATTAAAAACACTTAATTTTAAAACAAATTTTAAAAAGGAGATTTTAACAAAATGAAATTTCATAAATTATTAGTAGCTTTACTAGTTCTCTCCTTAGGTCTAGGTGTTCAGTTGACAGCATTTGCTCAAGACGAAGAACCAGAGATGACAGAGGAAGAATGGCAGAAGCAAATGGATGAGAATACCGCATTGAAGACTGACCTAATGGGTAGACTCGATCAATTATCAAAAGATATTGATAACCTGAAAAAACAAAATACCGAAAAAGATGCAGCAGTCGTAAAAGCTGAAGAAGATTTATATGCATCAGTAGGTTCAACTAAATCAGGTGTCGCTGATTTCAGAAAGAAATTTGAAGCTGTCGAAAAAAAGATCAATGGAAAACAGGGTAATAAAGAAGATGCGGAAAAAATGTTTGCAGAAATCGAAGCATCAAAAATTAAATGTTTACCTGAGTTTTATGATAGATACAAAAAAATGAAGGCAGCTTTAGCAGCATGGGGTCCCGAAAAAGCAGCTGGTTACACAGTTGTAAAGGGCGATTGCCTCTATAAGATTGCTGGCAAGAAAGAAATCTACAACAACGTTAAAATGTGGCCTGTTCTTTGGGAAGCTAATGAAAAAGGCGTAGTCTCTGCACCTCCGAGAGTCCCGAAGACTATCAAGAATCCTCATTGGATTTATCCAGGTCAGGTTCTTTCTGTTCCGACTTTAACTGCAGATTTACAGAAAAAAGCCGAAGCAAAAGCAAAGAAATACAGATACACAAGAAAGAGAAAGAGCGTAACAACAACTACAACAGATACCAAGAAAGATGAAAAGAAAGACGTAAAGAAAGACGTAAAAAAAGAAGAACCTAAGAAAGAAGAAAAGAAGAAATAGTTGATGTTTCTTTCATATTTTAAGCCTTTATGCGAAAGCATAAAGGCTTTTTTAAATTAAATTCAAATTTTTTATTACGGAAAAGAATATTTTACTTAATGGATTTGATTTATTCGCTTTTTGCGGTGTAAATGATTCTAATCTCAATCATCTCAAAAAATTATTTCCTGATTCATACTTTGTCCTTCGTGGAGATAACTTATTTTTAAAATCTCCTTCCGATAGTGAAATCGGTTTTATTTCAAGAATTATTGATGAACTTATCATTCTTATAAAAAGACAAAATAGCTTATCCGTTGAAGATATTGACTTAATATTTCATTTGCTCAATGATAATAACAACTCAAACGGATCTTCTAAGAATGGTTCTGTTAATAGAGATATTATCTTTGTAAATAAGAATGATATCGTTAAACCGAAGAATTCATCTCAAATTAATTACTTGAATTCTGTTCTAAACAACGAAATTGTATTTGCTATCGGTCCCGCAGGTACAGGAAAAACATACCTTGCTGTTGCTTTTGCAATAGTCGCGCTTAATAACAAACAGGTTAGTAAAGTGGTTCTGGCAAGACCGGCCGTGGAAGCAGGGGAAAGCCTTGGATTTCTCCCCGGTGATTTATCTGAAAAAATTGACCCGTACCTGAAACCTTTGTTTGATGCCCTTGAAGCTATGCTGCCATTAGATAAACTTAATATGTTCCTTGAAAAGAATATAATTGAGATTGTTCCTCTTGCTTATATGCGTGGTAGAACCCTCAATGATGCTTTTGTAATTCTTGATGAAGCTCAAAATGCTACAACTATGCAAATGAAAATGTTTCTTACTAGACTCGGTCCAAATTCTAAAGCTATTATCACTGGTGATATAACTCAAATAGACCTTCCCAGAAGAGATCAATCGGGTCTTATTCAAGTTGAAAAAATTTTGAAAGGTATTGACGGTGTTGATTTTGTCTATTTTGAAAAATCTGATGTTGTTCGGCATAGACTTGTAAAAGAAATTATAAATGCCTACGAAAAGTTTGTAGGGAATGGTTCTGATGTAAATAAATAGATTTATTCCATTTTCATAAATATTTGACAAGCTTCATTTTTCTTTTGTGATACCAAAGTATTTATGCTTTCTCGCCAAATTTTCCAATTTAATTGTTACAATTCTCAGTTTAAGTAATATTTTATTGAAATCTCATACATTTATTAATTGTTTAATACATTTATGTTACATATATTATCAATTATTTTACTTTAAATAATTATAATTAAAGTGGTCGATTATGACAAATAGCGTAAATCAGTATGATAGCAAATCAAATGACAATTCCATTTCAGGTAAATACACCGCTATCGAAGAGAAAATAAAAAATCTTAAAGAAGGCTTTTCTGAAATCGTTGAGATTCGAAAACATATAGTAGATAAAAATCTTAATGAAATCAGTAAGGCGGGTACAAAAGATGTTTTAAAAGCACTTATTCCTTCTATTTTAGTTCTAATCTTGTCTTTATACATTGATGTCTCTACTGTACCGATCCTTGGTGATGTAGCGCAGAAAATGTTCAGTAGTGTATTTAAACTCGAGCTGGCAGATGTTCAGCCGGTTCAGTTCTGGTGGTTACCGTTTGCAGCATTTGGACTTTTCATGGTCTTTGCATGGATGAGTAATGCAAGCCTGAAGAAACAAATTACTCTGAAAGGTCCTTCTGAGGAAATCATTACAAGAACTGTTGATAATTTTAGTGGCCTCGTAGATTCTATTGCAACCGCAATGCCTTTACTTGGTGCCGCTATTCTTCTCTTATCAACACAGCTCGGAAAAGATGTGTTCCTTGGATTCTCTGTTCCTTTTGAAATTAAATCTATCGTAATTCTTGCAATCGGGAAATTATTCGGAACAGTATTCGAAACTCAGGCATTGCAGTACCAAACAATGACCGAAGAAGTTAGCAATGTTGAAAAGGAATTTAATTATTACACCCAATATCAATTACAGACTAAACTTGTTGAAACTATTAAATCAAACAATGAACGATTGATAGTTAGCTTAACAGGTTCAGGAAGTTTATCCAAATTCACTGCCGAAGAAGCGCACAAAATCTATGATTATATAAAGTTGACGAAGCAGTTAAACGATGAACACACAAAAAATTTAGAGGTATTTCGAAAAACAGTTGCTGACTTTGGACAAATTAAGCTATTCGATTCTCAGGTTCTGAATCAAATGAAAGAGGTAATTGATGGCATTAATAAAACTGCGGAGGTCGTCAAGAAAACCGCTGAGTACACCGAAACCATGAAAGCTAACTTTGAAATTATGAATGGTTTCTCTTCTGCTATTAAAAGCGTAAAATTGCCGGATACAGCTGCACTTGTTGAATTGCAGAAAACTGCATCGTTGCTAAATGAGACTGCTAATTCTCTTAAGGATTCTAATGCTTTAAAAAGTATTGAAAATTTGGTATACCTTGCAGGTAAGCGTTAACTTATTGTTTTAAATTTTAAACTCTAAAAAATGAGTAAGCATAATAGAGATGTAAAATTCATAATTTATCAGGTTCTTTATATTTTTGTCATTGTAGTTATTACTATGAAAGGGGCTGATTTAAACCTGGAAAAAGTTTTAACCGAAGAAGAGGCAGTGAAAAAATCTTATGCCGATTCACTTAAAAAATATATTGACTCAATGCTTGCACTCGGACTCGTTCCGAAATTAGAACTTGATTCATTGAGAAATATTGCGGATTTAAAAAATTTTGTTGCACCTCAGATTTCTCCGAATATGATTACACTTCAAACTGGTCAACTCGTAGTCTCGCAAGAAGAATATGAAAAATTAAAGAATCAACCCGAACTTTTGCAACAACTTGAACAGCAGCAACAACAGCAACAACAGGTGGAAATGGAAAAGACAGATGTTACTCCACTCGTTGCCGCTCCTTTAATTCAATATACTCAAAATACTATTACTAACAGAGGAAATGTTTCTTTGGATATATACGGTGATGATGGTAGTCTTATTGTTTCCATTCCCGCTGGTGGTTCAAGGTCTTTCACTATGGGAGGGCATAAATCTGTTACTTACAAACAGGGAGGTCAATCTAAAACGGTCTCCACAAAAGAAAATGCTAAACCTGAAATCACTTTCGAACAGCTTAAGACTGGAAATTCCGACGCTTCTCTAAGAGAACTCCAGAGTGTTATTGGTTTTAGAATTAGAGTTAAAGATGATTTTCTCGGACAACTTGATGTTAAAATAACAGGCCCCGTTGTCGTCGAAGATAAAGGAAATGGTGTCTTTGACGTTAAGTTAAAATATGCTTCTTCAAAAGAGCAATTTGAAAGAATGACTGAAAATGGAAGTCCACCTTTTAGAGCATCATTTAATGTCTCTGTAAAAGATAGAATCTCAGGTCATTCAATTCAAAGACAAGGTCAGTATACATTTGGTGAATGGTAATTCAATTTTTTAATAATCTATATTTAAAATAATATGAAGATTTCGAAAACTTCTTTTTCCGTATTTATTTCTTTAGCGTTGGTATTACTATTATGTTGTATCAATTCTGTTTATTCTCAGGAAGTTAATGAGAATGACCCTAAAACATTTAAGTATTTTAAGATTAACGCTAATGCCGATGACGACAGTGTGTTCGTTCAGATTCAGGATGAAATGGCTGTTGACCCAAAATTGTCATCTTATACAATCATTGTTAATGTCTCTGACCCGGACCCAAATAATCATTACGTCGTTATTGGTGAGGAAACTGATGCTACTAAAATTCAAATGTCTTGGCTTCAGATTTCAAAACCCGTTCAGCAAAAACTCTTGAACTGGTCGGCTACAAACAAAATTAATCTGCAGCAAAAGAAATATAATTACGTTTCTGTCTTCACCGAAGTAATTAAAAATATTAAATTCAAAGACGTTATCAGCCCTCCTAAAAAAGAACGTGAAATACTAAGTACAACAGCTTATATTAATCCATTTCTAAATGCTTTTGGAGGTGAACCCCTTGGCATACCTTTTAAGAAAAGTTTTGGTATTTCATTGCAGCTGGGTACTCCTTATTCTGGTCCTCTTGAAACTGATATGGTCGGTGCTAACTTCCATTTTATTGGTGCAAAAATTGGTATCACTTCGCGTGTTATGGAACTTGTTCTTAAAAGAAGTTCGGGCGCTTCCGATAATGCCAAACAAAGCACATTCGGAAACTATAACAACATTTTCGCACCTCTCCTTGGTATTCAGGCGAGTTACGTAATTCCTTTCGGTAATTTCCTGGAAGTTGGTTATTTTGCCGTTCTTGATAGTGGTGGCTATGACCCTCCTATTAAAGTCAAGAATAAATATGATACTTTACAACAAGGCAGTTATATGCCCAATAATATTATTACTAATCAAAGCTACTTCAACTGGGAATTCAGATATCCCATTAGAACTTTTGGATCTTCTCGGGCAAAAATATATTTCGGACAGTATCTCGGTGAATTTCATGCTGGTTATCTTGGACGTGAACTAAGATTTGCTGGATCGGTTTTTGATGTTAGAATGGATTATACCTTTAACAGCCCTTCCAGAAATTGGCAGTTCTTAATTGAAGCTTATGTTGCAAATATTGGTGAATCTTTCGCTAATAGTAGCTTTGCAATCGGTCCTTCTATTAGAATTACAAGGGGTACTGACGGGAATCTTGCCGTTGTCACAGCTTTAGTAAATGCCAGATTCAAACTCGGTGATTTTTACGAAGAAAAATAAAATATTTAGCAGTTGAAAGTTTCAAAGAAAAAATTTATATTTACATATAATAAATTAAAAACTTAAATTATAATATTATGAAACGTTTATTTCAACTGTTTTTAGCATTATTGTTTTTGGGGGGAGTCTTTTCTTCTGTTGCTCTGGCTCAGGATGGTGATTGTTGCGATGAATACGACCCGGCTGTCCAGCAGGAAATAGATGCACTCAATAAACAAAAAGCTGCTTTACTCGGCTCTCTTTCACTGATTAACAGTGATATTGAAAAGTTAAGAAAGCAGTCGGCAGATCTTGATAAGCAATTGCTTGCTGCTGAAGAAGAGTACAATAAATGGAAGGATTGTAAAAAATTTGTTATGAAAGAAAATGGCGTGCTTGAAGGTATAGTGTTTAAAACAAGTAGCGCAGAAATAATGCCTGAAAGTCTTCCTATCCTTAACAAAGCTCTGGAATACTTGAAAACCCATCCAACTGAAAGATATGAAATTGGTGGTCACTGCGACACAAGAGGTACAGCAAAGTATAATCAAAAACTTTCTGAAAATAGGGCAAAATCTGTTAAACAATGGTTAGTTAATAATGGAATTGATGCTGGCAGACTAACTACTGTTGGTTACAGTTTTAATAAACCTTTAGTACCTAATACATCTCCTGAAAATATGCAGAAGAATAGAAGAATTGAATACACAAAAATTCCAAATTAGTATTTAGACAACTATAAAATAAAAAGCCCTTGCATAGCGAGGGCTTTTGCTTTTCCGATAAACTATTTCCTGACTATCCTCGCCCCGAATGCACCGTCAATCGAATGTTTGTGAGGAAACACTTCAACGTATCCTTTCTCATTAACAACTTCCGCGTTTAAATAATTATGTGCATTATCAACTTCGAAGTCGGTGTGTTTCTCTAAAAATTTTTCTATAACAACCTCATTCTCCTCTGGCTCCGTCGTACATGTGCTGTATACCATCACTCCGCCTGATTTTACATATTCTGAAGCTCTTTCAAGAATTTCCAGTTGTATTTCTTGAAGCTTCAGTATATCGCCGGTTACTCTTTTCCATTTAATGTCTGGCTTCTTTGATATAACACCAAATCCCGTACATGGTGCATCAACTAATACTTTGTCAACCTTTCCTATAATCTTTTCCCTCAGCATCTCTGTCTTTGGCTGCATAATATCTTCATGAAACGCTAAAACGTTTTTCATATCCATCCTCTCAAAATTCTTCTTCATCATATCAACTTTTGTCAGATATTTATCAATCGATAGTATACGTCCGCGTCCGCTCATCAATTCCGAAATGTGCGAACTTTTTCCGCCCGGTGCTGCACATACATCTAATACCAAATCGTCTTCTTTCGGACTTAGCAGCACTGACATCATTCCCGCACTTTCATCCTGTATGTTGAAGAAGCCTTTTTGAAAGTATTCGTCATTATATATTTTCGACATCATCCTTACCTTTAAAAAGTAATCAAGATACTTTCCTCTTTTACTCGGAATGTTCTTGCTTTCAAGGTATTTCTCAAACTCCTCCGTAGAAATTTTATTCTTGTTAACTCTTAATGTTAATGACGCTCTCTGATTGTTTGCTTCGCACAGTTTTTCAGCCTCATCAAAACCAAATCTCTTGACCCATCTTCTCACCATCCAGTTTGGATGCGATTGAATTATCCCAAGATAGTTAACTTCGTCGATTTCTCTCGTTGGCCATACAAGGTTATCAAGCGTACGTATAATGGTCCTTAAAAGCCCGTTAACAACACCCGCATGCTTGTCTCCGCGGAGTTTCTTTATGAATTCAACTGCCTCGTTTACTGCCGCTGAATAGGGTATCTTGTTTAAAAAGAGTATTTGGTATAATGCAACCCTCATCGCATTCTTTACGTCGGAAAGGCATTTCTCATATTGCCCTCTGTAAAAACCGTTCAGAAACCAGTCAAGCCTTCTTAACCAGCGGATTACTCCGTGTGTTAGCTCGTTCAGCAGGGCTTTGTCAAGATCGTTCAAATCGCTGTGTCTTATCTCAAAATCAATAAGTTTGTCAAGATATGCATCCGACCGTTCGCATCTTACAACAATCTTTACTGCTAAAGCACGTGCATTATTGAATACCCTTTTATCTACATTATGATAATATGGAAAGTTTGGATCTGGATTCTCAAGCGGAGTTATTACATCAATCGCTTCTTCATTTGTTAATGGCTCGTCATCAAGCGATGCCAGTATTGATTCTTCCGGAATATTCTCTTTCTGAATCTCTTCTTTCTTATCTTCCGAATGAGTGCTTGAAGTATTATTACTGTTATTATTATCGTTCATCATAAAAGATACTTAAATCGATTTATAGATTAAATGCAGTTTGTTAATAAACTTGGTAATTTCTATGTAATAATCTCAACGGGACATTCTTCAAGCGCATTATAAAAATATTTGCCGTATGTTTTCGAAAGTATTCTGTTATCAAGTATTGCAATTATTCCCTCATCAGTCTTGTTGCGTATTAGCCTCCCCGCACCTTGCTTGAATTTAAGTATCGCCTCTGGTAACGAGTATTCCATGAAACTGTTTCCGCCTTTTGCATCTATGTATTCCATCCTTGCCTGAATTAAAGGATGGTCCGGTACAGTGAAGGGTAGTTTTGTGATAATTAAATTGCTCAAAGACTCTCCCGGTACGTCTACACCTAACCAGAAACTGTCAAGCCCGAATAAAACCGAATCTATATCGCTCCTGAATTTCTCAATTAAAATATTTCTAGATAGCCCATCCCCCTGTATAAACAATTCGATTCCCTTTGTTTCAAAATTATCCCTAAGATTGCTCCCCACTGTCTTCATAAGCATACTGTTTGTGAAGAGTACAAGGGCTTTACCCTTCGTCATATCAGTAAGTTTCTCTATCCATTTTGTTAACGCATCAATGTACCGTTGATTCGATCCCTGTTGAGGTATTAAATTTCTGTCGTTCGGTATTATTATTTTAACTTGTCTGTAAAAATCAAACTGTGTCGGCAGTTTTATGTCATCAGCCGTCTCCGCACCTAAACGGCTCTTATAGTAATCAAAACTGTTATCAATCGTTAAAGTTGCACTTGTAATTATTGCCGAATTATTTTCTTTAAACAAATATTTCCTTAAATATTCTGATATATTCAAAGGTGAAGCACATAGTGTAATATTTGATTCCGTCTTGTGAGAAGAAAGTTCTACCCAGTAAACATATTCCTTGTTCTTTAAAAATATAAAATCATTTATAATCTCATTAATCCCTGCAAATTTAATAATATAATCTGAAATCTCATTTACAATCAGATCTTCTTTGGCAAATTTCTTTAAATCCTTTAAATGTATAATAAGTTTCTTCAGCTCATTTTCCAGATAATTCTTTATTATCCCTTCTTCCCGTACTCTCTTTGCAAGTTTATCAAATTTATCGAACTCTCTTCTGAATATTTTCCTTCTCAACTCGTAAAAAAATGTTTGATTTATATCTAAAAGGTTTTGCACAATAGGAAGCATATGTAATGCAGGAAATTTTGTTAAAAATCCCCTGCGTTTCTTGTCATTGTAAAGTCGTAACAGATGGAATCGCAGCATATCCCTCGAAACCCTTGGTACAAGCATCTCTGAGGCTGTTTCCTCCATCGTATGACCCTCATCGAATATTACAAAATCATTTACATATAAATAACCTTTTGATTGCTCTGCAGGTGATATGCCAAAAAGTGTGAAGTATAAATAATGGTTAAGAATTACTACATCTGCTTTTAATACTCGATGCTTCGCTTTCTGATAGAAACATGATGTATGTTCAATATCTCCGCATGTCTTATTATTGCAAATATGTACTTCCGCACAAACGCTCTGCCAAACCTCTTTATCTATTTCAAAACTTATATCGGATAAAGTACCATCCTTTGTATGTTGTGCCCAACTCTGAATCTTTTCAAGTGTTTGTATCTGATTACTCTCAAATAAAGCATTAGAACTTTCGTATGCTTTCTGAAGTCTGTTAGGACATACATAATTTGATTTTCCTTTTAATATCGTTGCCTCAAATTCAAACTTGAATACTTTCTTTAACAATGGTATGTCTTTACTGATAAGCTGTTCCTGTAAGTTAATCGTATTAGTTGATATGAGAGCCTTTTTCCCGTACTTCTTAGCATAATAAATTGCTGGTACTAAATACGCAAGACTCTTGCCTATGCCGGTCGGCGCTTCCACAAATATATGCCTTTTGTTCTCAAGTGTATCTGCAATGCTTAATGCCATTTTCAATTGCGAGTCTCTGTATTCGTACTCAGGAAAATGATTCCTCAATATACCATCTTCTTTAAAAAATTCAAATACTTCCGACTTTATGTCAATTTTTTTATTAAACCTCATCGCTCCAAAATATAGAATCCTCTCAATTTTAACAGTTCAAAAGCTCGATTTTAAATCAAAACTAATAAATGAAATAATTGAAAGTACGCACAAAGTGCGCATAAAGTGCGCATAAAGTGCGCATAATTGTGTTGCAAATATGTATTAACTTGATTATTATTATGGAAAAAAGTGTATGGGAAGACTTGTAAAAACCGTACTTGGTAAAGCCAGCGGTAAAGTGGGAGATCTCGTGTTTAGAATTGTCGATGGGAAAGTAATTATTGCCTCTCATATCGGCACAAACAAAATTAGCAAATCTCCCGAATGCGTTAATAATCGTAAGCGGTTCTCTGCTGTCTTGAAATATGCTTCCGCAGTGAACAAGATACCGGACCTCAATTTCATTTGGCGTAAGTCTCGTAATACTGCGAAGAGTGGTTATAATAAAATCATAAGCGAAAACATAAAACTTGTCCGGGATAATCAGATTTCGAAGCATAATATTATTACTCCGGATGGATTCGGCTTAATCAACCTGAATGCTGTTCTTAATACACAAAATGCTATCGTTAGCTTTTCCTTATCAGATGATTCTGCAATATATTCTGGTAAGAAATTCAATGCTTGTTTGGTAATTTCATTGTCAAAGCCGGTTAGTAAATTAAATATAGCATCACTTTCTCTAAGTTCTGTCGTTCCTAATGTAGTGGCTGCTTCAACAGTGTCCGAAGTTTCTTTTCCGCTTAAAAATCATAAAAGAATCATTGAAAAGTATACAAAAGCAGTGCTGTTTTTTGCTCTCTCAAATTCCGAACAATCTAAACCTCTGTGCTCTGCTTCATTTTCATTCGTATTTAACTTAAAGAAATAATTCTGTTATGAAAGAATGTTAATCTGTGAAATTTGAAAAGCTTTTTAGCAAAATATGAGTTTTAGTAGAAGAGTAGTCGGGATGACTGGACTCGAACCAGCGGCCCCCTCGTCCCAAGCGAGGTGCGCTACCAACTGCGCCACATCCCGATTTTTATTATAACATTAAATATAATCATTTCGGAAACAAAAATAAGCAGAAAACACACAATTCTAATTAAAACCTATTTAAAACATATGTACACGACAATTATTTACATTGAACCCTCTGGTTTAAAAAAACTCCAAACACACGCTCTATGCCCCAGCGTTTCCGATTTTTCTTTAATATTGTGGTTTAATTATAATAACATTCGATGAGCAGGTTTTATATTGTCTTCTCAATTTATTGTACTGTACAGAGAATTAAAACATTAGTCTAAGAACAGATATTGATTAACTCAGATTCCAAATACTTTCTTTCTCTGCCTCTGATTTATAAATAATCCTTCTTCTTTAATGTGATCTATTATATTCTTATAATATCTCCCGTTATCAAGAACCTTGCTGTTACCGAGCATTATTAACTGTTTGCTACCCCTGGATATCGAAACAAGAAGTTTTCTGTCTATACCCTCTGAATTAAAAGATTCAAGATTCCTAAGCTGGTACGTATTATGTACCGCAAACGAATTTATTATTATGTCGCGCTCCGATCCTTGAAATCGCTCTACAGTATCAATATTTACCGCATCTCTTATATAATTATCTTTAATCTGTTTTCTTATTAAAGCAATCTGCGCTCGCCATGGTGTTACAATCCCTACCGTCCTCTCCGTAAACTCTTCTCCGTAAACTCTTTTTATTGTCTCTAATAATTTATTCGCAGCAATAGCTTCACTTAAATTTATTTTCGATGCTTTCTCATAATCACAATCAATGAAAATCAGTCTCGATTTCGATAGAAGCTTTTCTATTTCATCTACCGAATTTGCATTAAAAATTATAAATTCAGAAACCTGCTCTTCACTTCCTGTTCTTAACTTATTTAAATATACATTATTAATTAATGCAGATATATCCTTGTGCAGCCTGTAGTGTGTTTGAAGCATACCATAAGCTTTGTCCCATCCCTTTTCTTTACACCTTAAGTATAATCTTTCAAAAAGTGATTGACCGAAGTTCCTTATCCCAGCTTTGTTTAAGTCAATATCTTTAACTTCACATGTTTCATTGCTTTGTGTAATAACCGCTGGTAGCTGGTTTTGATCTCCTATCATTATAAACTTCTTAAAATTGCACAATGTACCTGCTATTGTATAATCTGTAAGTTGAGATGCCTCATCAATAATTACTGTATCCAGATCTACTATTTCTTTAAGGTCATACATTTTCCCATAAAATGAAGAAACGGTTGATACATATACATCCTTTTCTGATATTACTTCTCTTATTTTATCAAGATTTCTAACCGTTAATGATGAACTTATATCGTAACTTTCAGAAACAGATTTACCGCCAATCTTTAAAAAACTAATTTCACTTTCGTTCAGCTTAATGCAAATCTCATCTACAGCTCTGTTAGTAAAAGCAAGTATTACAATTTTTTTATCAAACGGTTTGTACATTTTCACAAGATTTCTCACTATGCTAATTAGTGCTGTAGATGTCTTTCCGGATCCTGGAGGTCCCTGAAGTAAAAAATAGTCTTTTGAACATACCGCTTTTCTAATATTATCATTCTGATCCTCACTCAGATTCTCATCATTTATGTAGTGAATATTCTCAAATTGCGGTTCTCTTACCCCGAGTAGCAGTTCCTTTCTTGTATTTGGTGCTCTGAGAAAATCATACAGAGATTGTATCGCTCCCCAAACATTCGATTCAACAACATCATGTTCTATAATCCATAAGCTGCCTGATGAATAATAGCTCTGGTCAAGCTGTTTGTTATGAAGCTCTGCCGTAATAGTATGACTGCTAATAGATTTAATCTTTCCTCGGAATAATTCTGTACTTAACGGATTGATTTCATCATTTGTTTTCTTGTATAGGATTATAAAATCACCCTCCCTGAAGTTATGCTCGGTTAAATTAGGTAGTGTAAATTCTATTGTATCATCAACTTTATATTGAATTAACTTTAAGTTATTGATAACATTATAATCTCTTTCTTTTTCCTCTATTGTGTCGAGCCATAGTGACGAGAAACCATTTCGGCTGTAATCTGAGAAACGGTTGCTTCCTATTTTCGAAGATATGAATTCCCTTAGTGCAAAAGCAAGATTGTAACGATAGTATTTCGATTCAAGGCTGTTTGCATTCTTCAATAAATTAGAAAATTCTATAATATCGTTCTTGCTAAATACTGGTGTTATACCTATGTCCGCATGAAGAAATTTATAAAGTATATCGAATTTATTTTCCTGAAGTCTGAATATTTCGTTAACAATACTGTTTCGTATTGATAATACTTTTTTCTCATCATTGGGGCTTATTGCAACAGCTCTAAATGGAGATTGCTTTGCCGAAGAATAAAGAACAGATGTCGTACCCTTCCTGTCATTTCCAAAAGTAGATTTCATCAAAAGATTGTAACAAACAAGCTGCATCTTGTTGTTTGGCCAAATGCTGTTGTTTGCTGGAGGTTTACCGCTCTTAAGTTCAAAGACATTTTTGTGTCCCGCATTCTTTTCGGGAATTATTAGTGCATCAAGTCTTCCGCTTATTCCGTAAATGGGCGAAAGAAATGAAGGTTCGATTTTTATCTGACTGTGTTTGCGTTCCTTAAATATTTTTAGAAGATTAGGGTAATGAACACTAAGTACTTCATTAATTATATTATTTATACCCTCTGCCCCAATAGAACAGGCTTTCAGGGGACTCTCCTTAATGAGCTCCAATAATGCTTTTGCAGGATTTATATCTGCATTTAGTATAAGCTTATCCATCAATCCATTTACTAATGTACCTTTAAATGCTCCTTCACCGATTATGTGTGGAATAAGTTTTCTTACAAAGTATATATTCGGATTTGAAGAGTAACTCAAAAAACATTCTGCGATTTCTGATGCTTCAATCAAAAAGTCAGGGTCAATCACTATTTGTGATGTGTTTGTTGAGGTGTAAAAATGTTTTTCTTTATTATATGATTTTATTCTCAGTATCCTCAGTGTTTGATACCGTTTTAGATTCTTGTACAGTATCTTGAAATCATCAAAATGAAAACTGTATATCCGTAATGAGAAACGAAAATCTTCGTCTATACTATCGCATAGCATTGAAAAATTATCCTTACCTGCTTCTTCTGTATTAAGATGAGATATACTTAAGACAACACATTTAATTGAATCCAAATACTCTTCTGTTGTTTCAATATCTTTGGGCTTAATAACGGGAGTGTGTTTTTCAATAATTATTCCTAACGCATCAGGAACCGGTGTATTAGAAAATTCAAACGTTAATAACGAAAGCTCGCTTACTAACGCTAACAAATCACCTTTCTTGAATTCAATTTTCTTATTGATTACTCTGTAAATGAAATTTCTTATTCTGTTTATTCTATCGCAAACTGTTTGCTCAATCTCGTGAACTGAACATACATATTCAATACGAGCTTGAAGACCATAAAAAAATATATCTTCTTTATTAGTTAATTCTGAAAAGATACGTTTATATGTTCTTTTTAAGGCAATGACTTTATCGAGTAGCAATGATTTATCGTTTACAACTGAATTAATTTCCTCATAAATGTTAAGAGATATTTCTTCAGACAATAAATTCATTATTTTAAACCTGCTATTGTTTTGTGGGTAATCTTTGTAACAAAATAATCTATCAGTTCTAAAATAAAAGTGCAATACTACATAACTTAAGATAATACCTATATTTGTGAATTATAAGTTGGCATATTCAGCCGGTCAAATTTACTAACAATTGTCCTTTTATCATATAAATTTTATAATAATTCAACTAAATTATATGATATATAATAAAATATGATAGAAAAAATCGAAAATATTAAGAAAGACATCACTGAATATGGTAAGCAAATAATAGATTCAGAATCTCTCGAAAGTTTTAGGTTGAAATATCTTAGCAGAAAAGGTTTACTTAACGATCTTTTTGAGGATTTTAAAAATGTCGATAAAACACAGAAGGGTGCAGTAGGCAAGGCTTTAAACGAACTGAAATCAATTGCTCAGACTCTTTTTGATGAAAAGTATGAACAAATACAGAATACCAAATCAAAATCTGAAAATTTTATAGATAATACTCTGCCCGGTAGGACGTTTAATATTGGTTCAAAACACCTGATCTCTCAAGCATTAGAGGATATTACTAATATTTTCAAGAGCATAGGATTCAAAGTTGCTGATGGTTATGAAATTGAGGACGAATACCATAATTTTGATGCACTGAATACTCCAGACTACCATCCTTCAAGAGACATGCAAGACACATTTTATCTAAAAAGTGATGGTAAAGACAAGTGTTACTTATTAAGAACTCAGACATCACCGGCTCAAGTTCATATAATGAAATCACAAAAACCTCCCCTGAGAGTAGTTATCCCGGGGAAATGTTACAGAAATGAAGCTATTAGTGCAAGATCATTATCTATGTTTCATCAAGTCGAGGGATTATACGTTGATAAAGACGTGACATTCAGAGAACTTAAAGGAACACTTGATTTCTTTGCTAAGGAATTTTTTGGCAAAGATCTTAAAACAAGGCTAAGACCTAGTTACTTTCCATTCACAGAACCCTCTGCGGAAATGGACGTTGAATGTTATTTGTGTAAAGGGAAGGGTTGCAGGATTTGTAAATATACAGGGTGGCTCGAAATTCTTGGTTGTGGTATGGTTGACCCTAATGTATTTGAAAATGTTGGCTATGACCCTGAAGAATTTACAGGCTTTGCTTTTGGAATGGGTATTGAAAGGACGCTTATGATTAGGCATGGTGTCCCGGATATCAGAATGTTTTACGAAAATGATATTAGATTTTTAAAGCAATTCTAATTATTAAATACAGGAGTAAATCAAATGAAAAATCTTTTTGCTGTCATTATCGGAATCTTGTTTGTTTCCGTTGTCGTTATTGGCTGTAATAAAACTGAAGAAGTAAAGAAAACTGATACACAGAAAAGCCAGACGACTCAAACAGAAGTAAAAAAAGATAGTATAAAAACAGAATCAGCAGATACTGTTAAGAAAGGGGATACCAAAAAAATGGATTACGTAAAATTTGAAACAACAATGGGTAATTTTAAAATGAAGCTTTATAGTGATAAAGCACCTATTACAACAGATAATTTCAGAAACCTCGTTGAAAAAGGATTCTACGACGGGATTATTTTCCACAGAGTCATTGACGGTTTCATGATTCAGGGTGGTGATCCGTCAGGTACCGGACGTGGTGGCTCGGGGAAAACTATTCCTGATGAATTCGGTCCTGGTTTGAAGCATAGCAAAAAGGGGATTTTCTCAATGGCTAATGCAGGTCCTAATACGGGAACTTCACAGTTCTTTATTACACTTGCACCAACACCGCATCTTGACGGAAAACATGCAATTTTTGGTGAAGTTGTTGAAGGTATGGATGTAGTAGAAAAAATCGGTAAAACAAAAACTGGTGCTCAAGACAGACCTGTGACTGAAGTTAAAATGTCAAAAGTATATATGGTCGAAGATTAATTTATGAATTGTATAATCTAATTTTTAGTCCCCGGCTATATACCCGGGGATTTATTTTTTAAAATTAATCTTATCAGAGTTCTCCAATATCTTCGTTCCAGAGTCTGGGATTTGATTCTATGAATTCTGACATAAGCTTTATGCATTCATCGCTTTCAAGGTCAATGACATCAACACCATGGGCGCGCATAAACTCAGGTCCGCCTGGAAATGTCTTCGATTCACCAACAATTACTTTTTTAATACCAAACTGTACAACCGCTCCTGAGCAAAGATAACAGGGCATTAATGTTGAATAAAGTACTGTGTCTTTGTAACTTCCTACTCTTCCGGCATTCTCAAGACAATCTATTTCAGCATGTAGTGTTGGGCTTCCTTTTTGTACACGCTGATTGTGACCTCTGCCAATAATTTTTCCATTCTTTACAAGAACAGAGCCAATTGGAATGCCGCCTTCAGAAAGTCCCTTTTTAGCTTCTTCTATAGCAGCTAACATGAATTCATCCATAGTATTTGATTTTTTATGAAAATTAGTTTATTATTTCTTCAGGTATCTTTGTTTTACCCCAGTTTTTATTAGGATGATTACCCATAGTAAATTCCAGAGTCCCTCCATCCGTTATATCTTTGTGAGTGATGTAGCTTTTCAAGTATTCTTTACCATTAAGCATTGCACTTTGAATATATATATTGTCTTTCTTGGTATTTATAGTTTTTATCGTGAATTTGTTTCCATTATACAAATTAATAACTGCTTTTTCAAGCTGGGGTGAACCAATACAGTAAATACCGTTTGCCGGATTAAGTGGATAGAATCCCATTGAACTCATTATGTACCAAGCTGATATTTGTCCGCAATCTTCATTACCCGAATATCCTGATGGCAAAACAGTATACTGGTCGTTCATAACTTTTGCACTATAATATTGTGCTTTCCATGGCTCATTAACAAAATTATACATATAAATTATATGCTGACTTGGTTCATTGCCGTGAGCATATTGTCCAATAAATCCGGAGGCATTACCGTTAACATCTTCAGGTCTTGCATCTAATGTAAAAAATTTATCAAGTTTTTGAGAGACTTCTCTTTCTCCGCCTAAAAGGTCAATAAATTTATAAACATCATGTGGTACATACCACAAGTACTGCCAACCGTTTCCTTCCGTGAAAGGATAACCGCCGTTACCTCCGTATTTTAGAGGATCAAATGGTTCAATCCAGTTCCCTTTATTGTCTTTAGCTCGAAAGAATCCAATTGATTTATCAAAAAGATTATAATAACTTTTCGAACGATTTAAAAAGAATTTGTAATCATCAATTCTTCCAAGAGATTGTGCCATTTGAGAGATACACCAGTCGTTATAAGCTATTTCAAGAGTTATAGAAACGGATTGTGTTTGTAAATTTTCGGGGAAAAATCCGTATTCATTTAGCATATTAAATGGAGAATTTTTATGAGGGGTAGTTGAAGAAGCTCTTATAGCATCATATGCATAATCCCAGTCAACTTCTTCAATTCCTTTGAAGTATGCGTCAACAATCACAGGTATTGCATGATTTCCAATCATACAATATGTCTCCTCACCCCATAGTTGCCAAATAGGAAGGTAGCCATAATCACGGTATTGTCTGAGCATAGAATTTATAAAATCAGCACTTCTCTTTCTTTGAACAATTGTGTATAAAGGATGTGCTGCTCTATAAGTATCCCACAGTGAAAACGTACTATAATGAAATCCATCAGATGCCTTCGCAATTTCAAAGTTATGATTTAAATAATTACTATCAACATCAGCAATATTATTTGGTTGAATGAAAGCATGATATAATCCTGTATAGAAAATAGTTTTTTGATTTTGCGTTCCTTCAATATCAATGCAAGAAAGTTCTTTGTCCCAAGCGGTTTTAGCATCAACCTTTATTTTGTCAAAATTAAAATCTATTATTTCGGTGATCAGGTTCTTGCGAGCTCCTTCAAGATTTACCGAAGATAGTCCGATTTTAACAAATAGAGGCTCTGAATTGTCATTGTTAAAAATAAGATTGAGCTTTAAATTTGAACCATTTCCAAATTTTACATTTTCGTATATGTTATTCCCTGCTTTAATTACACTTTCGGTAAAAGCTCTTGAAAATTCTGCTCTGAAATAAACCTTCCGAAGCCTTGCCCAGCCTGTTATAATTCTATAACCTTCTATGGTTTTGTTGTCAATGATTCGTAATTGTGAAGAAATTATATTACACGACCAGTATGGTCTCTTTTTATCCATAGAGTGAAACAAATCAACAATAAGGTTATACGGTTTCTTTTCAGGAAAAGTGTATTTATGCATTCCACAATGTGCAGTTACCGTAAACTCACTTTTGATTCCGTTGTCAAGAACTACACTATAATATCCCGGTGTTCCTGCCTCATTAGTATGTTTATATGTTGAACCGTACCCTCTTACTGAATCATTCCCGGGTTCCCACATCAATTCTCCATAATACGGCATAAATAGAAAATCAAATAAATCCGCTACCCCAGTTCCATTGAGATGCGTATGGCTGAAACCAACTATAGTGTTATCATTGTAATCATATCCGCTGCAGGGATCTTCAGGATTTTCTCTTGTATCGGGACTTAATTGGACTAATCCAAATGGATAAACAGCACCTGGGAAATTACTTCCGGATAGACTATGATTATCAATCGATCCAGTTCCTATAAATACATTCACGTATTTCGAATTACCAGTTTGAGAATATAAACTACATGAAGGTATTCCAAAAATTAACAAAAGTATTAATTGTTTTAACATATTCAACTAATGTTTAATCTAATTAAAAATTTTTACTGATTTTTACATAAAGTTCAGAATTAAGAATGTTATTTAAAAGTATATAATTTGTGCATTATTTCTTTATTTTGTTTTTTCATGTAATTATTAAAGTTAATAATATTTATATTTTTTCAGAATTCGGTCAATTAAAGTATAAAATTTATTAGAATTTCATTATTTTATCACAATTTTATATTGATTATATTAAGTGTTACACTTAAAAATACATGAAAATAGCTTTATTAACAGGCGGTTTATCATCAGAACGTGAAGTTTCTTTATCGTCGGGCAGAGGAATTCTTAAAGGATTGAGAGAATTAGGGCATAATGTTGTTGTGATAGATCCGATATACGGAGATACTATGATTGATGAGGATTTAGTTTTTAAGGATAAAGTGTCGAAAGAGTATCCAACTCTAGAGAAAATAAGGAAATTACAAAAAGAAAGTTCGCATAAATTAATTGACTGTATAAATTCTGAGTTATTTAATGATATCGATTTGGTCTTTATTGGTTTGCACGGAAAATTTGGAGAAGACGGTAAGATACAGACTCTGCTCGAGTTAAAAGGTCTAAAATATACAGGTTCAGGAATACAATCTTCGGCTGTTGCGATGGATAAAGATTTATCGAAATTGGTATTTGAAAAGAATAATATTCTTACTCCTGACTGGTTGGCTCTTTATAGCGAAAATAATGTTAAATATAATGATTGCATTAATCTATTAGGAAATCCGATTGTTATTAAACCAAATGATGAAGGTAGTACTGTAGGGCTTACTATTGCTAAAAATGTCAAAGAGTTTTTTTCTGGAATTAAAACAGCTTTTACGTACTCTGAAAAAGTACTTCTTGAAAGATACATTAAAGGAAGGGAGTTAACCGTTTCAATTATTGATGGTGAACCATATCCGGTCATAGAGATTGTACCTCATAAAGGTTTTTATGATTATGAGCATAAGTATTCTAAGGGTATGTCAACATACGTTTGTCCTGCTGTTATTCCGGAAGAAGTTGCAGATAAAGCAAAAAATCTGGCATTAATAGCGTACAATGCTTTGAATTGTAGAGTGTATGCTAGGGTCGATTTTTTGTTAACAGAAGAAAAAGATCTTTATTGTTTAGAAGTCAATACTCTTCCGGGTATGACAGAACTGTCTCTTGTTCCGATGGCTGCTAAAGCAATGAAAATGGATTTTAATAATCTGATAAAGAAGCTAATAGATTCATCTTTTAGAAAATATGATTAGAAAGAATGATGACAATATTTTCATCAGTGTATTAAGGTTTATTAAATATAATAAGTTAATCACTTTATTTATATCAGTTGGCCTATTTATGATTATTTATATAATCTTTTCTGATAAAGGAATATTAACTAAGATGAAGTTTCAAAAAGATAAGCAGAGTATAGATAAGCAAGTTACCGAGAAAAAACAAGAACAGGATTCACTTAGAAAGGTTATTGATTCTTTGACTAATTCAAATGATATGATTGAGAAAATAGCAAGAGAAAGGTATTTTATGTCCAAAGAGGGCGAAATAATATACAAAGTTGAACAAGATACCAATGACACAAAATAAGAAAACAATACTATCTGGAATGAGACCCTCAGGTAAACTGCACATAGGACATTATGTCGGTGCGCTTGAAAATTGGGTTGAGCTTCAGAATTATTATAAGAATTATCATTTAATTGCTGATTATCATACACTTACAACGAGTCTAAATACAGCTGATGTATTTGATGATTCAATTGAAATGGCAATAGATTGGATAGCATCAGGTATCGATCCTGAAAAATCTCCTATTTTCAGGCAATCACAAGTTAAACAACATACTGAATTATTTCTGATATTCTCTATGCTGATTACTAAGGCAAGGTTGGAGAAGAATCCGACTTTAAAAGAACAAATAAAAGATTTAAACTTGCAGACAATTGCTTATGGTCATCTTGGATATCCGGTACTGCAGGCCGCTGATATTTTGCTGTATAAGGGTGATGTTGTGCCGGTCGGTGAAGATCAAGTACCTCATGTGGAAATTACAAGACAAATTGCAAGCAATTTTAATGAGAATTTCAAAAATTCAGACGGCAATTCAATATTTCCTATACCTGAACCGAAAGTTACTCAATTTGCAAGACTTCCCGGTTTAGACGGTAAAGCAAAAATGAGTAAGTCTCTGAATAATACAATATTGCTTTCAGATAATGAAGATTCCATAAAATCAAAGATGAAAAAGGCGTTTACCGATCCAAATAAGCTTAGAAAAGGAGATAAAGGCAATCCGGATATTTGTCTTGTTTATACTTACCATAGGAAATTCAACCCATCGGAAATATCTGAAATAAGGACTGGGTGCAAGACCGGAGCTTTGGGTTGTTTTGATTGCAAAATGAAAGTTTCAAGAGCTATTTCAGATTATTTTCTGCCACTCAGAGAAAAAAGAATTGTTCTTGAAAAGAACAAAAACAGTGTACTTGAAGTATTAATAGAAGGCGAAAGAAAAGCACGATTAATAGCAGAAAATACGATGCAGGAAGTCCGAAGATCCATGAAGTTAGGTTAAAATAAAATAAATTTAATAGCAAAATTGTTATCATCAGACAAAAAAGATAAAGCTAAACAAGATCGTTTAAAAGAAAACGGTGAAATCCCCAAACATATAGCAATCATTATGGATGGAAACGGAAGATGGGCTAAAGGCCTTGGTTATACAAGGGCTTTTGGACATAGGGAGGGCGTTAACTCGGTTAGAGATATAGTTGAAGCTTGCGGACAGCTTGGAGTAAAATTCTTAACATTATACACATTTTCAACTGAAAACTGGAAACGGCCTAAATCGGAAGTTACCATACTAATGAAACTTCTTATTAAAGGATTAAGGGATGAAGCGGACAGGCTACATAAAAATAACATAAAACTTATTGCATCTGGAAATCTTGATAAACTACCGGAAAAGGTGTACGAAGAGCTAAAAGATGCAATGGAGAAGACTAAGAACAATAAAAAGATGACTTTAAATCTAGCTCTTAGCTACAGTGGTAGGTGGGATATTTTAAATGCAATAAAAGATCTTTTTAATGATTGTAAATCAGGAAAAATTAACAAGGAAGATATTGATGAAAAGCTCTTTTCGGATTATTTAGTAACAAAGAATATTCCGGATCCTGATTTGATGATCAGAACGGGAGGAGAGTACAGAATCAGTAATTTTCTTCTATGGCAGCTCGCTTACACAGAAATTTATATTGATAATATATTTTGGCCACAGTTCAGGAGAGAAAGTCTTTATAAAGCTATTGAAGTATATCAGAAAAGAGAAAGAAGATTTGGAATGGTAAGTGAACAAATTAAAAAGTAATTTAAATTAGAAATGACAAGAATTAACAAATATTTATATCTTTTTGCGATTATCGCAATATTTACAGCATTTAATATCAAATTATATTCTCAGAACTTTGAAACAACTTATAAGATTGCAAACATCTCGGTTAGAGGAAACAATGTATACGATTCAAGAACGATAATTGCTTACTCAGGTCTTAAAGAAAATATGGAAATTGCAATCCCTTCTGATGAAACTCGTGAAGCAATTAGAAGATTGTGGAAACTCGGATTGTTTTCGAATGTTGCATTGAATGTAGATAAAAAATTTGGTAGAGATGCCTATTTAGTCTTTGAGGTTGAAGAACTTCCACGAATAGAAAATATTGAAATAATTGGCAATGATCATTTTTCCGAATCTGAAGTAAAAGAAAAAATAGGTTTAAATGCAGGTGAAGTCGTGTCAGAGCAGAAATTAAAAGATGTTGAGTATAATTTAGGTCTAAATTATGCCGAAGATGGATTTGCATTGGCGGAAATAAAAATTGACAAGCTAATATCAGCTAACAATGAGGCAAGAATAAGAATTAAAATAAATGAGGGGAAAAAGCTTACAGTAAGGAAAATCGAATTTGAGGGTAATGTGGATGTTTCTGATGATGATTTGTATAAAGCTTTAGAAAACACATCTGAGAAAGTATGGTGGAAATTTTGGGAAGGTGCTGGATTTGACAAGGAAAAGTTGGAAGAAGATAAAAAATTAGTAGTTGAATACTACAAAGAACTTGGTTATAAAGATGCAGAAGTTGTAGACTCAGATTTTAAACTTTCACCCGATAAGGAAGATGTTTTTCTTATTATTAGAGTCAGGGAAGGAAGAAAATTTAAAATTAATAATATTACTATCGAGGGAAATAAAATTTATACGGATGATGCCCTTCTTCTTAGACTGGATATGAAAAAAGGTGATGTTTATAATATGAAAAAGTTCTCTCAAAATCTTTATGGTAATGAAGCAGAAACCGATGTGAGTTCATTATACCTTGATAATGGTTACCTCGGTTTTCAAGCTGACGTGAGCGATAAGACAGTGGGGCTTGATAGGGTTGACATAAACATTAAAATTACAGAAAATAATCAGTACAAACTTGGTCTTATAAGCTTTGAAGGTAATGACAAGACTAAGGACAAAGTACTTCGACGAGAACTATATACAATACCGGGCGAGTTTTTCAACAGGGGAAATGTTAAAAGAAGTATGCAGCAGCTTAATGCACTAAACTATTTCAACCCTGAAAAATTAAATCAGGATATTAGTCTTGCAAATGATTCAACAGTAAACATAAAATACATCGTTGCAGAAAGGTCATCTGATCAGTTTAACGCATCTATTGGATATAGCGGTTCATTTGGCATAACAGGCGCCTTAGGTCTGACTTTCAATAACTTTGATATAATGGAACCATTTTCGGGTGGAGGAGGTCAAGCACTTAACTTCTCATGGCAGTTCGGCGAAGCAGGGACTTATAGAACATTTTCGATTGGGCTTACAGAGCCGTGGTTTTTAAACACACCTACTTTACTCGGCTTCAATGTATTTGATTCCAGAACAAGATATACTTATGACGTACAAGAAACTGGTGGAATAGTTAATATTGGAAGAAGGTTTAAATGGCCTGATGACTTCTTCCGTGGTGACTGGGCAGTGAAATATCAGGAAACGAACGTTCTTGACGGAGGGGGCTATTACCAGACGGGTCGCAGAAATCAGTTCAGTTTAAGACAAATTATTTCGAGATCTACAGTTTTTGATCCTGTATATCCTTTAAACGGTACTAAGTTTTCAAACACAACAGAATTGTCAGGCGGACCATTTCTTCCGGGTAATACAGAATTCTTAAAAAATATTTTCACTGCAGAAACTTATACTCCCTTAATAAGAAATACTAAGCTGGTTTTGTATTCTACATTTAATTTTTATTATGTTAATCCACTAAGCGATGACAAATACCTACCTCCAACTGAATTGTTCTATATGGGGGGTAATGGTCTAGCTTATAACACGATACCTTTAAGAGGATACGAAGACAGAGCTGTCGGTCCGCGCAATTCTGTCGGTAATTCAATCGGAGGAAAAGTTTCTCTTAAATACGGCGTAGAAATTCGATATCCGCTTTCATTAGATCCGTTCCCAATATTTGTTCTGGCATTTGCTGAAGCTGGTAATGTTTGGTCTGATTTTGCTAAAGTTGATCCGTTTGAATTAAAAAGATCTGTTGGCTTTGGTACAAGACTGATGCTTCCAGCAGTGGGATTGATAGGATTTGACTTCGGTTACGGATTCGATAGAAAATCAGTTGACGGAGAAAACCCAAGTCTTTTATTCCACTTCCAGTTCGGAAGAGGATTTTAGTTATAAAGAGTTTTAAATTTTTATTAATAAATTAAATTATCCAAGGAGAAATTTTTTGAAAAAGAATCATTTAAAGTTAGCAGCTTTATTATTCGTGTTTATTACTTTTACGGGTGTTGCCATCGCTCAGAATATAAAAGTCGGTTATGTAGATAGTGAAGTGATATTAAAACAGCTTCCAGAATCGCAAAAAGTACTTGCAGAACTTGAAAGCCTTAAAAAACTATACATTGATACAGTTCAGGCTAAGGAAAAAGATCTCAAGACGAATGCAGAATCTTTTAAGACAAGATATGAAGAAGCTCAGAAATCAGTTGAATCAGGACAGGTAAAGTCTGAAGCAGATCTTAAAAAACTAAATGAAGAAATGCAAGGACTTCAAAAGAGTCTACAGGATGAGGATGAGGCATTAACGATTTATAAACAAAAAGTTCAGGAAGAGCTTTTGCAAAAGCAGAACGAGATGTTCAAACCGATTAAGGAAAAGATAACCAAAGCAATTGAAAATGTAGCAAAAGAATTGAAAATCAATTTCGTATTTGATAAGGCTGATGGTACCCTGATATACGGTGATAAAGAATATGATATAACATTCAAGGTCCTTGATAAATTAAAGTAATTTTAAATATTATGTTCCTTAAATTGAAATTAATTAATATCAGAACCGCTTTAGTTTTTATTTTATTCGTCCTTCTTGTTAGTACGGGCATGTCTTATTCTCAGACAAAAGTCGGATATATTGACTCGAAAAAGATTATAGATAACATGCAGGAAGCAAAAGATGCAAAGCTAAAGCTCGATAACCTTGTTCAGGAATGGCAGAAACAGCTGAATGATCTAAATGATAGTCTCAAAAACACAAAAGATGAATTTGAAAAGAAAAAGTTAATACTCTCGGAACAGTTGAAACAGCAGTATGAGAAAACAATAAAAGATCTTGAAACTAATGCATCGAATTTTAAAGTGCAGAAGTTTGGTGAAGGAGGGGAGTATTTTCAAAAGCAGATAGAGTTCATGAAGCCAGTTCAGGATAGAATATTTAAAGCTATTGAAACGGTTGCAAAGAAAGAGGATTTCGATTATGTTTTTGACAGGAACAGCGATTTGTTGTTATTATACGTCAATGAAAAATATGATGTGACAGTCAAAGTTCAAAGAATTGTTGAAGGTAAAGACCAGTGAAGTTATCTGAAATTGCAAATATAATTGGCGCAGATTTAACAGGAAATCCTGAACTTGAGATACGAGGACCCGGTAAGATTGAAACATCAAGTATTGATCAAATAACTTTTATCTCAAATCCTTTGTATAAGAGACATTACAAAACAACAAAAGCTGGTGCTATTATTGTATCAAAGGATTTTGTATTTCCAACAAACAGGGATGATATATCTATACTTAAAGTTAAAGATCCGTACTTCGCTTTCGTAAAACTGTTAGAATTATTTGAAGTTAAGAGAATTAAAAACGTTGGGATCTCTTCGAGTAGTGTAATTGCAGAAGGAGTCGTTGTTGGTAAAGATGTTTACATAGATGATTTCGTTAAGATTGGTGTAAATACTGTAATAGGGGAAAATACCGAAATACATTCTAATGTTTCAATCGGATTTGATGTTGTAATTGGAAATAATTGTGTAATAGAAAGTAACGTTTCTATTTATAACGGTAGTATATTAGGAAACAATGTAACAGTTCATTCTGGAACAGTTGTAGGAAGCGACGGATTTGGATTTGCGAAAGATGATAAAGGAACGTTTAAGAAAATATTGCAAAGCGGTATCGTAAAAATTGAAGATGAAGTTGAAATAGGAAGCAACTGCACTATTGACAGAGCTACAATCGGCGAAACGATTCTACGCAGAGGTGTTAAGCTTGATAACCAAATACAGATTGCTCATAATGTTGAAATTGACGAAGATACTGTTATTGCAGCGCAGGTTGGTATAGCAGGTTCAACCAAGATAGGGAAAAGATGCATGATAGGAGGTCAGGCCGGAATTGTCGGACACTTGACAATTTGTGATGATGTAATAATCGGTGCCTCAGTTGGTGTAGCCAAATCTATTACACAACCGGGTGTTTATACAGGATACAGAAGTAAGCCAATGAGGGAAGCATTAAAAGATGAAGTAAACATTAAAGAAATACCAAAATTAAAAGAGCGAATCAAAAAATTAGAAGATAAGAATAAATAGAAATGCTGATAAAACAAAGAACTATTCAAAATAGTGCATCCTTATCCGGAGTTGGTCTGCATACCGGCAATAAATCAAAGATGACATTTAAACCGGCTCCTGAAAATTACGGAATAAAGTTTAAGAGAATTGATCTCGAAAATTCACCGGAGATTCCTGCAGACATAGATCATGTTATTGATATTTCAAGAGGCACAACGATTGCTAAAGAAGGGGTAGAAATTCATACTGTGGAACATGTTCTCTCCGCAATTATGGGATGCGAGATTGATAATATTATCGTTGAACTTGATACTAATGAACCTCCGGTTATGGATGGAAGTGCAAAAGATTACGTTAAAACACTTCATAATGCAGGAATAATAGAGCAGGATGCCGACAGGGATTATCTTGTAATTGAGGATACAGTTCATTACCATACAGATGATGGTTTTGTTGATATTGTTGCTTTGCCTCTTAAAAACGACTTCAGAATTACTGTAATGATTGATTTCTTGAATCCCGCACTTGGTTCTCAACATTCAGGATTGTTTAATCTGAAAGAAGAATTCGAGAAAGAATTTGCACCTGCGAGAACATTCTGTTTTCTTAAAGAAATTGAAATGCTTGTTGACAATAATCTTATAAAAGGCGGATCGATTGATAATGCAGTCGTAATTGTTGACAAAGAATTTACGGATGATGAATTTGTAAAGATCAAGAAGAAACTCAATCTTGATCCTAAAATAACCATAGGTAAATCTGGGATATTAAATGATACCCATTTAAGGTTCAAGAATGAACCCGCAAGGCACAAGATACTTGACATGATAGGCGATCTTGCATTAATCGGTGCTCCGATTAAGGGACAAATATTAGCTGCACGTCCCGGTCATAAAGCTAACGTGGAGTTTACAAAAATGCTTCGTAAATTATATTTACAGAACAAAAGGGTGAAGAAATTTCAAATGCTAAAGTCTTCGAATGGTGTGCTTGATATTGAAGCAATTATGAAAATACTTCCTCATAGATATCCTTTTCTTCTTATTGACAGAATTCTTGATTTAGATGCAGAGAATAATAAAATTGTCGGGTTAAAGAATGTTACTTTTAACGAACCTTTTTTTGCTGGACATTTTCCTGTTAAACCGATTATGCCAGGAGTGCTTATTGTAGAAGCAATGGCACAGTGCGGAGGTGTATTGCTAATGCATACTATGGATGATATTGATGGTAAACTCGCATTTTTTACATCAATGGATAATGTGAAATTTAAGAAGCAGGTTATTCCTGGTGATCAACTTATCTTTGAGATGGAAATCCTATCATACAGAAGAGGATTTTGTAAATTAAAGGGAAAAGCCTTCAAAAGTTTTGTGGGAGGAGAACTTGCCGCTGAGGGTGAGTTTTCTGTAGCTCTGGTTGATAAACCAAAAATTGAAAATTAGAAAATATTAATATACTAAAATGAGAATCAATGATTCTCATTTTAGTATTAAATTAATTTGTATGTATTTAAATATCACTAAGAGCTTCAACTCCCGGTAGTTTCTTACCTTCAAGGAATTCCAGCGAAGCTCCGCCGCCCGTTGAAACGTGAGATACTTCTTTTTCAAGACCTGCTTTAGCTATTGCAGCAGCAGAATCACCTCCTCCGATAATTGTTACAGCACCATTCTTTGTCGCTTCAGCTAGAGCATTTGCTACTTCAAATGTACCATTAGCGAACTTATCCATTTCAAAGACACCCATTGGTCCGTTCCAGACTATAGTTTTTGAGTTTAATATAGCTTCCTTATATTTATCTATGGTTTCCGGTCCGATGTCCATTCCCATCCATTCTTTATTATCGTCAGAGAATTTATCGAATGCAACAATTTTTGTTTTTGCTGAGTTATCGAATTTATCAGCAATTACTATGTCAGATGGGAGAAGAAATTCTTTACCCGATGTCTTTACTTTTTCAAGTACTTCTTTGGCAAGCTCTACTTTATCTTCTTCGAGGATAGATTTCCCGATTTCAAGTCCCATGGCTTTGTAGAATGTGAACATCATACCTCCGCCTATGAGTATCTTGTCTGCAATCTTTAATAGATTATCAAGTACATCAATCTTACCGGATATCTTTGAACCCCCAAGAATAGCACAGAGTGGGCGTTTAGGATTATCAATTGCTGATGCCAGATATTTTAGTTCTTTTTCCATAAGATATCCTGCTGCACATTGTTTAATAAAGTGTGTAATCCCTTCTGTAGAGGCATGTGCACGGTGAGCGGTCCCAAAAGCATCGTTGACATATATGTCACCAAAAGACGCAAGTTTTTCTGCAAATTCAGGGACGTTCTTTTCTTCATCCTTATAGAAACGAAGGTTCTCAATCAAAAGTATATCGCCTTCTTTCATATTATCTATTACTATCTTGTTATCAGGTCCTATACAATCATCTGAAAATAAAACTGGTTTGCCAAGTACTGATGCAAAGAATTCTGCAACTACGTTTAGTGAGTACTTAGGATTCTTTTCACCTTTTGGTCTTCCGAGGTGGCTCATAAGAATGCATTTACCTCCGTTTTTAGTAATCGCATTTATTGTTGCCAAACTTTCATTAATTCTTTTTGGGTCGGTTATTTTTCTGCTTTCATCAAGAGGAACGTTGAAATCTACGCGTACGAGAACTTTTTTCCCTTTGATCAGATTCCTTTCTATTAAGTTATCTAAAGTTAATTTAGCCATACAGTGTTATTTTGGTTTTATAAATGTTGAAATATTATTTATAAATGGTAAAAGAATAAAGGCAAAAAATATTTACTATAAACAAAAAAGGCACCAAATTGATTTGGTGCCTTTTATTCATTATTATAATCTTATTTTACAAGCAACATACGCTTCGTGTCTCTAAATGATTCTGACTCGAGGCGATAGAAGTAAACGCCACTAGCAAATTCATTTCCGTTAAAATCAACGGAATAGAAACCTGCAGACTTGATTTCATTCACGAGTGTTTTTACTTCTCTACCCAGAACATCGTATATTTTTAGAGAAACTAATCCTTGTTTGGGGATTGCAAAGTTAATTTTAGTAACAGGATTGAACGGATTGGGATAGTTTTGTGATAATGTGTAAATTATCGGTAATCCATTCTGATTATTGTTTATAATACCAACTAGTGGTGTCATTACTAAACATAAATTTGGTCTTGTTGATGCAGTGGAAGTTGCAGTCAAACTGCATCCTGTTCCATCATCAATATGGTTGTGTACTACAGTTCCCGTTTGCGATGAACCCTTTACCGTAGTATTTGAGGACCATGTTGTGTTATCAAAGCAAACTTCAATGAGTAGGTTACTGGTTCCGTTGAAATGAAACGGTATCTGCAGTTCTATGTATTGCAGACCTGTTCCTGACGGGATATAAGATGCAGAGGAATATACTTCTGTCCAGCCAGTATTAGTCCAAGATGAGATTGTTGAAGAAGTAATCATCTGCATTTTAATTGAGAAATTACTCATCGAAGGAGATCCTACAGTTAAAACATCAAAACCAATTTTTGATATCTGCCCCGCAATACCTCCGCCAGCGATAATTTCTGACGCTTTATAAAGCATTTGTGTTCTTGAATCTTCATATAAAGTATAGAAAGGATAACTTGTTGATGTAGTACCTGTTCCGATGCAAGAAGTTGCAATAGGAAGTCTCTTAAATGTTATATTATTTGTTTGTGTAGATGCCAGAGAATCAGTACTTGTATAAGCATAAACTCTCCATTGTCCGACAGTTGAATCTCCCATAGCTACTCCGATTCCTGAGAGAAGGGAATCCATACTGCCTATAGTTGTTGAAAGTACACTATCATACCCGCTATTATCAGATGTAAAGCGGAATTTAATGTTTGAAGGAGAACTAAAGTTTGGTGATGCATAGAACCATTTATATGTTGTTCCTGCTCCAGATCTATTCCAGTTTATCTTTAGCGGAGCTGAGCTGCCAGACTGTGTTTCTATTCTTGCATTATTTATAGGACTAACGAGCGAGAATGCTGTTAGTGATGGCATAGTTCGCGTGAAAGTAATAGTTCTCGGACCGTTTGATGCTTTAAGAGAATCATTTGCAGGAGGATTATTCCTGAAAGCCCATACATCCCAAGAACCACTTATAGAACCACCCTGAGCAACTCCCAGGCTTGCCAAGTATGTATCAAGCTGGCCGAGTGAAACATCGAAAGGTTTTGTCGGAACAGCAATAGATAGCAATCTAACGGGTAAAGATGTTCCAAAGATCCATTTGTATGATGCTGCTGCCGTAGATGTATCCCAATTAAAAGTGTAAACGGTACTTGAACCGGGTATCGTTGTTACATTAACACCAGCATTAGGAGACTGTAAAGCAAATGTATTTAGAGGTCCTGAGTTCGGGTCGAAACCATCTACAAACATTACGCCTGTGTTTGCTGAATCAAGCCAGTCTTTAAGCCTTGTTGCAGGTGTCGTACCGTAGTTCCAGGAACGGTCAAATTTACCATAGTAATCTGTTTTGTCTGCAGCTGTACATGATGAGTACCCACCATGAAGCTGACCGACGACGCGTTTATTCTGGTCGTAAATTGGAGATCCGGATGAACCGCCTTCAGTAATTGCAATTTGTCCTGAACCCGGCATAGTCGTCCAAGAAACATGCCAGTGTGAACTGTCACCCGGGACTGTAGTTCCTAAATATGTTCTTGGAGTATAAGGTAACATAGCATAAGATATTTTCTTTACGTCACCTGCAGGGTGATGGATTCCGACGCCTCCGGTAGCGGGTACATTTGAACGACTCCAGCCATTGTAATAAACATTGTAACTTACAGGGGGTTTACTTGAAAGTTTAAGTAAAGCAAAATCTGAATGTGAGTTATTAGCGAGCAGAGTCGACCCATTTATTGAGAAAGTTGTTGGACCATCACCTCCGGGATTAGGACAAGTAGGAGCTTCATATTTGAATATGAAGACCCAGTTAGCAACATTTTGTCCTGAAATACAATGATTTGCTGTTAAGAAAAAGGGTGTTCCGTCAAATCTTGTATTATTGACCAAAGAACCAGTGCACCATCTTGAACCGCTGCCGTTAATAATCAAAGCAACCGCACGAATTTGTTCTCTGTAAGAGTCTCCGTCCGGACAGAATACATTTCGGTTGCAGGAACCTGAACCGCCGTAATCTTTAATCTGCATATAATTGAAAACATTTTTATATGCGTGAATAACAGATGATAAGTTTATTTCCGGGTCTCTCAAACCAAGGGGGGCATTATACTCGAGTATTATTTCTTCACCTATGCAAGGAGTTGTTGAAAAAATATTCGAGGGTTGGTTGTTAATTTCTGTATAAGCACCGAACACTTGGCTTTTATCCTTGCTGTAGATAAAGAAGGTAGAGCCTTTAGGCAAATTGAATTTATCGAAAATAAGGTTTATAGAAACAGCTTTCGGAGATCTAATCGCTAATCTCCAGACCTTGGTTCCATTAGGTAGAATATCTATTGTACCAGAATTTGCATAACCAAAGTTTACGTCAAAATTCTTCCCGAATCTTGGCGGTATATCTTTAAATTGTGATTCGAATGCGTCTTCTCTTAGCATTTTTTCAACATCAAAATCAGGCATGGTAAATGTTTCTATGTTAGCTTTCAATTGATAAGAGTTGCTGAGAGGTTTTCCTTCGACACTTATTTGAGCATTTGAAAAATTACTGATGCCGAATGCAAAAATTAATGTCAAAGAAACGAGTATTAGTTTCAATCTCATAATAAGGGAAATTAAATTAATAAATTTATTTAATATAATTAATTTGAATAATATAATATGTGAAAATGAGCATATCTTAATTAGTTTTAGTAATTGCAATAATAGAATTTAAACAATTTATACTGTATTAGTACTGTATTTATACTGTATTAGTACTGTATTAGATATGGATTAAAATATAATGTATAAAGAGATTGTGAAGTACCTAAAATATTATAAAAACAGTATATTAGGTGATATAACAAATAAAAAAGGTGCCGAACCCGGCACCTTTTTGGTATATAATGAAGACTTATGTTTTTATTTTATTAACATCATCTTTTTTATATCACTGAAACCGTTTGATTCAAGTTTATAGAAATAAACACCGCTTGAATATTCTGATGCGTTAAAATCAACAGTATAGTTTCCTGCAGATTTCACTTCATTAATGAGTGTTTTTACTTCTCTTCCAAGAATGTCGTAAATCTTTAACGATACTAATCCTTGTTTTGGAAGAGCAAAGTTGATTTTTGTCGTTGGATTAAACGGATTCGGATAGTTTTGTCTTAATGTGTAGTCTTGAGGTAACGATGTTCCAACAGGATTTACGCCCGTGGTTGTGTTTATTATCATACAAAGGTTCGGACGTGAAGATGCTGTGGATGTAGAGGTCAGAGTACATCCTGAAGATCCGTCAACATGGTTATGAATAACAGTTCCTGTTTGTGATGTACCTGCAACCGTAGTATTTGAGGACCATGTTGTGTTATCAAAGCATACTTCGATAAGCAGGTTACCTGTCCCGTTGTAGAAATAAGGAGTTGTTAAATTAATATACTGTAGACCTGTTCCTGCTGGATTATATGTTCCTGAAAAAACCGTTGTCCAGCCAGTAGTTGTCCATGATGTGATAGTGGAAGGAGTAATTGTCTGCATCTTCACGGAGAAGTTACTCATTTCGGGATCTCCAACAGATAATATTGTGAATCCGATTTTATTAATAAAACCAGCTGCACCTCCACCCGCAAGAATTTCAGATGATTTATATAACATCTGAGTTCTTGAATCTTCGTACAGAGTATAGAAAGGATAACTTGTAGAAGTTGTGCCTGTTCCGATACAAGCTGTAGTTTGAGAGATAATTTTAAATGACCTAATAGTAGTTGAGTCGCAGTTATGCTGAATAGAATTATCCTGAGCCCAAATGCAATAAAATATTGAATCGTTAACATTTACGTCCGAGATAGCAGAATTAAACGGAGCGCTGAAAATGGAACCGCTTGTGTTTAAAAGTTTAAACATCTTGATTCCTCCAGCGGGTGAATTCTTATACCATTTAACCCAAACTGAATCGATTCCAATATTATCGGTAACGTTTGCAGTAATGGTTGCAGGCCACTGAGTTTTTGGAACGTCCGGAATGGTAGTATGAGAAATAACGGGTTTATTAATATCTGTAGCTGCAGTAAATGTAAAATAGTTTGCAGGTGCTCCACCGGGCAGATATGTAACTCTGTTCATTGCATCCTGAGTCCTTATAAAATATCTGTAAACTGATGATGCCCCATTTCCCGGTATATTAGCAGTCCAGTTATTACCACCTGTGTTTGTCATAGTAACACTATCATAAGTTGTTGCTCTAGACCAGAATAGTTTGGTACCTGTAATAGCACTGCCTGAAGGACTGACAGTACAATTGACAATGTAAGGCCCTGTAAGGTTTTCAGTATTTGAAAGCGGTGTGTGTGCTATTGCGGGTCCATATGACAATTGATAAATTGAAGGATCGCCCATACAATTGTACATTTCGATGTATCTTTGCATCATTCCTGTTAAGCCTCCGAAGTGCTGAACCAAAAGAATCTTAGCTCTAACAAAGTTCTCGGCTGTTTTCTTCAGGTTTTCAGTGAATAAAGCTCTTCCGATTCGTCTTTCAAGAATATCATCTTCATCCCAATAAGAATTGACTGATGAGCCCCAAAAAACAGAACCTGCTTTCGGGCTTCTAATCCATGTTTCCGCAAAACATTCACCTGAAATATGATAAGAACCTGTAATACATGCAAATGAATAAACGAATGGAAATATTGTATTATTTAGTGCATTAACATTTGATTGCGAGAACGAAGGACCATCAGCCCATGACGTTTCAGAGCCGTGACCGGAATAAATAGCGAAAATTTTTCCCGAGTCTATAGACTGTGATACCTGGGCTGTAGTTGCACCGTAGTAAGACCAAAGCTTCGTGTTAACGGTAAAGCCGCCCGGAACAAAGAATGAATCAATAACAAAACTATGAGAGCCTTCGCTAATTGAGTGGTTATCGGTTGAAGCCATGAACACATTCTTTTTCCATAAGCTATTTACTCCATTTTCCATGTAAATGGATTTTGTAATTATATTGCCAAGTTGTGTCAGGTTTTGAATCGGGAATCTTCCGAGGAATGCATCTACGTACATATCGCCACCTTCAAGAAGTGCATAGTTCCAATCAGTGCTTGGACTTCCTGTACCTGTTCCTGTCCAGCAGGGGATTTTATCTATATCTCCGACAAGTAGAATGAACTCAGGTCTTGTTGAGATATTGTTATACAGATTCTGAATGTACGTTTTAATTGCAGAATTTGTAGTACCTGTTGCACCAGTATTTACAACAGTCACGTTGTAACCGAGCCCTTGTTTATGAGTTACGAAAGGAGAAAGACCGCTTTCGAATTCAGGTGCAGTTATTATTAAATAATTGTTTGTACCTTTTGCATTCTTGAATTCATAGTTAACAAAGTTTACGTCAAAGAACCCATCCATTGCGGGTCTTGGAGAGAAATCAAGATTTGAGGAGTACTGCAAATTAATTCTGAACTTACCCTGAATAGCAGCTTCCAATTTATTGGAAGAGGGATTGTATGTAAAAGGATATATTGTGACCATAACACCTTTTGCCCCGGCAATTACGAAAGGTTCAGATATTGTTGCAAATGGACCGTCCGAGCTGCCTTTAGAGCTGTAATAAGCCCTATCGATTGTAAATGGTCTATCTTCGAGTTTTTGTGTTTTCTCCCAAGGCATTTGAGCCGGGTATATTAAAGAACTCAGCTCTATAGTACTTTTATTTCTACTGAGAACGTTTAATCCGGGAGCGGATTCATTCTTGTTTATCAATAGAAAGAATGAAATTTGAGGCAGTTTAGGTTGTCCGACCTGTGATGTAAATCCATATTCAGGAATATCAAGAGAAGTAAATGTTTCATTACCGCCCCTGACTTCAGACATTATGTACTGCGGTAACGAATATTCTACTATGTAGTTATTACCGTCTTTTATCAATTTAACACCCTTCGGATACTCTTTTGAATATGTAAAGGAAGCAAACATTAAAATAAAAAGCGGGAAAATTAAATACTTAATAAATTTGTTCATAAGGAAATGTTTTTAGATTTGGAAATCCTATTAATTAAAATATAAAAGATGTATTGATTATTCAACCTTTAGCTTATCATTATGATATGAGATAATATCTACTATCCCGGGAAAATATATTCATAAAACTAATAATTTCTTTAATGATATTCTATTCAAAAATATTATTAAAAAATCTTAATAATTATTAATAATCTGAAAGAAATTATAAATAAAAAAGGGTGCTGAAACTGTTCAGCACCCTTATATTCAATAGTTTAACAAGTTTATTTAATTAACATCATTCTTTTTATATCAGTGAAATCATTTACCTGAAGCCTATAGAAATAAACACCGCTTGCAAATTCGGAGGCATTAAAATCTATAGTATAGCTGCCAGGGGATTTAACTTCATTAACGAGCGTTCTTATTTCTCTACCAAGAACGTCATAAATTTTAAGAGAAACTAATCCTTGTTTAGGCAAGTCGAAGTTAATCTTTGTTGAGGGATTAAACGGATTTGGATAATTCTGGCTTAATGAATAAACCTTCGGTATTGATACTCCAACCGGGTCTACACCTACTGCAGTATTGAACAGGAATGTAATATTCGGACGAGTTGCTGCCGTAGATGTGGCTGTCAGATTACATCCGGCACTATTATCAACGTGGTTGTGAACTACTGTACCGGTTTGAGATGTACCTGCTACCGTTGTGTTTGAAGACCATGTTTCATTGTTGAAACAAATTTCGATAAGCAGATTACCTGTTGCGTTATAATAATAAGGCGTAGTAAGGTTAATATACTGAAGTCCTGTACCCCCAGGAATGTATGAAGTAGAAGTATAAACTTCTGTCCATCCTGTTGTTGTCCATGTGGAAATAGATGAAGCAGAAATAGTCTGCATCTTTACCGAAAAACCGCTCATAGCAGGTGAGCCGAGAGTTAATATTGTAAATCCAATTTTATTAATGAATCCCGGAGATCCGCCTCCTGCGAGATATTCAGAAGACTTATAAAGCATTTGTGTTCTTGAGTCTTCATAAAGCGTATAGAACGGATAGCTGGTTGAAGTCGTTCCAGTTCCGATAATTGACCAGTTCTGTCCTACAGTAACATCGAATGAATCGATACAAGTAATTAGACCTCCTGCCGTATAAGATTTTAGTACAAACTTAGCTAAAGTACCGATAGGCATTGTGGGTTCTGCTGATAAATTGAATTGTTTGTTGAGAGAGTCATTGCAATTTATTAAACCGTAATGTAAGCTATCGCCTGCAATAGTAACACCGGACGTAAGAGAGAATAATCTTGCGCATACGCTTGTTGCATTCGATGAACCTGTGTTAAGTATAGGTATATTAAATTTTACCGTTTCACCCGGGTCGAATCTGCCGTTATTATTTCCTGCAGAATCAATAATTGAGAGCGAACCCATCTTAATAACCGGAGAATGTGCTGTGATACTAAAGTTGCTGGTCCATTCTGTTGAACTACCGGTTGCTGTTACTGTAAAGTCAACACTTCTGCCATCTGGTATATTTCCTGCTACTGTGTAAGCAAATGCATCTGTCTTAATAATTGATGAGTTTGCTGCTATATCTCCGTAGGTTTCAGTTGAGTCAGTCATAGTAATAAAAGGATCATTTTCTGTGACTTTCACAGAAACTCCGGTAGCTGTTGCCGAGCCGACGTTTTTAACTCTTAGTGCAAGTTTATTAGTTTCACTGAAGTCCATTAATCCGTTCCCGTTTCCGAGAGGAGGTGCATCGTTGATAGCAATAGAGTCTTTAATAACATAAGGACCCGACGGAGGTATAACCTGAACATTAGATTCATACCTGTAATAGTTTTGCTTTGTAACTACTACTGTTAAAAATTGTCCCGGAACTTGTGTTCCAGGAATTGTGATAGATACCGGTGAACCGGTTCCGGTTGCTGTTCCAAGTACACTTGTATCCTGAGAGATAGCGATGAATGAACCGGTATTAGCGGTAACACTGAATGTGTTTACACCTGATAAAATAACGTTAGCATGGTTAACAACTAAGTTCTGAGGAACTTCATAGAATAGATTCAAGAATGCATCGCCATGCATATGGAAAAGTCTGTATGTTACGAGTTTATTACTGGTGTTGTACGGCCATGATGATTGCTGCAGGAAATACTTTCCGGCAGCCATTCCGAATGCAGGTTTAACGTCTCTTGATGGCGGAGTTGTACCATAATCAGGCATAAAGTTTGGCCACATGTTATCATACATACCCCAGCAGTAAGTATCGTTTACGAAAGAGTATGATACTTCAGCAGGGCAAACCAAACCGAGAGCACCAGAGTTTTGATTGTTGTATTTATACCTGTAGAATACCTCGACGAAAGAGCCTTCGGACGGACAACCTGATGGATTATGATATGCTCCTGTCTGACAGTTGATCGAGTAAACGAATGTCAGGTCTGTATTAGTTAAACCGCTTATATTTGATGTCGAGTAAGATGGTTCTCCCCATCCTACGTACTCACCGTGATCTCTATGCTGTAAAAGGAAAGAACCCTGATTTATTGCATTATTAACCATCGTTGCTGTACCGCCATTCCATCCACCGAGTGAATCCGGTGTCATTGGAATGTATTTAAGGTTTCCGGCAGTTCCAAAATAGTTAATTACTGTGGAAGTATTAGTAGCTGTTGACCATGTTGTACTGGGAGTACCGGAATATACTTTATTTATTCTTGTCGGAGTCTTGCCCATACTTTTAAAGAATCCTCCAAGTACTTCAGAGCAAATCTGGAACCATCTTTCCGTCTGCCACCCTAATGCTGTTATAGGTTTACTGTAGAAGCTTGGATTAACAGGAGGATTTCTTTCATAATTTATATTCTTTGTTATGAGAGTCTGAAGTTGTGTATCATTGTTTCCGATAATCCTTGAAAAAACAATTTCCGGCATTTCGTCATTATTGACATCTGCATAATAATTATCGGATGCGAAGTTTGGATATCCCGAATCTGGCTGAAGTTTAGAAATTATACCGGTATTGCCCGATGGGTCAGTACTGTAATCAGCCATCAAACATACGGCAACGGGTTTTACAGCCCAGTTATTGTAAGCATTCACAACCCACGCTTTAATCCCTTCAACATTGTTGCCTCCAATTTGAGCAAGAGTAAATATCCCTGTTTTGATACCCTGTGCTGTTCTGAACTTTCTTAATGTATCAGCCCATGGAGCATAAATAGGATTGTTTGGAATGATAATTACATATTCATAACCATAAGCGTCTAACGGATTTTGCTTTGAGAAATCAATTCTAGGTAAAGACGAATAATTTGCTATAGCATCGCTAAGGATTGGTTCCCACCATCTGCTTCTGTACGAATCAATTCCAAAATGTCCGTTTCCCCCAATGAAATTAACTTCTACCTGAATATCTTTGTATACGGTTAATTCTTTGGTTGCAGGATTGTATTGGAATGGTGTGATACCGAGCATTACAACGTCTACACCGCGTATTTGCTGACGCTCTGAAAGTATAACGGGTGATTCCGGATAAAGACTGCTTTTGCCGTACACACTGAAATCTTTGTTATATTTCAGAGGAGTTGGGTCGTCGTCTTTTGGAATTACCGGTGCTGGAGCTATGTCAACATTTTTAATAATTTCAGTTCTTACTGAAATAATTCTGTAAGTTGCAGTTGCTCCCTGAGGAATAGCTATGTACCTACCTGTTCCCGCAAGGTCAGGTTTTCCCGCATCATTAGGAAGGAAAACACCTTCAATCTTTGCTGCTTTTAACGTTGAGCCATTTACGACAACGTCATCTAAATAAAGTTTTGTAACTGAAAAATTTACACTGACACCACTAGATTTCTGAGATGTTAATGTAAATCCGTTTGGTCCCCAATTATCTGAATAGCTAATTTGCTGAGAATATGCTGCTGAGCTTATTAACAGTAATGTGATAAAAAGGGAAATAAAGAGATTAAATTTTTTCATATATGTATAAATTTAAAATTGATAAGAATTTTAATGTTCGGAGAGAGATAATAAATTTCAACTATATTTATATTCAACACATATAATTATATATTTCAAAATTATGAAAATTAGTTTTAAAATTAAACTTATAATTGCATAGAATTGAAAAATAGTATTTTAAAGAAAAAATAAAGTTCCCTTTAAATGAACCATTAATTGAACCACTATTTAATTATCAAAAGGAAGTCATTCGAAAATTAGATTATAATTTAGGGTGTAAAACTTATTTGACTATAATAACAAAAAAGGCAGACGGTTAATCCGTCTGCCTTTTATATATAACTTTATAACTTTATTATTTGACCAACAGCATGCGTTTTACGTCCGAAAAATCATTTGCCTGAATGCGATAGAAATAAACACCGCTTGAGAATTCAGATGCATTAAAATCAACAGTATAGTTACCTGCCGATTTAACATCATTTACAAGTATTCTTACCTCTCTGCCGAGTACGTCATAAATCTTCAATGTGACAAGTCCCTGCTTTGGAATTGCAAAGTTTATCTTTGTTGAAGGATTAAACGGATTAGGATAATTCTGGCTCAATGAGTAAACGTTAGGTACGTTTGCACCTGATGGATTTACCCCAACAGCTGTGTTAATAACAAGACATACATTCGGTCGATTAGCCGCAGTAGATGTAGCAGTAAGGTTACAACCTGTTGAGTTGTCTACGTGATTGTGAACTACCGTACCAGTCTGAGAAGTTCCAGCCACTGTTGTATTCGATGACCAAGTTGTATTATTAAAACAGACCTCAACGAGAAGATTTCCCGTTCCGTTATAATAATAAGGTGTTGTTAAGGTTATGTACTGTAATCCTGTTCCTGCAGGTGAGTATGAAGAGGAAGTATATACTTCTGTCCATCCTGTCGTGGTCCATGAAGATATTGTGGATGAAGCAATAGTCTGCATCTTTACAGAGAATCCGTTCATTGCAGGGGAACCGACTGTTAATATAGTGAATCCAATCTTGTTGATGAATCCCGCTGCACCACCTCCTGCTATAATTTCTGAGGACTTGTAAAGCATCTGTGTTCTTGAGTCTTCGTAAAGCGTATAGAACGGATAGCTTGTAGATGATGTGCCCGTTCCTATACAAGCAGTGGCCTGAGCAATTATTTTAAACGTCCTGAGTGTAGTGGAATCTGTATTATGAGCAAGCGAATTATCTCTAGCAAATACACGGTAGAAAATTGAGTCATTAACGTTAACATCTGAATTGGCTGAATTGAATTGAGCAGCGAAATTATTCTCTCCGGTATTAAGAAGTTTAAACATTTTTATTCCGGTTACTGTACTATTTTTATACCATTTCACCCATACAGAGTCGAGTCCTATATTATCCGTTACTACTGCGGTTACTGTTGCAGGCCAGGTTGTTTTTGGAACATCTGCAATCGTTGTATGAGTTATGATGGGTTTTGATGTATCGGGTGATGCTGTAAATACGTTAAGTACAGCAGGAGCACCGGGAGGATTAGTTCCGACTCTGTCAGTGCTGTCGATTGCCTTAATGAAATACCTGTAAACAGCTGCTGTACCGTTTCCCGGAATTGAGGCGGACCAGTTATTTCCTGTGCCTTTTGTCATAACAACGCTGTCTGTGATATTAGTGTTGTTTCTTGACCAGAGAAGTTTTGCAGTAGAAACACCGGAAAGAACTGAAGTTACTTCTGAATTTATTAAACACGGACCCGTAAGGTTTTCAGTATTCGGCAGAGGCGTATGTGAGATCATCGGTCCTAAAGATTGGAATGCTGCATAAACATCAATAACACCTTTACCGTAATCGTTATTTTCAACTCCGCCAACGGGAAGCTGAACTGCCGTATTATAAAGAGCTTCGAGAATCTGTTTTCCGGTTAAGTTAGGTGCAACTTCTCTTAAAAGAGCAACAGCACCCACAATGTGCGGACATGCCATAGATGTACCTGACATAGTTGTATAACCACCGCCTCTTACTGAAGATCTTACATTCTCACCCGGAGCACAAACTTCGGGTTTTATTAATAATGAACCTGTTCCGCCGCATACTGAAGGTCCTCTTGAAGAGTATGAAGAAATTGGATAAGGAAACGACGAATTTCCATTTATACTTCCAACTGTGAAAGCATTTACTGAATTTGTGTTTATATTTTTTGGCTTTGTAATACTCGTTCCGCTCGGACCGCTGTTTCCGCAAGAGAAAACAACAGCAATACCTGCTGCTTCAAGAGCATCAAGAGTTGTTTTATAAATTCCTGAACATTCATTTGATACGTCCGGATCATACCATGAATTTCCTATAGCATCCGGCATGTCGCTGGTTGTACTTGCATTACTGTCTGGATTCATTGCCCACTGAAATGCTGCAATAGAATTGCTTGTGTGCGGTGATGAACAAATTGTTCTTGCTGCTATCCATTGTGCGTTAGGTGCAACTCCAACCGTATCACCTGCTGCCGAACGTCCGCACATAATACCCATTGTATGTGTTCCATGATCATCGCAATCTGTTGGAGTTGTAGTACTTCCATTCTTATCAAACCATGCTCTCCACCAGGGCTGACCGTTATTTCCACGCCATCTGGCTGAAAGAGCAGGATGAGTACCCTCAACACCAGTATCAATATTCATGACGAGTCTTCCAAGCCCAGTAATTCCAATTTCCCACAACTTATTTGCTTTAATAACTTTTAGTCCAATCTCTGATGCTTCTGTTCCTTCCGGTGCATCACTTCTGCTAACAGGTTTATCGTAATCTAATAATCCGTCCAAATCAATTTGATCAACATCTGCTCTTCTAGTTAAGTCCAATATAGTTTCGGCGTTGGCGTCAACAAGAATCATATTAGTTATCCAGAATGCTTCATAGCTTCTTACCTTTCCTGCCATTTTCTTACTTTCAAGTGCAGACAGAATTGGACCTTGAGTTGTACGAGCTTTTTCCATTAAAGCTTCAATTATAGTCTTTGCACGGTATTGTGCATTAGCTTTTTGTGAATAAAGCTGTGCATCAAGAGCTTCTATATTAACCCTGTCTTTAAGAAGAATAAGAACGGGGGTGTACTCCATCGGGCTCATCGATGAAAGTTTCTGTTTAAGTCTTGTGCTAACTTCTGCAAACTGTGCATAGGATGCTGAGTATGCTATAAGCAATAAGACGATTAAAAATAATTTTTTCATTACGGTGTTATTTAATTATTTATAGAGGTTTTGTTTACTTTCTGATATTAAAGATACAAAATTCATGTAAAAGATAAAACTATTTAAGGATGTATAGAAATTGAAGAATAATATATAGGGATCAATTAAAGCCTAAATACCCAATTTTTTGAGAGAATCAAGCAATCGTTTTGAATCTTTATATTCAAGTAAATTAGATTCCATGTTTTCAAAAATATTTTTTGCCTCTGTCGGCTTGTTTGTCATAAGTTTTAGTTTAGCATACATGTAATTAGCATTAGGATTCTTGGAATCAATTTCCAGAGCATTTCTGAGTTTTACTTCTGCTGTGTCATATTTCCCCCTAATCATATTGATAATACCAAGGTTTATATGAGCATTAATCATATATTGATTTATTTCTAAAGCATCGATGTATAGCTTTTCGGCTTTATCTATCTGATTTGACCTTGTATATAAACCTGCTATATTTATCATTGATGCAGGGCTGCTATCGCCTTCTGCTGACATCCATAATGTTTCATTCGTTTTCCATACCTGATTTCGTTGAATTGTTAGAATTCCAAAGAATACAATTATTATCAATAAAATCCATGTATATGTCTTTATATTTTTAATATTTGAATTTGTTGAAATAAAGTATGCAATAGCGATGCATAACGGGAAAGTAAGCATATATAAATATCTTTCAGCCATAATATTTGCAGTAGGTATAATATTTATGACAGGCAGCAATCCTATAAAAAATACTAAAATAGAATATGAATAGTAAACTTTGTTTTTTATTAAGTAAAATGATAATGTTATTGCGGTAATTATAAATAATATCGAAAGAAAACTGTTTAAATCAAGAAGTGTGTTTGAATATGAAATTACGCCATTATAGTTGTAGACCAGGCCTATAGGAAAAAACATCAGTTTGAAGTATACCGGGATGGTTTTTACCATGGTCGCAATGATAACAATCGAATCTTTGCCGTAGAACCAGTCAGACACAAGCTTTTTTTCAATCCCTTGTATTGCAAAGTGTCTGATAATCAAATATAATATTGTTACTCCGAAAAGATAAATGTAATTTTTATATACCACTTTGATTTTTTCCTTTGAAATGAGCAAATCAAAAAGCAGGAATATAAGAGGCAAAGTTATAATCATTTCTTTAGATAAAAGTCCAAGAAAATAAAACAACAAACAATAAATAAAATATTTTTCTGAAACAGGTTTTTGTTGTTGTGATTGCTTTTTATCCTTTCCTTTTTCCTTTTGAAATTTTGGGAGTGAAAAACCACGCAATATTAAAAAACAGTAAAAAGAAATAAAAAGGAACATGGTTGCTAAAACGTCTGTTCTTGAACTGATAAATGATACCGCTTCTGTATGAACGGGGTGCACCGCAAAAATTAATGATGACAGTAATGAAGCAAGAATTCCGTTTTCATATTTTCCAAAGAACATTAATAGAATAAGAAATAAAAACATCGTTGAAACAGCATGGAAAATAATATTCATGAAATGATATCCTCCGGGTTTGAGTCCGAACAAGGTGTGGTCAACGGCAAATGATGTCATTATAAGCGGTCTGTATAAAGGCCCGAATGCGTAACGGTATTCGCCCTGATTGGTAAAATAACCCGGAATATTCTGTAAGCGAAGATTATCTGCATTCTTGACGATTATAGTCTCATCGTCATAAACGAAGTTATTATTTAATGTGTTGAAATAGACTATAAAAGAGGCAGCCGCTATTATGATTAAGGAAAGCTTTAGGGATATCTTCATGTTTAACTTTTGTTTTCTATCTCTGTTTATAAATTAAAAATAATTTAATTAAATAGTATTCTACATTCAATTCAAAGAAACTAATTAGTGTTCATGTTAATATTGGTCTATTGGGAATAAAAAACTCGACTTAATTTGTGCCTTAAGTTTATGAAGTATATCTTAAACAAAAACACTGATTTTATTTATCAGCAAAAATTACAAAGGCGGCCAAATGACCGCCTTCGTATAGAATAAATTTTGGCTTTTACAATGCCTGTTTGTCTGACATTATTTTATCAGCATCATTTTCTTGATATCGCTGAAACCATTCGATTCAAGCCTGTAAAAGTAAACACCACTTGCGAATTCAGAAGCATTGAAATCAACTGTATAGTTACCCGCTGATTTTACTTCGTTAATGAGTGTCCTGATTTCTCTTCCAAGTACATCATAAATCTTGAGAGATACGAATCCTTGTTTTGGAAGTGCAAAGTTTATCTTTGTTGCGGGGTTAAACGGATTAGGATAGTTCTGGCTTAATGAATAAACAGATGGGGTACTTGTTCCGACAGGATTCACTCCCGTTGCAGTATTAATTACCATGCATATGTTAGGACGCGTAGAAGCTGTTGATGTCGCTGTTAAATTACATCCAGCACTATTATCAACGTGGTTGTGAACTACTGTACCTGTTTGTGAAGTACCCGCTACGGTCGAGTTAGACGACCATGTTGAATTATCGAAGCAGATTTCTATTAATAGGTTACCTGTACCATTCCAGTAGTAAGGTGTTGCAAGTTCAATGTACTGCAAACCTGTTCCTGCCGGTGTGTAAGCGGAATTAGTGTAAACCGTTGACCATCCTGAATTTAGCCACGATGTTATCGTTGTTGCTGATATTGTCTGCATCTTTATCGTGAATCCGTTCATAGCAGGGGAACCGACGGTTAATACTGTGAAACCGATCTTATTTATAAATCCTGCTGCACCTGCACCTGCGACTATTTCAGATGCTTTGTAAAGTATCTGAGTTCTCGAGTCTTCATATAGAGTGTAGAAAGGAAAACTTGTTGATGTTGTACCCGTTCCAATGCAAGCAGTTGTTTGTGATATTATCTTGAATGAATTCAATGTAGTTGAATCTGTATTGTGCTGGCTTGAATTATCCCTCGCATAGACTCTGTAGAATATTGAGTCATGCACGCTGACATCGCCGGGTAAAGAATTAAATAGGGCACTAAAGCTTGAACCGCTTGTATTAAGCAGTTTGAATTGTTTAATTCCCGTGCTTGTGTTGTTCTTGTACCACTTTACCCAAACAGAATCTATTCCAATATTATCGGTTGCATTGGCAGAAACTGTAGGCGGCCATAATGTGAGCGGGACGTCCGTAAGTGATGTATGTGTTATAACAGGTTTCGTGATATCTGTAGCTGCGTTGAAAGAATAATAATTCAATGGAGCTCCTCCCGGTGATACTGAAGTTCTTCCCATCGAATCTATTGTCGAAATATAATATTTGTAAAGTGCTGCTGAACCGTTTCCCGGTATGTTTGCTGTCCAGTTAATACCTCCTGAATTGGTCATTGTTACACTGTCAAATGCTGTTGCTCTCGTCCAGAACAGCTTTGTCCTGCCGGTTACCAATCCTGAGTTAATCGTATTTATCGATGCATTTACTACATAAGGTCCTGTCATATTTTCTGTATTCGGCAGCGGGCTGTGTGAGATTGCAGGTCCGAGAGGAACACCTCTTGTCAACAAGAGTGAGCAATCGCCAAAAATGTTGTATTGTTCCATTAATTTCAAGCCTTCTCCTGTGCTGTGTCCCCATTTATCCATGGCATACATTACACCGAAAAATGACATTGCACCAGCTGTTTTTCTAAATTGACGTGACATGAGGTGATTTGCGTATAATTGCATATCACAAGGCGGTACCCAGCTTGCGTTTGTTGAGGATGCAAAAATGCCGACACAGCCTTTCGGATCAGAAGTATCTCCTGCTCTTAGAAGTGCTTCCGCTAAACATTCAGGAAGAGTGAATTTGCCATTTAAACAAGCAACATCAAACAAGTATGGCTGCTTCCATCCGTTTGCGAGTTGATATGCATTGGCAACTGCAAATCCCGTATTACTCCATGATGTTCCGGAACCATGTCCTATGTAATTTAAAACATATCTGCCGTCGTTTAGTACGTTTATCAAAGTCTGAGCAGTGGCTACGGGTCCGTTTACTTTATCAACATGCGTAAATCCACCTAACATTAACGTATCTCTTACCAAATTCATTCTTATTGAATCTGTATATGATGGTGAACCGCCGTTATCTGGTCCGCCTATACCGGTACCTTTATTGTACCATGCAGCACCGAAATTTATATCTCTTTCAAATTTAATTGCTTTTTGGATTACATAGTTTACCTTCTCAGTTCCCTGACAGGATATACGAGATATAAAAGCGTCAGGATAAGCATCAGTTCCCGCGAGTTTTACGTAGCATGGGTCTGATGCTGCAGATTCATACTGCCCGTTTAATGTGGGAATGTCTGTGCTTTCTCCAACCAATACAATGTAAGTAACAGAACCCGCAGAATTATACATATTCTGTATGTATGTTTTAATTGCTGTATTTCCTGAACCTGTTGCTGTAGGATATTCTGCTACAGTAACATTTAACCCGCGTGATTGTTTCCACTGAACGAATGGCTGAATTGTTGTCATATACGCTGTCGGACAGATAACAAGCATCTTACCCGGTTCAGGAATTGAATCAAACCTTGTTGAACCAAATCCGTAATTCATGAAAAGATCATGATATAAAACAGAAAATTCATTTGATACTTTATCAAGCGGTCTTAGTCGTAAAAAAGGATTTAATCCCTGTTTTGAATTGTCCGAAAAAACTTCAATAACAATTCTCTTTGTTATCATCATCTTGCCCTTCACAGGATTGTATTGCATAGGATTAAACTGGATCGTCAATCCTCTAAAATCCCTTACTATATAAGGATCATCAAGTGATATGATGTTTTCAGGAAAATATTTATCTGAAGAATAAACACTGCTGAAAGTATAAGGAACAGAATTAGGGTCAATATCTCTTGTGAAATGACCTTTTGAAGGCATGATTGGAAGCGTACTCACTTCTTCCGCGTCTCTTGAAAGAATCCTGTAATTCATTCCTGAATTATCAGGGATGAGTAAACTCTTTCTATATGTGAGAAGTTCAGGAGAACCCTTTTCCATGATTAACGCCATATCCGGCTGAGCTGTTAGATAAACGTAAGTTTTACCGTTAATTAAAATTTCTTTTTGATCGTAACCGTTGAATGTATATTCAATCTTAGTATATCCAAGTCTTGACTCGAGTATATTAACATTGATACCTTTTCCCGTACTGCCGTTAGAAATGGCATTTGCAAAAACAAACACCGGGAGAAAAAGAAACAGCAGCATGGCTGATACTGTGAGAAGATGTTTTTTCATTGTATAAAGTTAAAATTAATAAAACAATAATAAACAATTTAATAAAGATATTATTAAAATAGAAGATAGAAATATTTTAAAATAATTTACAAATAAAAAACCGGTCATTTTTTATTTCGGCTTTTTTCAATTGTCTCAAGTTCACACTATTAATTGAATACAATTCTTACTTAAGAATTCAGCATCCGATATTCAAAGTACAAATGAATAAAAAATCTGGCTGAGATAACGCCGAGAACACACTACCTTAAAGCTGCTTTATGGCTAAAAAAGGCTGAAGTAAGGCTAAAAAAGGCTGAAGTAAGGCTAAAAATGGCTGAAATATGGCTAAAAAAGGCTGAACATTGCTAAAAATGGCTGAAATTTAGCTAACCACCAATTAAATATAGCAGTTATGTGAAAGATAATTCAATTTCTATTCAATTTCTATTCAATTTCGGTTGAGATAGGTTCAATCTGAAACAAAGCTTTTATAAACACAGATTAAAATGAAACAAAATAAAAAGGCGGCTATTTCTAACCGCCTTAATAAATTTTTATCTGTCACAGTTCACTGCTTACAGTTTACTGCTCTTACTTTATAAGCATCATCTTCTTGATGTCTGTGAATCCTTCTGACTGTAATCTGTAGAAGTAAACACCGCTTGAGAATTCTGAAGCATTGAAATCAACCGTGTAAGTGCCTGCTGATTTAACTTCGTTTACGAGTGTTCTTACTTCTCTTCCAAGCACATCATAAATCTTCATTGTAACTAATCCTTGCTTTGGTATAGCAAAGTTAATCTTTGTTGAAGGATTAAATGGATTTGGATAGTTCTGGCTTAATGAGTAAACCTGCGGTACTGTTGAACCTACCGGGTTTACACCAACGCCTGTGTTAATAATAAGACATACATTAGGACGTGTTGCAGCAGTTGAAGTTGCTGTTAAGTTGCAGCCTGCACTATTGTCAACATGATTGTGTACAACCGTTCCCGTCTGTGTAGTTCCTGCAACGGTACTGTTTCCTGACCACGTATCATTATCGAAACATACTTCTATTAACAAGCTTCCTGTCCCATTCCAGAAGTATGGTGTTGCAAGGTCAATGTATTGAAGTCCCGTTCCCGGAGGGGTATAGCCTGTAGAAGTAAATACTTCTGTCCAACCGGTTGTCGTCCAGGTTGATATAGTTGTTTCGGTTATTGTCTGCATCTTAACTGAGAAGCTGCTCATTGCAGGTGAACCAACGGTTAAGATTGTGAATCCGAGCTTGTTGATAAATCCTGCACCACCGCCTGCTGCCGTAATTTCTGCAGCCGTGTACAGCATCTGTGTTCTTGAATCTTCGTAAAGAGTATAGAACGGATAGCTTGTTGATGTTGTACCGGTTCCTATACAAGCAGTTGCCTGTGCAATAATCGCGAACGATCTTAAAGTTGTGGAGTCTGTGTTGTGCTGATTTGAAGCATCCTTTGCAAACATCTTGTAGAATATTGAGTCGCCGGGCATTACATCAGAATTAACAGAATTAAATGCTGCTGAATAGTCGTCACCACTTGTATTAGTAAGCTTGAAGTGTTTTACACCTGTTCCGGTGTTATTTTTGTACCATCTTACCCAAACTGAGTCAATACCGAAAAGATCTGTGACCTGAGCGTTAACTGTTGCGGGCCAAACTGTTTTCGGAACATCATTAAGAGTTGTATGAGTGATAACCGGTTTGGTTGTATCCGTTGATGAAGCAATAAACATGTTAACCCCTGTAGAACCTGTTTTTCCATCTGTCTGTAATGCTCTGATTTGATACCTATAGGTTGAGTTTGTTCCATTTCCCGGAATACTGGCTGAGTAATTACTTCCTGAATTTGTCATTGCTATTGAGTCAGTGAGTAAAACATTATTTCTCGACCAAAAAACCTTTGCTGAAGAAATTGTAGAACCTTGTGCTGTTATATTTGCATTCACTAAATAAGGACCAGCAACGTTCTGCGTGTTTGGAAGCGGTGTGTGTACAATAATCGGACCTGCATCTGCTACTATTGATAAACAAGACGGTTGTCCTGAATATGTACCTATAATTGTTGATGCATCTCCCGTCGTGGTATCACAAATTCTGAGAATGTTCCCTGGACCTGCCGAAGCTAAATAAAGAGTACCGTCACTTAAATCAAATGCACCATCCTGTCCATAATTGGCAGCGTAATTTAAAGGACCGACTACAGTCGGTGCACCTGTTGTTTTGTCCCATTTAACAAGGTTATCATTTACTAGGTCGTTTGTAAAAAGTGTGCCGTTAGGTGCACAGTAAATTCCGATTGCACCGCCGCAAACAGTTGACGCTGTACCTATCGGAGTTCCAACACCGGTCGTTAAATTAATCGTTAAAATCTGTGATGATGTTAAGTCTGATGCAACACCATACATTGTGTTTGTAGTGTGATCCCATACTATACCAGTTAAACTTGCAAATGGTACACCTGTCACACTCGTAACGAGCGTCTGAGCGCCTGTTAAAGTATCAAGTGACCAAATCTGGAATGGTGATGCCTGATTACAAACATAAATTATACCTGTTGAGGTTCTTGCGGTTGCACCTATCCAACCTGGTGTCGTAAATGGTGAACCAATTGGTGTAACTGCAACACTACCCATGACTTGTTTATTCCATTGGTGGCTATTTGTCCCCGAAATGTAAACAAATCCGCGATTGTTAGCATTTAATAAATTATCATTAATTATGCTACTCGGCATATTCATGCTTTCCGGTGCTTTACCGAATGAATGATCTGTCTTTTGTGCATAACTGAATGAAGCTGTCATGAAAATTAAAACAGCTAAAACTAACGAGTAAATTTTTCTCAAAATTTTTTCCCTTCATTTTAAGTTTTATAAAAAAGTAATTCAAATTAGTACTTGAAGATATTGAAACCAATAAATTAGTTTATTCAATCTTAACTGAATTTAACCAAAAATGCAACACAAAATTTAATGCTTTTTTTGCTAAATTTAGTACACGACAAAAATAAGAGGAAGACAAAAAGATAGCTCCTTATGTTAAGTCATTAATTTATCAATAAGTTAACTAATAAAAGGAGTTAAGAATGAATTAAAATTATAATCAATTATTAAAAATATTTCAATTTCATTTTAAGTGGAATTCATCGCGGGTCTCATTTCTGACAAGTTTTGTTGTTAGTTTCTTATAATATTCGACAGTAAATTTTCGTAGAGTGGCCCTTCGAATGAATTCACAGAACAACTGATTCAAATTACAGGAAAGTGCAGAATTCCTTTCAGAAACATGGTTTACGACAACAAGATTACTCTCTGTTTTAGAAGTCTTTAATTTATTGTCGAGTGCTTAGTTTTAATAAACGATGGTTCGATTAGTCTGCAAATTTCACGTTGCCTTAAGTTTGTTTGCATTTACCACTTTGATTTATATGTTTTTGTAATTATTTACAGGCAATAAGTCAATTGGTTTTGCTGGTTACCCTATGCCTCTTTTTTCAATTATTAAGTCATGATAAGATTAATAATATTTGATGATTTCCTGTAAATAAAAAAGGCGCCGCTTTTCAGCAGCGCCATTGAAAATAGATGTTGATTATGATTATTTAACAAGCATCATCTTC